>Ga0335075_10002829_pt1 | contig 27735 bp, 25 predicted proteins | sample Lox_Sample_24_FD_206723 | JGI IMG/M metagenome (GOLD analysis project Ga0335075, IMG submission 206723) | Soil microbial communities from Loxahatchee National Wildlife Refuge, Florida, United States - Lox_Sample_2.4 | ecosystem: Environmental > Terrestrial > Soil > Wetlands | place: USA...
AGCTACGTGGCGGCGGCCCACGGCCGGCGTGAGCGCGCGAACCGCTTCGCTCGGCTGTGGGTCCGCAAGGAGGCGGCCGTCAAGTCGGCCGGCGGCAGGCTGTGGCCCAATCTGGCCATCGAGGTCCGCGGCCGTGACATCGTCACCTGCGCCCAGCCCGCTGGCCCGCACCGGGTAGCTAAGGTCACCGCCCCCGGGGGCTACCACGCGGCTGTGGCGCTGGCCGGCCCGGAGCCGTTCGCCATGTCGGTAAGCCTCTGGGCGGGCGCGGGCCCGGCCCGGGCGCGTGGCGGCTGCTGATCATTGACCCTTCGCGACGGTCTCGATCGCGGTGCGCAACTGGCCGCGAGTCGGCTGGACCGCGAGGTCGAGCTCCCGGGCGAACGGCAGCACGGCCCCGTCGGGCCGGGTGACCCGCTTCGGCTGGGTGATCAGGCGCATCTGCTCGGCGGCGGTGGCCAGGACCTCGCCGCCGATGCCGCAGGTCCGGTTGGAGTCGTCGACGACGACCAGCCGGCCGGTGCGCCGCAGCGACGCGTCCAGGCCGGCCCAGTCGAACGGATACAGCGTGCGCGGGTCGAACACCTCGACCGAGACCGAGCCCTCTAGCTCGTCGGCGACCGCGAGCGCATCGTGCACGAGGTGGCCCACCGCCACGACCGTCACGTCGGTACCCGGCCGGTGGACCCGGCCGGCACCCAGCGGCACCGGGGCCAGCGTGGTGAAGTCGACGTCCTCCCGCCGGGTCATGGCGCCGGCCGGCCCGAACACGATCACCGGGTCGTCGTCACGGATCGCGCTGACCAGCAGCCCGTAGGCATCGACCGGAGTCGCCGGCACCACGGTCTTCACGCCGACGTGCGCGAACAGGCTGTACGGGTGGTCGGAATGCTGCCCGGCCCAGCCGACGCGGGAGCCCGAACTGGGCAGCAGGTAGGTGACCGGGACCTTGACCTGACCGCCGGTCATCAGCGAGAACTTATGCGCCTGGTTGGCAATCTGCTCGAACACCAGGAACAGCAGCGCCGGTATCTGGAACTCGACCACCGGCCGGGTTCCGGAGATCGCCGCCCCGGTGGCGAAGCTGGTGAACGCCTGCTCCGAGATCGGCATGTCGACCACCCGCTCCGGCCCGAACCGCTTGAGCAGCCCGGAGGTGACGTTGCTGACGGCGATCCCGACATCCTCGCCGAGCACGCAGACAGCCGGATCTCGTTCCATCTCGGCGGCCAGTGCCCGGTTGAGTGCCTTCTGATAGGACAGGATCGGCATCAGGCAATCCCCTCGCGCCCGCGCAGCCCGCTGGAGTACAGGTAATCCAGCGCCCCTGACACCTCCGGTTCCGGGCTCTCCTCTGCGAACTGCTGCGCCCGGTCAAGCAGTTCCTCGATCTGTTCATCGATCCGCGAGCGCACCGGCTCCGGCACGCGCGCCGCCTGGATCGCCAGCGGGTCGCGCGACTTGCCCGCGGCGACCTCCTGGTCCGTGCGGTAGCGCGGGCGGACGCTGTGCTCCCAGGTGTGGTGGGCATCGAACCGGTACGTCAGGCACTCAAGGAACGCCGGGCCGTCCCCGGCCCTGGCCCGGGCCACGGCGCCTGACGCCGCCTTCTGGACGGCCTCGGGGTCCATGCCGTCGACCGTCTGCGCCGGTATGCCGAATGCCCCGGCGCGGCCGGTAATCGTGCCGGCCGTGGTGTCCGCCGTCCGCATTGACGTCGCGAACCCATTGTTCTCGCAGACGAAGATGACCGGCAGCCGCCGCAGCGAGGCCAGGTTGAGCGTCTCGAGCAGCACGCCCTGGTTGACCGCACCGTCGCCGAAGAACGTGACCACGACCCGGTCGAGCCCGGTGCGTCGGCCCGACCAGGCCGCCCCGGCGGCGATCGCGGTCGCGGCCCCGACGATGGCGTTGGCGCCATAGATGCCCGTGCCGACGTCCGCGGCGTGCATCGACCCGCCGCGCCCGCTGTTGAGGCCGGTGGCCCGGCCCGCCAGCTCGGCCAGCATGCGGGCCGGGTCAGCGCCCTTGGCCAGCACATGCCCGTGGCCGCGGTGGGTGCTGGTGATGACGTCGTCGGGGCGCAGCGCCGCGCAGACGCCCGCGGCGACCGCTTCCTCGCCGATGTACGGGTGGATCCCCCCGGCGATGACGCCGCTGCGTACCATCCCGATGGCCCGCTCCTCGAACCGGCGGATCAGCCGCACGGTCCGGTACAGCTCGGCAGAGTCAGCCATGACCGCCGGCCGATCCGGCCGCCGCTACGCCGCCGCGACCGGGTTGCTGACGGCCGCGAGGATGCCGTCCCACAGCCGGGCGCGGGCGTCGAGGGCGAGATTGATGGTGTCGGCGCACTCGGCCCATTTGGCCTTGTCCTCGTCGCAGAGGTCGGCCAGCATCTGCATGGCCATCGGCGTGTGTTCTTCGCTGTCGACCTGGATATGGCGCGCCAGGTAGTCGACGAAGGTGTCGAGGGATCCGAGGCGTTCGTTGACCCGGACGACCCGCTGGAACATGTCAGGGATCAGGTCCTCGCGGCCGAACGCGAACGCCGCGGCCTGCGCGTGCACCGGCGCGCTCTCGATCAGGCCCCAGGTGAGCCGGACGAACTCGGCGGCCGGCCCGGGCACCTTCACCTCGTCGATCGCCGCGATCACCGGCCGCCCGGCGCGGAGCTTGTCGATAAAGGCGTGGATGACCGACGTGTCGGCGCCGGCCTCGGCCATGCCGTCCAGGTAGAGCTCGAAATGGCTGATGAAGCCGTCTTCGCGCTCGTCGCTCTCCTCGACAAGCACGATGTCGTTGATGAGGCGGCGGCTGCCGGTCGCGCCGGTGGGCACCCACGGCACGTCCACGCAGGTGAGGTTGCGCTGCAGTGACTTCAGCAGCGACATGAAGTCCCACACCGCGAACACATGATGCTCCTGGAAGGTCCGGATCGCGCGCGTGCTGTTCAGCGCGGCGTACATCGGGTGCTCGATGACCGCCCGCCGGGCCGCGGTGATCTGTTTCTCGAGGCGGTCGATCTCGGGGTGCCGCTGACCCCAGTCATAACGGGACATGTCAAGACCTCGCGGAGACGTTGTCGCTGATCGGAATGGTCGGGTTACGCCACAAGACCGGGCAGAAGTCAGGGTCGCTGTAGTCGGGGTGGCCATTGGGCAGGCGCCGGACCAGCACGTCGTGGTTGTAGGCGAGGACCTCGCCGGTGCTCAGCACGAACTCGCGGTAGGCGTTCGCGCCGTCCTGCAGGTGGAACGAGATCGCCCGGCGGGGGAGCGGGCTGCGGTTGGTCGCGCTGCCGTGGTAGATCCGGCAGTGATGAAAGCTCATGTGGCCCCTTGGAATGATCATCGGGACCTTGACCACCTCGGCTTGGTTGTGGGCCGCGTTCCGCTCGAGCACGCCGTCCAGTTCGCTGGCCTCGCGCTCGGCGAAGTGCCTGGTCATCGAGTCGTTGCTGCCGATCTCCCGCCATCGGTGGCTGCCGTCGATCATCGTTATCGTGCCCATCTCCTCCCCGCAGTCATGGAACGGGATGAAGGCGGTCAGCATGTTGTCTGAGGTTGACGACGACCAGTAATGCTTGTCGAAGTGCCACGGCACGACGTTGCTCGGCTCCGCGGCGACCGGCGGCTTGTAGATCAGCGTCGTCTGGAACACGCGGATCTCGTCGGCGCGGGCCAGAGCGGCGGCCACCGCCCCGACCAGTGGCTTGCGCAGCAGCCTGGCCAGTCCGTCATGCTCATAGTGGACGTAATCATTGTGGCGCTGCACGTCCCCTTTGGACGGATCCCAGTACGCCAGCTTGGGCGGCCGCACCGGCAGCGCGTGGTCACGCTCGCCCGCGTAATACCGCTCGCTGGCCGCGACGAACTCGTCCATCTCGTCGTTGGTGAACAGTTTCTGGCTGAGGTACCAGCCGTGCTCGGCGTAGAACTCGACATCGGACGGTGACGGCAGGAGCGAACGCTCCTCGTCCGTCAGCGTGAACGGCGGCGTGACCGAAAGGCTCACGTTTTATCCCCCTCCCTCGGCTGGCCGGCTGGCGCCGGATCGTGCCCTGCGGGCGGCGCAGCCGGTTCAGGCACGAGACGTGCCTGCCGCGTCGCGGACTTCGGCCAGTTCGCGTTCTTTCGCGGCGTACAGCGCCGGGATGTTTTTCGTACCGAACGTGCGCGCGCCGTGCCGGTCGATCAGCTCGACGAAATAGGTGCGCCGGATGTGCGTCGACTTCGCGAAGATCTGGTACATCTGCCCCCAGTGGTCGCGGTCGGCCAGGACACCGAGCGGCCGCAGTGCCTCGACCGGGATATCGGTCGCGCCAAGGCGAGCGGCCAGCATGTCGTAGTAGCTCCCTGGCGTCACCGTGAACTCGACGCCACGGTCGGTGCAGGTCGCGACCGCGCGCGCGATGTCGTCGGTCAGGAACGCGAGGTGCTGCACCCCGGGGCCGTCGTGCCAGGCCAGGAAGTCGTCGATCTGGCCCGCCTGGCGGCTGATGTCCGGCTGGAGGATGGTGAGCGTCACGCCGCCGGAGGGGTCCTGCACCACCTTGGACGCCATGCCCTGACTGCCGAGCTCGATGTATTCCTGGAAGATCAGCGCGAAGCCGAGCACCTGCTCGTGGAAGGCAATGGTGGAGTCGAGCGTGCCGGCCGGCACGCAGACGGCCAGATGGTCGATGACGCGCAGCAGGTCGTCGTCGGCCCGGTCGGCGGCACCTGCCTCCAGCGTGATCACGCCGGGCTGGAACACGGCATCCGAGCCGCGGCGTTCAACGAGGCGGTATACGACATCGCCGAAGCCTGCGATCTCCGCGCTGATGACGCTGGCCTCGTCGTTCTGGAAGGCTCGGGGCTCGCGGACGCCCGCCGCGCCCGCCGCCACCGCTTCGGCGTAGGCGACAGCGGCGCTCTTGGTGCGCAGCGCGGCCACGGCCACGCCGTCACCGTGCCGGGCCACGAACTGGCTGGCCGGGTGGTCCTTGTGCAGTCCCGAAGTCAGCAGTATCCGGATGTCGCCCTGGCCGACCAGGACACTGCGCTGTCCCGGCAGCCCCGTGTCCGGGCCGCCGTAGCCGTAGACGCGGAAGCCGTAGGCCGCGCTCAGGGAGCCCGCGGCTGCCATCGCATCGCCCACGTAAAACTCGATGTGGTCGATGCCAAGAATGTCCACTCGCTTCTCCCCATTTCTTGTTAAGAGCCGCCTTCGGCAGAGGGCTTCAGCCTGGTCACGAGAATGGCGGCACCGCTGTCCCGCTGGCCGGCATTGACCGCCAGGTCGGCCCGCACCACCAGGACGTCGTCGGCGTCCCCGTCATCGATCAGCAGCGCCGCCACGTCCAGCCCCGCGCTTGTCCCGCTGACGCAGGCGACCGGCCCGGCCAGGTGCCACCGCGCGGCCAGGTAGCCGGCCACGGCGTTGGGCACGCACTGGAAGAACTGGAGCGGGGGAACTCGCGTGCCCGCGTCGACGACCGCGGCGACCCGGGTCGCGCTGGTGATGTCGCCCAGCGCGGTCACCAGCACGATAGCGGTGAGGCCGGCCGTCGCCTGCGGCTGCACGGGCCCGCCCGCCCGGTTGCGCAGCGCCCGCCCGGCGACCTCAGCGACGAGCGGGCTGAAATTGGAGTCAATGAACCCGGCGAGCGGGGTGACCTCGCTGTCTTCCTCCTCGGGCCAGGACGCGGACGACAGCACGGTTAAGCCCGCCGCGGCCGCGGCCGCCTGCAGCGCGGTGAGGCCCCCCGAAGTGACCGGTGCCGCGGTCATGGCAGGCCGATAACGAGCGCGGTATTGGCGCCGCCGAAAGCGGAGTTGAGGCTCATCGCGAATTGCGCCGTCGTGGCCAGCGCCTCGCCCAGCACGAGGCTCAGGCGGCATCCTTCGTCGGCGCCGAGGAACCCGGCGTTGACCGGGAGCATGCCCTTGCGGATCGCCAGCAGCGTGACGATCAGCTCCAGGATGCCGGACGCCTCAAGCGCCTGACCGTGCAGCGACTTGGTGGAGCTGACCGGTATTTCGGCGGCGGCGTCACCGAGTGAGAGCCGCAGCGCGTTCGTCTCGGCCGGATCGCTGTGGCTCGTGCCGGAACCGTGGGCATTGATGTAGCCGAGGCTTCCCGCGGCCAGGCCTGCCCGGTGCAGCGCGGCCACGACGGCTCGGGCCAGGCCCAGGCCCTCCGGATGCGGCAGGCAGGGGTGGTAGGCATCGCCGCTGCGACCCCAGCCAGCCAGCCGGATCAGCACCGGAGCCCGCCGCATCCGCGCAACCTGGCGCGATTCGATGACAACGGCGCCCACGCCGTCCCCCAGCAGTATCCCGCGTCTTCCGGCGCTGAACGGGCGCACCTGGCCGTCGTCGGCGAGCACGCGGCCCGCGTCGAACAGGGCGAACTGGTCCGGCTCGACGAGGTACCCCCCGGCCACGACGACGCGTTCGGCTTGGCCGCGGGCGATGAGCGCAGCGGCATCAGCGATCGCACTGCTCGCGGACACGCAGGCCGACATGTAGCAGCGGATGTGCTGCTCGGCGAGGCCGATGCTGCCCGCGACGGCGGCCGTGAACGCTTCGGGCCCGTGTGCGGGCTGATCGGGCCGGCCGGCCCGCGCCATCGCGGGGTCGCCGTGTATGGCGAGGAAGAGAGGGGTCCGGGCCCGCTGCGAGGGCGACAGGCCCGCGTCGTCGCACGCGTCGCGGACGGCGCCCGTCACCTCGCTGAGCAGGTCGGGTAACCCCGGCATGGCCGCCGCGACCCGAACCCGCCGCTGCGTCACATCGAACCGCTGGACGGGCGCGAACGCGGGCTGGCCGGACAGCACACCAGACAGCAGCGCCCCGGTGCCGGGGCCGTACGCGGAAACGGCCGCGACGCCGGTCACGACCGCTAATCCCGGCCCCCGGCGGGCGGCCAGCCCCGTTGCTGGGGCGGATGCCGCGATAACGGCCGGTGCATCAGTCATGGGAGGACCCGACTTCCAGGCCCCTCAGCACCTCGAGCGCGCCGGTGACGGTGGACATGCGGGTGAGCGCGGCGTCGTCGAGGTCCAGGGCGCCGTAACGCTGCTCGATCTGATGTATCAGCCAGGCCAGTTCCAGGGAGTCGATCGCTTCCGGTACCTGGTCTGGCTGGCGGTCACCGTAGGTGGCGAGCATGGTCACGACGTCCGACCGCTGCGGCAGTGCGGACACCGTCAGTGCGCCGATGCGGGCTGGATCCTCGGCAGGACAGCGCGGCAGAACTCGCCGACGGTCATGCCCGCGAGTTGCTCACCCTCATCGTCGTCAAATTTGACCCCGAAATGGTCCTCGACCCGCACGGCGAGCTCAGCGAGGGCGAGCGACTCCAGGTCGGCGCCGGCCGGGCCGAGCGTGGTGTCGTCGTCGATGCCGTCGATGCTGTAGTTCATGTCTGTCAGCGAATCGAGCACGAACTGGCGGATCTCATCGATCATGGCCGCGCTGCCCTTCGGGAGAGGATGGTTCGTCGCGATGCTTGTGCTGCGCGTTATCTGCTGGTGGTCCCGCGGCGTCTGGCCGGGGGCTGGACTCGGGGCGAGCCGGTGACTCGCCAGTCCCGATGTCGCGCAGGACAGCGCGGTCGCGGACCAGCTTCCCGGTAGCCGTGCGGGGCAACTGCTCGACCACGTGGAGCCGCCGCGGGCGCTTGAACGCGGCGAGCCGGGTCGCGATCTCGCGCTCCACCGCCGGTGTCCCGGCTCCGTCAGCCAGGACCAGGTAGGCCTCGATCGCGTGGTCATGCACCACGACCGCCGCGGTGACCTCGGGCAGCGCGGCCAGCATGTGCTCGACCTCGGTCAGGTCCACCTTGAGGCCGCCGACCGAGACCTGCGAGTCCCGGCGGCCGAGCACCCGCACCAGCCCGGTCCCGGGATCGACGGTGCCCGCGTCCCTGGTGTGCAGCCAGCCGTCCGACCAGCGGCCCGGATCCTGGTCGCCCAGGTACGGCGAGGCCGGCAACGAGATATGCAGTTCCCCGCCTTCTTCCCGGACGGTAAAGCCGGGGGCGGGCCGGACGGCGGGCCGGTTCGCGCCGAACAGGTCGGTTGCGATCACCCCGACCTCGGTCATCCCGTACATATTGCCGAGCCGCACGCCGTAGCGGTCGACGAACGCGTCGTAGACGTCGGCCCGGACGAGTTCGCCACCGGTGGTCATGCCGGTGAGCTGTGGCAGCTTCGGCGGCTGGCGCACCGACGCCAGCAGTTCGATGTGGAAGGGAACGCCAAGCAGCGTGGTCGGCTGCGAGCCAGAGGCGACCGTGGACAGGATGCCGTCGGCGGTCATTCGCTCCGGGATCGTCAGGTTCAGACCTGCGTGCAGGCTATAGAGCAGCCCGCCGACCAGCCCCAGCACGTGCACCATCGACGCGAGCGACACGATGCGCTCGCCGGCCCCTGGGACGCCCTCGATCATCGTGTAGCGCTTCACCTCTTCAACGAGGCTCGCGGCCTCGCGAGCGATGATCTTGGATGGGCCGGTTGAGCCGGAGCTGAGCTGGATGACGGCGTGAGTGGTCGCGGCAGGCCGGCCGGGGTAGCCGCGCACGCGCTCGGTGATCTGGGCGAAGCCGCGCAGCGGGCCGCCGGCCGAACGCTCGGCCTCCACGACGACCTGCGGCAGCAGCCGCTGCAGCGCCACGTCGATCTCGTACGGGGTGAGCCGGTGATCCAGCAGGGATGCCTGAGCGCCGATCTGCCACGCGGCGAGCAGATTGGTGATGAACGCGAGCGACGGCGCGAGGCACAGGGCGACCGAGCCGCCTCGCTGCAGCCCGGCGTCGGCCAGGGCGCGGTGGCGTGCGGACACCAGGCGCCGCAGGTCGCCGCGGCTGACCGGCTCGTCCAGCTGCAGGCACACGTCGGCCGCAGCGCCTGCCAGCAGCACCTCGTCGACCCACTCGGGCTCAAGCTGCGGGTATCCGCCACCGGTCACCTGAGAATGCGCAGCCCGCACGCAACCCCCCTCCGTTCGGTCATGGCCAGGCGCTGGTCAGTTCCCGAAGCGGGACGTATAAGTGGCAGATTTACCTAGAAGGGGCAGATCACCCGTCATAATGGCCTCACCCGAGTCGCAATAATGGCTGCTCTGCCCAACATTGACCTTACTCAGCCGCGATCGTTTGACAAGGGCGCGAAGCCAAATCACGGCCTTGCGGTTCATTGCCCGGCAGGCGATCTTCTGCCACCGCGCCGCCGTGGCCGCCGCGCCGCCGTGGCCCGCGGCCGCGCCGTGAGGGCCGGCGCCCTGTCCGCGGCCGGATCCGGGCCACCAGCGCTATGTCCCGCCCGTGAACGTACGCTGGAAGACTGCACCGGGATAGGCCCAAACGACCGTTTCCCGACGAAGGAGCCAGCGCAGTGGGCAACGCGGTAGTACATTTCGGCGTTGGTGCCGCCGACGACGGACCTCTGGTGGCGTTCTACGGGGACCTTTTCGGCTGGAGCCTCCAGGGCTTTCCCGGTTATACGGCGATCGACACTCGTGGTGGCCACGGGATCAATGGCGGCATCAGGAAGAGCCTGACCGGCGCCCCGTGGTCGACGTTCTACGTCGAGACCGATGACCTGCAGGCCACGCTGGACCGGGCGAGATCGCTCGGCGGTTCGACCGTCCTGCCGGCCACTGATCTCGGCGGAGCGGCCATAGCCTTGTTCAGCGACCCCGATGGCCTGATGGTTGGCCTGGTGCAGGCACCAGAAGAGTCCGCGCCGTCGGCCGGCCCGGGGGAGCCGGTCACCTGGTTTGAGGTCGTGGGGTCGGATGCGGCCCGGACGCAGCGCTTCTACGCGGACCTGTTCGGCTGGACGGTCGACAGCTCAGGCTTCCCGGGCTACGCGGTCGTGGATCCGCTGAGCGGCCGGGGTATCCAGGGCGGAATCGGCGGGGGTGAGGATGTCTGCTGGGCGACCGTGTACGCGATGGTGGCTGACGTAGACCAGACCCTCAGCCGGGCCGAGGAACTCGGCGGATCGCGGATCTCGGCCCCGGGGCTGATCGCCCTGAAGAGCGCCGCCCGCGCCGCGCTCTACGGGTCGGCCGGCGACGGGATGAAGACCGGTGCCTTCCGCGATCCGGCCGGAAACATCTTCTGCGTCTTCGACTACGGCACCGGCTGAGCCCGGGCGCCCGCGATTCATGCTGGTCCACGTGAGTATGTCGGCCGAGGAATTTCGGAAAGCGCCTTCTTGCGGCCACGTTGTCAGGACACCGGCCACGCGCCCAGTCCAGCCTGCCTAACCGGCCGTTCTGCTGATCGACTCCGTTCCCGCGTCGTAACCTTCTCGTCGTATCAAACCTATCCATCAGGTAGGTGAGGTCCGGCATGCGGCCGTGGACGAGAGTGGATGACAGCAGGTGACCGAGCTAGCTGAGGCCACCAGCGAAGGCACCGCTAGCCGGCCGGGGGACGCGCCGGGCATCGCTCGCGGTGCCGTGGTGATCGCAGTGCTGACGATCCTGTCGCGGGTCCTGGGGCTGGTCCGTACCCTGGTGTTCTCCCAGACGGTTGGCGCGACATGCCTGGGCACGGCGTACGTCACCGCGAACCAGGTGCCCAACCTGGTTTATGAGCTGGTGCTGGGGGGTGCGCTGACCAGCGCGATGGTACCGGTGCTGGCCCGGTCGGCGGAGCGGGCGGCTGCGGATCCGGCGGAGAAGGCCCGGGCCGGGCAGATCTCCTCGGCGTTGCTGACCTGGTCGGTCCTCATTTTGGTGCCGCTGACCCTCGTGATCGTGGTGACTGCCGGGCCGGCCGCGGCGGTGCTGAACCCGGTCAACCCGAACGCCGGCTGCGTGCATGCCGAGGTGGTCGCGACCACGGCGGGCATGCTGCGGGTGTTCGCGCCGCAGGTGGTGCTGTTGGGCCTGTCGGTGGTGCTGTTCGGCCTGCTGCAGGCCTACCGCCGGTTCGCTGGCTACGCCCTGGCGCCGGTGATCTCCAGTATGGTGCTGATCGCCTCGTATCTGGCGTTCGCGCCGCTGGGCCGGGGGTTGCCGCTGGCCCGGCTGCCGATTGCGGCACAGCTGGTGCTGTCGGTGGGGGCGACGATGTCGGTAGCCGCGCTAGTGCTGGCGGCCGCGGTGCCGGCCAGGCGGCTGCACCTGCGGCTGCGGCCTGCGCTGCGGTTCCCGCCCGGCGTCGCGCGCCGGGCCGGCGGCCTGGCGATGGTCGGCGTGGTGGAGCTCGTCGCCAGCGACATGTCCACCCTGGTATCGATCGCGCTGGCCAACGGCCGCGGGGCGACCGGCGCGCTGGTGCTCTTCAACTACGCGTTCATGGTCTTCTCGTCCATCAACTCGGTGCTGGCCGTGTCGATCGTGGTGAGCGCGTTCCCGGTTCTGTCGGCCCGCGACGGTCAGGTGTTCGATGGCACGTGCGCTGGATCGACGCGCGCAGTCGTGCTGGCGACCTGCCTGGGCATGGCGGTAACCGCCGCGATCGCTGTCCCGGCGGCGCACGTGCTCGCCAGGCAGCCCGATCAGGTGTCGCAGCTCATCCTGGGTTTCGTCCTGTTCGCTCCCGGCCTGGTGGGCATCGGCGTGATCGCCAACCTGTCCCGGGTGATGCTGGCCATCGGGCGGCTCAAGGTCGCGGCGGCGGCGGTGGCCGGCAGCTGGGTGCTGGTAACGCTGGCGCAGGTCGTGCTGGTCGAGCTCGTGCCGGCTCGCCTGGTAGTGGCCGCGCTGGCGCTGGGCAACACCATCGGCCAGACCGTCGCGGCCATCCCGCTGGTGATCGTTACCCGCCGCATCCGGGGTAAGCCGGCCGTGCACAGAGTTGGCCGGGCGACCATGGCCGGGCTCGCCGCGGCGGCCGCAGGCACCGCGGCAGGCCTGGGTGTCAGCGTCGTGCTGCCGACGAGCCACAAGCTGCTGGCGGCCAGCACCGGCGTCCTGGCGGCGGGCGGCGCGGTCATCGCGTTCGGCGTTGCCGCCTTCCTGCTGGACTCCAGTGACCTGCGGGCGCTCCTTGCCCGGCTCCGGCAGGTCGCCAGAACAGGACGCTGACGACTTACAGGCACGACCCACGGTCTTCGCTGTCTCCGGTGAGCGCTGGCCGTCCCGGTACGGGACATCGTTGCCAGCGATCACCATATCGCGCCAGGCCCGGAGTCCTTCGGCGGTGCCGAGGCCGGCCTGCCGCTGACCGTCGGCGATGAGGTCGTGCTATGGCGGACCAGGTGAGCGCCGTTCCCCTCCTCGGTTCGACCAGAACTTGATATGATTAGATAGATTTAAAGGAAAGTGCCGTTGTTCTCAGATCACCTGACGCACGTTGGTGGCGCCAATGAGCATGAGTGTCGAGCGGTGGTACCGCACCCGGACCACGTCCTTCGAGGATTGGCCGAAAGAGCGGGTCGCGGCCCTCAAACTCGATAGTGAGCTGAAGGTCTCGCTCCTGCTCCGGACCGGGAACGTCCGTGCGACCGGGCCGGAGCAGTTCCTCTCCGGCGGCCTCGTCGACGAGGTCATCGAAGTGGGCCCGCGGGCCACGGCGCACGGTGCGACCGCCCAGCCACTCCCGCACGCCTCGGCGCCGTGCGGCACAGCGCCTGACCAGGGTTGGGGGACCCAGCTGTCGCGAGCACTGGCCGACGCTGCGGGCGACGTGATCGTTGTGATCGACACTCGGCATCCGGTGAACTACGACGAATGCATCCCCGCGCTGATCGGCCAGTCCCTGGCCAACCAGGACGTCAAGCTGGTCAAGGGCTTCTCCGCGGACCGTTCATCGCCGGGCACGCCGCACGACCAGGTCACCGAAATCGTGGTCCGCCCGATCCTGAGCCTGGACTGGCCCGAGCTAACGGGCCTGATCGACCCCCTATCCTGCGACTGGTCGGCACGTCGTGAGCTGCTGGATGAGGTCCCGATCCCGGTCGGCAACGGCATCGCGCTGTCGTTGCTCCTGGACTGTTACGAGCTCTACGGGCTGTCCGCCATCGCTCAGGTTGGCGTGAGAACCCAGCGTGCCGCGAATTCGAGCGGCCCCGGCCTCGCTCTGTTCGCCACCGAGCTGTATGCGGCCGCCAACCGGCGGCGCGATACTTCCGCGTTCGACCGGATCGAGCCCGCTGGGCGGGAACTCGTCAGCTTCTCCTGTTCCTCGGCCGTCCTGCGCCGGCAACGGCTACGTACCGTCGAACTGGCGCCGCTCAACGCGAGACGTGCGAACCGGACGGGATAGGCGCAGTGACCGGTCGCGGCTCCGGCGGCCGCCGCGACTCGTGCAAAGCCCGCCAGACGGCGTCGAAGTTGTCCGCGAACACCGTCGTCACGACTCCGTGGGTGATCGCGTCTGTGCGCAGGAAGTCCCGGAGCTGCTCGACGGCGGCCAGATCTGCGGCGCTGATCTTCCGCTTCGTGTGCCCCGGCCCGGCCAAGCGCGCCGACCACGCCTCGGCCGATGGCGCAGACAGCAGCACGAACCCGTCAATGTCCGGGTCATGAGCGTATAGCGACGGCAGCAGGTGGGTGCCCTCGACCACCAACGAGGTTCCCTCAGCGCGGGCGCGCACGATGCAGGCGCGCACGGCCGCGTGGAGCCGGATCGCCTGGGCCCGAAGGGTTTCCACGGGGTCATGGCCGCCGAAGGAGTATTCGAACAGCACGGGATCGTCGTTCGCGGTCGTCGTCGTCCGGACGATCTCACGCACGAATCCCGTGCCCAGGGTGTGGTCCAAGCCCAGCGCGGCGGCCAGGCGCACGGCGAAGTGTGTCTTGCCGGTGCCGTTGGCCCCGCCGACCAGGTAGATGGGGGGAGTGCTCACGGCAGGCCTGAACGCTGGAACGCGAGCGCGGACACGATTCGCATGACCTGATGCGCGTACCCGGTCTCGTTGTCGTACCAGGCCACGATCCGTGTCAGCCCGGGTGGCGGCGCCGCGTCGGTCCACCGGCCGTCCACGATCACGCCTTCGCTGCTGTTCAGGAAGTCGACGGAGACCAGCGGGGCATCGGAATAGCGCATCGCGTCGCCGCTGGACGCAGCTGCCCGCGCGAGCAGCGCATTCACCGTCCCGGATGGCACTTCCACGCTGAACTGGGCGTGGAGGACCAGCGAGCTTACCGACGGCATCGGCACCCGGTAGGACATCGCAGACAGCAGTTCGGCCTGCGCGGGCATCACCGGCGAGAGCGCCGCCAGCACGGAAGTCGCCTTCGGGATGAGGCTCATCGTCGCGGCACGGCCGAGCGCATAGTCACCGTGCCGCTCCGCCGGGAACCCAGCGCCGACCGGCCCGTCGAGCAGGTTCTGGTAGCTCAGCCACGGGTGCAGGGTGAGCACCGATCCGCTGCGCAACTCGAGCGGGCGAAGCGCATGCAGAATCAGCGCGAGCGCGTTGCCGTCGCAGGTGCCTGCGGCAATCACTCGCTGCTGGGCGGGATCGGCGGCTGCGTCGTTCACGCCGACGACCACGCCAACATCGGCGTTTGGGTCATGCCGGGTCAACACGATGGTCGCCGCGCTGGCCGCGAGTGCGCGGTCCCATTCGGCCCGCCCGCTCGCACCGCTGGCATCGATCACGACATCGGTCCCGGTCCAGTCGACCTCGTCGAGCCGCGTCGCGAATGACCGGCGGATCGGTGCGTCGCCAACGTCCCACCAGCCCGGTCGTGCTGTGAGGGGCACGGGGAGCATCCCCGACAGCGAGTCGTGGCGCAACAGGTAGAGCAGGTTGTCGTCGTCGGGAAAGCTGTCGTTAACCGCCACCACCCGGTGCGAGGTCTCGAGCGATGCCCGGAGTACGGCTCGCCCGATCCGCCCGAAGCCATGCAGTCCGAGTCGGAGGCTGGCCGGCTGGTCAGGCCGCAGCACCAGCGAAGAACCCTTCCAGTTCGGGAATCTCAAGAGCGCGGACCGCCGCGACGAGGCGCTGTGCCGCCGCCGGATCGGTTATCGGCAGACGCGGCGGCCGAGGCAGCCCGCCCGGCAGGCCCAGGCCGCTCAGGATGCACTTGGTGGCGCTGATGCCTCCGCCGTGAGTCAGCACCGCGAACAGCCGGATCAGCGTCGCGAACCCCGCGTTCGACGTTGCGTATGCACCGGCGCCCCAGGCGTTCACGACTTCCATGGCCAGCCGGGGGGCGACGTTCGCGTCCGAGCTGAGATATCCGGACGCTCCCAGTGCGAGCGCGCTGAGCGCCTGCATGGGCCCGCCGACGTGCAGTGTCACATGTTCGGGCAAGCCGGTGGCCAGCGCTTCCAGATACGTGATGTCCGGGCTGGTGCAGTTGACGCCGATGACCCGCGGGAACCTCTGGGTGAGCGAGATGAGCATGTCCGCAGGCAGGAAGTAGCCAACCGACTGATGGGTGGAGATCACCACGGGCAGATCGCCAGAGCCGAGCACCGCCTCGTAATAGGCCAGCATCTCGGCCCGATTTGGGCCGAACCCGTGGCCCATGTCGAGCGAATAGATCTGCATCGCGTCGAGGCCGATCCCTGCGACCAGCGACGCGAATTCGATCATCTCCATGGGCGTGCGCGGCTCGACGCCCATGGCGCGGACCGGGACCTTGCCCTTGAGCTCCTCGGCGGCGATCTCCAGCACCCGGCGGCGCTCGTCGGCGGTGAGTGTGTAACCCTCACCGCTGCCGGCGCCGCCGGCATAGACCCCGATTCCGGAAGCGGCCAGGCGCGCGTAGTGCGCGCGCAGCGCCCCCTCGTCCAGACGCAAGCCGGCGTCGAACGGAGTGATACTGATGACGAACGTCGACGGTTCCCGCTGCGGGGCGGCGCTCATCCCTGCTGCCCGAACCTGAACAACCGCAGCGAGTTGCCGGCGAGGATCGCGTAGCGCTCGTCCTGCGGGACGTCGTGGAACTGGTAGTTAATCGTCTTCCACGAGTACGGCCAGTCCGAGGTGATGTGCGGGTAGTCGCTCGACCACAGCATCCGCTCAACCCCGATGCGGTGCCGGTTCTGGATCGCGAACGGATCGGAGATGAATGCGGCCGGGAAAAACTCGTGCATGTACTCACTCGGCCGGCGGGTGAGCTTGGCGTCCTTCAGCGACGACTTCGAGTGCCGCATGAAGTTGTCGTCCGCCTGGTCCTCGAAGTACGGGATCCAGCCGCAGTCGACCTCGATGAGGGGGATCCGGATGTTGGGGAAGCGGTCGAGCACGCCGCCGAAGATGAACTGCAGCATCCGCAACGGAGCGTCGTGGAAATGGCCGGTGCCGGGCAGCGACTCGGCCCGCTGCTGGCCCAGCATCTGCGTGGTCAGGCCGACGTGGATCGTGACCGGCTTGCCGGACGCCTCGATTGCCTCCCAGACAGCGTCGTCCTCGGGCAGGATCGACGTCCCGCCGTTCGGGTAACGCTTGAGCAGGAAGGCGACGAACCCCGGCATCGAGTTGATCCGTTCGATCTCCTTCAGGCAACCCTCGACGCCGCGGTTCGGAAGCAGCCCGGTGCCACCGAGCCGGTCCGGCTGCGTGGCGCAGAACTCAGACATGAACTCGTTGTAGGCGCGGACCATCTCGTGGTGCAGGTCCGCGTCCTGACATTGGCTGACGAATGCCGACGGGTAGTTGGAGCCGAAGATCAGCTCGGCGTCGACCCCGTCCTCCTGCTGCTCGGCGACGCGGGACTTCGGGTCATAACTGCCGGGGTTGATCTCGTCAAACCGGCACCACCGGCCCATCTTCTTCGGGTCCCGGCCGGCGGTTGCGCCCCAGCTGAACGGGATGACCTGGTCGTACCCGGGGAACACCCAGCCATCACCCTGGTCGAGAGATTCGACCCGCGGGACGAGGTCCTGGTACTGAGACGCCACGCGTGATGTCCACACATCCGCCGGCTCGTTAAGGTGACCGTCGGCCGAGATGAGCCGGTACTTCCGGTTCGCCATTGCGTCGCTGGCTGCGCGGGTGGGTTCTGCAACCGCCGTCACGGCTTCTCCTATTGATAGTGCGGGACTGGGTCATGCTGCTTCGGGCGCGGGTGCCCCCGGCTCAGGCCGGGTACGCGTGGACGTCAAGGGACTCGGCGAGGGCGATGAGTTCGGCGGCTGTCTCGTCGCTGACTGGCAACTGCGGCTTGCGCGGCGATCCGCTGGCCAAGCCAAGCCTGGCCAGCACGGCCTTCGTCGCCCGGATCCCGCCGGCGCCGTAGAACGCGGTGGAGATCCGCAGCAGCTTGCCGAAGTTGCTGGTCAGCGCCTCGGCGTCACTGGCCCGGTACGCCTTCACCACCGACATGCACAATTCGGGAGCGAAGTTACCCTCCGAGCTGAGATACCCGGTGGCGCCGAGCGACCAGGCGGTAAGCGCATGGTGCGGACCGCCGACATGGACGGCGACCTGGCCGCCGACCGCGTCGACGATCCGGGCGAGATAGCTGATGTCCTGGTGTGAGCAGTTGATGCCGATGACGTCGTAGCGTTCCACCAAGCCGGCCAGCATCTCGGCGGGCACCTGGTAGCCGACCGACTGGTGCGTCGAGATGATCGCGGGCACGTCGATCGCGGACAGGACGTCGTCGAAGTACGTCTGGATCTCGTCTCGCGTCGGGCGGTGACCATGACCTTGGTCGAGCGAGTAGATCTGGGTCGCATCGACGCCAGCATCCTTGGCCACTGCGACAAAGTCGATCATCTCCTGGGCGGTGCGCGGCTCCTTACCCATCGAGCGCACCGGCACCTTGCCCTTGATCTCATCGACGCCGATCTCCAGCAGCCGCCGGGTCTCCTGGCTGCTCAGGGCGTAGCCTTCGCCGCTCCCCCCGCCGCCCAGGTACACCCCGATCCCGGCGTTGGCCATCCGGCGCAGGTGCGACCGGATGCCCTCCTCGTCGAAGCTCTCGTCGCTCCCGAACGGCGTGATGCTGATCACGAAGGCGCTCGCCCGCGCCGGGCTGCAGGCTCCGGAAGGCTTGCTCACAGATGGATCCGTTCGTCGTGCTGGCCACGCAGGCCTTTACTACTAATGCTTTAAATCTTATAGCCTAGAGAGGTTCCCCAGCAAGGCTTCGGCTGATTCGCTCACGAGGGAGGCATCGTGCCCAGATACGACTTCGATCAAGGTCTCCCAGACCCGGACCTCTACCCGGTGGAGCTGCTCGCCGGGCACTACGCGCAGGTCCTCGCGGACGACGGCCGGGATGCTTGCAACTACTTCTCCGGTCACAACGGCCAGGACATGACCTATGGCCATGTCGGACTGCGCGCCGCGATAGCCCAGTGGCTCGCGGCAGCCGAAGGCTGCTTCCTCCCGGGCGGAGCCGCCTTGTCCGCCGACAACCTGCTGCTCGCGAACGGCTCGACGAATGGGATCGCGATGGCCATCAACGCTTTCCTCGGGCCAGGCGACGCGCTGATCGTGGAGGAGCTGTCATATCCCTATGCGGCCCAGTTCGCGCGGGCGGCCGGCGCGACAGTGCTGACCGTTCCGGTCGGCACCGACGGCATGGAGGTCGATCAGCTACCGCACGCGTTCGCCGCCGCGCAGCGGCAGGGCCTGCGGCCGCGTGTCGTATACACCGTGGCCACCTTCCATTCGCCGACCGGCACGGTCCTGCCGGCCGGGCAGCGGCGCCGGCTCATGGAGGTTTCCCGCGAGGCGGGAGCGGTGGTCCTGGACGACAACTGCTACTACCACCTCTGGTACGACGAGCCGCCGCCGGCCAGTCTGCTCGGGCTGGATGACGGCGCCACCGTCATCCAGTCCGGGAGCTTCAGCAAGTACCTCGCGCCGGGCCTGCGGATGGGCTGGCTCGCGGGCGAGTCCGGACTGATCGCCCGGATCGCCGCCGCGCGCCAGGACTTCGCGGTCAGCCAGCTCACCGCGCGGGTGATCGAGTGCTACGTCCGGGATGGCGAGCTCGATCGACACCTGGTGAAGCTCCGTGAGGCGTACCGCGCCAAGCGGGACACCGCGGAGCGCGCGCTGACTGAACACTGCGGGCAGTGGGTCGACTTCCGGACGCCGCGCGGTGGCCTTTACTTCTGGCTCTCGGTGCACCCGGAGGTCGACTTCGACCAGGCGATGGCCGGCGCTCAGCAAAGGGGCGTCGGATTCCGCCCCGGCGTCCGGTTCCAGCACCTGGACGACGGCGGCCAGTACCTGCGCCTGTCGGTGGCGCAGTCGCCGATGGCCGACATAGAACCGGGGATCGCCCTGCTCGGCGACGCGCTCGCGGCGGCCGTGCGATAACCAGGCCGATCGCGCAGGCGGTCGCGGCCACCGCCCTGACGATGGGTCAGACGTGCGCGTCGCGGGTTGCGGCGGCCGAGATCACTGTCTCCACCGAGAACGGGTAGGCGAGATCCCCGCGCTCGGTCAGGTGGTGGCGGGCGAGCTTCTCGACGTTCTCGGCGTCACCCGCGATGATCAATTCGAGGATCTCCTCGTGCTCGACGTAGCTCGCCTGCCGAGCCTCAAGCGTGGTCGTGCGCGGCGTCGTGTTCCGAGTCCGGCCGGTCAGCAGGCTGACGTGACCCGTCCACAGCGATTCGAGCGCGCCGACCACCAGGCTCATCGTCTCGCTTCCGCAGTTGTTCACCATGATCTCGTGGAACGAGTGGGCGATAGGGGTGTAGAGCAGAGGCTCCTCGATCACCTTTTTGCTCTCGCGCAGGTTCGCCCGCAGCAGGGGGACGACCGTCTTGCGCCGGTTCGGCAACGTGGCGCAGCGTGCGGCGCAGGTCGGGTCGAAATACGAGAGCGCCTCGGACACGTCCCGGATCGGGACCCCGCGGTTCTGCAGCACGAGCCCGATCATGTAGCCGACCTTGCCCGCCCGCGGGGAGTGCACGATCGCGCCTCCGACGTTGCCGCGTTTTACCGTGACCAGGCCCTCGGTCTCCAGCACCCGGAGCGCCTCGCGGATGGACGGCGGGCTCACTCCGAATCGTTCTATGAGATCTTCCTGTTTCGGAAGCGAGTCACCATCGGCGTACAAGCCGGACAGGATATTCTCCCGCAATTCGCCCGCGATCATCTCGGCCAGACGTGGTCGCATGTACGGGACGTTCCGGGTACTCCACACGGCGTTAAGTCTAGCGGGAACGTTGCCATCGCCGCCGGGACCGAAGTCCTCGAGGTCTTTGGCCGTCACGTCAGCGTTTTCGGCCGGCGTCGCGCGGTGGGGCGGGGAGCCTCCGGCCGCCGCCCGGAGTTGCTGACCCGGCATATGCCCTCCTGAAATTCGGGTGGTAACAGTCAGTATTTATAAGGGATGGGAAGATCGAGAGCGCGGTGGTGTTGTGAGCGGCCCGCGATCATAACCAACGCCACGCCCCGAGCGGCGACAGCCCGCGTCGGTGCGCCGACCGCAGGAGGTGGGTACCTCCGGCGCCCCCCCGGGACGCTGACGAGCCTAGCTTATAAGCATTGTATAACTAGCAATCCCGGAGGCGGTTGCCGGCTGCCGCACCGCATGCCGCCGTCAGCGGTCTGCGGTGAGGATGAGGCCCGACCCGTCCATCTGGGCGCCCGAGGTGACGATGCCGACCTCGTGCCGCGGCGCCTGCCGATCGCCGCCACGCCCCTGAATCTGCAGCACCGCCTCGGCAACGGTGTTCATGCCGTGCAGGTAGCCCTCGGCGAGCAGCCCGCCGTTCGTGTTCGTCGGCAGCGCGCCGGTGAGCTTCGTCCCGCCGCTGCGGATGAATTCCCCTGATCCGCCGCGCCCGCACAGCCCCAGTCCTTCCAGCCCGATAAGTACTGTGCTGGTGAAGCAGTCGTAGATCTCGGCGAATTGCACGTCCGCCGGGCGCAGCCCCGACCGGGTGTACATCTCCGGGCCCAGCAGGCTCGTGTAATTGCGGGTGTAGTCCCGGAATGACAGGTGGTCGCCGATGTCGAGACCGGGACGCGGGCCGGCCCGGTAGCCCCCGGCGGCGACGACCGCGGGTGGTTGCCGCAGGTCGCGTGCGCGTTCGATCGAGGTGACGAGTACCGCGCATGCGCCGTCCACCTCGATCGTGCAGTCCGCGCCGCGGAACGGATCCACGACGTAGGGCGTCTCGAGGTATTCGTCCAGCGTCAGCGGCTTGCGCCGGAACGCGCGCTCATTCGCCATGGCGTACTCGCGCTGGGCGAGCGCCACCGCGGCCAGGTCGAGTTCGCCCTGGCCGGTCTCGGCCAGAAACCGCTGTGCCCACATTGCGACGTACATCATGTAGGCGCCATAGCCAACCGGATAACGGTACTGGCCACCGGCCCCGAAGAACTCCATCCCGCCCACGCGCGATCCTGACCTGCCCTTCATCGCGCGGAAAACGAGCACCGCCTCCGCCTGCCCGGTGGTCACCGCGGCCGCGGCCTGGGTGACGAGATGACACGGTGCCTGGCCGCCGAGGTCGAGATCGAGGGAGAAACGCAGCTGGGGCAGGCCGAGCACGGTGGCCACCGCCTGGGTCGGCACCGAGTCGTGCATGACCATGAAGCTGGCCATGCCGTCGACGTCGCGACGGTCCATTCCGGCGTCGGCTATGGCCTCGGTGCAGGCATCGCGGGCCAGTTCCAGCACGGACTTGGGGGTGGACGCGGTGAACGGTGTGTAGCCGACTCCGGCGACTGCGGCCCGGAACACCTAGTCCTCCAGCTCGAAGGCGATCTCGGTCCAGTCGTCATGGTCGATGAACACCGGCCGGACAGGCTGGTCAACCGCTGGCTGGCCACCGCCGGTCACCCGTCCGATCACGCGGCAGCCCTCGTCGAGCTCCACCGTCGCGATGGTGCGGGGTATGTCGTCCGGGCCGAGCCCGGCCAGCGCCCGATGCACCACGATCCAGGAGTAGATCCGCCCCGCGGCGCGGGACTCGAGCTGCTCGAAGCCCGGCGACCCGCAGTTCGGGCAGCCCGGCATCGGCGGGAACCGGATCTCGCCGCACTGCTGACATTGCTGCAGCACGATGCGGTGCTCGCGGGCGGCAGCCCAGAACGGCGCGCTGTCCTCGTCTGGCTGGGGGCGCGCCGGCGCTGGGGTGCTCACCGGCCGCTGAACCTGGGGGTGCGCTTCTCGCTGAACGCGATCAGGCCTTCCGGGGCGTCCTGTGAGGTCAGGCAGTACAGCGCGTTACGGTCGAGTTCGAGATGGAGCCCGGCGGGCACACTCAAGCCCTCCGACCAGATCGTGTTCATCACGTACTTGGCGTTGGCGATTGCGAGCGGGCTCTTCTTCGCGACCGCCTGGGCGAACTCCATCCCCGCCGCGAACAGATCCTCGTCCGGCACGACCCTGCTGACCAGGCCCCACTCGGCGGAGGCGTCGGCGGACAGGAACTTTCCGGTCATCACCAGATCGAACGCGCGCTGGATTCCGACGACGCGGGCCAGCAGCGTGAGCACGCCTCCGCCGCCCATCTGCCCGAAGTTCAGGTGGCCGTCGCCAATCTTCGCCGAGGACGCTGCGATCGCGATGTCGCAGCTGAGCAGCAGCTCGAGCCCGCCCGCGGCGGTGACGCCGTTGACCAGCGCGACAGTCGGAATGCGCAGCTGCCGCAGCCGGCCGAAGGTGGTATGCAGGTCGCCCACGAATTGCGGGAAGCAGACCGCGTCGCGCTGCAGCTTCACGTATTTCTTGAGGTCCCCGCCAGCGCTGAAGGCCCGGCCGTTGCCGGTCAGGAACAGGCAGCGTACCTCCTCGCTGGCCGCGGCCTCGCTGATCGCCGCGTCGATCGCGTCGATCATTTCCCAGCTGATCGCGTTCAGTTCGTGCGGCCGGTTGAGGGCAATGGTCGCCACCAGGCCGCCCCCGCCGGGAATGGGCCGGGTGGAGTATTCGACGACCGAACGCGAGCCGTTCACCGAGCTGTCCGTCCTCTCGCTCCGGGGAATAGAGCCGCTCTCTATCCGCCGCAGGATCTCGTGTTTCTGCACCTTTCCTGACGGCGTGGTGGGCAGCGCCTCGAGAATGGCCAGACTCTCGGGCAGTTTGTAGGTCGCCAGGCCGGCCGCCCGCAGCCGGCTCACCATCTCCTCGAACGTCAGCGTCGCCGAGGGGCCGAGCACCACGCATGCGCATCCCCGCTCGCCGAGACGCTCGTCCGGGACGCCGACCACGGCGACCTGCCGCACCTCCGGGAACTCGCTGATCATGTCCTCGATCTCACGAGGTGCGATGTTCACGCCGCCACGGATGATGATCTCCTTCTTCCGGCCGGCGATCGTTATGTAGCCCTGCTCATCGAGGCCGGCGATATCGCCCGACCGCACCCAGCCGCCGGGAAGGTAGGTAGCGGCCGTGCGTGCGGGATCGTCAAAGAAGCCAACGCTGGCATTGGGCCCGCGCACATGCAGCTCGCCCGTGGCCGGCGCGGCCAGCGGGTTGCCTTCATCGTCGCGCACTTCGATCTCGGTGTGCTCCAGCGCGTACCCGTCGGTGTTGCACCGCTTGTCCAGCGGAGAGTCACGCCGGTTCCAGGTCGCACACAAGACCTCGGTCGACCCGTACAGACGCAGCACGCGGATCCCGGCCGCGTCGGCCCGCCGTACCAGCGGTGCCGGAACGGGAGCGCCGCCGCAGCCGAAGTGCGTCAGGCTGGTCAGTCGCTGGCCGGCCCGCTCGCACGCCCCGACCAGGTCCTCGAGGAAGGTCGTGGCGGCCAGCGTGTAGTTGCAGCCCTGTGCGGCGACGAGGGCCCGGGCGTCCTCGGCAGCCCAGCGATCCTGCAGGACAAGCCGCTGCCCGTGGTACAGCGCAGCGCGTATCCCGTAGTTGAACCCGGTGGAGTGACCGACCGGGGACGGCATCCACACCACGGCGTCGGGCGGCAGCTGCAGGCCGGAAAACGTGGCCCGGACCGCGAAGTTCGCGGTCTCCTCCGTGTGCATGATCGCCTTCGGTGTCGCCTCGGTGCCGGAGGTGAAGATCAGTTCCGAGACCGCCGAGGCTTTGACGCCCGGGGCGAGGTCGGCCGTGGCCGCCCCGGCGAGTTCGGGAACGAGGTCGATGTCGCCGCCGGTTTCGGACTCGTCGACCAGGATGTGCACCGGATTGACGCCGGTGCTGTTGCCGGCCTCGGCAACCAGTGTGCGGTGGTCGAACCCCCGGTAGACGGCGGGAGTGAAGATCGCACGCGGCTTGGCCGCGGCGAACACATGGCCAATCTCGCGCGCGCGGTAGTTCGGCAGCAGCGGGTTGATGACGCCGCCGATCGAGTTCACCGCCACCGCCGCAACGACGGCCTCATACCAGTTCGGAAGCTGAATGGATACAACATCGCCGGCCGTGACACTCGCGGCGCGCAACAGGGCCGCCGTGGCTCCGGCGTCGCGCGCGAGGTCGGCGTACGTCCGGCTCCGGCTGCCAAGCCGATCCACGACGGCGACCGCCGATGCCAGGCGGCCGGCCGCGTGGGCCAGCACTCGCGCGCTCAGCGTGTGGGGAAGCCAATGTCCGGCGGCACGGAATTCGGCGGCCCGATCCGGGGGGGTGACGAGGTCGGTTAGCAACTGTCCCACCTCCCGACCGACCAAGCGGTCGGTTGACTGTGGGTAGGCTAACAGCGGTGCTGCAATAGCGTCAAGGAAGGGTCCGGGCCCAGGACCAGGGGTTGTACGCCAGGCCGATCCGGCCCGGGGGCTTCTTTATGCGGGCTTCCTGACCGCACCCGGCTGCTTCGCGACCGCGGCATTCGCGCAGGAGCGCAGCATCTCGCCAATCTGCTCCATCGTGAGGCGCCCATTCGGGTCGTACCACTGGACCATCCAGTTCAGCATCCCGAGCAGACCGAACGCGAGCACGACCGGGTCGCCGTCGCGGAATGCCCCGCTCGCCTGGCCGTCCCGGATGCAGTCGACGAAGAGCCGGTCGTAGGCGCGCCGCTTGACCAGGTAGGGCTCGGTGTCGGTGGTGGCGATGCCGCGGAGGATGACCCGCCGCTCTAGCAGGAACACCACCACGTGCGCGAGCTTGTGCTCGAAGTTGCGCAGATGCGCGGCCAGCAGCGCGTCCAGCCGCTGCACCGGGTCCGCGATGGCCACCGCCTCAGCGGAGCTCTCACGAAGCTGGTCGATCCCTTCGTTCAGGACGGCGAGGAAGATCGCATTCTTGGAAGGGAAATAGTGGTAGAGAGTTGCCTTCTTCAGTTTGGCCGCGCGCGCCACGTCGCTGAGCGTGGTGGCCTTGAATCCCTGGGTGGCAAACAGGCCCGCCGCGACGTCAAGGATCTTCTGCCGCCCCGGCGAAGCCGTGTCGGCCCTCAACATGGTCTGCGAATTTTCCATTGGCACGGCACCTCGTTCCGGCACGTGCCCGGGACCGATCAGATCCCGGGCCTGGCGGCGCAGAGCGTATCCGAGAACCCGGCCCCGGCACGCCCCCAACCGTCCAGACGGTCGGGAGGCGGGCGAAGTGGCCGGGCGCAGAGCCGGGTGGGCCGGATCACGGCCATTGACATTTGTGCCGTTCGAGGATCACCTTAGGCAAGCGCTCGCTACTGAGGAGACGGGCGACACCGCCGGCGCGGTCCTGCCCTCGTCAGCGGGGCGGCTCGCTGACCCGGATCACCTGGCTGACCACGGCCGAACCGCAAGTCTCCCGGCTGGATTCCGCTACGGGGAAGGGAAGGCGCCGATGGCGATCCTCGACATGTTCCGGCTCACGGACCAGGTTGTCCTGATCACCGGGGCATCGTCCGGCCTGGGCGTCTCGTTCGCGGTCGCGGCGGCGGAGGCGGGCGCCGACGTCGTGATAACGGCCCGCCGCGCCGATCGTCTGCGGCAGACTGCCCAGGCCGTGGAGGCCGCCGGACGACGGTGTCTCGCCGTTCCGGCCGACATCAGCGACGCAGCGGCGTGCACGACGGTCGTCCAGGCCGCGATGGCGGAGTTCGGCCGGGTCGACGTTCTCGTCAACAATGCCGGAGTGGGGGCCGCGGTGCCCGCCACCCGGGAGGCGCCCGAACACTTCGAGTGGGTGGTGGGCACCAACCTCAACGGCGCCTACTGGATGGCCCAGGCCTGCGGGCGGGTGATGCGCCCCGGCAGTTCCATCGTGAACGTGTCCAGCATTCTGGCCATCACCACGGCGGGACTGCCCCAGGCTGCGTACAGCGCCAGCAAGGCAGCCCTGCTCGGGCTGACCCGCGACCTGGCCCAGCAGTGGGGATCCCGCAAGGGGATCAGGGTCAATGCGCTGGCACCGGGGTTCTTCGCCTCGGAGATGACGGACCAGTTGGCCGACGGATATCTCGACAGCATCAAACCGCGCATCGTGCTGGGCGACCTCGGCGATCCCGACGCGCTGGCGGCCACGCTGATCTGGCTGGTGTCGCCGGCCGCGGGCTACGTGACCGGCCAGACGGTGGTCGTCGACGGCGGCATGACGCTCACGTGAGTGTCACCCGGTACCCCGGACGACTGCCGCCCGTGCCACGTGGTGCTCAGCGGTGGAGGTGAACGCCATGACCGACGCCAGGCGAATCCTGTCGCGACGCGACCTGGACTTCCTGATCAACGAATGGCTGAAGGTGGACGAGCTCACCGCCCGCCCGCGATTCGGCGAGCATTCGAGGCAGACCTTCGCCGCAGCGCTGGACCTGGCCGAACACCTGGCCACGCGGTACTTCGCGCCCCACAACGCGCTGGCCGACCGCACAGAACCCACCTTCGACGGACAGCGGGTAAGCATGGTTCCCGAGATCGGCCGTGCTCTGACCGCGTTCGCTGAGTCGGGGCTGCTCAGCGCGGCCATGGACGCCGAGATCGGTGGCGGCCAGCTGCCGCACACCGTGCACCGCGCCTGTTTCGCGTGGCTTCAGGCGGCCAACATCTCGACCGCCTCCTACGCGATGCTGACGATGGCCAACGCCAACTTGCTGCGCACCTACGGCAGCCAGCAGCAGATCGATCGCTACGTGCTCCCGATGCTCGAGGGCCGGTACACCGGAACCATGTGCCTGTCCGAGCCGCAAGCCGGTTCCTCACTGGCCGATGTCCAATCCCGTGCCGAACCCGGCCGCGACGGCCGGTACCGAGTCTTCGGCAGCAAGATGTGGATCTCCGGTGGCGACCACGAACTCGCCGAGAACATCGTCCATCTCGTCCTGGCCCGCGCCGCGGGATCGCCGGCCGGGGTGAAGGGCCTGTCGCTGTTCCTGGTGCCCAAGTTCCTGGCGCCGGAAGGCGGCGGGCTTCCCGTACGCAACGACGTGGCCCTCATCGGGGTCAACCACAAGATGGGTTACCGCGGCACGGTGAACACCGTCCTGGACTTCGGCTCGGGCACCTTCCGGCCGGACGAGTCCCCCGGGGCCATCGGCTACCTGGTCGGCCAGCTCGACCAGGGGCTGGCCGCCATGTTCCACATGATGAACGAGGCGCGGATCGCGGTCGGCGCGGGCGCCGCGGCGCTGGGATACACGGGCTACCTGCACGCGCTGGACTATGCGCGAACCCGCTTGCAGGGCCGGATGCCCGAGGCCAGGGACCCCTCGGCGCCGCCGGTGCCGATCATCACCCATCCGGATGTCCGCCGCATGCTGCTCGCCGCGAAGAGCTACGCCGAGGGGGGACTGGCCCTCGCCCTGTTCGCGGCGAGGCTGCTCGATGAGCAAGCGAGTGCCCAGGATCAACGCCAGGCCAGGGAGAGTTCCCTGTTGCTGGACGTGCTCACGCCGATCGTGAAGAGCTGGCCGTCGCAGTGGTGCCTGGCGGCGAATGACATCGCGATCCAGATCCATGGTGGTTACGGCTATACGCGCGAGTTCCCGGTCGAACAGTTCTACCGGGACAACCGCCTCAACCCCATCCAC
>Ga0335075_10002830_pt1 | contig 27730 bp, 26 predicted proteins | sample Lox_Sample_24_FD_206723 | JGI IMG/M metagenome (GOLD analysis project Ga0335075, IMG submission 206723) | Soil microbial communities from Loxahatchee National Wildlife Refuge, Florida, United States - Lox_Sample_2.4 | ecosystem: Environmental > Terrestrial > Soil > Wetlands | place: USA...
CCATCAGCCCCCGATCATCGCAGTCTGGAGGACCACGTCGCATTCCTTCACAGGTTCGGATAGGTCTAGCGTAAGGAGAAAGTCATGGCCGGGAAGAGGGCCGGAAGACGCCCGACTACGACGGCAAGGGAAAAGGCCGGCCCGCGGTCCGGCATATGTGGTTGGGAAGATTGAGGAATTTGCCAACGTCGCCAACACCCCCTGCTGGCGCTTTCGCCAAATAGTCCAAGGATTTCAAGCATCCGAGCGCCGTCGCCTCGGCTCGGCCTGGGGCGCGGGGCCATGACGACGCGCGACGACGACCTGCGCGTCCGGCCTGGGCGCATCCATCACGGCAATCGCGGCGGCAAGCGCCCGCAGACCTTTGTCGGCGAGGTGATGCGGGCCGCGAAGAAGGCCGGGCATGTCGGCAACAGCTTTCGATCGAGCCAGGGCCGGAGCCGGTCCCGGTTCGGCCGCGGTCGCCGGGCGGCGGTCTCGATCCGGTTGCGATCGAATGCTCGCCGCGTGGTGATGAAAGCGCGCGTCGTCCGACACCAGGGGGCGCGCTTCCGATCCGCGCCGCTGCCGAAGCACATCGCCTACCTCAAGCGCGAGGGCGTGACCCGTGACGGCGAGGACGCGCGCATGTTCGATGCTGCGTCCGACACAGCTGATGAGCGCGCCTTCGCCGAACGGTGCGAGGATGATCGACACCACTTCCGGTTCATCATCTCGCCGGAGGATGCGGCCAAAATCGGCGACCTCAAGACATTCACCCGCGAGCTGATACGCGACGTCGAGAAGGATCTCGGCACCCAACTCGACTGGGTCGCGGTCGATCACTGGAACACGGATAACCCGCACATCCACGTCCTCATCCGGGGTCGCGCCGACGACGGCCGGGACCTGGTCATCAGCCGCGAATATATCAGCCGCGGCTTCCGCGATCGCGCCGCCGAGCGCGTCACGCTGGAGCTCGGCCCCCGCAGCGAGCAGGAGATCCGAACGGCTCTCCAGCGCGAGGTGGAATCGGAGCGCTGGACCACCCTCGACCGTGCATTGCGCGACATCGCGGACGATTATGGCGGCGTCGCCGACTTGAGGCCCGGGCCGAACGCCGAGGATCCGGAGCTCCGCCGGCTGCTGCTTGGCCGCGCAGCCAAGCTCGAACGCCTTGGCTTGGCCGATCCGGTAGGTCCCGCGTGCTGGACGCTGAAGCCGGGGATCGAGCCGACGCTGCGTCAGCTCGGCATCCGGGGCGACATCATCAAGACCATGCACCAGGCCATGAGCGCCAGTGGACACGAAGCGGACGTCAGCACCTTCGCGATGCACGGCGACGAGCCGTCCGAGCCGGTGCTGGGCAAACTGGTCAAGCGCGGCCTCGACGACGAACTCAAGGGATCGGCTTATGCGATCGTCGCAGGCATCGACGGACGCACGCATTATCTTCGGTTTAACGACATGGAGTTGACCGGTGACGCCCCCGCCGGTGCGATCGTCGAGGCACGTGTCTACGACGATGCGAACGGACGACGTCGCCTGTCGCTCGCGACGCGCTCCGATCTGTCGATCGAGGCGCAGGTATCGGCGTCCGGCGCGACCTGGCTCGACCGCCAGATCCTCACCAAGGACCCGGCGCTGAGCGGTGGCGGCTTCGGCGCCGAGGTGCGCGACGCCATGGAGGCGCGTATCGATCACCTCGCCGAGGAAGGGCTCGCACGGAGGCAAGGACAGCGCGCCTTCTTTGCCCGCGATCTGCTCGCCACGCTGCGGCGGCGGGAGTTGGAAGAGGCTGCAGCGAAGTTGTCGGCCGAGACGGGTCTCGCCTACCAGGCTGCGGCCGAAGGCGAGCGCGTTTCAGGGGTCTATCGGCAGCGGGTGACGCTCGCCTCCGGCCGCTTCGCCATGATCGACGATGGGCTCGGCTTCCAGCTCGTGCCATGGCGGCCGGCGCTGGAGAAGGAACTCGGCCGTGAGGTTCGCGGCGTCATTACACCGGGCGGCAACGTCGAATGGGGCTTCGGTCGCAAGCGCGGGCTGGGGATCTGAACGGCGCCGGGACGCAGAAGAGCGCGCAGTCCGGAATCGCAGTCTGAGGACCAGAGGTCCCCCATGCTGGTCGTCCCCAGCCCTCAGACGAGAACAGCAGAAAGCCTAGTAAGGCGGGTACTTGAAACAGTCTGGAGGAAGCTCGGCCGCAGGGGATTCCCGCAGAGGGCATATCCATTCGGCGGCCTCACCTATCCCGCGCAAAAGGTGCTTTAGCGCCTCCTGTACCCAGGCTGCCTGCATGGAACTCGGCGCTCGCGTCAACCTCAGAGCCTCTGCCATCTCTTGCACCCTCCATTCTTCAAGCGGTAGTTGGGCATCAGAGATGAAGCGCCAGGGCCGTCGCATAGGCGTATCCCGCCAGCAGCGAGCCCGTAATGGCGAAGCCGATATAAAGTGCGAAGGCGCGGGGCTTTACTAAGGCCCACACCGCTACCATCGCAGGGAAACCTGTTGCGCTGGTCGCCAACATGAAGGCGAGACCTGTCGCCGGGCTCATCCCAAGACCGACCAGGCCCGAGACGAAGGGGATCGCGGCAAAGCTGTTCAGGTAGACTGGAATCCCGATCGCCACAGCAAGAGGCACGGCGAACGGTCCGGCGCCAGCGCCCAACCACTGACCAACGAGACCCGTCGGCAGCCACGCGACCATCAGACTTTCAAGGGCGTAGGCGACGGCGAGCCAGCGCACGAGAAACCAGCCGGTCGAGGTAGCGGTCGTCAAAAATCGCTGCGCCCTTGCTGCGTCGGTCCAGAAACGCCACAGGACGATCGAGTTGGGTGCCGCGAGAGACGCACCAGATGCTGTCTTGGCGGAGCCGCAGCAGGATTTTGCCGGGGGCGGTGCAGTGACAGCAGGCTTTGATCCGCAGCAAGAACGCGTACTCTTGGCATTCATCCGGAGCGCGGCTGGCGCGTCCAGCCAGCCGGCGCGAACCAACATCATGGTCCCGAAGCCGCTCGACATTCCCATTGCCACGGCGCTCAACATCTTCGCGGACGCAAAGCCGATCCCGAGCACGCCCGAGGCAATGAAGAATTGCGTCGGGTCCATCAGTGGCGAGGAAATCCAAAACGCCATAACCGGCGCAAGCGGCACGCCGGCGCTGAGCAGACCCGCTACAAGCGGGATCACACCGCAAGAACAGAACGGCAGCGCAGCGCCGATCACCGACGCCACGATAATCATGCGGCTTTCGCGCCCCTTAAAGGCTCTCGCCGCGAGCTGATCAAGACCGGTCGCCCGGGCCGCTGCGGCGATGCATACCGAAGCAACAAGCCACGGGCCGATTTCAGCCAGCTCACGAGCGATATATCGCGCGGTGGCGATCGCTTGGTTAGGGCTGTAAATCCAGAGCGCTGCAAAGAGGCACGCCAGTCCGACCAAGACGAAATCGGGCCTCACTTTCAAGGCACGTAGGTTGGCCAAAATTTTTGCAGGCGCCGCCAAACCCGGTGCCGCGGCGACTCTTGGAATTGTCGTGATCTCGGACATGATGGTCTCCTATATACCTAGTTTTGTGGTTGTGTTTGGGCAACAACGGGTGATCATTCGGCTCTCCTCGTTCAAGGGTTAGCGGGCGGTGCTTGCGCGCCTCAGCGTCGCCGGTTCGGCGGTCGAAAAGCCGGCACAGCAATTTTCTTTGACGAAGGCGAGTGTCGCGTTAATTGCGTGCGAATCTATCGTGCAACGGACGGTTCGCCCCTGCTTCTCTTGCTCGACAAGACCGGCCGTAACGAGGCCGCGAAGGTGAAACGCAAGCGTCGAAGCGGGCACCCCGAGACCCGCCTGCAGTTCCCCTATCGCCAACCCGTCGCCGCCTGCCTGTACGAGCATCCGGACGATCTGAAGCCGCGTCGGATTCCCGAGCTCCGCTAGCCGGCGTGCTGCAATCTCGATGTCCATCCGACCCATATAGCCGCGTTGGACCCGGATTGCAACCATAAAACTGGTGATATAGTGAAGTGGGCACAGAACTTGGCAATCAGTCGGGATCGGTGGACCGTGCACTATCGGTGCGTCACGGCAATCGGACGCTGACCTCTCCCAATCGATTCACGGGCGAGAGCTGGTCGTCTCAAGCGTCCGATTTATACGCCAGAGGGTCCGGGCGCATGCCTTGCGTCAGTCCATGCTTGCCCTTTGCGTTCAGTGCTCCGCTGATCTTCCATCGCGATGAACCCGACAAAGATTCTCTGGCTCCAGATCCTGTTCGTCTGCGCCACTGTGCTCGGCTTTGTCTGGGCGGCGACGGAGTGGACGGGGTGGCAGCTCGCGTTTCAGGCGCAGCTAGGTCCGCCATGGTTCAGTCTACTGGGCTGGCCGGTCTACCAGCCGCTTGCCTTCTTCTGGTGGTGGTTTGCCTACGACGCCTACGCACACGAGATCTTTGTCACTGGCGGATTCATCGCGGCTTCGGGCGGCGTCGCCGCGTTCGCCGTTGCGGTGGGCATGTCGGTTTGGCGCGCCCGCGAAGTGAAGAAGGTCACGACCTACGGTTCCGCGCGCTGGGCCGAAGCGCGAGAACTTCGCAAGGCCGGACTCCTCCATCCCGACGGTGTGCTTCTGGGGCGATGGCGCGGGGCCTATCTCCGCCACCACGGTCCTGAGCATGTGCTGTGCTTCGCGCCGACCCGAAGCGGCAAGGGCGTCGGCCTCGTTGTCCCGACGCTGCTCACCTGGCCGGGCTCGGCGATCGTGCACGACATCAAGGGCGAGAACTGGGGCCTGACCGCCGGCTGGCGCGCGCAATTCGGACGGGTCCTCCTGTTTGACCCTACGAACACCAACAGCACGGCCTACAACCCGCTGCTCGAGGTCCGCCGCGGAGAGTGGGAAGTCCGTGACGTGCAGAACATTGCCGACGTGCTCGTCGATCCCGAAGGCGCGCTAGAGAAGCGGAACCATTGGGAGAAGACGAGTCATTCGCTCCTCGTCGGCGCGATCCTGCACGTCCTCTATGCCAAGCCGGACAAGACCCTCGCCGGCGTCGCCAACTTGCTTTCCGATCCGAAGCGGCCGATCGAAAAGACCCTTCGGGCGATGATGACCACGCCGCACCTCGGCGAGAAGCGCGTGCATCCGGTCGTCGCCAGCGCCGGGCGAGAGCTCCTGAACAAGAGCGAGAACGAGCGCTCGGGCGTGTTGTCCACCGCGATGTCCTTCCTTGGCCTCTACCGGGACCCGGTCGTCGCTGCGGTCACTCGGCGTTGCGATTGGCGCATCCGCGATCTGGTCGAGGCGGAGAGTCCCACGACGCTCTACCTCGTGGTGCCGCCGTCCGAGATCAGCCGTACCAAGCCGCTCGTCCGATTGATCCTCAACCAGATCGGCCGACGTCTCACGGAGGAGCTGGACTCGAAACGCCGCCGGCAGCGCCTGCTCTTGATGCTCGATGAATTCCCCGCGCTGGGGCGCCTCGACTTCTTCGAGAGCGCGTTGGCCTTCATGGCGGGCTACGGGCTCAAGAGCTTCCTGATCGCCCAGAGCCTGAACCAGATCGAGAAGGCGTACGGCCAGAACAATTCCATTCTCGACAACTGCCATGTCCGAGTTAGCTTCGCCACCAATGACGAGCGCACGGCGAAACGCGTCTCCGACGCGCTCGGCATGGCGACCGAATTGCGCGCCATGAAGAATTATGCCGGCAGCCGCCTCAGCCCCTGGCTCGGGCACCTGATGATCTCGCGTCAGGAAACCGCGCGGCCGCTGCTCACGTCCGGAGAGATCATGCAGCTCCCGCCGGAAGATGAGATCGTCATGGTGTCGGGCTGCCCCCCGATCCGTGCGAAAAAGGCGCGCTACTACGAAGATCCAGAAGTGGCAGCGCGCATTCTGCCGCCGCCGAACCTGATGGCAAAAAAGCCGGCGCTCATAGTTGAAAGTCTTGTCTCTCCTGACGACGGCGACTGGGCGGGCGCGGTGATCCCAGCGGAAAAAGGTTCAGATACCGAGGACCCCGCCAACGCCGGCATCCGGCGCGAGCCGGAACTGCCCGAGCATGAGGAGATCGCGCCCGAGCCGCGGAGGCCGGTCCAGGAGTTCGAGCCGGTCGAGGACGAGCCCGACGACGAGGTTCAGCGCCAGAGCACGATGCAGCGGGCCTTCGGCGGCGTCGCCCGCCAAGTGTCGCTCGATCCCGACGACGACATGCGGATGTAGTCATGCGGACCAAGCACACATTCCGCCTGCCGCCCGATCTCGCGACCAGGCTTGCCGACTACGCGGCACGAACGCGCGTGCCGCAGGCGCTGGTCGTCGAGGCGGCGCTCGCCTCGCATTTGTCGCCAGACGGGGCCGATCGGCTGGAGGCTGCGCTGGCGCGCCGGCTCGACCGCATGACGCGACAAATGGAGCTGATCGAGCGCCACGTGACCATCTCCAATGAGGCCCTTGCGGTGTTCGTGCGCTTCTGGCTGACCAGTACGCCAGCGCTCCCGGACGCGGCGCTTGCCGCCGCCCAGACCAAGGGGCGCGAGCGTTACGACGGGTTCGTTGAAGCACTCGGCCGACGGCTAGCGCGTGGGCGCAAGCTTGCCGACGAGGTGAGTCTGGACGTGAGATCCGATGTTGCCGAGTTAGATGACGGGCAGCCAGACCGTCGATGAGAGCCGCCGAGCGGACAGAGGATGTCCAAGAATCAGAGGCGGGCGCAGTCGGTTCCTCCACGAGGCACCTGAAGGATAAGGAAGCGCCGTTTCCAGCCGTTACACATCTCAGTAGTTTTTCCTTTCGCCGTGCCCCGGGGATGCCTATCCTGAACATAATAGGAACACGGTGGAGCCCTCGCTGGGCGATCGAGCTGGAAGCAGGCAGAAGGACATGGAGATCGCGTCTATTGTTGCTATAGGGATCGTATTCGCGGCACTCGGCGCCGGACTCGGCGTCGCACTGGGGCGTTACGTCTGGCCCGCTGGTCGAGCAACGGATGCCGCGGCACTTGCGAAAATTCAAATAGAGGCTGCACAACTCAGCGAACGCTTACAAGCGCTGGCGCACCAGCTGCAGGAGACAAGCGCGCGGGCGAGCACTTTGGAAGCCCAAAGGACGGCCGCGAGCGAGGAAGCGAAAACGGCTTCTGCCGAGGTCGCCCGGCTCGGCGAACGTTTGCAAGCGTTGACACAGCAGCTGCAGGAGGCCAGCGAGCGGACAGGCACTTTGGAGGCCCAGCGGACGGCTGCAAACGAGGAGGCCAAAACAGCCTCCACCGAAGTTGCGCGGCTCCGCGAGCGGGAGACGGCGCTCAATACCAGGATCGCGGAGCAGGCGCAGCAACTCGCCGATGTTCAAAAGCAGCTGACGGTCGAGTTCGAGAACATTGCCAACCGGATTTTGAAAGCAAATGCCTCGGAGCTATCGGAGAACTCGCAAAAGGCGCTCGCGGCGATCCTTGATCCGTTGCGGGAGAGGATTCAGGACTTTCAGAAAAAGGTGGAGACAACCTACAACACCGAGACGCGCGAAGTGCTGTCGCTCAAGGAACAGATTAAGCTGATGGTTGAAACAAGCAACGCAATCGGCTCGCAGGCGGATGGCCTCGCCAAGGCGTTGAGGGGCGATGCTCAGCTACGCGGCCGATGGGGCGAGCTGGCATTGGAACGGATCCTTGAGGCTGCCGGACTCACCGAAGGAAGGGAATACGTCACGCAGGGGCGTGGGCTCGGCCTCAAAAACGACGCCGGCGGGGTTCAGCGTCCGGACGTCATAGTGATGCTGCCTGAACAGCGGACGATGATCATCGATTCTAAGGTACCGCTTACCGGTTACGAGCGCTTCACAAAGGCCGTTGACGAGGCGGAACGCGTTACCGCCGGCGCGCAGTTCGTGCGCGATGTTAAAGCCCACATTGATGGTCTCGCAAACAAGCGTTATCAAGAAAACGACAAGCTGATCGCACATGACTGCGTGCTGATGTTTGTTCCTATCGAAGGAGCGTTAGCTGCCGCTCTGACTGAAGAACCAGAGATGTTTACCTATGCGTGGCGGCGCCATGTCGTGCTGGTTGGACCGCCGACGCTGCTCATGACAATGCGCACAGTGGCGTCGATCTGGCGGTACGAGCTACAGGGGCAGAATGCTCAGGAGATCGCTCGGCTGGCTGGCGAGCTCTGTGACAAGGTGAGTCTAAGCCTGAGCGACTTGAACGTTATCACCGAGCGGATTCAAGCAGCGCTCAACGCACACAACGATGCGGTGAAACGTCTTTCAACTGGTCGCGGCAATGCCGTCTCCATTGGAGATCGCATTCGCAGCCTCGGTGTAAAGACTCGCCGGCCAACACCAGTCATGTTGGTGGACGGCGCCCTGATGCCCGACGAGGCTGAGGAAGTCATCGAGGAACAGCCCGCAGAAAGCTAGCGCGCCCCGAGGATATGCGGCGGGCGAGTCCAGACCAGATGGGGGAAACGGTTATGTCTGGCAAGGAAAGCGAAGAAGCACCCCCGCGTAGTATCTGGCAGGAGCTGGAGGCGTGGGCGCACGGATTTGCCTCCTGGCAGAAATTGATCCTTGCACACGCGGTTCGTCACGGCGTTCTCAGCGACGATCAAATAGCCGAAGTCTACCGTGTATTCCTCCACACTAGTGGACTGGGCGACGATCCGGGCGTTGAGATACCAGACACGATCACGGGCCGACCAGCATCAGGCGCGCTTGCTCCTATCCGCATCGCTCGGATAGACAATCTGACGGCGGTCAATGCACTGCCAGATACGGCATGCCTTACGTTTTGTCCTGGTTTGACGGTTATCTATGGCGGTAACCGGGCGGGAAAAAGCGGATTTGCCCGGCTTCTCTCAAATGTCTGCTTCAGCCGGGTCCAGCACCGCATCCTTCCCAACGTGTATGACGACGAGAGCGCCCTCACACCGGCGGCCGACGTCACCATCATCGACGGAAGTCAAATGGAAACATCGCTCGCGCCAGACGAAGCGAGGAGCAATGGCGATCTCAAACGGATCGCCATGTTCGATACGAACGTGGCGCGGGTACATCTCGTTGATGAAAATCCACTTGGCTTCAAGCCTGTGGGGTTCGATGTGTTCCCGGAGATGGGAAAAGTTTACACGGAACTGGCCCGCCGTCTGACCACGGACATCGAGCAGCGCAATAAGCCCAACACCTTCCCCAGCAGCTTTGTGGCGCCTGCAAGCAGGGTGTCGCAGGTTATAGAAAATCTGAGCGCTGACACACTGGTCGCCGTAGTGCAGGAACTAGGCGCGTTTGGCGATGCAGAGAAGGCACGGCTAGAGGAAGTGCAACGCCAAATCCTCGATCTGCAGTCAAAGTCTCCCGCAGAAGCAATCCAGCAGCTTTCCGAAGCCAATACTGACATTCTTTCACTCGAACGGCGTTTCGCGGAGGCATGCGCAGCACTCAGCGAGGAGAGGCGCAATACATACCGCCAACAGATGGCTGATGCGGCCGCCAAGGCGAAGCTCGCTGCAGAAGAGGGCGCGGAATCCTTCAAGCAGGCTTTCTTCAAAGGCATCGCGTCGCCGCAATGGAAAGACTTCTTAACCGCCGCGCGTGCCTTGGCCGACGTGGAAGGCGATGACTATCCCTCGCAAAACGATCATTGCTTGCTCTGCTTCCGGCCGCTCGACGCCGAGTCGGCGGCGCTGATACATCGCTTCTGGGCATTTTTAGCGAGTCCGGCGCTGCAGGAGGCCGAAGAAGCGCGCGATATTGTTGATCGCGAGGCACAAACACTTGCCGGGATGCAGCTCAACTTCTTTTCGCCCGAGACGCGTGTGAGGGCACACCTCGCACGCCTTAACCCTGAGCTGGCAACAAAGGTTGACTTGCTCTTGACAACACTCACCGCTGATCGCGCGGCAATTCAGGCGATACTTTCTGCTGGCATCGGCGAGATTCTCACCGCAGCACTCGATAGTGTCACGGATGGCTTAACTGCCCTTACTCGGCAGATCGATAGTGACATTACCCGGCTACAGGAACAGAGCGTCGCCGATGCCGTGAAAGCTCTCGAAGACGAGCGTGTACTCCTACGGCATCGGCAGGTGTTGCATCAGCTCCTTCCCCAGATTGAAGCCTTTCTGGCCGATGCTCGCTGGGTGAAGAAGGCGTCGGGTACGCCGAAGGGGAGCCTAAACCCGAGGCATCTCACTCAGAAAGAAACCGACCTGTTCCGCACAATTATCGCTGACGGCTACAAGAAGCGATTGGGGGAGGAATGCGCTGCGCTGGACTGTGTTCTTCCGGTGGAGCTCAGCGCGCGTGGGGAACGAGGACAGACCATCCGTTCGCTTGTCATCAGGGGTGGGTATCGCCCGAATGACATTCTTAGCGAAGGGGAGCAGCGTGCCGTGGCACTTGCGGACTTTTTGACCGAAGTGTGCCTGAACCCCGCGAACGCAGGCATCGTCCTCGATGATCCGGTGAATTCACAGGACCACGCGCGCAAAGGATGCATCGCTCGGCGACTGGCAAGGGAGGCGAAAACTCGTCAGGTCATCGTGTTTACCCATGATCTGGTGTTCTTCACGATGCTAGCTACGGCAGCGGCAGAAATCGATGCGGAGATGCTGACGCATTGGATGGAGCGAGACGGGGAAGGCCGTCCCGGGCAGATATCGCTCGACGACTCTCCCGCCACAACTCCGCAGTACCGCACGACGACCAAGGCAAAGAAGACACTCGAAGACGCAAAAGCCACAACCGGGTCGAAACGGGTTCAACTCATTCAGCGGGGCATGGCGGAGCTCCGGCGAACGATTGAGGAGATAATCCCGCATTTCTTTTTGAAGCAGGTGGTCAACCGGTGGACCGACCGAATCATTGTCACGGGCTTAAAAAATATCAATTGGGACGACCGGCTGGTCGCAGACATTATCAAGGCCTACGAGGACATCTCAGCCTATATCGAAGGCCACAGCCATACCGAAGAAGGGGCTGGAGCGCCGCCCGAACCGAAGGATCTCCAGGAATTTATTGCCCGAGTAGATGAGCTGCGAACGCGGTGTCGGAAAGAGAAACCCTGAGGGAATAGTAACCCGGCTGGGGGAACCTAAACTTGCCATCGGGTAGGAATCTCGGAGCTCTATTTGGTCATTGTCCGCGTTGCTTTTTCAGATGGTCGGCACGGCGTTTGACACCGATTTTTGGATTCAATTCGAGAGCCATTTCATAACATCTCAGCGCTTCAACGGGAGCGCCGGAGGCCTCAAGGCATATCCCGCGCAGCTTCAATGCCAATGCTCTCCACTGAGGCTCGGCTGTCCCGAGCTCGGCGTCGATGCGATCGAGAGGGGCGATCAGTTTCGATGCAAGTCCCGCTGGCAACTCTTTACTCGCAGCCTTGATCAGCGACTCGACCATTAATATTGTGGTTCCGTATTGGCCTTTGGTAAGGCAGGCATCTATCCAGATATCGCGATCGATGAAGTCGCCCGTCAGCGAATAGCGGAAAGCCCCAAAGCCCTTGTACCCAAGGCTGATCGATTCCCCGTCTGCCGAAAACTCGTACGAGTCTGGCCATCCCGACTCAGCCCGCCAATGAGCGACTTCGCGACCGGCAGAAAGGTCGAAAATTGCAAGAATCGCGCTGTCGTCGGGATCATAGGAATTGCAAGTGTGACAGGCAGCAAAGCGCCCGTCCGTGGATAGCCCGTTATTGAAAAGGTTGGCGTTGAAGTGGCGGCAGATGATCTCGCGTCCAGCACGGTCGAAAGCAAAGAGTGAGCCGCCGAGGGTGCTCCCATCTTCCCAATCGTTGATAATAAAGTTCCCATTGTTTGCCACTCGCCCGTCCTCGGCACGTGTCAATCGTCCCTCAGCCAAGACGGTATTACCCTCAAGCAGTAGGTAGCGGCCGGTTGGGCCCGAGACCGGCAGCTTGTGTGTCGGTCCGGTGCTTCGGCCCCAGGCGACTCGGTAACGGCCATTCGGAGACACCGAGAAATGCCCCGCGAATTCACTCGAGGGCAAGCTCATGAAGTGGTCGCTGATATTCTGTACGATCTCTACCGGTCGCAGCGGGTTGGTTCTCCGTCCAAATAACCAATCCAGCAGGCCCATCGCCCTGCTCCACCATCCCGACGAACTGACGCATATCGCACCAATTTAGTATACGTGCGCGGGAACCGAGGCAATGCCAACGAAACTCAGGGCGCGTCGTCACCGTTGATCCGGGCGGCACAATGGGCCTTCACCCGACGATGCGGCAGTTCAAGCCCGCTGTCGCTGCGGGTCGTCTATCTAAGTTGGCTCCGATCCCGAAAGAGGATGCACGTAGAGAAATATCCACAGCCAGGTATAGACTGTCCTAATTCTCTGTCTTTCTATCCGTGAGCCCTACCGCCAAGTTGTCGTTGTTGCAAACTCGCACTTCCGGGCTTTTCTAATCAACCCCGCTGACATCCGCCTCTGAGTTGAGGCGAGCTTGCGGGGCCCATGTGACGACAATCTCTCTCCGGTCTGAAGCTTTTGCCCGCGGTGCGCGCATGCTGCGCACAGCGCTTGGCCCGGCGATCTCTGCCTATCTTGAAGATCCCGGCATCGTCGAAGTGATGCTCAATCCGGACGGTCGCTTGTGGATCGACCGTTTGTCGGGCGGGCTGGAAGATACCGGTTGCCGCGTCACGCCCGCAGACGCCGAACGCATCGTGCGCCTCGTTGCACATCACGTCGGTGTCGAGGTCCATGCGAACAGTCCTCGCGTCTCGGCCGAGCTGCCGGAAAGCGGGGAGCGGTTCGAGGGCCTGGTGCCGCCGGTCGTGGCCGCACCGTGCTTCGCCATTCGCCGTCCTGCCGTCGCCGTCTTCACGCTCGACGACTATGTCGGCTCCGGCATCATGTCGGCGACGCAGGCCGAGCTGCTGCGCATCGCGGTGCGCGAACGCAAGAACGTGCTCGTCGCCGGCGGTACCTCGACCGGCAAGACCACGCTCGTCAACGCGATCCTTGCCGAGGTCGCCAAGACCGGCGACCGCATCGTGCTGATCGAGGATACGCGCGAGCTGCAATGCGCGGCGCCCAACCTAGTCGCGCTGCGGACGAAGGACGGTGCGGCTTCGCTGTCCGATCTCGTCCGCTCATCGCTCCGCCTGCGGCCTGATCGCATCCCAATCGGCGAGGTGCGCCGGCGCCGAAGCGCTCGATCTCCTCAAGGCATGGGGCACTGGCCATCCCGGCGGCATCGGCACGCTGCATGCCGGCTCGGCCATCGGCGCGCTGCGCCGCCTCAAGCAGCTCATCCAGGAAGCCGTGGTCACCGTCCCGCGCGCCCTCATCGCGGAGACCATCGATCTCATCGCGGTCCTCGCCGGCCGCGGCTCCGCGCGCCGGCTCGCCGAACTCACGGCGGTGAAGGGCCTCTCACCCACCGGCGACTACGTCCTCACCCCCGCAGGAGAACCGTGAATGCTGCTCAATCCCATCCGCCGCGGATTCGCCGCCGCATCAGGCTTCGCTTTCCTCCTGCTCGTCACCGCGCCGGCGTACGCCGCGGGCTCAAATATGCCTTGGGAGCAACCGCTCCAGCAGATCCTCGACTCGATCCAAGGGCCGGTTGCGAAGGTGATCTCGGTCATCATCATTATCGTGACCGGCCTGACGCTCGCCTTTGGCGAGACCGCCGGGGGCTTCCGGCGTCTGATCCAGATCGTCTTCGGCCTGTCGATCGCGTTTGCCGCATCGAGCTTCTTCCTGAGCTTCTTCCAGTTCGGCGGCGGGGTGCTGGTGTGATGGAACAGGAGGCGGCCATCACAGGCTTCTATGCGCCCGTCCACCGTGCGCTGACCGAGCCGATCCTCCTGGGCGGCGCCCCTCGTGCGGTCGCGATCGTCAACGGGACCCTCGCAGCGGCGATCGGCCTCGGCCTTCGCCTCTGGATAGCGGGCGGCCTCATCTGGCTCATCGGCCATCTCGCCGCGGTCTGGGCTGCGAAGCGCGATCCGGCTTTCGTCGACGTCGTACGGCGACATCTCCGCTATCCGCAGCACATGGTCGCGTGAGGCTCAGCAGTGATGAACCTCGCCGAATATCGCAAGCGTGAGGCAGGCCTCGCCGACTTCCTGCCGTGGGCGGCGATGGTGGCGAAGGGCGTGGTCCTCAACAAGGATGGCTCGTTTCAGCGCACCGCGCGGTTTCGCGGACCCGATCTCGACTCTTCGACGCCAGCCGAGCTCGTCGCCATCACCTCACGCCTCAACAACGCGCTGCGCCGCCTCGGCTCTGGCTGGGCGGTCTTCATCGAGGCCCAGCGCCAACCGGCGTTCAGCTACCCCTTGAGCGAGTTTCCCGATCCGGTCTCGGCGCTCGTCGATGCAGAGCGCCGCGCGCAGTTCGAAGAGGAAGGCGCGCATTTCGAGAGCCGGTACTTCCTGACGCTGCTGTGGCTGCCGCCAGCCGACGATGCCGCGCGCGCCGAGGCCTGGCTCTATGAGAACCGTGCGCAATCCGGCAGCGACCGGCGCGCGACGCTCGATGGATTCATCGACCGCACCGACCGCGTGCTCGCGCTGCTTGAGGGCTTCATGCCCGAAGCGGAATGGCTCGATGACGGCGAGACGCTGACCTATCTCCATTCGTCCATCTCGACGCGGCGCCAGCGCGTGCGCTTGCCCGAGACGCCGATGTATCTCGACGCCGTTCTGGTGGATGAGGATCTCACCGGCGGCCTCGAGCCGCGGCTCGGCCGCGCGCACCTGCGCACGCTCACGGTCATGGGCTTTCCGTCGCAAACATGGCCCGGCCTGCTCGATGACCTCAATCGCCTAGCCTTCCCGTATCGCTGGGCGACACGCGCCCTCTGCCTCGACAAGACCGACGCCAGCAGGCTTCTCGCCAAAATCCGCCGGCAGTGGTTCGCCAAGCGCAAGAGCATCATGGCCATCCTCAAGGAGGTCATGACCAACGAGGCGTCGGTGCTGATGGATTCCGACGCCGCCAACAAGGCGCTCGATGGCGACGCGGCGCTACAGGAGCTCGGCACCGATCTCGTCGGCGAAGCCTATGTCACGGCGACGGTGACGGTCTGGAACGAGGATGCCCGGACCGCAGACGAGCGCCTGCGCCTTGTCGAGAAGACGATCCAGGGCCGCGACTTCACCTGCATGCGCGAGGGCGTCAACGCAGTCGAGGCGTGGCTCGGCAGCCTGCCGGGGCATGTCTACGCCAATGTCCGGCAACCGCCGGTCTCGACACTCAACCTCGCGCACATGATGCCGTTCTCGGCAGTCTGGGCAGGGCCGGAACGGGATGAGCATTTCCAGGCGCCGCCGCTGTTCTTCGCCAAGACCGAAGGCTCGACACCGTTCCGGTTCAGCCTTCATGTCGGCGATGTCGGGCACACTCTCATCGTCGGCCCAACCGGCGCCGGCAAGAGCGTGCTGCTCGCGCTGATGGCGCTGCAGTTTCGCCGCTATGCCGGCGCGCAGGTGTTCGCCTTTGATTTCGGGGGATCAATCCGCGCCGCGGCGCTCGCGATGGGCGGCGACTGGCACGATCTCGGCGGCGCGCTCTCGGAGGCCGCCGGCGAGCCGGTCGCCCTTCAGCCGCTGTCACGCGTCGACGATCCCGGCGAGCGGGCCTGGGCCGCCGAATGGGTCGCGACCTTGCTCGGCCGCGAGGCCGTCACCGTCACCCCGGAACTGAAGGAACACCTATGGTCGGCCTTGACTTCGCTCGCCTCCGCGCCGATCGCCGAGCGAACGATCACCGGCCTCTCGGTTCTGCTTCAGTCGAACGCGCTGAAGCAGGCGATTCAGCCTTACACGGTGGCCGGCCCGTGGGGACGCCTGCTCGACGCGGAGACGGAGCGGCTCGGCGAAGCCGAGGTTCAGGCGTTCGAGACGGAGGGGCTGATCGGCGCTGGCGCGGCGCCGGCCGTGCTCTCCTATTTGTTCCACCGTATCGAAGACCGCTTCGACGGCCGACCGACCTTGCTGATCGTCGACGAAGGCTGGCTCGCCCTCGACGATCCCGGTTTCGCCGGCCAGCTTCGCGAGTGGCTGAAGACGCTGCGGAAGAAGAATGCGAGTGTCGTCTTCGCCACCCAATCGCTCGCCGATATCGACGGCAGCACCATCGCGCCGGCGATTATCGAGAGCTGCCCGACGCGCCTCCTGCTTCCGAACGAGCGCGCGCTCGAGCCGCAGATCGCCGCAATCTATCGGCGCTTCGGGCTTAATGACCGGCAGGTCGAGATCCTGAGCCGCGCGACGCCGAAGCGCGACTATTACTGCCAATCCCGCCGCGGCAATCGCCTGTTCGAGCTCGGCCTCTCGGAAGTCGCGCTCGGCTTCACCGCCACGTCGGCGAAGTCCGACCAGTTCGCCATCGAGAAGCTCCTTGCCGAGCACGGTCGCGACGGCTTCGCCGCGGCCTGGCTGCGTGACAGGAGCCTCGACTGGGCGGCCGACATGCTCACCCAGGAGGCCTCGCCATGATCTGTCGCCGCATCCGCGCCGCGCTTCTCGCTGGCGCCGCCGCTCTCATGATCGCTGCCGCCGGCGTGCCCGCGCGGGCGCAATGGATCGTCTTCGATCCGACGAACTACGCGCAAAACGTCTTGACGGCCGCGCGCGAGCTCCAGCAGGTCAACAACGAAATCCAGATGCTGGAGAATCAGGCGACGTCGCTCCTCAACCAGGCGCGAAACCTGGCGAGCCTGCCTTACTCCTCGCTCGCCTCGCTCCAGCAGCAGATTTCGCAGACCCAGCAGCTGCTCGGGCAGGCGCAGCGGATTGCCTATAGCGTCTCCGCCATCGACCAGGCCTTCACGCAGACCTATTCAAGCTCCACGTCTTCGCAACAGCTTCTCGCCGACGCGCAGACCCGCTGGCAGAACGCGCTGGCCGGCTTTCAGGATGCGATGCGCGTCCAGGCCGGCGTCGTCGCCAATCTCGACAACACGCATGCCCAGATCAGCGCCCTTGTCTCTTCGAGCCAGTCGGCGACCGGCGCGTTGCAGGCGGCGCAGTCCGGCAATCAGCTCGTTGCCCTGCAAACGACGCAGCTTTCCGACCTCACGGCCATCATGGCATCGATCGCCCGTGCGCAGAGCCTCGATGCCGCACGCAGGCTGGAGACGCAGGTCCAGGCGCAAGCGCAGACCAAGGCCTTCCTCAACTACGGCGCCGGCTACCAGCCCGGCTCCGCCCAGATGTTCCACTGATGCGCGCCCGGCTCCTCCACTTGCCGACGGTCGCGCGCGCCACCGCCTTTGCGCTGGTCGCCATCGCGATGATCGCCGCCGTGCTGCACTTCCATGCGCAGTCCTCGCGCGTTGGCATCCAGCGGACAAAGGCCACGACCACGGCCATCCGCTCGCAGCAGAGCTGCAGCGGTGCCAGCTCATTGCCGAGCAAGCCAAGGATGACGCGGCCTGCGAGGCGGCATCGGCCGAGAACCGGCGCCGCTTTTTCACCTATGCGCCGTCGCCCGGCCACGCCGCTCAACCGAGGAAGGATGGCAGGTAGGGACGATGGGCGGCACCGGGGTCATCGACAATTTCCTGGGCACCTTCACCCAGTATATCGATTCCGGCTTCGGACTCGTGCAAGGCGACGTTCACTGGCTCGCCGGCACGCTCATCGTCATCGACATCACGCTGGCGGGCCTGTTCTGGGCGATGGCGCCCGACGAGGACGTCCTCGCGCGCCTGATCCGCAAGACGCTCTATATCGGCCTGTTCGCCTTCATCATCGGCAACTACAACAACCTCGCACAGATCATCTACAACAGCTTTGCCGGCCTCGGCATCAAGGCCGGCGGCGGCACCCTCAGCGCCACGCAACTCCTGCAGCCAGGGCGCATAGCGGAAGTCGGCATCGACGCCGGCAAGCCGATCCTCACCGCGATCTCCGGGCTGATGGGCTTCACCAGCGTTTTCGCGAACCTGGTGCAAATCCTCATCATGTTCGTGGCGTGGCTGATCGTTGTCATCAGCTTCTTCGTCATGGCGATCCAGCTCTTCGTCAGCCTGATTGAGTTCAAGCTGACGACGCTGGCGGGCTTCGTTCTGGTGCCCTTCGGATTGTTCGGGCGCACCGCGTTCCTCGCCGAACGCGTGCTCGGCAATGTTGTCGCGAGCGGCATCAAGATCCTGGTGCTTGCCGTCATCATCGGCATCGGCTCGACCATCTTCGGCCAGTTCACCGGCGCGATGAATAATCCGCCGACGATCTCCGATGCCCTAACGCTGATCCTGGCGGCGCTGTCGCTGCTGGGTCTCACCATCTTCGGCCCCGGCATCGCCAACGGCCTCATCGCCGGTGGGCCTCAGCTCGGCGCCGGCGCCGCGGTCGGTACCGGCTTGGCGGCGGCGGGTATTGGAGCTGCCGGGATCGCCGCGGCCGCAGGCGGCCTTTCCGCGGCCGGCGGCGCGATCGCCGGAACGGCGCGCGCGGGTGCAAGCGTTGCAGGAGGGGCGACGGCTGCCTACCGCACCGGCGGCGCCATGGGCATCGCGCAAGCCGCAGGTTCCGTCGCCATGAGCCCGCTCCGTCGCGCCGCGGGGAACCTGAAAGAGAGCTTCGCGTCGGGCGAACGCGCCGTGATGCGCGGCGGCGCAGCGACGGGCGGGAGCGCGTCGGCTTCCTCGCCCGACAGTACGCCCGCCTGGGCGCAGCGCATGAGGCGCAGCCAGACGATCAACCGCGGCGTCAGCGCCGCCGATCACGCGATCCGCTCCGGCGACCGGGCGAGCGGCGGGCACCAGGTCGACCTTTCCGAGGGGGAATAGCCCATGTTCCGACGATCGACGGTGCGCTACGGCGTGACGCCCGCACCCGAGACGCCCTACCAGCGCGCCGCCCAGGTCTGGGATGACCGCGTCGGCTCCGCACGCGTGCAAGCCAGGAACTGGCGGCTGGCCTTCTTCGGCGCGCTTGTGCTCAGCGGCGGCCTGGCGGGCGGGCTCGTGTGGCAATCGGCGCGCGGCACCATCACGCCCTGGGTGGTCCAGGTCGACAAGCTCGGGCAGGCGCAGGCCGTGGCGCCGGCTGTTGCCGACTATCACCCGACCGATCCCCAGATCGCCTGGTATCTCGCACATTTCATCCAGGAGGTGCGGAGCATTCCCGCCGATCCGATCGTGCTGCGGCAGGACTGGCTCGACGCCTACAACTTCGTCACCAGCAAGGGCGCGCTCGCGCTCGACGATTACGCGCGCACCAGCAACCCCTTCGGCAAGATCGGCAAGGAGCAGGTCTCGGTCGACATCGCGAGCGTGATCCGAGCCTCCGACGACAGCTTTCGCGTGGAATGGGTCGAGCGTCACTACGCCGACGACGCGCTGACCGCGACCGAGCGCTGGAGCGCAATCCTCACCATCGTCGTGCAGACGCCCACCAGCGCTTCTCAGCTCAAGAAGAACCCGCTCGGGGTCTACGTCGAAGCCCTCAGCTGGTCAAAGGAGTTCAACTGATGCGTGTTGTCCGGCTTTCAACGCTCTTGCTTATGTCCGTCTCGCTCGGCGCCTGCGCGACCACCTGGAAACCGCCCGCGATCAGCTACGACAACACGCCGAAGCGCGCCGTGCTGCTGCCCGAACCGCCAAAGCCGGTGCAGATCGTGGAGATTCCCAAGCTGCTGCCGCTGCCCGGGCAACTCAAGCCGCTCCCCGGAAAATCAAAGCTGCCTCCGGAATCGGCGAACCCGCGTGTGCGCGTCGACCAGGCCAATGGCGCCGCCCGCGTGCAGCCGACGCGTGCCGATTATCTCAACGCCATCCAAGTCTATCCCTTCGCGGACGGCGCTCTCTATCAGGTCTACTGCGCGCCCGGCGAAATCACCGACATCGCGCTGCAGCCGGGTGAGAAGCTCGTCGGCTCCGGCCCCGTCGCAGCTGGAGACACCGTGCGATGGATCATCGGCGATACGGAAAGCGGCGCGGGTTCCACGCAACGTGTCCACATCCTCGTCAAGCCGACGCGCCCGGACCTCGACACCAACCTCATCATCGACACCGATCGGCGCACCTATCACCTCGAGCTGCACTCCGACGCAAAGACCTACATGGCGTCGGTTTCCTGGGCCTATGCCGAAGACCAGCTCATCGCGCTGCGCCAGCAGAACGCCGCGGCTGATGGAGCGGCGCCCGTCGCGAGCGGCGTCGATATCAACGCACTCAATTTCCGCTACAGGATCGAAGGCGATGACCCGCCCTGGCGGCCACTGCGCGCCTTCGACGACGGCCGGCAGGTGTTCATCGAGTTCCCGTCCGGAATTGCGCGAGGCGAGATGCCGCCGCTTTGGGTGATCGGCGCCGAGGGCAACGGACAGCTCGTGAACTATCGTGTCAACGACAACTACATGATCGTGGACCGCCTGTTCGCGGCTGCCGAGCTCAAGCTCGGCGCCAAGCACCAGCAAATCGTCCGCATCGTGCGTACCGACGGAAGGCCCCGGTCGTGACCAACGAAACCCGGGAAGAGCAAGGGCCGGCCGAGGCCGCCCGCCTGGCCGAGGAGATGCGTCTGCGGGCGAGCCGGCCGCCGGTGACGCGGCTCTCCCGCAAGGTCCTGCTCGCCATCGGCGCGGTCGCTACCATCGGGATCGGCGGAGCACTGCTGTTCGCGCTCATGCCGCAGCACCAACACATCGGCAGGGAGCTGTTCAACACCAACAACCGCAACACGCCGGACGGCCTGGCAAACCTGCCGCATGATTACACGGGGCTGCCGAGGCCCGTCCCAAAGCTCGGCCCACCCCTCCCGGGCGATCTCGGCAAGCCGATCCTCAATGCCGGTGCACCGGCACCAGGCATGCCGAGCCCCGAGGCGCAGCAGCTGGCCCAGGAACAGGAAGCGGCGCTCAAGAGCCGCCTATTCGCAACCACCGCCGTGCAAAGCCACGCGCCTGCGACGCAGCCGGTGTCGCGGCAACCCTCTCCGGCGCGGGAGAATGCTTCGGTAGAGCTCACTTCTCAGGACCACAAGCTTGCCTTCCTCAACGGCAATGTCGACCGCCGAACCACGAGCCCGGATCGCATCCAGCCGCCGGCAAGCCCGTATGTGCTGCAGGCAGGCTCCGTCATTCCAGCTTCGCTCATCACCGGCCTGCGCTCGGACTTGCCGGGCGAAGTCACGGCGCAAGTGACTGAGGACGTCTACGATAGTCCAACGGGCAAGATCCTTCTCATTCCGCAAGGCGCGCGCTTGCTCGGCCAGTACGATGCCCAAGTCGCCTTCGGCCAGACTCGCGCATTGCTCGTCTGGACTCGCCTCATCATGCCGAACGGCACGTCGATCGTGCTCGATCGTCTGCCCGCGACGGACACCGAGGGCTATGCCGGGCTCGAGGACCAGGTCGACAACCACTGGGGCATGGTCTTCAAGGCGGCGATCCTCTCGACCATCCTGAATGTAGGATCGGAGGCAGGCATCAGTGCCAATAACAACGGCTCGCTTGCCGTAGCGATTCAGCAAGGGATGTCCCAGAGCGTCAACCAGGCCGGCGAGCGGGTCGTGAGCCGGTCGCTCAACATCCAGCCGACGATCACGATCCGGCCGGGTTTTCCAGTCCGCGTCCTGGTCACGCGCGATCTCGTGCTCGAGCCCTATCGCGGATGAGGAGTCAGGAGATGGCGAAGCTCAAGCTCGGCGCGATCGAAGATAACAAGCCGGTCAAGTTGACGGTCGAACTCCCAGCTCCCGTTCACCGCGACCTCGTCGCCTACGCCAAGATTCTGAGCGGCGAAACCGGGCACAATGTCACCGAGCCGGCGAAGCTGATCGGCCCGATGCTGGCACGGTTCATGGCGACCGATCGCGCCTTTGCGAAACTGCGGCGCACGCGATCGGCGCCGCCGCGACCGCAGCCGCCAAGATCGGACTCAGAAAAGCTCCCGTGAGCGCGCTTCGTCGCGCATGAAGGCGACGAAACGACCGACAGCCGGATCTTCAGCGCCGGGAAACCACAGCAATTCGACCTCGACCCAGGCGTCGTCCTCGCAAACCGGCCGGTAAACGACGCCTGGGAACGTGACCTCGGATTGGCTTTTGGTGACGAGCGTGATCCCGACGCCGGCCGCGACGAGAGCGAGCACGCTTTGCTTGCTCGCCGCGTGGCTTTGGAATTTGACGCCGCAGCCGATGAATGAAGCATAGAACTCACGAGCCGATTGTGAATTGTCCCAACCTTGGACGAGAAGGGTCTCCCTCCTCAAGCAATCCCAATTGACGGTTCTACGCCGGGCGACAGGATGACCGCGCGGCAGCGCCGCAAGCATCCGCTCGCGATAGATCGGCGCGGTGACGGCGTCGGGCCACAGCGTATGCCGCGTCATTAGGGCGACATCGATGCGCCGCTCGCCGATCGCCGTCTGGATCTCCGATTCGTTCATCTCGAATATCGTCAGCGTGACGTCGTGATGCTGTTGATACCAGTCCGCCAGAAGACTGCGCAGCGGTTCGCCCACCGGCGGCATGCGCACCGCCAGACGCACTTCGCCGACAAGGCCATTGCCGTTCTGCCCGCCGGTCTGCCTGATCGCGGCGAGTTCCGCGAGCGCGCGGCGGATATGCGGCAGCACGGCCTTGCCGCCGGACGTCAGGTGAACGCCCGCGTGCCCGCGTTCGAAGAGAGCGAGGCCGACCTCATCTTCGAATCGTCCGACCCGACGGCTCACCGTGGAAGTATTGATCCCGAGTGACTTGGCCGCCCGCGTGAAGTTGCCCGCGGTCGCCGAGGCCTCGAGATACATCAGATCGCGGATCTCCATGATCGGCACACCATGCAAACGCTACCAGACGCTTGCCGCGATGAGACGGGCAGCCGGGGCCGGTGTGATCCGGGAGCCAGTTGGCTTTTGGCCGATGCCGCCTGGCGTTCTCCGTTGTCGTCCTTCCTCTCCGCCGGCTGCCAATCGCAATTTATGCGGCAGCCCCGATCACCCCGCGGGGACCGGTAGGGCTGGGATCGCCGCTTGGCATACGGATCACCGCGCCGGAAAGACATCCGGCCTCGCGCACACGCGCGAGCCGCTCGCGGGAGACTTCAAGGTAACCCGCGACGGCCAAGGGCTTGCCGATCGCTCTCGGCGGGCCGAGCCGCCGCAGCGGCCAGTTCGCGCGGCACAGAATCCGTTCCATCCGCGCATCCGTTACCGTGACGATATCCGTGAGCTCGCGCATCAAGCCAAATTCGATCATCCCGGCAAACAACTCGAAGGTCGCTCGCGCAATGCTACGCCCGGTCTTTTCCGCCCGCGAGCCGAGATCGACGCCGAACCGGCTGCTTTCCCAGACCATAGGGCACTCTGGCGCCGGTCCGCCATCCAGGAGCACCGGAAAGGTCTCCCGCAGCATCGTCGGACCGGTCGTCGGGAGGAGCCGCACGCACCCTTGAAGCCGGCCGTCGAGACCCTTTTGCAGAAGATAGGTGGGCCGGCACGCATCGAATTCGTCGATTTCCATGTCGCCGCTAACCTCCACGTCCCAGCCGAGACGCTCCTTGAAAATGCGGTAGCGGAGCCGGTGCATTTCGGCGAGTTCGTCGATGAAGGCGCCGTAGCGATCGGCGGTGATGAGCTGGATCATGTTCGCCTCCTGGCAGGATTGGTCCTGCGCGATTGGAGGCGATGGGCGGGGTAGACCGCATCCTGTGCAGTTGCACAGGGGGCAGGGGATGGAACCTATTCGTTGGCGGCTTTGGAGGCGGCAAACTTGGCGACGGCCTGGCAGATCGTCCTGACGCCAAACTTCATCTTCGCATTGTCGAGATGAAACGCGGCGGTGCGGCGGGAAATATTCAGCAGACGTCCGATCTCCCACGCAGACTTACCTTGAGCCGCCCATTCGAGGCATTCGAATTCTCGGGGCGACAACGCGATACCATTAATGACACGATTGATCGACAGCCTTCGGCGTGCGTGAGTATGAAAATACATCGCCATGAGCTGAAGCGCAGATCGGTTCTGCTCGATGCAGCGTTGGAACGGCGGGCGGCGTTCGTCCGCCGCGAACGTGATCGCTGCAACCGCGCCGCGGGAGTCGTGGATCGGGACGGTGAAGCCGCAGCGGATTCCGAACTGTGCTGCCTCGTCGAGCAGCGCGCATTGCGGCTTCGACAGACTCCTCGCTGTGAATTCCTGTCCCCACTCGAACGGCTCTGTCGCGGTCAGCGCATCGACGATGACCGGATCGACCCGCTCGTAGTGCTCTCGCAGATAATGGTCGGTCCACGCCATCGGGTATGTCGAGATGAGTTTGGGCGCATCGCCCCTTCTGGGCGGCATGGAAAGATAGGCGAAGCAGTGCAGTTCAAGCGCGGCGCTGGCTTCAGCCAGAACCGCGCGGAGGCCCTCCGCGTCGCTGCTCGCGGCAAGGCCGTCGACAAATCGCTGGAACACGCGGTGCATAGGGCAGTCGACTTCCGTTCATGTTTGTCCTCGTCTCCTCCCTCGCTTGCCTATTCAGAGCGGCTTGACCGCCGATTTCAAGTCGCATGTCGCGGCGTCGGCGATCGCGCTCCGCGGAATCGGCGCTACGCCAGGGTATCCCCCGACTTTCCGCCAACCGCTTCCATTCCGCTTCCGTTTGGTGCTCGCGCCCGCCCTGGAAGCAGAAACGGCCCTTTCGGACCGTCCGTAACTGCTTGAATATTTTCGGCTATTTTGGAGCGGGCGAAGGGATTCGAACCCTCGACCCCAACCTTGGCAAGGTTACACATATCCTACGCCACAGTATCCGAAACCACGAAAACACCGCATAACATCAATATGTTATGTTGACAGCGCCGCCGTGTCAACGCTACGATAATCCGAGAATTTCCGCTCTCCGTGGTATCTCGGTGGTATCCGGAAAGCGCAGGCGGAGGTGAACGAAATGGCCAAGCGGACGGGCGTGGCGCTGACCAAAAAGGGCGTCGATGCCGCCGAAAAACAGGCGAAGCGCTACCATCTCTGGGACAGCGAGCTGGCGGGCTTCGCCCTGCGCGTCGAACCCTCCGGGGTGAAGACCTTCATGATCAAGTACCGGGCCAACGGCGGTGGCCGCTCGGCAAAGCAGCATTGGCTGGTCATCGGGCGGTTCGGGACGCTCACCGCTGACCAAGCCCGCAAGCTCGCCAAGGCCAAGCTCGGCGGCGTCGCCGCCGGCGCCGATCCTGCCAGCGAGCTTCAGGCCAAACGGCGCGAAATGACCATGGCCGCGCTCGTCAACCTCTACGAAAAGGAAGGGTGCGTCATCCAGCGTGGCAAGCGCCGGGGCGAGCCAATGAAGCCCAAGACCAAAGCCTACACCCTCGCGCGGCTTCGCAACCACGTCGTCCCGCTGCTCGGCACGAGCCGGGCACCCGAGATCAACCCTGGCGACATCGAGCGCTTCGTCGCCGATGTGACGGCCGGGAAGACGGCCAAGGATGAGAAAGTCGGCCCCCGCAAGCGGATCATCGTCCGCGGCGGCGCCGGGGCCGCCCGCAAGGTGGTGCGAGACCTGTCGGCCGTTTTTAGCTTCGCGCTGCGCTCCGAGATCGTGAAGCGCAACCCCTGCGAAACGGCGGCGGTGCGGAAGACCGATAATCGGAACGAGCGTTACCTGACGCTTGAGGAAGTCACCCGCCTAGGCGCTGCCCTGGACGAACTCGAAGCCGAGGGTGTGAACCCCAAAGCCGTCAACATCGCCCGCCTCTGGGCGCTCACCGGCTGCCGCCGCGACGAAATCGCCGGATTGCGCTGGTCCGAGGTCCATGCGGACGAGGGCCTGCTGATCCTTGGCGACAGCAAGACCGGCAAGTCGCTGCGCCCGCTCGGCGCCGCCGCCGTCGCCCTGCTCAAGAGCATCGATAAGACCGACGGCTCGGATTTCGTCTTCCCGGCCGAACGTGGCGACGGGCACTATCAGGGCATCAAGACGATGTGGAGCAAAGCGATCGCCAAGGCGAAGCTGCCCGGCGTCACGCCCCACACGCTCCGGCACACGATGGGGTCAACCGCCACCTCGACGGGCGAGGCGCTGGCGCTGACCGGGGCAATCCTGGGACATGCGAATCCGCGCTCGACGGCGATTTATGCCCATGTGCAGACCGATCCGTCGCGCCAGGCCGCGGAGCGCGTGAGCGCCAAGATCGCAAGCGCGCTGGCCGGAAAGGCCGCAGCGCCTCAGCAATCCCCGGACGAGATCGGGGCGCTCATCGCTTCTCTCGTGAACCGCCTTGCCGAGCAGGGCATCGATACGAGCCAGATCAGCGTGTTGGTGAGCAAGCTGGCGACGGACGGCCAGGCCATCACGAGCAAGGCTGCGTGAGTGTGGCCGACAACAAGGGGCCAGCTACGAGGGCAGGGTCTGGCGGCTCGCCCTCGCGCCCTGGACTTTCAGTTATTGCAGATGTGGGGCGGCTCCCTTATATTGGTTGGCGAGGAGAGCCCATCATGGCCAGCCAAGTCGTCAAATTTGCCGGTCTGTCCGACCGGGACCGCAAGAAGGCATCACCCCTGCCCAAACTGGCCGAGGGCGATCGCGTCGAGTTGCACGTCCGGCGCCGGGACGGGCAGGATCAGACTGTCGCGCTCCCGCCGGTGGCGGCGAGTATGGTGGAGGCGGCGATTGCCCATCTGTTCAGTGGTGAGCGGGTGGCGGTTCTCGCCGAAGAGCAGGAGCTAAGCCCCACGGAGGCGTCCGCCATCCTCGGCGTCTCGCGTCCGCTTGTCGTACATCGCATGGACATCGGCGATCTGCCGTTCCGCTATGTCGGCAAGCATCGTCGCGCCTTGCTCAAGGACGTGCTGGCGTTGAAGTCGAAACTCGACGTCCAGCGCAAGGCTATGGAAGACTTGGCCGCCGACGCCGAGGATCTCCACCTCCGTTATGGCATTTAGTCCTGCTGTCGCCATCTACGACGCCTGCATCCTCTACCCATTCCATCTGAGGAACATCGTCGTTCAGGCGGCGGTGGATGGCTTGGTCGATGCGCGGTGGACGGAGGCGATTCATGATGAGTGGATGCGGAACCTCCTGGCCAACACACCGGCCCTTTCGGCCGAGCACCTGGCCGCCACGAAGCAGCTCATGGACATTGCGCTGCCGGAGGCCACGGTCGCCGGCTACGAAAAACACATCCACGCCGTCAGTCTCCCCGATCTGGATGATCGTCATGTCGCCGCGGCCGCGATCGAGGCTGGTGCGTCGATGATCGTCACTTGGAACCTGCGTGACTTCCCCGCCGCCGAGTTGAAGAAGCACGGCCTGGTGCGTCAGTCGCCGGATGCCCTCCTCGTGGGCCTCTACAAGCAGACTCCAGATATGCTGGTCGGCTCGCTGGCAAACGCGCGACGTAATCTCAGCCGATCGCGTATTTCAGCCTCCGGCTTCATTGGCATCCTGCGCGAGCAGAGGCTCGCTAAGCTGGCGGCGCAGATCGAGATACATGTCAACGATCTATAGGGCAGCTTTCTCCGTTTTCTGAAACCCTGTCCACGGTTCTACGCATTTACGGTTTGCCGTCCCATCGTCGATGAAATGGCGAACTACAGCTTCTCTGTAACGCTATGATTTTACGCAATTTGTTGCGCCAAGCCACGATCTCCTACTCTACGCCTGCATATCCCTGCTACGATGGTTAGGTGCCCCGCGACCGTGGACAGTATCCCTGCATCCGGCGCTTACGGTTCGTTAGCTCAGGCACATCGAGCCTTCACGGCAAGGCCACTCGGATTTGAGGTGAAGGATGACCCGCTGGCAAAGGTAGGCACACGAGGTTAATTTCCGATTGCGAGTCGTTTGCAGTGGA
>Ga0335075_10002831_pt1 | contig 27725 bp, 24 predicted proteins | sample Lox_Sample_24_FD_206723 | JGI IMG/M metagenome (GOLD analysis project Ga0335075, IMG submission 206723) | Soil microbial communities from Loxahatchee National Wildlife Refuge, Florida, United States - Lox_Sample_2.4 | ecosystem: Environmental > Terrestrial > Soil > Wetlands | place: USA...
CCTGCATCGCATCGCTGTTCAGCGACAATGCCCCGCCCTGCGCAAGATACGTGATCAGCGCACGGAACACGCCCATGGTCCCGAGGGTAACGATGAACGGCTCGATCCGTCCCGCCGTGGTGATCACTCCATTACCCAACCCGCACAGCGCGCCACCGCCGAGCGCCACCGCGGCACCCACTGCAATCGCGGCAGCCATGTCCTGCGGTGGTGCGGCATTCATCGCCAGGATCATCAGCCCGCCGATGAAGGCCGACATCGAGCCGACCGAAAGATCGAGCCCGCCCGCAGCGATAACGAACGTCGCGCCAACGCCGATCACCACCATGAAGGCGCTGCGCGTCACCACGTTGGTTAGATTCTGCGGATCGAGGAAGCGCAGGTTGACAGCAGTCCCCAGCAGGATCAGCAAACCCAGCGCGAGGAACGGCGCCAGCGTCGGCAGATCGAGCCGCCAGGCTCTGCGCGCCGTCGGTCCGGCAACGACGGCGCGGCTCAAGCCGCCGGCTCCGCCACGCCGGTCGCGTGCATGACAATGTTGTGCTCGGTCATCTCCTCGCCTTGCAGCTCTGCGACGATCCAGCCCGTCCGCATGACCAGGACCCGATGACAAAGGCCGATCAGCTCCTGCATCTCCGAGGAGATGATCACGCAGGAAACCCCCTCGCACGCAAGGCTGGCGATGAAGCGATAGATCTGCGCCCTGGTACCGATATCGATGCCGCGGGTCGGCTCGTCGATGACCAGGATGCGCGGTCGTCGCAGCATGGTCTTGGCGAACAACAGCTTCTGCTGATTACCCCCGGAGAGCTGGCCGGCCAGCGCATCGCGGCGGCCGACACGGATATCGAAATCCCCGAGCGCGCGGCTGAGCGCGGCCTGCTCGCGCGCGGCATCGACCAGCGGCAGGCGATGAAGCCGGTGCTCGGCGGCAAGCGTCAGGTTGAACGCCAGGTCGTGCCGCAGCAGCAGACCTTTTCCCTTGCGGTCCTCCGTCAGATACCCGATGCCGGCTTCCATCGCGGCGCGCGGGTTTGGCAGTGGATGAGGACGGCCGTCGAGCAGAACCTTGCCGATGCGGGCCGGTCGAAGGCCGACCAGTCCCTCGAACAGCCCGGTCCGCCCGGCGCCGACCAGCCCGGCAAAACCCAGCATCTCGCCTCGGCGCAGGGAAAAGCCGGCATCCGCGACAAAGCCGGGCACCGAGGCGCCGCTGACCTCCAGCACCACCGGACCAGTCGGCGCCGGCGGCTTGTCCGGGAACAGCGCCGACATCTCGCGACCGACCATCAGCCGCGCCATCTCCTGTTGCGACAAGTCGGCGGCGGGACGCGTGGCGACGTGCCGACCGTCGCGCAACACGGTGACGCGGTCGGCGATGGCAGCCACCTCCGCCAACCGATGCGAGATGAATAGCACGCCGACACCGCTCGCCTTGAGTTCCGCGATGACGCGGAACAAGGCGGCGGTCTCCACCGGGGTCAGCACCGCAGTCGGCTCATCGAAGATCACCGCGCGGTGGGGGATCAGCAGGGCACGGGCGATCTGCACCATCTGGCGGTCGGCGATCGACAGCTTGTCCACCCGCATGTCGGGATGGACCGCGCAGCCGAGCTGCGCGAGGCGCTCGGCCGCGGCGATCCGCATCGCGGTGCGGTCGAGGAACGGACCGCGCCGGCGTTCGCGGCCCAGAAAGAGATTCTCGGCGACCGTCATCTGGCCGGCGAGCAGAAGCTCCTGGTGGACCAGGACGATGCCATGGCGTTCCGCATCGGACGGGCCGGGAAAACGGATCGACCGCCCGTCGAGCAGAATGCGGCCAAGGTCGAGCTGCTCATGGCCGGCAAGCAGCTTCGCCAGCGTCGATTTGCCTGCGCCGTTCTCACCGATGATGGCGTGGACTTCACCGGGATGGAGGGTGAGGGAGGCGTCGATCAGGACGGGGGTGCCACCGAAGGATTTACACAATGATTCTGTCGCGAGGACAGGATGCGAAAAGTCGGCCGGCTGACAGGTGCCCAACGTGATCCCCACCGTCTTGGCCAGACTTCGCCCGGCCATCCACGTCTTTTCGTGAGGTCCGCAGTGAAGCGCGGAGAATCGTGGACTTCAATCCGACCTGCATGACGTGGACAACCGTGATCGCGATGACCGCGACCACTTCGACCCGCACCTGTTCACCTTCGTCCGGTGCTATATCATCAAGCAACTGAACGCGACCCGGGTGAAGGGACAAATATGCGCGTGCTGGTAAGTGGGAGCAGCGGCCTGATCGGCGGCGCTGTGGTCGAACGTCTGTCGACCGAGGGCGACGAGGTCGTTCGTTTCGATATCGCTGATGGCCACGACGTCCTCGATGCCGAAGACTACGCGGCCGTGGCCCGCGGATGCGATGCGATCGTCCACGCCGCGGGCGGGCAGCGGCCGGATGTCACCGATCCCGGTGAGCGCTTCATCACCCACAACGTCACCGGCAACTGGAATATGCTGGAAGCCGCCCGGAACGCCGGCATCCGTCGCGCGGTCACGTTCAGCAGCGTCAATGCGATCGGCGTGTTCCGTGGCGAGGCGGCACCGGATTACCTGCCGATCGACGACGACCACCCGATCCGTCCGCCCACAGCCTACGGCATGGCGAAGCGGCTGATCGAGGAGCTGTGCCGCTGCTACACCGCGACAAGAGGCATCGCGACGGTCTGCTTCCGCCCGCCCGCCGTCTGCGGTCCTGCCCGCCGCGCCCAATTCAAAGCGGCTCGTGCAGCCGATCCGGAAGCGGAATGGACACCGTTCTGGGAGTACGGCGCGTGGATCGACGTCCGCGATGTGGCGGCTGCCGTATTCGCCGCGCTGCGCCATCCCGAGCTGACCCATCTGACCGCGCTGATTATTGCCGACGATGTGACCTCGCCGATCCCGCCGCGCGAACTGGCCAGGAAGCTGCTACCGAATGTGCCCTGGCGCGGCGCCGAGCCGGCGGATGAGTGGGCGACTCTGGTACGCTCGGATCGCGCACGCGAGGCGCTGGGGTGGCAACCAAAGTATCGGTGGCGGGCTCAACAATGAGCGCTGATGCAGGGCACATGGCATGAAGACCGATCCAGGATTTCCAATACCCGAGCGCATGCGCTCTTGGGTGCTGGGGAACCCCGGCCAGCTCAGCCTTGTCGATAAGCCGATCCCGGTTCCTGATCGAGCCGAGGTCCTGGTGCGCATCGATGCGGTCGCCATCTGCGCGACCGACCTCGAGATCATCCAGCACGGCTCGCCGGCGATGATTCAGGGTGGTGATCCATTCAACAAGAATTTCACCCCCGGCCACGAGTATATGGGCACGGTGGTAGCCTGCGGACCGGGCGTTGACGAGTACCGCCCTGGCCAACGCGTCACGGTGGAGATCCACGCCGGTTGCGGCCAGTGCAAGCGCTGCCGCGAGGGCATGTATACGGCCTGCCTCAATTACGGAAAAAACTATGGCGACGTGAACAAGGGCCATCGCGCGAACGGCTTCACCACGGATGGCGGCTTCGCGGAATACGCCGTCAACAATATCAATACCCTCGTCGCCATCCCCGACCACATGTCCGATGCGGAAGCAACGCTGGTGGTCACCGCCGGGACCGCGATGTATGGCCTGACCGAGCTCGGTGGCCTGGTTGCCGGAGAGGGCGTGGCCGTCCTGGGGCCGGGACCGATCGGGCTGCTTGGTGTCGCCGTGGCGAAGGCGCTCGGCGCAGAACCTGTCATCCTGACCGGCACGCGGGACAATCGGCTGAAAATCGGGCTGGAGCTCGGTGCGGACCAGGTCATCAACGTGCGCAACGAGAACGCGGTCGAGGTCGTGCGCCGCATCACCGACGGCAACGGGGTGGATTACGTCCTGGAGTGCTCCGGCGCACCCGATGCGATCAACGACGCCGCGCACATGGTCAACCGCGGGGGTCGGATCTGCCTTGCCGCCTTCCCGCATGAACCGACACTGGTCGACATCGCCCATATCGTCCGCAACAATATATACCTGTATGGAATTCGGGGCGAAGGCAAAAGCGCCACCCATCGCGCCGCCGCATTCATGGCACAGAAGCGTTTCGATACAACAATTATCCACACGCACATGTTCGGTCTGCACGACCTTCCGACCGCGTTGCACTATGCGCGCGAGCGGATCGACGACGCAATCAAGGTGGTGGTCACGACCCGGCCAGATATACAGGCGAGCGTCGCCGCGTGACCGACGTAATCGATATCCATTTTCACATGGTTCCTCTCCCATTCCTGGAAGCCCTGCGCGCGGGCGAATTGCGCCCTGCCGTCGAGGTCGAAACCCGACGCGATCGCGATGACCTCGTTTTCCATGCACCCCCTGACATCGTGGTGGAGCCGGAGATCTCGGTGCGGCCCCACCAATATGATGAGCGCACGCTGCTCGCCGCGCTGGATGCGCGCCGGCTGGATGCCGCGGCGGTCAGTCCGCCGCCCGAGCTGCTGCTGTACTGGGCGTCGCCGGAACTCGGTGAGCGCATTGCGCATATAATGAACGACGGGATGGCCCAGTTCGCGCGTGCTCATCCGGATCGCTTTCTGCCGCTTGCCACGCTGCCGATGCAGGATCCGCACCGCGCGCTGCGCGAGCTCGAGCGCGCCATCACCGATCTCGGACTCCGCGGCATCGTCCTCTGCACACATGTCTGCGGTCGTGATCTTGATGACACGCGTTACGAGCCGATCTTCGCCGCGGCGTCCCGGCTCCAAGCGCCGGTCTTGCTGCATCCGCAAAATGCTGGAGACATCAGCCGTATCAAGGATTTCCACTTGTGGAACGTGATCGGCTTTCCGGTCGAGACCACCATCGCGGCGACGCGGCTGATCGTCAGCGGCCTGTTCGAGCGCTATCCTGCTCTTTCTGTCGTGCTCGCGCATGCCGGCGGTCATTTGGCCTATCAGTTCGGGCGACTCGATCACGCGTACCGAGCGCAGCCCGCAGCATTCGCCGGTCTGCCAAAGCCGCCCAGCGCGTATCTCGGCAATATTTATTGCGATAGCCTGACCCACGATGCGAAAGCACTGCGTTTCTTGATTGATCGTGCCGGTGCCGATCATGTTGTGCTCGGCACGGACTATCCTTTTGCCATGCAGTGCAAGACGCCTGTGGAGGCGGTCGAGGCATTGTCGCTTCCCCCGACCCAGCATACTGCCGTCCTTGGCGGCACGCTTTCACGCTTGCTGCATCTCTGACCAGCACGAACCCGTCATTCACGTCTTTGAATGGCTGTCATATAACGGTCGCGCCCGCCCCGGGTGACTCCATACCGGTCGCGTAGTACCCAGCACAGTTATCGGAGCCGTGCCACCACTGCATGACAGGAGGGTAAAGTGCCGTTGATAACCAACAAATCGCCCGTTCTGGCCGCCGCCGCGGCCGTCGGACTGGTAACCGCGCTTGCCGCTGGAGCGCGCGCAACCGAGACGCGCATCCTGGAGACCGGATCCAGCCTGCTCTATCCGCTGTTCAACATCTGGGTCCCGGTGTATGCCAAGAGCCATCCTGTCCAGATCACGACTCAGAGTACCGGCAGCGGTACCGGCATATCGGAAGCCATCTCCGGCCTCGCCCAGATCGGGGCCTCCGACGCCTACCTTAGTCCGGCGATTCACCAACAGCATCCGAACATGCTCAACATCCCGCTGGCGATCTCCAGCCAGATGGTGAACTATAACCTGCCCGGCCTGAACGGCGAGCACCTTAAGCTCAGCGGCCCGGTGCTGGCCGGCATCTATGAGGGCAAGATCAGCCATTGGGACGATCCGCAGATCGCCAAGCTCAATCCCGGCGTGAAGCTCCCGCACCAGGCCATTATCCCGGTTCACCGCACCGATGGCAGTGGCGACACTTTCATCTTGACCCAGTTCCTGTCGGACAGCACGCCGGAATGGGCCGCGACGCACGGCTACGGCACAACTATAAGCTGGCCGGCCGTCTCCGGCGAGATCGGCGCCGTAGGCAACCAGGGCATGGTCAGCGCCGTACAGCAGAACCCGTATTCGATCGCCTATATCGGCATCAGCTACAAGGGCGCCACGGACCAGGACAAGCTCGGGGAGGCAGAACTTCAGAACAAAGCCGGCAATTTCGTGCTACCCGACAATCAGACAGTGCAGGCCGCCGCCGCGGCAGCCGCCGGCCAGACACCCAAAGACGAGAGCATGAGCCTGATCTTCCAGCCTGGCGCACACTCGTACCCGATCATCAACTACGAGTACGCGATCGTGAACACCGCGTTGCCTGCACAAACGGCAACCGCGGTCCGAGACTTCCTCGGCTGGACTATCCAATCCAAGGGCGGCAACGCACCGGAGTTCATGAAAAAAGTGGATTTCGTCCCATTGCCCGCCGCGATACGCCGCCTGAGTGAGGACCAGATCAAAGCGATTGGCCCGCAGCGGAGTGCAAGCAACCCCTGACCGCCGCCCCGCTGTAGCCCCCTGCGCCCTTCGCCGCGATCGAGGGGTGCGGGTTCGGGTGACATTCCGCCAAACGATGGCTGTCCTCGGCGGTTCGGTACCCGCGAGCGTGGCCGCCGTCGTCGTGTTCCTGCTGCTCTATGCCTGGCCCGCCATCCGTCTCAACGGGTTCGGCTTTCTCGTCCGCAACACCTGGAATCTCGGCAGCCTGTACGCCGAGCCGGTCAGGCACAGCGGCGTCCTGATCCTGCCGGGCGCCCAGTACGGCATCCTGTTCCTGATCGTTGGCACCCTGCTGAGCACCGCGATCGCCATGGCTCTCGCCGTGCCGGTCGGCGTCGGCGCCGCGGCGTTTCTGGCCGAGATACTGCCGCCGGGCCCACGCCTCTGGCTCTCCTTCCTGGTCGAGATGCTCGCTGCCATCCCGAGCGTCGTCTTCGGCCTGTGGGGCTACGCCGTGCTGATCCCGTTCCTTGGTCAATATGTGTTCCCGGTGATGAGCCGATTGCTCGGCTGGATCCCTTGGCTCGGCGAGCCGACGGGAAGCGGCTACGGACTGCTCACCGCCGGGCTCGTCCTGTCGTTGATGATCGTGCCGCTGATCGCCTCGATCCTACGCGATGCGATCGCGGCACAGCCGATGGAGGTGCGGGAAGCCGCCGCTGCGCTCGGCGCGACCCGGTTCGAGACCATCTGGACGGTGATCCTGCCCGGTCTTCGCCCGGTGCTGATCGGCGCCTGCATCCTGGCGATGGGCCGGGCGCTGGGCGAGACCATGGCGGTGCTGATGGTCAGCGGAAATGCGCTGAACGTGCTGCCGGTCTCGATCTACGCCCCGGTCTCGACGATGGCCGCCTTCATCGTCTCGCAGCTCGACAGCGCCTTGCAGGACCCGACCGGGCTCGCCGTACGGGCGCTGGCTGAAGTCGCCCTCGCGCTGTGCCTCATCGCGATTATCGTCAACACCGCCGCGCGGGCCCTGCTGGCCGGCTCTGCCGTGACCGCAAGGCTGCGGCGCTGACCGATGGCGCCGTCGAGCCTCGATGAACGGGCGCGCGAAGCAGGCGAGATACAGCGCCGCCGGCTGATCCGCCGGCGCCGCATCGTCAGCGGGATCGGCTGGGCGCTGTGCGGCACGGCGCTGGCGTTGCTCTGCATCTCGATCGTCTGGATCATCGGCCTCGTGGTGGTCCGCGGCGTCGCGGCACTGCGTCCTTCGCTGTTCACCACCGTCACACAAGGCACCGGAGGCGGCCTGCTAAACGCGATCGAAGGCACCGCCGTGATGGCCGTCGGGACGTTGCTCCTGGTCGTGCCCTTCGGTCTCTCCGCCGGAATCTACGTGGCTGAATTCCCAAGCTCGCGGTGGGCGAAGGTCATCCGCTTCCTTGCCGACGTGCTGGTTGGGCTTCCCTCTATCGTGCTGGGCTATTTCGGCTATGTGACGATGGTCGAGGGGCTCGGCTGGCAGTTCTCGGTTGCGGCGGCAAGCATCACGCTGGCGATCATCAGCCTGCCCTACGTGTCGCGCGCCACCGAGGTGGCGCTCGCCGAGGTTCCACAGGAACTTCGCGAAGCGGCCTATGCGATGGGTGCCGGTACCGGGACGGTGACCTTACGCATCTGCATGCGCCTGGCACTCCCCGCGGTGATCACCGGCGTCTTGTTGGCGCTGTCGGTGTCGGTCGGCGAAACCGCCCCTCTGCTCTACACGGCGGGCTGGTCCAACTACGCCTGGGATGGCCGACTGACGGGCTCGCCGATTGGTTATCTCACATATGTGATCTGGGCGTTCATCAACGAACCGTTCGCCTCCGCCCACGCGCTCGCCTACGCCGCAGCGTTCCTGGTCACCACGTTCGTGCTGCTGATCAGCGTTGCGTCACGATTGATACTGATACGCCGGCGGCGATGAGGGCTTGCCCCTGTCGTTTTGACCGGTGCCCCCCATTTGTCATGCGCGTTAGTCGTCCCCAGCAACCACGATCCCATATGGACAGCCGGGCGCGACACGATGTGGAGCACACCAAACATGTGGAAGACCGTACTCACGGCAGGCGCCGCTTGGTTGGCGCTGGCCGCTGCGCCGGCAATGGCGCAGCCGGCCTGGGCGACGACGACGCTGCCGGCCAACCCCGGCACCGGAGGCGGTTATGCCGGCGACCTAACCGGGCCGGGCTCGATCGGCGGCAATCAGGACGGAATCATGGGCAACCCAGGCACCAACGGCGCCTTTCCCAATGGGCCCGCTGGCCTGTCCAGCCTGACGGGCGACGCCTTGACGGCGACCGGCTCCCTGAACGGCCTGACGGGCGGTTATCCGCTGTCGCCCGAGGGTCGTGCTGTCCTTCTGGGGGTCAACCCCGGCTGATAGGGCCCATCGCCCGAGCGCTGCCCCAACGTCCCAACGTCGCTGCCCCAACGTCCCAACGTCGTGGCCGACCTTGTTGCCGGCCATCTGCCGCAAGTTCCGGCACGCCGCGGACGCCGGCAGAATGTCATTTTGTTCGGACGCTTTGGTATCAGTTTGAATCTCCTCTTCCGGCCAATGCTCGTCCTTTGAGCGCCGGCTCGCAGCAACGCTGGTGGGCAGGACTGTGCGTCCGGGCGGGGCTGCTCTGCCGCCCAGCCATCTCAAGGCCGCTGATTGCCGAACACCACGGTGCCAGAGGCAGCGAACATCCCGCCCACTCCATGACAGACCGAGATCTTCGCCCCCTCGATCTGCGCCGGCGCGATGCCGCGCATCTGGCGCACACTCTCCTGCAACGCGTACATGCCGTACATCCCCGAATGCATATACGACAACCCACCGCCATTGGTATTCAACGGCAACTTCCCGCCCGGCGCAGTATTGCGAGCTTCGATGAAGCGACCCGCCTCGCCGCGCGGCACGAACCCCAGATCCTCCAGCCCATACAGCGGCAGATGCGCGAATGCGTCGTAGATCATCAGATGATCGACATCCGCATGCGTAATCCCCGCCGACCGAAACGCCGTCGGCCCGGCGACGCGAAAAGCCCGGGATGACGTGAAATCCTCCATCTGGCTCACCATCGGCGTCTCGACGCTCTCGCCTGTGCCCAACACATACACCGGCTTCCGCGGGAAGTCGGCCGCCCGCTCGCCGGCGGTCAGGATCAGCGCGCCGCCGCCATCCGTGACCAGGCAGCATTGCAGCAGCCGCAGCGGATAGGCGATCATGCGCGAATTCAGCACATCTTTCACTGTGACCGGTGTGCGGAACGTGGCCCGCGGATTCTTCGCCGCCCACTCGCGCTGCACCACCGAGACCATCGCAAGCTGCTCGTGCGTCACGCCATAGGTCTTCATGTACCGCAGCACCGGGATCGGAAACAGGCTGGGCGGTCCCAGCGGACCGAACGGCTGCTCGAACTGCCCGGCGAGCGACGACGGCGGCACCGAGCGCGGCGGCGCACCGACGCGCGAACGTCCGCTCTCCCCATGCGTGATCAACACCGTCCGGCATAGGCCGCTGGCAATCGCTGCAGCCGCATGCTGCACATGGATCATGAACGAGCACCCGCCGACCGAGGTCCCATCCACCCAGGACGGCGTAATGCCGAGATAATGTGCAATCTGCTGCGGCGTCTCGACCGCTGTGGCCACGCCATCGATATCGACCGGCTTCAGCCCGGCATCCGCCATTGCGTTCAACGCCGCATCGGCATGAAGCTGGATCTGCGACATGTCTGGAATCACGCCGAGCTTGGTGGTCTCGGCGGCGCCGACGATTGCGATGTCACCTGGTTTCATGACGGATCAACCCTCGCCGGACGGAACAGCGGCAGCGTGATCTCTTCGTCCAGCTTTTCGAACACGACCTCCAGCTTCATGTCGAGCTGCAGCGCCTCTGGCGTCTGCGGGCACTCAACGATGTTGGTCATCATGCGAGGCCCTTCCGCCAGCTCAACCACCGCGATCGCATAGGGCTGCGTGAAGCCCGGCACCGGCCGATGGTGGATCACGTAGCTATACAGCACCGCCTTGCCGCTCGCCACGAACACCGTCACCGAACGCGAAGCACAGGCGGGACAGAACGGCCGCGGCGGGAAATAGATCCGGCCGCAGGCATCGCAGCGCTGCAATCGCAGCTCGCTCTGCCGGGTGCCGTCCCAGAAATGCTGCGTCTCCGGCGTGGGCTGCGGCCGGGCGCGGGCAGGATCGGGCATCGCTGCGTCCCTGGTTGGAGCAGACAGGGTGGCGGATCGGTCGCCCGCCGCCAAGAGCCATCGGCCTTCAAGTCGTGCCTCGTGGAAAAGGACGCGATCGAGTGCCCATGCGCGGCTGCTGAGTTAGTTCGTGCCGTGGGGGGCGTCCCGCAAGTATTTCATCTCGTCTGGAATGAGATGACAGATGGCGGGATGAGATTGCGTTCGGAAAAAACCACAGTCGGCTAGCGGGCCGCGCAGCACGGTTGGGTGAAAATGCCGCGCAGCCCCGTCATGCCAGCGGAGCAGGGCATCCATGAGGAGGCACCGCACTTGCTGTGGCGGCAGGAGGAGGAGGAGGCGGTCGGCCAGAGAGGTGAAGTTTGGGTCGGTTGCGGACGTGTTGCGTATGTAGCATAGGTTTGGCTATTTGACAGTGTCAGTTAGCAATACTGCGCGGAGCGCACCTCGCCCATTGATCCGATTCGCGGTGTCGCTCCTGCCGCATGCCAGGCTGGTCGAAGACGCCTCCTGCTTGGAGCGGACCGTCGCCAAGCCTTATTCAAGCAGCACCCTGATCGCCGCCCCCGACGGGTTACAGCCGTGTTCCGGCCCGGCGGCGAGCACTCAGCGGGTGCGACGCCTCCTGACAACTCCGCCCTTTTTTCGCACACTACTCGGGTCGCGTTCGACCACGGGCGAGGCTCGAACATTGCGCTGCTGGCCTGAGTCCAGATCCCCTCGCCATTCCGCGCCCCTCAGCCCGGCCCGCACATGCTCCAGAATCTCCCCAGTAACCACCAGCGGTGCGCACCCGGCTGCCTCCCACCGCAGGCTGTTGAAATCGGGATGGGCCTGCACCACAGGACCGCCATTGGCGAAGGCGCCACGGTTGCCGGTGTCCAGGAAGGTTTCAACCGGGAGCCCGTGGGCCAGGAGAACGTCGTGCCTATCGAGCTCCACGTGGTAATAGATGACCTTCTCCACTTGCTCCTGCACGATCGACGCGCCGTCGATCAGGTAGCGTACCGGGATCAGCACACCCTCGACGAACACCGCATGATCGGGCGATAATACCAGGTCGGCGTGTGGCCGATTAGGGCCGAAAGCGTGCCGGCGGATACGGACCGGCCAGACGGATTTTGGGTTCTTGTGACGGCGGCAGTCGACGGTGCGATGGCCGATCCAGATGATCGGCGCGTTCTGTCCGCCGATGACAGTCGGGATCGTGGTGCCGATCTCAAGCCGCTCGACCGGGTGCTCGCCGGATGACGTGGTGATCAGCGTGCCTTCGATAAAACACGGGGCGGAATTGTCGGCGCCGACGGTGATGACGAGCGTGTCGGCATTCGTCACGTCGAGCTGCGGTCCCGACAGCAGATCCGTAAAGGGAAAGCCGTAGGCATCGCCCAACGCGGAGACTTCGGCCGCGTATTGGTTATAGAAGGTCGGCTGGCTTGGCTGCGCGTAGGAAAATGCGTCCGCGGCGGTCAGTTGCGGACTATACCAGGAGGCGGTGGAGGTCGCGTCGTAGGCTGAGCCGGAGTTCGGATTGATCGCGCTGCTGCCGACGAACCCAAGGTTGAAGCCGCCCAGGATGTCCGTTACCGCCGCGGCGTAGACGTCGTTCTGCCCGATATCCGCGGCCACGCCATCCACGGTGTAGGTCGGATCGGTACTGATGATCGCTGAGGCGACATTGGTGGCGGCGATGTCGATCGTGTGGCCCGTGCCGACCAGGCTGCCGCCGCCGATCAGCAGCAGGTCGCCTTTCTGAGGGCCGGTGTTAGGGATGGTCGCGGTGAAGTCGTAGGTCTGCGTCTCGGTCGGTAGGGTCGTACCCTTGCGCGAGTATGTGCCCGCCACCTCGGTGGTGATGCCGTTGCTTTGAACGTAGTTGATATAGTCCTGTGGCGAGGTGAAGTCGGATTCGGCCGAAGGCGGCACGGTCGAAGGGGCGATGATCCGCAGTACGTTTTCATTGAGCGCGGGCACATAAAGCCCGTTCGTGCCGGTCACCACGACATAGGGTGAGATCGTGCCTCCGGGGCCATGAGTCGCTGTGGCAGCCAGATCGGTGAAGGCCTGGATCGGCGACTCGTTCCAGGTCAGCGGATTGCCGACCACCGTCCCGTTGTTGATCGCCTCGACATTGAATTCGAGGCCGAAGAAGTCGGTGGCACTCAGATCCGCGACACTTTGGTCGACCGTATCCGATGCCGGATACAGTGAAAGCTCGACTTTGTCCCAGCGGAGCAGCGAGTCCGGACCGCTGCCATTCTGGAAATTGGTGTTATCGACGGAGCTGAGCGGGCTTCCCAAGGAGAACAGCAGCCTGCCGCTCTCGAATTGCGTCAAGTCCACTCCGGTCACGGTGCCATTGGCGGCGATGGCGATCGTGGTCGAGCTGTCCAGCGTGCCGCCGTTATAAGTGCCGGTGGGCGTGGCGCTGCCAAACTCCATGTAGGCGGTCTGCGAGTTGTCGTTGATGATTTTGACTTCCACGTATGCGACTCCTGGGCCGCCTGCGGTCAACCTACAGTTGTATTCCCATACGTCAGGTGGCCCTTCCAGTCAATGAACCATTCGCCTTCCGCAGCCGTCCTTCAGGCTGCCGCTCGACGCGAAGCAGACCAGCACGCCGGCCGCGTGGACGCCCGCTGACATCGTCCGAGGTGGGCAAGAAGACCTTTGCTCCGCGTCACCGTATCCCACCGCTGCACGCCAGCACGGCCGGCGTCAGGTTGCCGCCGACCTTGGGAGGCCTTCGCGAAAATTGTCGATCGTGCGGATGCTGGCCGGCACGGCGCCGGTGACAATCGCGGCGTCCTCGGGATCGGCCCCTGTCGGTATGCGCCTACTCGGCCTCCTGCCGGCGCGTGGCGATCCAACCCAGGGTTGGGCTGCCCGTTGCGGGCAATTCCGCTGCGTGCGGTAGCTGCATGACCGCGCCCTCGGCCAAAACCTTGCTCGCATGCAGCGCCTCGATTGCGACGACGCGATCTTGAGCGCCGAAATGCAGGAACACGTCGGGTGCATTCCTCGCCTTCAACAGCCGGGCTACCGAAGCGGATCATCAACGCGTCGGCTTCACGATCATATCTCACATCGGCAGCCATCGCCTTGCTCCTCGGTCAAAGAGAGCGGTCACCACCACGATATATCGAGGGCCGGCGAGCGGAGTCGGTAGTACGCATCAAATACGAGCGCAAGTGCGTCCGCTTGTCACAAGCAGCCACGTGCAATCTGCGACAGTCTTCTACGAACCGTCATGAACTTGAGGACTCACCTTAGTGGCCCGCGCGTGCAGAGATCAGTTTACGTCGTAGCGTTATGGGATGGTCGATCGTTCGGCTGCCCGGTATCAGACGTCTTCCCTTTCCACAAGCCGCCGCCTTCAGGTGGCGTCTTGCTCGCTGGCCATCACGCGCCCGGCATAACGCCAGCTCCAGCCGATCATCAGCAGGAAGCAACAGATCCACATGGCCTCGCTGATCGGCAGGAACACGGCGATCGGCAACAGCGGGATCAACGCCACGCGCAGCGACGCCTCGACAAACAATGCCGCCGCCCAGACGATCGTGATCCGCCGCATCAGCCGACGATAGACCGGCTCCGTCTGCCACCTTGTCTCCGCCTCCTGCTGCTGATCGGCGTCGGCACTCATGCTGGCCAGGTAGAAGACGAGAGGCCGGCGAGCGAACAACGACACCGCGAATGCGATCCCGAGCGCGCCGGTCAGCAGCGAGCCTTTGACAAGGGCAAGGAACGGGCTGGTGAAGTACAGCGCCCCGGCAATCGATGCCACCGTCGCCGTCAGAACGATCACACCGAGCGCCTGGACCCGTCGTTCCCGCACGAAACCCACGATGATGGCGGCGACAGGAAACACTGCACCCGCCACCAGGGCATGCACCGTCTCAACCCCGAAATGCCGCAATACCAGATACGTGGCATACGGCGCGACCGCATTGACAACGATGTTTGGTAACACTGCGCATCCGGAAATAAGTTGGCGTAACGTAAGAGACCAGCCTCGCTTCCGTCAATGAAAAGTCGGCACCGCGAAAGCCCGGCAACTGGCCGGATCCCGGGCGGCTCGCTATCGCCGGGTCGTTTAGCAGGTTGATTCCGCGCGGAAGGTAGCACAAATACCGCAGATGCCCGACCTGTACCTGCACAACAGCCTGACCCGCCGGCGGGAGCGGTTCGAACCTCTCGATCCGGCCAATGTCCGAATGTACGTATGCGGGCCGACGGTGTACGACCTCGCCCATATCGGCAACGCCAGGCCGGTCGTGGTGTTCGACGTGCTCGCGCGCCTGCTGCGGCGCCTGTATCCCCGCCTCACCTATGTGCGCAACATCACCGACGTCGAAGACAAGATTAATGCCCGCGCCGCCGAGACGGGCGAGCCGATCAGCGCGATCACCGCCCGCACCACGGCCGATTACCACACCGACATGGCCGCCCTCGGGGCGCTGCCGCCGGACCAGGAGCCACGCGCGACCAGCCACATCGCGGAGATGATCGCTATCATCGAGCGGTTGATCACCGCCAGCCACGCCTACCCCGCCGAGGGCCACGTGCTGTTCGCGGTGGCGAGCTTTCCGGAATACGGCCGCTTGTCCGGCCGCAGCCCCGACGAGTTGCTGGCGGGAGCTCGGATCGACGTGGCGCCCTACAAGCGGGACCCGGGCGATTTCGTGCTGTGGAAGCCCTCGACCCCGGACCTGCCTGGCTGGGACAGTCCCTGGGGCCGCGGCCGGCCCGGCTGGCACATCGAATGCTCCGCCATGTCCTGGCGCTACCTGGGCGAGACGTTCGACATACATGGCGGCGGCACCGACCTGATCTTCCCGCACCACGAGAACGAGGTCGCACAGAGCCTTTGCGCCTTCCCCAGCAGTCGTTTCGCCCGCTACTGGCTGCATAACGAGATGCTGCTGGTGAACGGCGAGAAGATGTCCAAGTCGCTGGGCAATTTCTTCACCGTCCGCGACGTGCTGGCGAAAGCGCCCGGCGAGGCGATCCGCTTGTTGCTGCTGCACACCCACTATCGGAGCAGACTCGATTTTACTGACACGGGGCTGCAAGAGGCACGACGCGAGCTCGACCGGTTCTATCGCGCACTGGAGCGCTTCCCTGATGCACCGGCGGCGGATGCTGTGCCCGCAGCGGTGATGGAGGCGTTGTGCGACGACCTCAACACGCCCCTGGCGATTGCGGCGCTGCACGCGCTCGCCGACGCCGCACTCGCCGGCGACGCCGCGGCGGCGAGCGCCATGCGGGCCGCCGGCGACGTGCTTGGGCTATTGCAGCAGGACCCGGCCGAGTGGTTCCGCGGCGGCGCCAACGCCGCGGTGATAGAGGCGGCTATCGCCGAACGGCGAGCTGCCCGCAAGGCACGCGACTTCGCCCGCGCCGACGCCATCCGCGCGCAACTGGCAGAGCAGGGAGTCCTGCTCGAGGACGGACCGGCCGGCACAATCTGGCGCCGCGCGTCCTGATGACCGGCCGCGAGTCCGGCGCCCCTTTGGGGCCGATCGGCAACTCCCCTGTGGTCATCTTGGTGCGTCCACAACTTGCCGATAATATCGGCGCCTGCGCCCGCGCTATGGCAAACGGCGGGCTGTTTCATCTGCGACTGGTCGCCCCACGTGACGGCTGGCCGCAGCCGAAGGCATGGCGCAACTCCTCCGGCGCCCACCGCATCCTCGACGAGGTCACGGTGCACGCGACGCTCGCCGACGCGGTCGCGGATCTGCACCGCGTTTTCGCCACCTGCCCGCGCCCGCGCCACATCATCAAGCCGGTGTTGACTGCCCACGGCGCCGCCTTCGAACTGCGCGAGATCTCCAATCGCGGGCTGCGAGCCGGCATCCTGTTCGGGCCCGAACGCGCCGGGCTGGAGAACGACGACATTGCCGCGGCGGATGCCCTGGTCCGCTATGAGCTGAACCCCGCCTTCATGTCGCTCAACCTTGCCCAGGCGGTGATGGTGATGGCCTATGAGTGGTGGACCGCCGCCGACGCCACTCCGCCACGCACGCTGATGACCAACGAGACAAGGGTCGCGACCAAGGCGGAGCTGGACAATTTCCTGACGCACCTGACCGATCAGCTCGACGAGTGCGGTTTCCTTCGTAACCTGCCGAAGCGGCCCGGCATGGTCCGCAACATCCGCCACTTCTTCCAACGCGGCGAGGTTACCGAGCAGGAGCTGCGCACGCTGCACGGCATCATCACCGAGCTGGCCTTGGGCCGCCGGCAATTAGGGAGGATGGAAACAGAGTAGGGCGGACGCCAGTCGCCGTTCACCCGATCCGCGGTGGCGGACTCACGTCCACCCTCCTATCGTCTCATCATGAAGATCCGAGATGCCCGCGTCGTGGACGCGCCAGCCGCACGCCAGGTACTCAGGCGGTCGATCATCGAGCTGTGCGTCGCCGATCACCGAAACGATCCGGCGATCCTGACCAAATGGCTGGCGAACAAGACCCCCGAAATCCTGGGTCACCCAACCCGCCAATTCCGTGCTGCTGGCCACTGAGGGCGACGATATTCTTGGCGTCGGTTCGGTGACCGATATCGGAAGGATCACTCTCAATTACGTCTCGCCGGACGCCAGGTTTCGCGGCGTAAGCCGAGCTTTGCTCAATGCCCTCGAAGCCCGTGCGGCGGAGCGAGGGAACGCGCGATGCACTCTCAACAGCACCGAGACGGGCAGACGCTTCTATCTAACCGCCGGTTACGTTGAAGCGGGCCCCCCGGCAGGCGAATTCGGCACGCAAGCAGGCTACCCGATGACGAAGGACCTGACCCCGGCCAGCAACGGGTGACACGATCTCGTTTGCGGGAGATGGCAGGCCATGACGATGGGCGGCCAGCCGTGACGTTCGGGGCTATGCTGCCCTCCCCTTCACCTCCCGCGACTCGGCCAAGTGGTCGAACGCCCGCCGATACGTCCCCAGCCCCTGCGTCTGCGACCGCAGTTCGATGATCAAATCGTGCAGTTCGGCCTCGGGCACCAGCGCTTCTACGTCGTCCCATCCGGCCCAGTCCGGCCTCTCGGCATAGCCCAGGATCTGGCCGCGGCGCCCAGTCAGCAGGCGCTGTGCGCGCGCGGTGAAGTCGTTCGGGACGCTGATCGTCACCCGGTCGATCGGCTCCAGCACCACCGGATCCGCCGCCGCCAGCCCTTCTTTCATGGCGATCTGGGTCGCCGTCCTGAACGCCATGTCGGAGCTATCGACGCTGTGGAACTGCCCGTCCTTCAGCGTGACGGAAATATCGACGACGGGATAACCGAACGGCCCCTTCTTCGCGGCGTCCTCGGCCGCCTCGCCGACCGCCGGAATGAAATTGCGTGGCACCGCCCCACCGACGATCTTGTCGATGAACTCGAAGCCGGCACCGCGTTCGCGGGGTGCGATGTCGATCTTCACATCGGCAAACTGACCATGACCGCCGGACTGCTTCTTTAGCCGTCCGTGCTGATGCACCGGGCGGCGGATGGTTTCCTTGTAGGCCACCTGCGGGCGATGCGTGGTCACCTTCAGCGCATAATTGGTGGCCAGCCGGTTCACCGCAGTATTGAGATGAATCTCTCCCTGCCCGTGCAGCACCGTCTCTCCGCTGTCTTGGCTGTGCTCCAGCGTCAGCGTGGGGTCTTCCTCCAGCAGCTTTTGCAACGCGCCGGTCAGCCTTACGTCGTCCTTGCGTTCGACGGTGGCGATCGCCAGCGAATAGACCGGCGCCGGCGGCGCGGGGAAGGCCAGCCTCTCGGCCGCCTGGCCCGGCGACAGCGTCGCGCCGGTGGCGGCGTTCTCCAGCCGCGCCAACGCTACCAGCTCACCGGCCTCCGCCTCCATCACCTTGGCAAGGTCGCCCGCGGAAAAACGATAGATACCGCCCAGCCGCGAGCCGGCAAGCGTCACCCCATCCTTGATCGTGCCTCGCCAGATCCTTGCATAGGAAAGCTTCCCGGTGTGTCCGGCGTGCACCGTCTTGAACACCTGAGCGAGCGGCGGCCCATCTGCGGCGATACCGCGCGGTGCCGCCGTTTCCTGAGTGGCAGGCGCATCGTGCCGCAGCGCTTTCCACAGCCGGCGAATGCCGCCGGCGGGCTCGGCCGCGCCCAGCAGCACGGCGATCACGTTGCCGGCAGCCAGGTCCTTGCGCAGGTCGCGGTAGATCTCGTCGGTGCTGGGTTGCACATCTTCGAGCACCTTTTCCAGCAGCTCGTCGTCATGGTCGGCGAGCGTCTCGACCAGCTTCGACTTTGCCTCCTCGCGCGCATCCTGGATGACGGATGGGACCTGGATCAGCTCGGACGGCATGCCGCGGCGGTATTTGTACGCGCGCTCGCTGACCACATCGACATAGCCGGTGACGCTCTCGCCCTCGATGATCGGCACCTGGCGCAGCACCAACGGGCATTTCGCGTAGCTCTGCAGCGCCGCGAGCGTGTCGCGCACATTGCCTTCCAGCGTGTCGATCTTGTTGATGAACAGGATGTGCGGCACGCCCTGGTCCGCCAGCGTTTTCATCAGCGGCGCAACGGCCATCGCGCGGGCGGGGGTCGGCTCGCAGACGACGACGGCAAGGTCCACCACGGTGAGCGCGGCGGCGGTCTCGTGCGCGAACTCGATCGAGCCGGGGCAGTCGAGGATCGACCACTGATCGCCGAGATAGCTGCAATGACCCAGGCGAAGCTCGGTGGTCATCGGCCGGTCGCGCGGGTCCGCGGGGCGCTTCACCGGCGCGCCCGCCGCCTCCATCAGCGCCTCGAACAGAGTGGACTTGCCGCTGCTGTAGGGCCCGACCAGGGCCACCGAGCGCGGACTTCTGCCGTTCTGGGTTCCGGACATGCTGGCGCCTTTCATCTTGGACCGTGATTGGGGCCAATCCTACCCAAGATTTCCGGATGGGGAAGCCGCGATGACGGTAGCGTGACAGGCACGGCCAGTGGGATGCAGGCGCGGCTGCGTCATCGTCATTGGGTCGCCGGCTGCGGCGTGGGGCGGTAATGGCAATCGACACAGAGGGCAGCGAGGATACCGAGATCGCCGAGAAAAATATATGGGATAACGGGCCAGAACGAGGTGCAAGTCGGCCTACTGATGAATTCAATAGGTCTGCGGCACTCGTTGTAGAAGGATTTGATCTCGGCGATCTCTGTTACCCTCAGCGGCCTCTGTGTCGGAGACATCGCCGCGATGATTCACCGTCATGCCCAGCGAAGGCCGGGCATCCACGACTGTGCAGGCGACACAAAAGGAAGACGTGGATGCCCGACCTTCGCCAGCCATGGCGGTAAAGGGCGTCTTACGGTTTGGGGGGGAGAAAGCAGTTGACCATTTTTGCACGCTTCGGCGTACCGACCGTGATCAACGGGTGCGGCACGGTCACGCGGCTCGGCGGCGGGATGATGCATGCCAATGTGCTGGCCGCGATGACAGAGGCGGCCGGTGCGTCGGTTGATATGCTGGCGTTGCAGGCGGGCGCCAGCCGGGTGATCGCGCGGGTGACCGGCGCGGCGGCGGGGATCGTTACGTGCGGTGCATCGGCGGCATTGCTGGTCGGCGCGGCGGCGTGTCTGACCGGGCTCGACCCGGCGCGCATGAATGCGCTGCCCGAGTTGGCCGACGGGCGACGCGAGTTCATCGTCGTGCGCAGCCAGCGCAACATGTACGACCGCGCGTTGCGGGTCGCCGGCGGGCGCATCGTCGAAGTCGGGATCGCCGACCGCTATAGCGGCGCCGGCGTGCGCGATGCGGCGGCGTGGGAAATCGAGGCGGCCATCGGCCCCCGCACGGCGGCAATCTGCTGGCTGGCGCAGCCCATGTCGCTGCCGCCGTTGCCGGAAGTGGCGCGTATCGCACGCGAGCACGCGGTGCCGGTCCTGGTCGATGCCGCGGCGCAACTGCCGCCGCGGGCGAACCTGCGCCGTTTCCTCGACGAAGGTGCGGACCTGGTGGCGTTCAGCGGCGGCAAGGCGATCGGCGGGCCGCAGGCTTCCGGCATTCTCTGCGGGCAGGCCGATCTGGTGTCGGCCGCGCTGGTGCAGATGCTCGATCTGGACGTGCTGCCCGAGGTGTGGCGCGCGCCGGCGGAGTTCGCGCCGCTGGCGCAGATGCGCGGCTTGCCGCAGCACGGCATCGGGCGGTCATGCAAGGCCGGGAAGGAGGAGATCATCGGCCTGATGGTGGCGCTGGAGCGCTTCGTCGCCACCGACGAGGCAGCGCGGTATGCCGAATGGCGCGGCACGCTGGAGGCGATAATCACAGCCGCCGGCCCGCCGGAGGAAATGCAACTGCGGATCATCGATGGCACCGTCCCGCTGCTGGAGATGGCTACGCCGGCACCCGATGCGCTGGCATCACGGCTGGCGTCGGGGACGCCGCCGATTATCTGCTCGCTCGCGCGACGGAGCGAGGGAGTGCTGATCATTTCGCCTGCGGCGCTTGCACCCGAACAGGCCGAGGTGATCGGCGCGCGGTTGCGCTGATCGACCATGGCCCGCTGCGAGCGGCTACAGAACAGGGGTCGACTTCAGGACTGCGTCACAACTTGCCTTTGCGAAGAAAGGAAAATCCTTACATTCGCTACAGTGACAACCAAGCTGACGAGCAAGACGCGGACGACGATCCCGCAGGGGGTTCGGACCGCTCTCGGCCTCCGGCCAGGCGACGAGATTGCCTATGTGATCGAGGACGATCGTGCAGTGCTGACGCGCTTCGATAAACGACACGTGGCCGACGACCGTTTGTCCCTTTCTCGGAATGGAATAGCGAGGCCGATACCCAGGCCTACGCCAAGCTCTGACGTCTCGGATCGGTCGTGGCTCCGGCTGACACGAGCCGGGTCAGAGACGTTCCCTCCGATGTAGGGCATCATGCCTCTCGTCGCCCTGCAGAGGACCATCCATGCGCCTGTTCACAGCCACTCTCGCCACCGAGACCAACACCTTCTCCCCGCTGCCCACCTCCTTGGCGGCGTACGAGGAAGCCGTGTTCTGGCGCCCCGGCGAGCATCCCACCGATGCACCGGGCATGTGCACCGCGCCGCTGTTCGTCGCCCGCCGCCGGGCCTCGGCCGAAGGCTTCACCCTCATCGAGGGAAGCTGTTTCGCCGCCAGTCCCGCCGGGACCACGAACCGCGCCGACTACGAGTTCATGCGCGACGAGCTCCTGGCCCAGACCCGCGCAGCGATGCCTCTCGACGGCGTGCTGCTTGGCCTACACGGCGCGATGGTTGCGCACGGCTACGACGACGTGGAGGGCGACATCGTCGAACGCGTGCGCGCGATCGTCGGCCCTCGGTGCGTCATCGGGGTGGAGTTGGACCCACACTGCCACCTGACGGTCAAGCGTGTGCAGCTTGCCGATATCATCATCCTGTACAAGGAATTTCCCCACACCGACGTCGTCGATCGCGCCGAGGACTTGCTGACGCTTGTCCTGCGCACCATCCGCGGCGAGGTGAAGCCGGTCATGTCGATGTATGACTGCCGGCAGATCGGCAGCTATCCCACGACGTTGCCGCTGATGCGCGGTTTCGTCGATCGCACTGCCGCGATGGAGGGGAAGGACGGCGTCCTGTCGGTCTCCATCGGCCACTGCTTCCCGTACGCCGACGTGCCCGAATTGTCCGGCCGCATTCTTGTCGTAACCGATAACGACAAGGCGAAAGCGGATCGGCTGGCGCGCACGATCGGCAAAGAGTTCATCTCTATGCGCGGGCGGACCGCGCCCGATTACATGGACGCCGATGCCGGCGTCGCCGCCGCGCTGGCGTTCAACGACAACCCCGTGGTGCTGGCGGACCCCGCCGATAACGCAGGCGGCGGCGCCCCATCCGACAACACCACCATCCTGCGTCGCATGATCGCCGGCAATGTGCGGCAGGCGGCACTCGGGCCGATCTGGGATCCGATCGCCGTGCGGCTCTGCTTCGATGCCGGCGAGGGCGCCAGCTTCCCGCTGCGATTCGGCGGCAAGACCGGGCCTGCCTCCGGGATGCCGGTCGATGCGATGGTCACTGTCGCAGCCCTGCAACGCGACTGCTGGCAGAGCTTCGGTCCGACCCGGGTGCAGCTCGGCGACTGCGCGGCCATACCTGTGGGCGGGATCGAGGTCGTGCTGATCACCAAGCGCACGCAGGCGCTGGGGCTCGAGCTGTTCCGCAACCTGGGAATCGAGCCGACGACGCGGAAGCTGATCGTGGTGAAGTCCACGAATCACTTCATGGCAGCGTTCGGGCCGATCGCGCGGAAGGTGATCTATATCGATTCCGACGGACCACTGAGCCGCGATTACCGCCGCATCCCCTACAGCAGGGTGCAGCGGCCGATCTGGCCGCTGGACGAAGCGACGTCGCCGGGGCTGATTGCCTGATCGCTCAGCTTGACGGCTGATGGCGTCGGTATTACATTCCACTGAATGTAATGGATGGCGGTATGGAAGCGGCACTCACGATCAAAGGCCAAGCCACGATCCCTAAGCCCATCCGCGAGCACCTTGGGCTGAAGCCAGGCGATCGGGTGAAGTTCTTCGTGCATCCCGACGGCAGCGTGGTGTTGCTGCCGAAGCGGCCGGCATCGATTTTGCGGGGAAGCGTAAAGGGTACGCGCGGGCCGGTTACGATTGAGGACATGAATCGGGCGGTCGCCGAAGGCGCAACCGATGTCAGATCACAAACCAGGCGTTGATGATCGGCCTGGATACCAACATCCTGGTCCGCTATCTGGCGCAGGATGATCCGGTTCAGTCGCCAAGGGCAACCGAGATCATCGAACGTCGGCTGACCGAGGCGAACCTGGGCTTCGTCAGCATTGTAGCGATAGTCGAAACTGTTTGGGTCCTTGACCGCTCCTACGGGCTGCCGGCCGACGAAATCGCCAGCACGGTCGAACGCATGTTGCAAGCCGATGTGCTCGTTGTCGAGAATGAGCAGGAGGTATTCGTTGCCATGCTCGCGCTCAAGCGTGGGCATGGCTCGTTTGTCGATGCGATCGTCGCCGCGCTCGGGGCAAGAGCGGGCTGCTCTCGCACCTTGACATTCGATCGGAAGGCAGCGCGGCTCTCGGGTTTCGAGTTGGCTTAGTCCTCAGGCGGCGCGGCTCAACGCCCGCCATCCTGGGACAGTTCTCTTGCCGATTTTGCATGGCGTGGCCTTCGACACAGCCCTAGAATGGTGGATAATGTCCTGCCGAACGTGGCGAGCGCGACCTGTTTTCGCCTGATCTGCCCCACCGAAGCATAGAGAACTGCCATGAGTGACCTCACCGAGCCGCCGCCCCTGGTGCGGGCATCGACACATCGCTCTCGGCGTGTGTCCGTCATTTGGATCGTACCATTGGTCGCGATCGCGATCGGGCTCTGGCTCGCATGGGACACTCTGTCGAAAGAAGGGCCGACGATCACCATTTCCTTTGAAAGCGGCGAAGGGCTACAGGCCGGCCAATCGCAGCTCAAGTACAAAGAAATTGTATTCGGCACCGTCAAAAGCCTGACGCTCTCAAGCGATCATTCGCGCGTGTTGGTCAAGGTAGCCACGACGCGCCAAGCCGAGCCGCTGCTCACCGATAAGACGCAATTCTGGGTCGTCAGGCCGCGGATATCGTTAGGCAGCGTGTCGGGTCTCAGCACGATCCTGTCCGGCTCCTATATTGGAATGTTGCCACCGGAGGCGGGCGGCCACCCGCAGCGCGAATTCGTCGGACGTGAGGATCCGCCGGTCCTGCAAGCGAACGTACCTGGCCGCACCTTCCTGCTGAAGGCCACCCGGCTCGGCTCGATTTCGTTGGGTTCGCCGGTTTACTTCCGGGACCTTGTCGCCGGCGAGGTGCTCGGTTGGGATTTCGCCGACATGGCAGAAAGCGTCACGATCCGCGCCTTCGTGCGGGCGCCGTTCGACAGCTATGTGCATGACCAGACCCGATTCTGGAACGCCTCCGGCCTTTCCGTGAAGCTCGCCGGTACGGGTGTCCAGGTGCAAGTGGAATCCCTGCAAGCTCTGCTGCTCGGCGGGATCGCGTTCAGTACGCCCGCCACGGATCGCGATCTCCCGCCATCGCCTGCAAATCACGTGTTCCCCCTGTTCGCGGATCAGGATGCCGCAATCAATGCCTCCTACAGCCGCCGGATCCCGGTCGTATCGTATTTCCCCGGCTCGGTCCGCGGGCTTGGTCCCGGCTCCGAGGTGACGCTGCACGGCCTCGTTGTCGGCCACGTCACCGACGTACACCTCACGTACGATCGCGAGAAAGACGCGATCGTAGCACCGGTGCAATATGAAATCGAACCCGAGCGCATCCTGGGGATAGGCGTCAGCTCTGTGTTCAAGACAACCACTGATGCTGCCGAGGTAATGCTCAAACGGGGCCTTCGGGCGACGCTGCAGAGCGCCAGTCTGATCACCGGCCAGCAGGAGGTCGCGCTCGTCTTCGATCCCAAGGCCCCACCGGCGACAGTTACCATGGAAGGCAAGGATTTCGTGTTGCCGAGCGTAGAAAGCGGCGGCTTCACCAGTCTTGCGTCGTCCGCCACCGAGCTGCTGGCTCAGGTCAATACAATACCGTTCGCACAGATCGGCAAGGACCTTGAATCGATCCTGGGCGGCGTCACCGACGCGACGGCGAGCCCGGAGATGAAGCAGACATTAAAGGACCTGTCGGCCACGGTCGCCAACGCGAACGAGTTGCTGCGCCATCTGGACAGCGGCGTGACCCCCGCAGCACGGCAGTTGCCGGAGCTCACGACCGGACTGCAGAAGACGCTGACCAACGCCAACAAGCTTATGCTGTCGCTCGACAACGCCTATGGCAGCGACACCAGTTTCAATCGCGAGCTCGAGAGGCTGCTGCGTCAGCTCAACGAGGCAATGGACTCGCTCCGCTCGCTTGCCGATTTGCTGACCCGTCATCCGGAGGCCCTGATCAAGGGTCGGCCTGGCGGAGGAGTGGAATGAGCCGCAAGCACGCCCTGGCAGCCGTCTCGATGCTTGCGGCGCTGATCGGCTGCTCCTCGCCGAACCCCGTGCTCTATACGATTGCGCCGGCGCAAGGACCGGTGCAATCTCGGGGCCCTGCCATAGTCGAGCTGCAGCAGATCGGCTTGGCGCGTTACCTTGAGCGTTCCGAGATTGTCCGCTCCTCGGAGAATTACCGGCTCCAGGTGATGTCCAACGATTGGTGGGGCGAACCCTTGTCGGCCATGCTGAGCCGCATTCTGATCGAGGAGCTGAGCCAGCGCTTACCCCGCAGTACGGTGCTCAGCAGCAGCGGCGCGGTGTCCGTTACGCCAGACGCGACAATCGAACTGAATGTGCAGCGGCTCGACGAAGACGCGGCTGGCCGGCTCGTACTGCTGGCCCAGGCCAGCGTCGATTTCAAGGGTCGCGGCGTACCCTCGGTCCGGAGCTTCCAGATCGCCGAAACGCCACCGACGCCGGATGTCACCGGTGAGGTCACCGCCATCAGCACGGCCGTGGGCCAGCTTGCGGACGGACTCACCTCGATGCTGGTCGCCGGACCGAGACGTCGGTGAGCCGGCTGTCGGCCGTCCCGTTCGGACGATCGCAGATTCGCGAATGTCCAGCCTGCGGGCTGTTTCAGACCATCCCGGCACTGGCGCCCGGCACTACGGCCAGATGCGCTCGCTGCGGCACGACGTTGCACCGTGCCGCGCGCCATCCGCTCGAGCACAACATCGCGCTCACCCTCGGCGCACTCGTCCTCCTCGTCATCATGTGCACGACGACTCTGATGAGCGTGGAAACCGCCGGCATTACCCTGACCGCCGGTCTCTTTTCAGGACCCGAGGAGCTGGTGCGACGGGACATGGCCGAGCTCGCCGCCGTTGTCGTGTTCGTCACGGTGCTCGCGCCGTTCGGCAAGCTGATCGGCACCCTCTATGTGCTGATCCGGCTGCGTGAGAGGCATCCTCCCCGTCACCTGCGTCGCGTCTTCGCTCTTGTCGAAAAACTGCGCCCCTGGTCGATGATCGAGGTCTTCGTGTTCGGCGTCTTCGTCGCCTATGTGAAGCTCGGCGACGTGGTGAAGATTGGACTCGACGTCGGTGTGTACGCGCTGCTGGCACTCACCGTCACCATCATATGGGCCGACAGTGCGTTGGACCGCCAGGCCTTGTGGGACGCGTTGGACCGGCGCGACGATGCAGCCGACTATTCCTGCCGCACGAGCTCGATTCGCCGCAGCTTGGCCAACGCGATCGCCTGCGAGACCTGCGGTCTGGTGAACCTCCCGCGGGAAGCCGTCCCCTGCTGTGCCCGATGCGATACGGCCCTGCACGTGCGGAAGCCCGACAGCGTAGCGCGCACCTGGGCATTGCTGATCGCTGCCGCGGTCCTTTATATACCTGCAAACTACTATCCTGTGCTCACCGTCGTGCAGCTTGGAGCCGGCGCTCCAAGCACGATTCTGGGCGGCGTGGAAGAACTAGTCGCGGACGGCATTTACCCTCTCGCGGCACTGGTGTTCTTCGCCAGCATCGCTGTTCCGATGCTGAAGCTCATCGGGCTTTCCGTACTCCTGATCGCGACGCAGACCGGACGTTCGGGGTGGTTGCGGGATCGGACGCGCCTCTATCATATCGTGCGTTGGATCGGGCGATGGTCGATGATCGACATTTTCATGGAGTCATTGCTGGGCGCGCTTGTCCGTTTTGGAACCGTGATAACAATCCAACCCGGCATCGGTGCCGTAGCATTTTGTGCAGTGGTAATTCTGACCATGATCGCCGCCGAGACGTTCGATCCACGCCTGATGTGGGACGCCGCACAGCAGCGCACCGCGGCGAAACACCAAGGTCGGGTCGGCCCGGTAACGAGGCAACCTGCTTGACTTGATCACGGCGGCGCGAGCAGCGTTATTATCCCGTTGCCATAGGAGGCTCGTGCGGCACGGCTGAAGGGGGTCAACGCCTGACGTGACAAGCCAACAGAAGGACGGACACGATGAAATTACGAGATCTCTTGGTCGTGCTGCACGGCTCTGGGCGCAGCAACGTCGTGCTCGGCCTGGCGCTCAGTCTGGCGCGCCGGCATGATGCGCACCTGACCGGCCTC
>Ga0335075_10002832_pt1 | contig 27721 bp, 42 predicted proteins | sample Lox_Sample_24_FD_206723 | JGI IMG/M metagenome (GOLD analysis project Ga0335075, IMG submission 206723) | Soil microbial communities from Loxahatchee National Wildlife Refuge, Florida, United States - Lox_Sample_2.4 | ecosystem: Environmental > Terrestrial > Soil > Wetlands | place: USA...
CGCGGACTGCCGCGCGCGGCGGCCCGGGTTGATGCGGTTAGCGGGGGTGCGGTTGTCTGTCACGGTGTTACCTCCGGTTTGGTTCGGGCTGGCTCCCCCTAGTGCGGGGTCGCCCTGGTAGGGCCGGCCATAGAAGCCGGTCGACTCGTCGTGGAAATGGGCCCGGTGGATGAGGTGGTCCCGGCCGCCATCGCGCCACACGACCAGCGGCCCCCACTGGCCGCCTTCGGGGTTGCCGCAGCCGGTGCAGACCCGCCGGGGCGGTTCCGTGACGGGGCTGGCCGGCACCGGGGGCGGCGGGGGCATCTCGTCTGCCCGGATGGGCACCTCGTAGCGGAGTTCGGCGTCAGGCGTGCTGCCCTCGGTGCGGGCGGCCCACCGGCGGCCGGCCCAGCGGGTGGCCGCGTTCAGGCCGCGTCCCCCGTGCCGACGGGCGGCGCGCCATCCGGTGCGCCCCGCGCGGCTGCCCTGTGTGACTGCGTACCGGGCGGCAGTCTTGTGATGTCGGCGCACCAGCTCGGCGACCGCCACCGCCGCGGCGACGATCAGCACCCACACCAGCAGGCCGCCGAGGAACACCCCGAGCCACGACGGGAGGTCGCCGATGCGCAGCACCGCGCCGTCCCGCATCGCCAGGATCGCCAGGCAGGTGCCCAGCATGATCCCGGTCCACACGACGGCGCGGGGCAGGCCGCGGCGATCGCCGGGGGCGGTGGCGCTCACGGCGTTCCCCCGTCCGGTCCCGAGGCCGCCCCGGAGGCCGCGCAGGCGGCCGCCGCATCCCATAGGCGGCGTATCCCGCAGGCGACCAGGCCGGCCAGCGCCGCGCTCGAGATCACCTGCAGGACGAGCACCGGCAGGTCCGCCGACACCTGGCCGATCGTCAGCAGGACCTCGCCGAGGGCGGCGGCGAGCACCGCCCACCCGATCCGCTCCCCGGTCACGGCAACCACGTCCCCGCCCCAGCGCGGGGCCGGGCCGGTACCCGCCCGAATGCGGGGGCACGCCGCCGCGCCACCACGGTGGCGATCGCGAACGTCACCACGGTGACGATGAGGAACGTGCCGGCGAACCCGTCTGCCAGCAGGTAGCCGGCCGTCACGTGATGCCCGTTAACCGGCCTGGCGGCCTCCGCGACGAGCTGCGCGTGCCTCCTGGTGTCCGCGTAGATGTCCAGGGCGAGCGCGGCGAACGCGGCGAACGCCGCGCACTTGCCGAGCCGCGGCAAATGCCGGGCGACACCCGGGTTGGTCACCACCAGGCCGATGATGACCACCACCGCAATCGCGGTCACCGCGACATACGCGCCGAACGACACGTGCAGTACCTCGATTTCTTTCACTGGGATTCCTTTCCTGCCGTCCGCCGGAGCTTCGCGTCGGTGTCGGCGACGATCTGCCGGGCGCTGGCGGTCCTGGCCCTGATCGCGGCGACCTGCCGCCGTGCTTCCCGGCGGCTGGGCCGTCGCCGCCGGAAAAGACCTGCGAGTTTCAAAGGGGTGTTCTCCTTCCGCGGCCTAGTGGTGGCCGAACAGTCCCGGGAGGCGGGACAGGAACTGGTGCACGTCCGGCCCGATCGCCGACAGCGCGAGGTAGAACCCGGCCGCCAGGACGACGAGGGCGTGCCAGATCTTCAGGCCGGTGAACTGGATCAGCAGCCACACGCCGCCGCCGATGATCAGCAGCGTGATGAGGTCCCGGGAAGTCATCTCGCTCACCGGACCAGGTGCGGGTGCCGCCAAAGCCGCCCGCTGCGCAGCCTGCGCGCTGCCTCGGCCTTGGCCGCGAGCGCGGAGTAGATGACCGCGCCGCTGCGGTTGATGATCTTGATGTCGGTGCAGGCTCCGTTGTCCTGCCGCTGGAAGCGGGCGTACATCTCACCCTGGTGGTCGAACTGGCCGACCAGCCGCACCGTGACCTTGCGGGCCATCGGCAGGCCTCCTTTCGGTTAGCACTGACCGGCGTAGACGCCGGTCTGGTAGGTGACCCACGGCTCCCAGTCGGTGCCGTCGGCGCTGATGATCACGGCGGCCCGCGCGTTGCCGTACGGGTCGTAGGTGGCCAGGTCCCCGTGCGAGGTGTTGATCTGCCAGTAGCCCTCGTCGGTGGTGCCGTTGCCGTCGCTGTCGGTGGCGTACTGCTGGCCGCCGGACTCGGCAGTGGCGATCTCCGCGGCCATGAACGCGTCGGCCGGGTTGCCGCCCGCCGATTCCCACAGCGCCTCGAGCTGCCAGCAGTCCAGGGTGCCGCCGACGGCGCCGGCGGTCCCGGTGCCGCCGTGGCTGCTGATGCTGGCGGCAGCGTCGGCCGTCCCGGTGCTGTGCCCGTGCCCGGTGACGAGGGCCAGGAGCAGCCCGGCGGCCACCGCCGAGCCGATGAGAAGCCGGCTGTCGCGGCGGCGCAGCCGACGGCGGTAGCGGTAGCGGTAGCGGTAGGTGGTCACCGGCGCGACCCCCGGCACTTGCGCACGCCCGGCCCCCACCCGAGGTTCTGGGTAGCGGCACCCATGGTGTCGACTTCGACCCGGCCGCCGCAGTTGCGGCACGTCCCCACGTAGAAGCCGAAGGCGCCGACCCCGCGCTGGTACCTCCAGGACGGTGCGTGGCCCTTGGCGACCAGCTTGAGGTGCCACCGGGACTTGTTAGCCTGCAGCGTCGCGCCCATCAGTAGGCTCTCCTCACGAGGTAACCGCGGGTGTACGGATGGCAGCCGACCAGGACCCCGGAACTCTCGGCCGACCCTGCCGCCTTGGCGGTCCGCAGCAGGGCCTTGGCCTGCCTGCGAGTGAGGCCGAACTCGAGGAGACGGCTGAAGGCCTGTTCGCGGGTCATCAGCGCCACCCCGCCGCGTGCTCGGCGGCTTCCGCGTCCGCGTAAGCGCGCTCCGCCTTCCGCCGCTCCACCGCCTCCCGCCTGGCGTGCCGCAGCCTCGACACGAGCAGGCACGCGGCGAAGATCACGGCGACGACCACGAACAACGCGATCCCGTTCCCGGTCGGCGCCGATGCCAGCGCGGCGTAATCGGCCCGGAGGTTCCGCGTCAGGTGCAGCGGCGCGGCCGGGCCGATCGTCGCGTTCGCCGACCAGGACCACACGGACACGACCGCGACCGACAGCACGGTCCCGGTGGCGAGGGCGGCGCGGGTGCCGCCATGGCGGCGGCTACGGTAGGCCATAAGGCCTCCTTCCGAGGTGGGTCTTGGCTGTCCCCGGCGCGGCGGCTTCTTGGCGGTTGCACTCCGCGCCGGGGACGTCTGGGGTTACGGCTCTGTCAGGGCCGCCTCCAAGTGGTCATGCAGTTCGCTGGCGGCCGCGTAGCCGACCGGCCAGTCCCGCTTGATCTGCCGGATCGACGGCACCTGTCCCTCGGCGAGGTCAGCCGCGTAGAACTGGCGGAGCCTGTCGGGCGTGGCTGGACCGGGCTGCTTGCCGTTCCCTGCGGGCGCCGGGGAGCGCCCCGGGGAGCGGTCCCGGGGCGCGCCGGGGGCGGCCTCCAGGGCCGGGTGCGGGACCGGTCCTGGAACGGTCTCCGGGAACACCTCGGGAGCACCCGCCAGGGTCACCTCGGGAGCGGTCTCAAGGTCACCCGGGAACGCCCCGGGGAACACCGGGAGGCCGGCCCCGGGGGCGTTCTTCAGCAGGTGCGTCAGGGCCGCCCCGAAGCCGAGGGTCACCACCGGCAGACAGGACACCAGCACCACGACCGGCCACGGCGCCCGGGTCGCGTGCGCCGCGTTCAGCAGGTGGTAGGCGACCTGCCCGAGCATGCCGAGCGCCAGGGCGCCGATGGCCGACCGGCGGGCGAACGTCCGGGCCCGGTCCGGCACGCCCGGACTCAGCCACGCGCCGAGCGCGTATGCGCCGTAGGCCTCGACGCCGACCGGGAGCGTGATCGCGGTGTCCAGGCGCCAGGAGACGATGCCCGGGAACGGCTGCACGAGGCCGAAGCCGCACAGCCCGCCGAGGCCGACCCACCCGGACCACACGGCGACCGCGGCCGGTGCGGCGATCAGGAACAGCGGCCAGCGTTTCACCGGTCACCTCCGCGATGCCCGAACGGTGCATCTTTCAAGCGCTCCGGAGCGGCCTCCACCGTGAACGTCACCGGCTTGCCCTCAGCCAGCAGGTACACCGGCGTCACCAGCCACCGGCCGAAACACCGCTGGCACAGCAGGAGCATCCAGCCGGTGTCAGGCCGGTTGTACTCCTCGCCGAGCACGTGGAAGTCCGCATCCCGCTCGCGGCAGAGCTCGCAGTCATTGCGGGCGTGCGGATAGGGCAGCGTGGTCACTGTCCGGCCTCCAGGTACTTCGCGGCCATCCCGGTAGCGCGGTCCCATTCGTCGCGGTCCTCAGGGCGCATGACCGCGCCGGTAACGACCGCGGCGGCGAGCGCGAGCAGTGCCCGCGCCTGCGCGCAACCGAGCTCGTACTGCATGGCCAGGGCTTCCCCGCGGTCACAGTGCCCGGAGGCCAGCTCCAGGTGCCGCTGTGCCTCGCGGTAGTTGTCGGCGCCGGTCATGATCGCCTCACCTCGCGGTTGACGGCCCGGATAGCAGCGGACTGGGCGCGGCGGAGCGCCTCGCTGCCGACCCCGCGTCCGCCGTCGTAGGCATACAGCACGGCGATGCGGAGCGGCCTCGGCACCCGGTACCAGTCGGTCCGGCACATCAGGTGCACGTCGGATACGACAGCCGTGCAGTAGCGCGCGGGGCAGCGGTGGCTCATGACTGGCCTCGCGGGATGCCCTCGACGTACACCCGGACGAGCACGCTGCGACCGCGGTCCGGGTACGGGTCGCTGACCGCCTGGACGGTCATGATCTGCCCGAGCAGCTCGGTCATCTCGCGGCACTCGTCTTCGGTGCCGTGCAGGCGGATCTTCACGCCACGCCTCCTATCCCGAACAGCGGTTCGTGCGCCGCCTCGAGGGCGAGCTCGATCGTGGTCACGTCCTGGCCGGCCGCCCGGGCCTGCTCGATCCACGACTGCGCGAGCTCGCGCGTGTTGTCGATCGCTGCCTGCCGGCCGATGCCGTGATTGGCCCCCTGGCAGATGCAGTGACATTCCGGGCCCCAGGCGTCGTAGCACTTGGCATCGCAGCGGCCCTGATCGCCGCCCGAGGACTGGTAGGAGATCAAGGTCGTCATGCTCGCCTCGCGCTTGCCGGCGTCGTCTCGGGTCTCGAAGTTCTCCGCCCCCCAGATGCCGAACTCCTGGCCGCTGGCCACGGCGGCGGCGCAGCACTCGCGGCGGATCGGGCAGTGACCGCAGACCGCCTTGGCCTTGGCCTCGTCCTCCGCGGTGGCCGGGAAGAACAGTTCCGGGTCCTCGCCGGCGCAGGCCGCGCCGGATGGCAGGCTGAGAGCCCGCGGTGACGGGTGCAGCTGCTCGCGGAGCCGGGCCCGCTCGGCGCGCTTGGCTTCCCGGTCCCGCCGGCGGCGTGCGGCGAGCTGTTCCGGCGGCAGCAGCGCGTGAGGCGGGGGAACCGTCCCCGGCGGGGCGGCGCGCCACAGGCTCACCGTCCGGCCCTGCTGCGGCCGCCACTCGCGGTCCGCGATGACTTGGGCGTGGCGCTCCATGGAGTGCAGCAGCCCGGCCAGGCTGCCGGCCGTGGTGTGCATCATGCGGGCGAGCTCGGAAGCGGTCAGGCCACGCCGTCGGTCCTGGCTGAGGTGCCCGAGGATGACGGCCCGGCGGGGAAGCGGCTGCGCGGCGCCCGTCATGACCGGCCTCCGTCCGCGCTCACCCGGACCAGCAGGTACTCTCGGCCGCCGGAGTAGGAGTCGGGGCCGGTCAGGATCTCCGCGTGCTCGCGCAGGATCCGCACCACCGCGCCGGTGCTGCCGCTGTCACCGACAAGCCGCACCTTCACCACGTCCGGCGCGGGCTCCGCGTGCTTACCCCTGGGCATCAGGCACCTCCCCGAAGGAGGCGGGATCGAGGGTGAGAGTGCTCCCGTCGGCGCGCTCGCCGCCTCCTGTTTCGGCGGGACGGAGGTTGTAGGTCTGGTAGTCGTCGCAGTAGCCGGGGCACTGGCAGCCGCCGCACGCGAAGCAATGCTGGTGCGTGCAGCCCTCCTCGTCGCAATACTCGTCGCAGTCGTGGTAACACGGCTCGTCGTCCCAGTCGGCGTCGTAGCCGGCGCGGTCCGGCTGGCATCCCGGGCACGGCTGCTCGCCCGTGTTCTCGCAGCCGTAGCACACCGGGCAGTCCGTCATCGGGCAGTCGCCGCCGCAGCGGGCACACTGGTCGGTTTGGCTCACTGGCCCTCCCGGCGCGTCTCGGCGATGATCTGCGCGTACTCGTCATCCGGCCAAAGGCCGGCTGCCAGCCCTGCGAGCCATTCCTCCTGGTCCTCGGGCAGTTCCCGGGTGAGCCGCTCCGGGTGGCGCGCGGGCATGCCGATCGACTTGCGGGCGCGCCGCTCGGCCCTGCGGGTAGGGAAGCTGAGCCACGCGGCCAGCCGGCCAGCTTGAGACTGACGGAACATGGTCACCTGCCTGCCTCCAGTTCGGCGTCGGCCAGCGGGGTCACGGTGTAGGGGACAGGGCCTGCGCCAAGGTCCGCAGCCTCCGCCTCGGCTACGGCCCTGGCCGCGAGCGGGGTGAAGTACCGCGGGAAATACGGCACCGGCCCCGAACTGGAGCCGTCGCCGGTCTCCGGCGGGCTGGCCAGCGCGGCCCAGTCCGCGGTGGACGGGGCCTGCCACGGGTCTCCGGTGCCGGGCGCCGGGTAGGCCGGGTCGTTTGCCTGCAGGTCATCAAGCCAGCTCATTGCCCCGGCCTCCGGTTCCGTGCCGCCGCTGCCCGGTCGCGGAACTGCGTCACGCTCCACAACTGCCGTACGCCCTGCGGGATCCACCCGGCCGCGGTGATCTCCGCGGCGAGCGCCATGACCGCGCCGACACTGGCCACCGGGCCGACCGTAACGCTGGCCGAGTCGTCCTCCGCGCGGGCGAGGACCACGAACTTAGCCACCGGAGGACTCCTCTCCCGGCCCCCCGAGGATCTCCAGGTCGCCGGGCCGCACGGAACCGTCCGGGCTGACCTCCAGCGTGCCGGCACCCGGGGGGTCCCAGCGCAGCCGCAGCCGCCCGTGGTCCGTGAAGACCTTCCCGGTGGCGGCCCACCCGGTGTGCCGGACCGGCACGCTGCGCGCCGGGTTCCCTATGGCGCGCTCCAGGTCAGCCATGGTGACCGGGCCGGTGATCGTCAGGTCGCCCGGGTAGACGGGTCCGTCCGGGCTGACCTTCACCGTGCCGGGCCCGGGAGGATCCCAGCGGAGCCACAGGCCGTGATCGTCCTCGACGATCGTCCCCGTGGCGGCCCACCCGCGGTGGCTGACCTTGTGACGCACCCTCATGCCGGTACGCAGGTCACTCATCCGCACCGGGCTGGGCCGCGCGGCATCGCCCCAGTAGCTCATCCCGAAACCTCCGGCTCCGGTTCGGGTTGCTGCCCTGGCCCGCTGCGGAGCGCCCCCGCCAGCACGTGGAACACCCCGGACAGCTCCTCGGCGATCGCGCGGCGGGTATCGCTGGCCTCGCCCGTGATGGCCATTCCCGTATAGCCGGAAGCGAGCGAGGTCAGAACCGCCGTCAGCCGCTCGTTCGCGGCCTCGAGCGCGTGGATCCGGCCCTGCGCCTCGGACAGGTCGAGCCCGAACTCGATCAGGATCGCGCGGAGCTCGCGGACCTGGCCGCGCAGCTCCTCAAGCGCGCGCTCGTCGTCGTAGTGCCGGTGGTGCTTCCCCGCGTACTCGAGGTCATGGTCGTGGCGATCGTCGGCGTACTCGCCGCGGTGGTCGTGGTCGTTCATGGCCGGCCTTCTTCCTCGTCGTCAGCCTCCGGGGCGGCGCGGCCGGTGTCTGCGGCCTGGTCCAGCCTCAGGTGGGGCAGGCGCCCGGCGGCGCGCTCGGTGGCGGCGACCTGGCCGGGCGGGTAGTCCTTCGGGGGGATCGCGGACCACGGCAGCGGAGTCGCGCTCACCGCGGCGTCGATGAGCTTCTCCTCGGGCAGCTCCCCCCAGTACGGGCTGTCGTCGCGCAAGGTCCGCTCGTCGGTGTCGACGGTGATCTCAACAGGGATGCCGGGGTACATCCGCGCGGCCTCGGCGAGCACCGTCGCCGCGAGCGCCCCGCCGTAGGCACGGGGGTCGCCTTCATACTGCATGTCCTCCAGGGCGGCTTCCCGATCGGCAAGCCCGTCACAGGCGGCCTCGTCCGCCACGGACCGCGGCACCGTTACGACCGCGCCCGGGAGGAGCGTCTCGGCCAGGTTCCCGGCCGGGCTCGCGGGGACCTCGAAGGCATCTGCCCAGTCGGGCGCGTCCGGGTCGAGCGGTGACCAGGTCCGGTCCTCGTTCAAGCGGTACCGCCACAGGTGCCGTTCCTGCTCGGCCTGGATGATCCGGAAGGACTCGTCGTACAAGGCGCCGTAACCCAGGTCCGCCAGGATCTCCGCGGGCCGCAGCGTCACCCGGACGGGTTCGGTGCGGTGCTCCATCAGGTGCGCGGAGTCGTGACCGACGGCCGATTCGAGCAGGCCGCGGACCGCGTCCGCCTCCCACGACCCGGGCCGCCCCTCCAGGGCCCTGTCCACGCTGCCGACATTCGCGGCGGCGCCGGCAAGGGCCAGGGTGACGAACTCGGCCCAGTCGGCCGGCTCAGTCCGGGTCGGGTGCGGCTCCCATCCGCCGCCGTCGCGCTGCCGCATCACGGGACGGCGCAGGCGCGCGGCCTCGGTGAGCACGCGGACCGCGTCCGCGAGGACCTCGTCCTGGCCGCGATCGGCGGCGGCTTCGGAGACGATGTCGTGGCCGTGGTCGTTCACTGGTCGCCTCCGCTCACGATCTGGCCGATCTGCTCAAGCGCGTACTGGCGATCGTCGGTTTCCCAGTCGAACGCCTCGAGCACGAGCCGGATCTCTCCCAGCTGCCCTTCCGCCGGCACCGGAGCGCCGTCCAGCGCGTCGAGCGCGGACAGCACGTAGGCGAGCATCCCGGCCAGCCGGGCGGCCCACAGGGTACGCCCGGCGACGTCAGCTCCATCGGCGGCGCGGGTGTAGTCGGCGAGGACCGCCGCGGCGGCGGTGCGCCGCGCGGCCAGCTCGGCGCTCACCGCGCACCGTCGCGGGCTGGCCGCAGCGCGTCGAACGGCTCGTACGTGCCGGGCCTGCGCGGCTCCTCAAAACGGCGCTCACCCCACAGCACCTCGAGCGTGTCCTCGTCGACCTGGCCGACGACGAGGCCTACCACCGGGCACGGCGAGTCGTCGTGCGCGTCTTCGACGAGCCGGTCCACGAGAGTGCTCGGCGTTGGCCGCGCTGGCAGCCGACCGGGCTGCGGCGTGACCAGCTGCGGCTCGGCCCATCCGCAGCGGGTGCACTCATCGCGCCCGTCCGGGGTCTGCCCCCAGCTCACGGCGCGGCAGCGCGAGCACCGCTCGTCGTCCTCGTCCCCGCCGACGTCCCCGGTAATGCCGGACAGGTAGGCCAGGCAGCAAGCGTGATCGTCCCTGGTGCACGTCACCGCGTGCTTGCGCAGCTCACGGACGTTGTCCGCGTCGCCGGGGTCGGCTCCGTAGATCGCGAGCAGCAACCGCTCTTCGGGCGTGGCCCTGGGTTCGGCCTCGTCGTCCTCGACGATGACGGTCTCGCCGGTCTCGATCGCGCGACGCACGATGGCCGCGGCGCCCGCATCGTCCTGCACAGGCTCACCAGGGAGCCGGCCGGGCTGCTTGAGCCGCGCGCCGGCACCGAGGCCGGCCCCGTCGTGCTCCCAGACGGCGCCGCAGTCCGGGCACGTCTCGTCCTGTACCCGCGCCGGCCACGGCAGCCGCCGGCCGCAGTCGCAGTCGAGGCCGGGAGGCTTGGGCGCGTCCTGATCGGCCGGGAGCACCACCGGACGCCACGCGATCACCGGCTCGTGCCCGGGATCGAACAGCCGGACCGGGCTGGCCGCGGTGCCCGCGCCGGTGTAATGAAGCCAGGCGTCTCCGTGCGCGCGGAAGACGCCCGCGGTCGCGCCGCACGTCGTGCAGTACGGCTCCTCGTCGTCGTCCTGGTCCTCGTCGAGCCGGGCGCTCAGCCGCCCGGCGAGCCGGCGGTCGCGCACCAGCGCGAAGTCGAACACCTGCGGGTAGCGGCTGGCGATGAACGCCAGCGACGTCCGGAGGTCGTCGGGATCCATCACGCCGAGCAGCTCGAGGCGCCCGTCGGTGCCGAGCTCGCCGAGCAACTCCGCGGCGCGGGCTGCGAGTTGCCCTTCGTAGGTGCCGTTGGGAGGTACGTTCATGATCAGGTCTCCATCCGGTCAGTTCGGATTGGCGGTCTAGGGCCGCCGCGGTGTTGCTGCACCGCGGCGGCCCGCTGGGGTAAGGGGATGGCGAGACGGCCCGGTGACGCTGGCAGGGGTCATCACGCCACCCCAGGCTGTTCCGCGAGAGCGGCAATCTTCGCCTGCTCCGGTGCCGGCGTTCCGCACCATGGCGTCTGCGGGCGGCAGGCAGCCATCAAGCACGGCGCGGACCACGCCGGATGCGTCGCTCATCACGCCGCGCCCGCCGGTTCGGGCACGGCAGGAGCTGGCAGCCGGACCGCGGCCGACGCCTGCCACGCCGCCGCGTAGCCCTTCAGCGACGTGATCGACTGGCCCGCGTTCAGGTCCGCGAGCATCGCCAGCACGAACGCCTTCGGGATCCGGACCATCCGCTGCCGGGACCCCTGCCGGAGCGGAACCGACGGCAGGTCGCCGTCCTCGACCATCCGGTCGACCGTGTTCCGCGACACGCCCATCAGGTCCGCGGCCTGCTGCGGGGCAAGCAGCGGCGGCAGATCCGGGCGGCCGTCCTGCCCCGCCGACGGTGCCGGCTCCTGCGGCCGGAACCCGCAGATGGCCTGCGTCACCGCGCGGACCACCGCTTCCAGCAGCGCCTCGTCCTGGGCCACGGCGTGCGGCTGCACGCTAGTCTGAACTCGCATCGGGTCTCCTTCCGGTGCGTCCGAGGTCCCGGCGGTGCCTGGTTGGCGCTAGATCACCGCCGGGATCTCCCTTGTCTTTCCGATAGCCCACCGAACGTGAACCGGCCCCGCCGGGTTCACGCCAAAACCGAAAATTCTTTAGTCCCGCGCGACGGCCGGAGATGGTGGGCCACGGCGTCACCTGTCCGCGTGCCGCGACCCTCGTGCCCGGGCCGCACGCATTTACGGGATGAGACACGGGCGCGGCACTCGGAGCGTCAGGCTGCGAAACAAGAAGCTCACGCAGAGGGAGTTCGCGGTGGCCGCGCCAGTACTCAGTGACCGGCGGCAGACCCTGGGCACCGACGCCAGACGGGCGCATACTCGGGTCATGCGCGATGACGGATCCCCGGAACCTTGGCCGCGCACACCCGGCCTGCCCGGAGTGTTCGGCAGCTTCCAGTGGGTCGACTCGCCGGACTTCGGGGAACACCCGGGAAGGCGCCGCGTCCCGCATGCCTACGATGTCGATCCCGCGCCGCTGGCACGACTGATCGGCGTATCCCTCCAGCTCATCGACGGGGACCTCAGCGAAGCCATGACCGCCATCGCGGCCGACGACCAGGACGGCCCCATCCACCTGGTCCACCTGCTCGCCGCCTGCGAGTATGCAGCCCGGCGGCCCGGCGGCGGACTGCCGGGCCCGGGCGCTGACCTGCTGACCGAGTCGGTATCCGGCGACGGGGTGCCCGTACTCGCCGCGGCGCTCCGGGACGGCGGGCTGGTGGCAGCCACCGCCGTGGCGCGCGGCATGGACCACGACCTCAGGTACCTGATACTCGACAGCCTGCTCAGCTACTGGCGGGCACCGATCGACGGGCTGCTGATCGACATCACCGATGAATGGGTTGTCCGGTAGCGCACAGCGCTGCTCACCGGCGCGCCGCAGGCCCTGAACGGATCCCCCTGTGACGGAATCCGGGCCGGGCAATCCTGCAGCCCGGTACGACAACGGCACGTACCCGGGAATCACGATTGATCCCTGAGGCTGGCCCGCAAGATGAACCGCAGGTTGTGACCAGGACCGGTCAGCCGGTCCATCGTCTCGCGGCCGACCGACACCCGGACGCCAGCCTTGCGGCCGTACCGGGCAGCATTCTCGACGAACCAGCGGGCCAGCTCCCCCTCCGGAGACCTCTCCGACAGCAGCCCCGCCGCTCTATCGGACAGGACCAGGACCATCGGCCTGTCGGTCTCCATCTCGGCAGAGTCCTGAACGACGCCGACGTGGTCCGGGGCAGTCGCTGGCTTCCGCGCCATCAGGCCATCTCCTCACCTGCATTGCCCGTAATCCCTGATTGGGCTGACTTTGTCTCAGAGTGTACTAGGTACTACTACTTGTCAAGAGGCTCATCGCGCGGGTTAGGTAAGTGCCAACGGACGGTGGGTGCACTGAGTGCTACGAGGAGCAGAGCATGGCAGAGTGGTCGGGGAGGCCCGCCTATTTGCAGGTCGCTGACGACCTTCGGGTGGGCATCGCCAAGGGTACGTACGCGCCCGGAAGCCAGCTGCCTTCATACGATGCCCTGATGAAGCGCTACGGAGTATCGATCACGGTCATCCGTAGTGCAATCAGGGAATTGAGGACGGAATCGCTGGTCCGCACTCACCAGGGCAAAGGCGTATTTGTCAACGATCCGTTGCCGAGCGCTCTGGCCCTCGGCAACGGATCAAAGCGTGGTGCCGAAGCTGATACTGCGCTGAGCCGGGTAGACGAGCTAGCTGGAGAACTCAGGCTGCTGAATGAGCGGGTAGACGCCGCTGAGCGGGAAGTTAAGGATCAAGCCCGGCTGCTGGCTCGCATGAGGCAAAGACTGGAGAAGGCGGGGATCACCCTCACCAATAAAGATCAGCAGAAAGAACAGGCCGTGTAGGGGGAGTTCGCGATGGGCGAGGTGTTTTACCTCAACTTGCGCAACGGCACCGAGGATGGTCCGGCCGTCAGCTTGGCAATTCTCCGGCGACTCACCGGTATGAGCCCTGGTGAGTTTGCTGCTGCCATCGCTGACGAGGCTGGGGAGCCCGTGCCGAAGTCCGTGTACATGGCTTATGAGGATGGCGAATCCCCTCCCGCAGCCATCTTGTCGGCCGCGCGCCGTGTCGTGGACCGGGTCATCGCTTTCCGTCCTGCGCGGGAACGTCGCACAGCTGGTGCCGATGAGGTGGCATCTGCAGCCCGGGAGGCTGAGGCTGAGCAGCGGCTGCTGCTGGGGGAGCCAGGCCCGCAGTCCATGGATTTGCTCTGGCAGGAAGCTGTCGAACTCGCCAGGGCCGGGAACCGCAGCCCTGCCCAACTGTTCCGCGCAGCGCACCAACTCCACGGCCAAGCCCTAACTAGGGTGGGCGATACACGGAGTCCGGGGCTCCTCTCCGACCTGTATTTGATCGCGGGTCAGACAACGGCGCTGATGGCATCGAGCGCATTCGACTTGAACCGCTGGGACGCCTCAGCCGCCCTGGCCCGGTCGGCGGTCTCTTATGCGACGCTTGTCGGAAACTCGTCCCTGCATGCCTGGACGCGCGGCCTTGCCGCACTCCTGGCCAACTGGCGCAGGGAACCTGACGCTGCTCTAGCGCATTTCCGACGGGGCGTAGAGATCGCACCTCCGGGGACCCCGAGGGTCCGGCTCCGCTACATCGCCGCACGGTCTTTCGCTCTTCTAGGTGACGTCTCGTCCGTCCGTGATGCCCTCGATCATGCGCGCCGGGACCAAGACGATGCCGTGGATCACCGCGACCTGCTGTCTGAGGAGACCGCCGGCGAGTTCGCGTTCGAGGCGGGGCGGGCGGAGGCTTGCGCAGCGTCTGCATGGCTTGATCTCGGTTGCGGGGATGAAGCCGCAGTGGCGGCCCGTGGGGCTCTGGGTGATCTCATGGCGCTCCCTATCGGCCGTCAGTCGCTGTCCCAGGTCGCGGGCGCTCGTATTGACCTGGCGAGCGCGTATCTGCTCAGCGGCGAGCGGGATGCAGCAGAGGACGTTCTCCGTCTGGTCATTGCCGCCCCAGCCTCCTTGGGGAATGTCTCGCTATCGGGGCGGTTGGCGCGGACGCGGGCGACCCTGGCGTCCCCGCGCTGGTCTAAGGATCCTGTGGCGCGACAGCTCAGTGCCGCCATCAGCGAATGGCCTGGTACGCAGACATAGATCGGGAGGACCTGGCCGCATTAGGCGACGTTCGCCAGGATCCGCTGTTCGCGGTCACGGCTGATGCCGATCTCGTTTGCGCGCTCGTCGGCTGGCCGACTGCTGCCGTGCTGCATCCATGACCAGGTATCAGCCACTGTCTCTGCAGTAGGGCGGCACGTGAGGCCCTGAGCGTGAGCGGTCGCCGAATCCACCTGCCACACCCCAGGAAAGACCCGCCACAACGGCAGCTCCGACCACTGGCGCACACCGAAGGCGAGCAGCTGGTCGTCGGGCACCCATATGAACTCCGCGCTGGACCGGGTGACCTGCGCACACGCGCTCAGCATGCCGCCGAATGTTTCCCGGCCCACCGGCGCCGCGACGTTGAAGGTACCGCTGATGCCGCGGGCTGCCGACCGAATCGCGAATTCCGCCAGATCACGGACATCGACCGGCTGGATCGATCTGTCCGGCGATCCGGGGGCAAGCACGCGGCCGCCCGCGGCAACCCTTTCGAGCCACCAGGGCAGCCGGCCGACATACTCTCCCGGTCCCAGGACCACGCCCGGACGCAGGACCGTGCCGCGATTCGGCCCGAAAACCTGCATCACGGCTTGCTCACACCCGGACTTCTGGTAACCGTACCTCGTCGGGCCGTCTTCGACGTCTTCCCCGAAGTCTGGCCCGGCGTCAGGAGGACAATAGAGCACCTCCGAGGCCTCTGAGAGCGGCGCAACCGGCCACCCGCTGTAGACACTGACCGTGGACATGAACACGAACCGCTCCGCTGCCCTTTCCAGGCGCTCACAAGCCGAAAGCACCTCTCGCGGGACATAGCCCGAGGTATCGACGACGGCATCCCACCGGCCAGCCGCAGCCAGCGCATCGAGATCAGCGGCGTGCCGACGATCACCGCGGAGCGGGTGCACGCCGGGCACATCCGACCCCGACAGGCCACGATTGAAGGTGGTGACCTCCCATCCGCGGGCGACAGCGGCCAGTGCGACAGCATGACCGACGAATCTCGTACCACCAAGGATCAGCAAGCGCATGCCAACATGGTGCCAGCCCCCCGTTCTCAGCATCCCGATCGGGGAGCCAGAACGACCCGCACCATGCTGGGATGTCCTCGCGAAGGCGGGGAGCACTGTCCTTGGAACCCGAAGTGAGACCTGCAACACGTACCGCAATCGCAGTCGCCACGGGCGGGATGACCGGCGCTGTGGGTGGCTCGTCCGAAGCTGATGACACCAGCCTGACGGGACCCTCTTGAAGTGAGCACTCCGGAGACGGCATTCGAGGCATTGGAGCGTGCCTGCGCCGATGCCGTGCGGGCTATCCCGGCGCTCCCGGCAGGCCAGCGCATGGATGCCGCCGGCCGGCTCGCCGAGATCGCGGAACGGCACCTGGGAACAGGCCGCGCGCATCCAGCAGGAGGAAGCGCTTGGCTCGCATTCAGCGCACCCGCTGAACTTCGCCGCCCTGGCCCGCAGCCAGCTCCGGGCAGCCCGGGAGAAGCGCGGCTCGTCTCTGGAGGAGTTCGCCGAGATGCTCAGCATGCTCACCGGGTCGCGCGTGGACCCTGGCGTACTCCGGGCATGGGAGGGCCCGGCTGGCGTATCCCCGCCTTCCGACGTGCTCCTCGTGGCGCAGCAGCTCCTCAGGCCCAGCGGCACCGCCTGACGAGATCACCGATCGTCTGCACGACGATCTCCGGATCGTCGAGGTGGACGTTGTGGTCGCCGTTCAGCGCGGCGAGGTAGACGGAATCTGACGACAGCCCGGCGAGCTCGTCTTGCAGCTCCTGCCATGCGGGCCATGCGGGCCACTGACGGCGGTGGGGGCTCCCGGCGCTGAGCACGGTCAGCGGCAGCGACCCGAGGCTCTGAGGCTGCCCCTGCGGCCAGGCGAGCAGGAGCATTTCCCGCACGACGGTGCGGCGCTGCATGGTGGACAGGCTGAGGGCCTTCGCCGCGCTGGCATATTCGGGCACCGTCTCCCGTGACAGGCTCGCGGCGTCCAGTCCGCGGACGAGTCCGAGATGCGCGGCGAGCCGCCGGGCGCCGAGGATCCGGGCCTGCCTGCGGGCCGCCCGCGTGAGGTCATACCGGGTTCCGTACCGCGGACCCAGCCGCCGCGACTGGTCCTCGTGGCTGGAGTCGACGAGCAGCATCCCGCACACCTCGCCGGGGTAGCGGGCCTGGAACCGTCGCGCGACCGCGCCGCCGAGGGAGTGCCCGGCGATGATGACCGGCGTCCGGATGCACGCGGCGTCGAGCAGGGCGTGCAGGTCGTCGGCCATGCCGTCGATGGTCAGCGGGCCGCTTGGCGGGTCGCTCCAGCCGACCCCGGCGCGATCGTAGACCACGATCTGCGTCTCTGCGGATGCGGCGCGCTGTACGCGCACCCATTCGAGGACGTTGCCGGCAAGAGCGGGGACGATGACCACAGCAGGCGATCCGCTGCCCTCGGTGAGGATGTGCATACGTCGGCCGCCGACATAGGCGAGCCTGCCAGGCGGCGGGAACCTGTGGCGGCCGGCAGCCTCCGCGGTGCGCTGATATGCGGCGCTGGCTATGCCCGCAGCGATGATGACGGCTGCGGCGCGTGCTGCGGGCCTCACGCACGTATGGTTACCCGGTGCGCGCAATGAGCGCAATACGCGGCGGCGGCGGCAGCGGCTAATGCGACAGCATGACCGGCGAATCTCGTACCACCTAGGATCAGCAAGCGCATGCCACGGCTCGCTGGTGGGACGGTACCGGTCCGCAGTGGTGGCGCCCGCGCCGCAGCAGATTTGGCGCGCGGTTGCTATCTGGGTCGCCATGGCGCACGGGCCAGGACCAGGCCGCGCACCTCGGCCGCGTTTCCCTGGTCAAGCAGGCATGCGGCGACCGCATTGAGCTGGCTTCCCGTTGTGCACACGTCATCGAAGACCAGGATGTTCCGGCCGGCCGTCCGTTCCGGGTCAGTGATGCGCAGCAACGCTGCGAGCTCCTTCCCCGCGGTCCTCTTCGCGGCAGCGGTGCGTCCGGCGGACTTCTCCGTTGGCCCGGTCTTGACAATGGCCGCAGGCTCCGCGACATCGAATGGCCAGACCTCCAGGAGGTCTTCCTTCGCGGCGGATCTGAGGATCATTTCCACATGCCCCGGGCCCGCTGAGCCCGGCTCGAGGTAGGCCGGATTCGCGATGATGAGATCGGGACGCCATTGAGTAGCGTTTGCTTCCAGCCAGCCGAGCAGGAGCCGACCGAAGATCAGCGACCACCCGGACCTCCCGTCATATTTGTACCAGTGGATCCGTATCCGCAGCTCGCCAGACAGGTAGGCGATCGCGTCGATGCGCTGGATCCTGCGGCCGGGGTCGTCGCACAGCCAGTTCGGGCATGAGCCGTCGTCTGCAAGCATCTGGCTGCAGACAGGGCATGCCCGGCGCACGATCTGCTCGAGTGCGTTGCTGGCGCACTCCGCGCAGATTCTGGCTGGCCCCACCCGGACGTAGGGGCACCTCTGGCAGCGGGGGAAGCCTAGGGGTTCCCCGGCTGGCAACACCTCGGGCATGCGCACCCGCTCACAGGAACGAGAGGGTCAGCTGCTGATGCTGCTGGGCTGCCCTGTGGACCCGGTCGGGCTCGGCGACCTGGCGGCTTACCTCGTCGACGTCGGCGACCTCGATCGCGCCCCGGCGCTCGACGTAGTCCCGTGCCCATGCCTGCGTAGTGACGAGGGACTGCACGAGGAACACCTTCTTGCCGTGTTCAAGGGCCAGCCGCGCCTGCATCTTCGCTCCAGAGGTGCTGGAGGCCTCGATCACGACCGTGCCCTGGCTGATACCTGACGTCACGACGTTGCGCCGCGGGAACGTGTACCTGCCCGGCGGGCTGGTGGGCCAGAATTGCGAGACCAGGGCGCCGCTGTCCGTGATCTCGGCTGCCAGGTCCGCGTTCTCCGGCGGATAGCACCTGGTGATCCCGGTGCCCAGGACGGCGATAGTCCGGGCGCCTGCGGTTAGCGCGGCGCGGTGCGCAGCGGTGTCGATTCCCTTTGCCAGTCCCGAGACGACCGTGATGCCCTTTTCGGCGAGCAGCCTGGACATCCGCCCGGCGCGGCGGATTCCGTCCGGCGTGGCGTCGCGGGTGCCGACGACGGCGATGGACCGCGCGTCGTCGTCACGCAGTTCCCCGAGGTAGAACAGGAACGGCGGCAGGTTGGGAATCAGCCGCAGGTTCGATGGATACGGCTGGTCCAGTACCGTGACAAGCCGGGCCCCGGCCTCATCTGCCTTCTCGAGTTCCGCTGCGACCCGTGCGGCTTGGCCGGCGGCGGCGCGCAGTCCCCTGCGCAGGAGCGGCAGCGACCGTTTCGCCGCCACCGATTTCTCGGTGATCACTCCCTGGTACAGGTCATCAAGGCCTGACGGGTCCAGAGCCTGGCGGGCGATGACGTTCCAGTCGACGCTCTCGCCGTCGAACCGGATCGCGCACAACGCAAGCAGCCGTTGTTGCTGGTCAGTAACCTCCATGCTACTCCCTTTATCGAACATCTGTTCGCATGGATCTGCTTGTCATATTCCCAGCAAGTTTGACACAAGTCAAGCGCGACACGCCCGAGCGTGCCCCTGCCCGGCGGCCCTCTGTCCTAGGCCCCGGAGCGACAGCCACCCCGCTCGCGGACGCGAACCAGTCACCGGATGTACCCGCACCGCAGGCCCAGGCCCGTGATTCTGCCGGAATCACCCAGCCCATCTCACCGCGCAATCTCACCGTGAGATTGACGAACGCCCTGGCAGCCGCCCGGCGCCGCTGTCCGTCAGTACGGAGACGGGCGGCGGAACACGAAGGTTACCTCTGTCAACTCGGCCGTGGACCTGGCTCAGCTCCGGCCAGGACGGCTCACGAGCCAGCCTGGTGAGCGCGGCCGGCTGAACGTTCTGCTTGCTGACACGACTTAGTAAGCGTGAAACTGACCGCATCGAGAGATCGCCGCATGACACGTGCGGTGGCGGCCGGGTCTGCCGTAGAGTCGGCCTTGGCCAGCCGGAACCAGGCAGCCGGCGTAAATCCGGGGCAGCGCAGCCGGCGCCTGGCGCACGGATGCACGGCGGCTGCGGCCCGCACGGTGCATTCCGCTCGTGGCCAGACCCCGTATTTAAGAGCTCGCCCGCCTTGGGGCTACCGGCGGAAGGAGCGTCTGCGGTGAGCGGCCGGGTGTCCGATGCCGACGCGAGGGAGCTCGCTGCCTGCTATGACTGCCTGGCGGCGAGCTTGCTCCGGTATGCGCTGCTCGTCACGCGCAGCGAAGGGCCGCTGGCGGAGGACATCGTCCAGGAGGCGTTCCAGGCGGCGGCACTACGGTGGGCGAAGGTCCGCGATCTTCCTGACGAAAGCCGCCTTGCCTGGCTGCGGACGGTAGTGCGGAACAAGGCCTTCGACGTATACCGGCGCCGCCAGACCGCGCGCGACAAGGAACCGCAGCTGCCCGTGCCGGTCTTTCCCGTCGGCACCCATGATGCGGCGATGGTACGGCTGGCCGGCGCCGAGGTGTGGTCGGCCGTGCGTGCCCTGCCGCACCGGCAGTACCTGATCGCGGTGATGCGGTTCCGCGACCACATGACGGTCTCGGCCATCGCCGCTGAGCTGAAGATCTCCGCCGGAACGGTCAGCGGCGAGATCAGGAAGCTCCGCAGCGTGATGCGGGAGGCAGCCAGCCGCTACATCGGGCCAGATGACGCGGAATGAGGAGCAGATCACGATGAACAGCGCTTCGCAGGCGATGAGCTGCGACGACCGGGAATGCCCGGGTCACCGTAGCCGGCCCGCACCCGCGCGCGGCCCGGAGCCGGCCACGGCAGCGCAGCCGCACCAGCGGTCGCGGAACACGCCAGAGCACCTGGCTGTTACCGAAGGGCACCAGGACAAACGCGCAGCGGATCCGCTGATGCAGCAGCTCATGGCCAGGCTAGACGCGGAGGCTACCGCGCAAGCCCGGCACTTCGACATCGCTGCAGGAAAACGCAAGTTCATGACCTGGCTGGCCGGAAGCAGCGATATGCCAGGCGATCACTCAGCCGCGCCGGGCCCGGTGCGGCCCGCTGACCGGCTGGATGCCGTGCAACTCGGGTACAGCCCTGTTATCACGCGGAAGCTGCTGGGCAGCCGGCTGCGCCGGCTCCGCGAGGCCAGCGGTATCCCGGCCGCCGATGCCGCGTACCAGATCCGCGCATCACTGGCGAAGATCAGCCGCATGGAGCTCGGCCGGATCAGCTTCAAAGAGCGCGATGTCACCGACCTGCTTCACCTGTACGGCGTGACAGACCCGCATGAAAGAGACGCCCTCATCTACCTCACGCGGCACGCCAACGAGGACCCCTGGTGGAGCGAGTACTCCGACGTCCTGCCCGGATGGTTCGAGACCTACCTAGCCTTGGAAGAGGCAGCTGCCGCGATCCGGACCTACGATGCCGGGCACATCCCGGCCCTGCTTCAGACCGAAGACTATGCCAGGGCCCTCGCCGGCCAAGCCAGCCCCGGCGGCACCGCCGACTGGGAGATCGGCAGGCGCCTGCAGGTCCTCAAGGAGCGCCAGACACTGCTTACACGTCACCGCGCACCCCTTCTGTGGATCCTGATCGACGAGGCGGCGCTCAGGCGGCACGTCGGGGGCCCTGATGTGATGCCCGCCCAGCTGCGCTACCTCGCCCAGGCCGGCAGCCTGCCGGGGGTGGCCATCCAGGTCGTCCCGCTGAGCAGCGAAGCGGCCTCAGTGCCCGGGGTATCCTTCGCCCTACTCCGCTTCGACGACTCTGACTTGCCCGATGTCGTCTACATCGAGACACTCGCCGGCGCCGTCTACCTCGACGGCCAGCATGACGTGGAACAGCACGCCGAAGTGCTCGACCACCTGGCAGGCTCGTCGCCGCCGCCCTCCGAAAGCACTCAGATCATTGAAGACTGTCTCCGCAAATGGTCACGGGCTTGATCTCCGCCACCGTCGTGTCCCCGGCCGCCGTGAGCGACGCCTTCTTCATTAACCCACGGGCCGGGTGCAGGTCACGTCAGCGCCCGCTTACCAGCGGGGCACTTGCGCGCGGACGCTCAGCCCGCGCTCCGCGGGTGACGGGCCGCCATGGAAATACGGGGGCGCCAAAGGAGTATGTCCTGGGCCGTCCCGGCCCTGAGGGTTTCGCGTGCGACCGCAGGCATCGCATCCTCGGCCTTAACGATCCTGCCGCCGCGGCGGAAGCGGCCGGCCAGCACCAGGTAGGGCTTCAGCACCAAGGCGGCAGGGCTTCCCCAGGTCAGGTAAGAGATATAGGCGCGGTAGAGCCGCTCGTCCAGCGTATGCATGAATTCGCGCTCGGCAGGGCTGAGGTCGGAGAACCTCGGCGACCGCGCCATGCTGCCGGTATCCCGGCCAGTGTCGACCATAGCCCGGGCCACCGCGAACATGCGCGCGAGGGTCACGTGAGGAGCGATGTCGGCCCCGACATCGATAGCCTTGAGGAAACGCCCGACTGACCTGGTTTCCCGGAGCCTGCCGTCCAGGACCGCGTCCATGCACTCATCGCGGATGACCTCAATTCGCCTGAGGAATAGCAGCCTGGCTATCTGCGGCACGCCCCGGATGACAAGCACGAACAGCGCGATTATCGCAAGGACCAGTGTCACGAAGGCAGTCACCTGGGCGCTAGTCACTGCGTTCCCCTCACAGTAAAAGCTTGAACGCACACAGTACCGTCACCCGCGCGCAATTACCAGTGCCCCCTGCGGCATGCTCAGTCTTCTTCCTGCCTTTTGATCCTCGTCTCAAGCTCACGGGCGCGGGTCTTATGGTGCCGCGCCCGCTTCGACTGGACCACGTACCCGGTGCCCCCGAGCGCCGACGTCGCAGCCAGGACAGCGTTGAACGAGATGCTCACCGTGAACGACAGGTCCGTGTGCTTCCCGGCGATCACGTGCGCCAGGGGCACGGCCATCAGCGCGAGCAGGCCGAGCCCGAGGCAGGCCACGAAAATGCCCGCGACAATCGTGATCGCGTAGTGCACACGGGCGCGCGCGATGAGTGCAGCGTCCGATACGAGAGTCCTGCCCCCGTCTAGCGGCTTATCTTCCCCGGCCACCTTCAACCTTTTGTCTTCGTGAAATGATCAACGACCCCCTGTGGGCACATTCTACTTCCGCCGATCGTGCTTTCTTGGGGTTTTGTCTTGATCAGATCCGTGTGCCAGGGAAGAACCTGCATGCGGACGTTTCGCACACGCATCGGATGCTTCGCGCCGGACGGCAGGCCGCCTGGCCAGGCGCGGGCTGCAACCAAGACGATCGGCTGCTATCAGGCTTTGCAAACGGTTTCAGCAATGTGCACTCGCAATTTCAGCGGGAATTGCGATCGTCAGCGCTACCCCTGTTCAGGTTATAACAATCCATCCTGGAAGGGCATATAGCCAAACTGATCAAAACTGCACGTGCCGAAAATTGGGAGGCGCTGACGGCGAAACTGTTGTCCCGCGTTTACCCGGCCGGGCATCTCCCGCGCCAGCTCACTACTTGGGGCTGCCTGCGGACGAGGCTTTCTTCTCAGGGCGCCTCGGCGTGCTGATCTGCCGGTAACTCCGCAGGCCCTCGACGGCGGTGTACGGGGCGGCGGCGATCACGCCGAGGATCCTCCGCGTTCGTCGCCATCCCGTAAAAGCCCCTCGTACGACAGGATCAAGATCATGGCATCGCTGACCGGCGCGAGCGTGGCCAGACGCGAGGCGTGCCAGGACGCCAGCAGCGCATCAACTGGCCGCCAGGCCAGGGCGGTTGCGCCATCAAGGCGGTAACGGCCTGCAGCATGCTCGACACGTTGGCTGGGAAACATGGACAGCCCTGCAGGGCCGCTGGGCTTTGATTGCCGACTAGCGACGGTCCCAATGCCTGTGTCGTGGGTCATTCAGCTGCTGTCGCTACGAAAATGGGACTCATGGCACGCTCAGGTAAGGCAAAGCAGCAGCGCGGGAAGAGCGCGGCAGTGGTCACCGAGCGGAAGCTCGACTCCGGGTGGGCGGCCGCTCCTGGGGTACGCGTCCGCCAGGCGGTACCCGCCGACATGGGCGCGGTCCGCGAGCTGGCGACGCTGGCGGGCGTGACTCTTGAGGACGTACTGGCCGAGTCGGTTGTCTCCGGGGTGGCCGGGCTGGCGCTGCGCGCGGGGCTGAGCGAGGGCCAGGAAGGCTTCAACCGTCACATCGCCGAGCAGTTCATCGCCCACCCCGACGATCCGTTGCAGGCCTACCTGTCCGCGGCGCTGGTGCTGGTGGCCGACGACCGGGAGCACAGCGTGGTCGGCACCGTAGTGGCCTACCCGCCGGCCAGCATCGCTCAGATCCACCTGGACGGCGCCCGCCGCCGCGGCATCACCGACCCGCGCGAGCTCAACAATCTGATGATGCTCGGGGCGATCGGGCTGGCCAAGGTCAAGGCGCTCGCGGTGGCAGAACCCGCGCGGGGCCGGAACGTCGGCGGGTCGCTTCTCCTGCGGTGCAGGCAGGTCTTCTTCGCCTGCGGGTACACCATCGTGTACGGGCAGATGCCGCCGACGCCTGGCCTGGACGCTTTCTACCGGCGCAATGGCTTTGAGGTGCTCGACCAGGGGGAAGGGCTCGACCTGTGGCCGGTGTTCGGGGTCCATTCCCGCGTCGACACCGACCCGGGCGAGCGGTTCTTCATCCGCTACCGTCCCGGGTCGTGACCCAGCCCGAGCCGGGACACTGAACAGCGAGCGGGCCGTCGGCTTGGCGGCCAGTCAACTCACTGCTGGCATCTCGGCGCCAGGTAGTCATAGAGCACGCCACCTGTGCTTTGCCGCCGTCGCAGGCTCCAGTTGCCAGAGAGTGTCAGCCAAAGGAACCCGAGTCTTTCACCTGGGATGCCGCCGACGGCTAGAATGCCACGTTCTTCATGTTCTCGCCGAAGGCTACCTGTACTGCCAGTCCCTTTATCCGTTGCTGCTGTTATTGCGTATGCCGGAGTGATACGGCGCATGATTACTGCAACCATGTGGACTCAGGTAAATCCTCCAAAAAGGGAAACTCGGGTTACAGTAAGCGCCGGAAATGGGCTGAGTGCAGATACTGCGGGGAGATGAGGACCGATGTTAAAGGAGACGAGGGCTGGCCCGCACTCATATCGCTACCAGGCCAGTCGCGGCCTCGGGGCTGTGCCTGCCTGCAGGGGTTCTTGCCGCTGCGAAAGCCGCGAGCCAGGGAAGCGCGGCCTCCGTGGTGAGCCCTGCCTGCGGGCCGAGCGCGGCGGCCAGCTCGTATCCTCGCCCTGCTCATTCTGCCCGGTCCCCTGGGGAGCCCGCCGGGACCGCGGCGCACTGCCGCTGACCGTCCTGACGTCGGCAGCCAGGGATGCGGCCCCGAACGCGCTGCAAGCGGAACGCGCTGCGATCTCCACCTTACGCACAGCCAGATCTCAGGGGCATTCGGCCGCTAAATAGGGAACTCGAACGGGGGAGTAGTCGTCACGGCTGTTCAATCTATTGCAGTTGTGGCTCTTCACCGCGAATAGTTTCGCCATTCGAAAGAAATCGTAGGGAAAAATAGAGCTGCAAAACCTTGGCCGATAGTCGGACAGGTCGACTATTGGCAAGTTCCGATGTGGCAGATTATTCTCGTGCAAATCTCAAGAATTTTCCTCAAAGGTCTTCCGAATCGCGGCCCGGCCATGCCAGTATTAGAATATGGAAACTGTCATTGAACAGCGCGGCATTGTAGGGATTGGGTATGAGGGCCGGGACCTTGGCGAATTCATTTCTTTCCTGACACGCACCGGCACGCGCATTCTGGCGGACGTGCGGCTCAATCCTGTCTCGCGTAAGCGGGGATTCAGCAAGCGGGTGCTGTCCGCATCCCTCGCCGAGGCTGGCATCGGCTACTGGCATGTGCCGGAGCTGGGCAATCCGCGCTGGAACCGCGAAGGTTTCGGAGGGCCGCCTGCCGGGGTACGGGAGGCGCGCGCGCGGTTCAAGGGCATGATCGGGGGCGAGGCACCGGAGGCGCGGCTGGATGAGATCGCGGCCGCGGCGCGGGACGGGCTCGTGGCGGTGATGTGCTTCGAGGCGGACGAGCGTGCCTGCCACCGGTACGTGGTCATCCAGGAGCTGCACCGGCGCCTCGCGGCCTGCCGGGCTGCCGTCTAGCGCGGAGGCCAGAACATGCCGAGGACCATGAAACCCTGCGGGTACTTGAGCTGATTGCCGACATAGAACACGAGGTCCCTGGATGGTGCGGTGCGCAGATCTCGCCGAGGAACTTCTTCCGCAGGGCCTCGCGCAGCTCTGCGTCGCCGAGCGTGGCGAGGTTCCGCTGGAGGGCGACCCACTCCCAGTCGTAGATGCCCTGCCGGTGCTCCCGGCAGCCCGGTGCCCCGCAGAGGTACCGGTACCAGCCCCTGAACCTTGGCGCCTCGAGGGGCGTCTTCGGGCCACGGCTGAGCTCGGGGAACTCGAGCTGGTTCACGTACTGGTCGATTTTCCGCTGTTCCTCGGCATCCCAGCCAGGGTGCGGCTCGATGTCGATGCCTGTCACCTGCCTCGGGCGGATGGCGGCCAGCGACCTGGCGGGAGGGCTGGCGCGGACGGCCTCGATCAGGCCGCACATCGTGCCTTCGATGTAATCGTTGATGTACGCCTGCCTTGGCCGCCATGCCCGGAGATGCGTCTCCACGGCGAGCGTGTCCATCTCCGGCCGCCAGCTCTCCGCCCGCGGGTCGCCAGGGTTAGGCCTGGCGGTCACTGAGACAACGTCGTACTTCTTGAACTTGCTGCCTTCGCCGAGCTCGCGGAAGTTGATCGGGTACAGGCGCACCCAGCCAGCATTCTCTAGGTCGAGGCGCAGCCCGGCCACGCAGACGGTTTCCCCGTACGTCTGCGACGGATTGGGGGCGGCCTTGACCGTGATGAGAACCCGCATCCTGGCCGGCAGGCGGCCGGCAGGCTTCGCCGGGACTGTTCCCGGCTCGGGAGCGAACAGCGAGGTCTGGGTCACAGGCGGCAGGTTACGGTCTAACGTCACGCACTGGAAGTAACCACGCCAATACGCCTGCAGTCAAACCCTGTCGCGCCGCGCTCGCGCGATCCGCTCCCGTAGTACCATGCCGCTTTGGGAGGCTTCGAGCGAGCCGTCACGCTGCGTCATGGCGACGAGGGACGGGTTCCGGGCACCGTGGAATGAGCCGTGGAATCACAAGCCCGCGAAACCTGGGTATCTCGGGGATCTCCGCACGACAGGACGGGACGTTTGCCCAGCTAGGGAGGCTGGGGCAACGGAGCAGGCTACTTTTAATCCGTTGGTTCAGGGTTCGACCCCCTGGCGCCCCACCCAGGCTGACCAGAGTAAACACGCAAATCACGCAGGGCAGCGGCGGACAGGTGCCAGCCAGCGTGCCAGCCAAGGGATTACGGCTCCCCCGGGACCCCCGGACAAGGAGAATCCCCATGAGCAAGCCCCGCCTCATCATCGAGACCGAGATCACCCAGCATGGCCGGCGCAAGCCCACGACCCTCAGGCTCGACCTGGCCGCCTGCCGGCAGGCGATGGCCGAGCTCGCCCGGGCCGAGCGGATCCTGCTCGCCGCGGCGGCCGCGGACGAGACCGCCGACGAGGCGACGGGCGAGGGCGGCGAGGACGAGCCGCACCCGGCGGACGGGGCGCCCCCGCACCACGCGTACCTGGGCGAGCCGCGCTGTGAGGCATACGACGACGACGGCGAGGGGAACGGCTGGCTGTGCAACGCGCAGGCCGGCCACGGCGGCCCGGTCCACCTCGCCTACCGGGAAGGGGACACGATCCTGCGCCGCTGGGCCGCCCGGCCCCGGGGCGAGGACCCGTACGAGCCGGGCACCGCGCCGCCGTGCCGGTGCAGCCACCCGATGAGGGAGCACAGCATCCGGCTGATCGACCGGTCGCGCGGGGCCTGCACGACCGGATGCGGCTGCACCAGGTACCAGCTGCTCCCGCTGGCGGACGCGGCGCGGACCGGATCGTTACCGTCAGCACGTGAACCGTGACGCATGATCATGCGTCACCACAGGGCAAACACGGGAAGACATTAAGGAGAATCCGTATGCATCCGTATGACCAGCGCCAGCAGCACGCCCCGTACCGGGGACCAGCGCAACCCCCGCGACCGCCGGAGCGGCACCGCCGCGGCCGGGTGATCACCTGGACGATCGTCGCAGCGGCTGTGATCGCGATCGCCGTCACAATGCTCAACCGCGGTTCCGGAAGCTCCTCCGCCGGGACTCCTGCGGCCGCATCCGTCTCTCCCCAGGCTGCAGCCGTATCCACGGCCGCGTGCAAGCTGAAGACCGCATTCGACTACATCGTCCGCGACGACGACCCCGGCGCGTCAGTCATGGCGCAGGAGATCGGCAATGTCGACCTCGCGAACTGCACGCAGACGCTGCAGGACTTCGCGGCCACGGCCGGCCAGGCGTCCGGCGAGTGCACGACTATCGCGCTGGCCAGCAGCAACCCCGGCTACAACGTGAACGCGAGCCCCGCGCCTCCTCTGAAGAACGTGATCGAGAGC
>Ga0335075_10002833_pt1 | contig 27716 bp, 22 predicted proteins | sample Lox_Sample_24_FD_206723 | JGI IMG/M metagenome (GOLD analysis project Ga0335075, IMG submission 206723) | Soil microbial communities from Loxahatchee National Wildlife Refuge, Florida, United States - Lox_Sample_2.4 | ecosystem: Environmental > Terrestrial > Soil > Wetlands | place: USA...
GAGGAGAAGATAAAGGCCGAGTTCAACGAAGTAAAGCGCACCTACCTGCCGATGCACTCGGTGCTGCGCATCGATGAGGTCAAAAAGCAGGGCGTGAGCAAGATCATGGCGCTCGAGGGATCGAACGTTTCGCAGTTCCCGGTCCCCATCTACACGCCGGGCGGAGATTCGAACGCCCGCAAGTGAGGGCGCGCTCGATCCCCCCGCGGGGGGGATTCTGTTAGAATTCCGTATGTTCTGTTTGCCCGGCGCGCCCGCGCTGTCGCAATTTCGCCTCGATCGATTGCTTGAGAGCCTGCAAGCCGCAGACGCGCATGTGCGCACCTTGTCGGCGCGCCTGGTGCATTTCGTGGACGCATCGCGGCCGCTCGACGAGTCGCAGCTCGAGCTGCTCGGCAAGCTTTTGACCTATGGGCCGCGCCCGCACCTCATGGAAGAGCGCGGCCAGCAGCTGCTCGTCACGCCGCGCCTCGGTACCGTTTCGCCCTGGTCGAGCAAGGCCACCGACATCGCCCACGTATGCGGGCTCGATACGGTGCGGCGCATCGAGCGGGGCACGATGTATTTCGTCGAGGCCGCGGATGCCCTGAGCGATGCGCGGCTGCGGGCGCTCGGCGCGCTGTTGCACGATCGAATGACCGAATCGCTCTTTGTGGGCAAGCTCGAGCCGGATCTGTTTCGAGCCGGCGCGCCGCGCCCGCTGCGGGTGGTGGCGCTCGGCCGCGACGGGCGCGCGGCGCTCGCGCGCGCGAATGCCGAATGGGGCCTGGCACTGTCGGGCGGGGAGATCGATTACCTGGTGAGCGCGTTCGCGGCGCTCGGGCGCGATCCCACGGATGTCGAGCTGATGATGTTCGCCCAGGCCAACTCCGAGCATTGCCGCCACAAGATCTTCAATGCCGAGTTCGTCATCGACGATGCGCCGATGGCCGCGTCGCTGTTCGCCATGATCCGCGCCACCCATGCCGCCAATCCCGTGGGCGTTCTGTCGGCTTACCGCGACAACGCCGCCGTGATCGCCGGCCAGGACGCGGTGCGCTTCTTCCCCGATCCGGCGACCCAGCGCTACGGCGGGCTCACCGAGCCCGTGGATATCCTGATGAAAGTGGAAACACACAATCATCCCACGGCGATCTCGCCCTTCCCGGGCGCTGCCACGGGCTCGGGCGGGGAGATCCGCGACGAGGGGGCGACGGGCATCGGCGCCAAGCCCAAGGTCGGGCTGACCGGCTTCTCGGTCTCGAATCTGAGGATTCCCGGCATGGTCCAGCCCTGGGAGCCGGACCTGGGCCGGCCGCAGCGCATCGCCTCCGCGCTCGAGATCATGATCCAGGCGCCGCTCGGAGCGGCCGCGTTCAACAACGAGTTCGGCCGCCCGGCCACGTGCGGCTACTTCCGCACGTTCGAGCAGCTCGAGTCGCTCCCCGAGCAGCCGGCCCGCGGGGCGCGGCGCAGCCGAGTGCGCGGCTACCACAAGCCCATCATGATTGCGGGCGGCCTCGGCAACGTGCGCCGCGGCCATGTCGAGAAGCGCGAGGTGACGGTGGACGCACCGCTCGTGGTGCTCGGCGGCCCGGCCATGCTCATCGGTCTCGGGGGCGGCGCCGCCTCGTCGGTGGCCAGCGGTGAGAGCGCGCTCGATCTGGATTTCGCGTCCGTGCAGCGCGGCAATCCGGAGATGCAGCGGCGCGCGCAGGAAGTGATCGACCGCTGCTGGGCGCTCGGCGAGGACAATCCCATCCTGCTGATCCACGATGTCGGCGCCGGCGGACTGTCGAACGCACTGCCGGAGGCGATTGCCCACAGCCGCCGCGGCGGGCGCATCGACCTGCGCCTGATTCCGAGCGCCGAGCCGGAGCTGTCCCCGATGGAGCTGTGGTGCAACGAGGCGCAGGAGCGCTACGTGCTCGCGCTCGCCCCGGGCAGCACCCCGCGCTTTGCCGCGCTGTGCGCGCGTGAGCGCTGCCCTTTTGCCGAGCTCGGCTCGATCACGGACGACGGGCGGCTGATCGTGAGCGATCCGCTGTTCGACGACAGACCGGTCGACCTGCCGGTCGAGGTGCTGCTCGGCAAGACCCCGCGCATGCGGCGCGTGGTGCGCAGCATGCCGCAGCGGCACGGGCTGCTCTCGACCGCCGGCGCGGGGATCGATGAGTCCCTGGAGCGGTTGCTGCGGCTGCCCACCGTCGCGGACAAATCCTTCTTGATCACCATCGGGGATCGTACCGTGGGCGGTCTGGTGAGCCGCGATCAGATGGTCGGACCCTGGCAGGTGCCGGTCGCGGACGTGGCCGTGAGCCTGGCCGACTACGAAGGCTATCGCGGCGAGGCGATGGCGATGGGCGAGCGCTCGCCGGTGGCGCTCCTCGATGCGCCGGCCTCGGGGCGCCTGGCCGTCGCCGAGGCGCTCACCAACATCATGGCGGCGGACATCGAGCGGATCACCGACATCCGCTTGTCGGCCAACTGGATGGCCGCGTGCGGCGAGCCCGGGGAGGATGCCGCTCTCTACGCCACGGTGCGCGCCGTGGCGGTCGATCTGTGCGCAACGCTCGGCATCGCCATCCCGGTGGGCAAGGATTCGCTCTCGATGCGCACCGAGTGGACCGATGCCGAGGGCGAGCACGCGGTGCTCGCGCCGGTATCGCTCATCGTCTCGGCGTTCGCGCCGGTGAGCGATGCGCGCCGCACGCTCACGCCGCTGCTCGAGCTCGCGCAGCCCTCGCGCCTGCTGCTCATCGATCTCGGCGCCGGCCAGAATCGCCTGGGCGGCTCGTGCTGGGCGCAGGTTCACGAGCGCCGTGGCGGCGAGCCCGCGGACCTCGACGATCCGCGGCATCTGGCGGCGCTGTTCGAGGCGCTGCGCGAGCTCAAGGTCGAAGGGCTGCTGCTGGCTTACCACGACCGATCCGACGGCGGGCTGCTCATCACGCTGCTCGAGATGGCCTTCGCCAGTCATTGCGGCCTCGACATCGATCTCGGCGCCTGCCGTGACCCGATCGCCGAGTGCTTCGCGGAGGAGCTCGGCGCGGTCGTGCAGATTCCCGAGGCGCGCGCCGGCGCGGTGCGGGCCATCCTCGAGCGCCACGGTCTCGGCATGCATTGCCGCGACGTCGGTGCTCCCGCGCGCGGCAGCGAGGTGAGGCTGCGCGCCCGGGGGCAGGAGATCTATGCGGCCTCGCGCATCGAGCTGCGCCGGCGCTGGAGCGAGGTGTCCTACCGGATGCAGATGCTGCGCGACAACCCGCAGTGCGCACGCGAGGAGTTCTCGCGCCTTCTCGACGAGCACGACCCCGGGCTGCATGCCGCTGCGAGCTTCGATCCCGCAGAGGACGTCGCGGCTCCCTACATCGCTCGCGGCGCGCGGCCGGCCGCCGCCGTGCTGCGCGAGCAGGGGGTGAACAGCCAAACGGAGATGGCGGCCGTGCTCACGCGCGCCGGCTTCGATGCCTACGACGTGCACATGACGGACATCCTCGCGCGGCGCGTGCGCCTCGGGCGCTTTCACGGGCTGGTGGCGTGCGGCGGCTTCTCCTATGGCGATGTGCTCGGCGCCGGGGAGGGCTGGGCAAAATCGATCCTGTTCAACTCGATCGCGCGCGAGGAGCTCGCCGCCTTCCTCGAGCGCGCCGGCACCTTCACCCTCGGCATCTGCAACGGCTGCCAGATGCTCGCCGCGCTCAAGGAGCTCATTCCCGGTGCGCAAGGGTGGCCGCGGTTCGTGCGCAACCGCTCCGAGCAGTACGAAGCGCGATTGACGCTGGTGCAGGTGGCGAGGTCGAGCTCCGTGCTGCTCGCCGGCATGATCGGCTCGGTGCTGCCGATCGTCGTGTCGCATGGGGAGGGATTCGCGCAGTTCGCTGCCGGATCGAGCGCGGCGAAGCTCGCCGAGGCGGGGTGCGTCCCCTTGCAGTACGTCGATCACCACGATCAGCCGACGGAGCGCTATCCCTACAACCCGAACGGCTCGCCCTCGGGTGTGGCGGGCGTGTGCAGCGCCGACGGGCGCGTCACGGCGCTCATGCCGCATCCGGAGCGGGTGTTTCGCACCGTGCAGCACTCCTGGGCGCCGCGCGGCTGGGGCGAGGATGGCGGGTGGATGCGCCTGTTCCGAAACGCGCGGGCATTCGTCGCCTAGCGCGCCTAGACTATAGGGGGCGAAGGGCGCGGGAGCGAACGGCCATGCTCACTCGAGCATCGGCCCGCGAGGACACATGATGGCGGGAATGCTCGAGTTCGACGGCAAGCGATACCTGGACGGCGAATCGTCGGACCCCAGGCTCCTGGGGCTGATGGAAGGCTCGCCGCCGCCGCCGGAGCGGCGGATTCGCTTCAAGGACGACCGCTTCCTGGAATTTCCCGAGATTCGCTGGGCGCTGTCGCACATGCGCGAGCTGTGCCCGACCACGAACGTGTGGCGCGGCGCGGGCGCACCCGCCGACCTCGGGCCCATCGACGCGGCTGCCGCCGCCGCGATCGATGCGGTGTCGTTCGAAGACGCGGCGGGGCGTGGCCGCACGTTCGGCGCGTCGCACCACGACGTCTACACCGATGGCATCGTGATCCTGCATCGAGGCCGGCGCGTCTACGAGCGCTATCTCGGCGCCTTGCAGCCCCACATTCCCCATGCGTGCTTCTCCATCACGAAGTCCTATGTCGCCACCATCGCCGCCACGCTGATTCACGAGGGGCTGCTCGATGCGACGCGACCGGTGAGCCACTACCTGCCGGAGATGGCGCACACCGCTTATGGCGATGCGACCCTGCGCGACTTGCTCGACATGCAGATCGGTGTCGCCTACTCGGAGGAATACGCCGATCCGCGCGCCGAGGTGTGGGCCTATGCGCGCGCCGGCGGCTTGCGCTCCCGCCCGCCCGACTACTCGGGGCCGGACAACTTCTACGAATCGCTCCTCACGCTGCGCAAGCAAGGCGAGCATGGCCGCGCGTTCGCGTACAAGACCGTCAACACCGAGGTGCTGTGCTGGGTGATGAGCCGCGCCACGGGCTCGCGGCTCGAGACGCTGCTCAGCGAGCGCATCTGGTCGCGCATCGGCTGCGAGCAGGATGCCTACCTCACGGTCGACTCGATCGGTGTCGCGATGGGCGGGGGCGGCATGAGCGCGAGCCTGCGGGACCTGGCTCGCTTCGGCGAGCTGATGCGCTGCGAGGGCGCCGCCGCGGGACGCCAGATCGTGCCTGCCGCGGTCATTGCGGACATTCGCCGCGGCTCCGACCCGGTCAAGTTCGCGATGGCCGGCTACACGCAGCTCGCCGGCTATTCCTACCGCAACATGTGGTGGGTCTCGCACGGCCCGCTCGGCGTGTTCGAGGCTCGCGGCATTCACGGACAAAGACTCTACGTCGCCCCCGCCGCCGACGTCGTGATCGCGCGCTTCAGCTCGCACCCGATCGCCACCAATACCGCCAATGACCCGATCACCCTGCCGGCGTTTGCAGCCGTGTGCCGATTGCTGATGGGCCGCTGACAGGCCCCGGGACCGCCCCGCCGGCCCGGCCCGCGCAGCGGGCTGGCTTTTGCGCGGGGCTGGCGCTAGCTGTGCGCCGGGCTGCAAGTCTCGGGCGGCGCGGCCTGCGCGGATTTGCGCAGATTCATGGCCTGCAGCAGCCGCGCCTTGCGCACGAAGGTCTGATAGAGCAGGTCGCGCATCACCTCGAGCAGAATGCCGGCGCGCTCGGCGTCGAGCCGCGGCTGGTTCGGCCACGGATCGGTGTCGCTGCCGAACAGCACGCCGCGCATGTCGGCGAAGGTATCGTCATCGAGCTCCGCGAGCGTGCGGATCTCCTGCAGCGTATCGAACAGCTCGAGCTTGCCGCGCTCGCCGAGCTCGTGGAACAGCGACTGCGCCGTGCGGCGGCACATGGAGCCGAACGCCTCGTGGAAGCCCGCCGCATAGCAGCCGAGCGCTTCCTTGAACAGCTCCTCGGACTCCTCGGGGAGGTAGCTGAGCGGGAAGTCCTCGCGCGCGCGCTCGACCTCGATGAAACCGGGCCCGAGCTCGATGCGCACCCCCGAGTAGCTGCGCACCGGAAACTTGAGGAATATGGGCTCCCCGCAGGCATCGCATCTGAACACGATGCCGACGTGCTTGGGCCGGCGCCGGTTGAGGTCCTCGAACTTCGGCACGGCGACGGGGGTCAAGTGCGTCAGGGTGCGGCAATGCGGGCAGGTGAGCGCGATCCCCTGATGCTCGACGTGCAGCTCGTCCTGCGCAGTGATGTAGATGCTCATGGGTCAGCCTTGTTGTAGGGTTGTCAGCCGGTCAGCGGTTTGTAGCGTATGCGGTGCGGTTGCAAGGCGTCCTCGCCCTTGCGGCGCTTGTAATCCTCGACGTATTCCTGGTAATTGCCCTCGAACCAGGTCACCTGCGAATCCCCCTCGAAGGCGAGGATGTGGGTCGCGATCCGATCCAGGAACCAGCGGTCGTGCGAGATGACCACGGCGCAGCCGGGAAACGCCACCAGCGCCTCCTCGAGCGCGCGCAGGGTCTCGATGTCGAGATCGTTGGTCGGCTCATCGAGCAGCAGCACGTTGCCGCCCGACTTGAGCACCTTGGCAAGATGCACGCGGTTGCGCTCGCCGCCGGACAGATCGCCGATGACTTGTTGCTGCTGCACGCCCTTGAAGTTGAATCGCCCCACGTAGCTGCGCGAGGAGGTCTCGTAGTTGCCGACCTTGATGAGGTCGAGGCCGCCGGAGATCTCCTGCCACACGGTGTTCTTGTCGTTGAGCGTCTGGCGCGATTGATCGACGGAGGCGAGCTTGACGCTCGGCCCCGTGCGAATCTCGCCCGAGTCGGGCTTCTCCACGCCGGTGAGCATGCGAAACAGCGTGGTCTTGCCCGCGCCGTTCGGTCCGATGATGCCGACGATGCCGCCCGCGGGAAGTCGGAAGCTCAGCCGCTCGATCAGCAGGCGCTCGCCATACGCCTTGCGCAGCTCCATGCACTCGATCACCAGATCGCCGAGCCTGTCGCCGGGCGGAATATAGATCTCGTTGGTCTCGTTGCGCTTCTGAAACTCCTGCGACGCGAGCTCCTCGTAGCGCTGCAGGCGAGCCTTGGACTTCGCCTGCCGCGCCCTGGGATTGGTGCGCACCCACTCGAGCTCGCGCTTGAGGCTCTTGGCGAGCGCGTCCTGCTGGCGCTGCTCCTGCGCAAGGCGCTGCTCCTTCTGCTCGAGCCAGGAGGAGTAATTGCCCTGCCAGGGGATGCCATGGCCGCGGTCGAGCTCGAGGATCCATTCGGCGACGTTGTCGAGAAAATACCGGTCGTGGGTCACCGCGATCACGGTGCTCGGGTACTCCTCGAGGAAGTGCTCGAGCCAGGCGACCGACTCCGCGTCGAGGTGGTTGGTCGGCTCATCGAGCAGCAGCATGTCGGGCTTGGAGAGCAGCAACCGGCAAAGTGCCACGCGGCGCCGCTCGCCGCCCGACAGCTTGCCGATGAGCGCATCCCAAGGCGGCAGGCGCAACGAGTCGGCCGCGATCTCGAGCTTGCGCTCGAGCTCCCAGCCGTCGACGGCGTCGATCTGATCCTGAAGCTTGGCCTGGGCTTCGAGCGCCTTGTTCATCTGCTCGTCGGACATGGGCTCGGCGAAGCTGTCGCTGATGCCGTTGAAGCGATCGATGAGGCTCTGCACCTCCCCGACGCCCTCGCCAACGGTCTGCCGAACGGTCTTGCTCTCATCGAGCTGCGGCTCCTGCGGCAGATAGCCGACCTTGATGCCGGGCTGCGGGCGCGCCTCGCCTTCGATGTCCTTGTCCGTGCCCGACATGATCTTGAGCAGCGTCGACTTGCCCGAGCCGTTCAGCCCGAGTACGCCGATCTTGGCCCCCGGAAAGAAGCTCAAGGTGATGTCGCGCAGGATGATGCGCTTGGGTGGCACGACCTTGCCAACCCGGTTCATGGTGTAGATGAACTGAGCCATGTACTGCCTGTCGCAAAAAATGCGGATGCGGGGGGAGCTTGGCCTCGATTATCCAAGAGAGCGGAAGGCTTGTCACGGCGATCGGCGTTGCCGGCGCCGCCGACCCGTCCGCGGGTCTAATCATCGATAAATCAAAGACATATTGGGGAAGGCGCGGCGTATCGGCTACAATCGCAAGCCGTACCTCGCGAGGCTTTAGCCCATGTTCACTGCGAAGATGACCGTTGCCGAATTCGACCCCGAGCTTGCCGAGGCCATTGCCGGGGAGCGCAAGCGGCAGGAAGATCACGTCGAGCTCATCGCCTCGGAGAACTACACCAGTCCGCGCGTGCTCGAGGCGCAGGGCTCGGTGCTCACCAACAAGTACGCGGAGGGCTATCCCGGGAAGCGCTATTACGGGGGATGCGAGTACGTGGACATCGCGGAGAGCCTGGCGATCGAGCGCGCCAAGCGGTTGTTCGGCGCCGATTTCGCCAACGTTCAGCCGCACTCGGGATCGCAGGCGAACGCCGCGGTGTACCTGGCGCTGCTCAATCCGGGCGATCCCATCCTCGGCATGAGCCTGGATCACGGCGGTCATCTCACTCACGGGGCCAAGGTGAACTTCTCCGGAAAGCTGTTCAAGGCCGCGCAGTACGGAATCAAGCCCGACACCGGCGAGATCGACTACGGGCAGGTGGAACGGCTCGCCCAAGAGCACAAGCCGAGGATGATCATCGCCGGCTTCTCGGCGTACTCGCGCGTCATCGACTGGGCAAAATTTCGCGCCATTGCCGATTCGGTGGGAGCGTATTTCGTGGTGGACATGGCCCATGTGGCGGGCCTGGTCGCCGCCGGACTGTATCCGAACCCCGTTCCCTACGCCGACGTGGTGACCACCACGACGCACAAGACGCTGCGCGGTCCGCGCGGCGGCTTGATCCTGGCGCGCGCCCATCCGGAGATCCAGAAGAAACTGAATTCCATGGTTTTCCCGGGCACGCAGGGCGGCCCGCTGATGCACGTGATCGCCGCCAAGGCGGTCGCCTTCCAGGAGGCCCTGCAGCCCGAGTTCAAGGCGTACTGTGCGCAGGTGGTGGCGAACGCGCGCGCCATGAGCCGGGTGCTGCAAAGGCGCGGCTACAAGATCGTGTCCGGGGGCACGGACAATCATCTGTTCCTGCTCGATCTGGTCGACAAGGAGATCACCGGCAAGGACGCGGACGCCGCGCTCGGGCGCGCGCACATGACCGTCAACAAGAACGCCGTACCCAACGATCCGCGTCCGCCCATGGTGACCAGCGGTCTGCGGATCGGCACACCGGCCGCCACCACGCGCGGTTTCAAGGAGCCGGAGGTCGAGCAGCTATCCCACTGGATCGCCGACGTGCTCGACAGCCGAGGCGAGGAGGCGAGCATCGAGCGCGTGCGCGGCGAGGTCGTCTCGCTGTGCCGAAGGTTTCCCGTGTATGGGTGAGAAGCGGCCGCTGCGCGGCGGTTAGGGCGCATGCACTGCCCATTCTGCGGCCACTCGGAGACCAAGGTCATCGATTCACGCCTGGCCGGCGAAGGGCGGCAGATTCGACGACGCCGCGAATGCCTCGAGTGCGCCGAGCGCTTCACCACCTTCGAGACCGCCGAGCTGGTGATGCCGACCGTCATCAAGGGCGATCGCAGCCGCGAGCCCTTCGATGAGAGCAAGCTCCTCGCCGGCATGCAGAAGGCGCTGGAGAAGCGGCCGGTGAGCGGGGAGGCGATCGAGGCGGCGGTGGCGAGGATTTGCCACAAGCTGCGCGGCATGGGCGAACGGGAGATCGCCTCGCGCGCCATCGGCGAGCTGGTCATGGAGGAGCTGCGCCACCTGGATGAAGTGGGCTACGTGCGCTTTGCCTCCGTGTATCGGAGCTTTCAGGACGTCGAGGCGTTCCGCACCGAGATCGAGCTGCTGCGGCGCCATCGCCGGCGCCGCGAGCCGAGCAAGGCTCAGCTGCCGCTCCTTCCCGGCGATGAAACCGGCGATTCGGGCAAATGAGCGCCGCGGTCGATGCAGGGGACCTGGCTCACATGAGGCGCGCGCTCGCCCTGGCGGAGCGCGGCCTGTACACGACCGACCCCAATCCGCGCGTCGGCTGCGTGCTCGTGCGCGCCGGCGAGACGCTCGCCGAGGGCTGGCACCGGCGCGCCGGTGAGGCGCACGCCGAAGTCGCCGCGCTGCGCGCGGCGCGCGCCGACGTGCGCGGCGCGACCGCCTACGTGACCCTCGAGCCTTGCTCTCACACCGGGCGCACGCCGCCGTGCGTGGAGGCGCTGATCGGCGCCGGGATCGGGCGCGTGGTATGCGCCAGCGCCGATCCGAATCCCCTGGTCGCCGGCCAGGGGATCGAGCGGCTGCGCCGCGCGGGCATCAGCGTCGCGGTGGGCGCGCTCGAGCAGGAGGCGCGCGCCCTCAATCCCGGCTTCTTCTCGCGCTTCGAACGCGGGCGTCCGCTCATCCGCCTGAAGCTCGCCATGAGTCTCGACGGCCGCACCGCGCCCGCCGCGGGCGGACGGCTGTGGATCAGCGGCGAGCCCGCGCGCGCCGACGTGCAGCACTTCAGGGCGCGCAGCTCCGCGGTGCTGACGGGTGCGGGCACCGTGCGCACCGACGACCCGCGACTCGACGTGCGGCTCGCCTACGGTCCCTGGGTGCGCCAGCCGATGCGTGCCGTCCTCGACGCGCTCCTGAGCTCGCCGCCCGAGGCACGGGTGTTCGCGATCGACAAGGCGGTGGTATTTGCCTCCGCGCAGGCGGCGCCGGCCGCCGCCGCGGCGCTCGCCGCGCATCGGCCGCCGGTCGCGGTCGAGCGCGTGCCCTCGGTCGGCCGACGCCTGGATCTTGCCGCCGTCGTCGGGCGGTTGACGGAGCTTCAGGTCAACGAGCTGCTGGTCGAATGCGGGCCGACGCTGGCAGCCGCGTTCCTCGAGCATGGCCTGGTCGATGAATGGATCGTCTACCTCGCCCCGCTCCTGCTCGGCGCCGATGCGGCGCCGCTCACGGCCATGGCCGGCCTCGCCCTTGCGGGCCCGAGGCCGGAATTCGATATCATGAGCGTCGAGCGGCTGGGGCGGGACCTGCGCATCATGCTCGTGCCGCGGGGCGCGGCGGGCGTGCCGCAGCCGGCGCCGACGGTGCCTGCGGGCGCGTAGCGGGAGCGAGCATCGATGTTCACGGGAATCATCCTGGCCACCGGCCGCGTCGCCGCGGCGGCGCCGAGGGACGGGGACCTGGAGCTGGCGATCGAGGCCGGATCGCTGGGGCCGGGGCGGATCGCGGTGGGCGACAGCATCAGCGTTCAGGGCGTCTGTCTCACGGCGACGCGCATCGAGAACGGGGTCTTTCACGCCGACGTCTCGCGCGAGACGCTCGACAAGACCACGCTCGGCAGGCTCGCGCCCGGCAGGCGCGTGAATCTCGAGCCCAGCCTGCGGGCGGGCGACCCCCTCGGCGGGCACCTGGTGAGCGGCCACATCGACGGGGTGGGCGCCGTCACGAGCATCAGCGAGGATGCGCGCTCCTGGCGCCTGCAATTCGAGCTGCCGCAGGCGCTGATGCGTTATGTCGCCCCCAAGGGATCGATCTGCATCGACGGAGTGAGCTTGACGGTGAACGAGGTCGGCGGCGCGCGCCTCGATGTCAACGTGATTCCGCACACGCGCGCCGTGACGACGCTCGGCGAGCTCGCGGCCGGCGACCGCGTGAACGTCGAGATCGACGTGATCGCCCGCTATCTGGATCGGCTTGCGCAGACTTACGCTGACTTTCGCAAAACCTAGAAAAGCCCGGGCAAAGCAGCGGCGTTTGGCCGGAAGAGAGACGGCTGCAACGCTGCGGGCCCCGCCTTCCCGAGGGTCATGCGCATGCAGCCCATTGCGGGCGCCGCCTTGCTACTCGTCCATATACGCGGCGCCGAAATACTCATGCGCCATATAGTAAGTGGGCCTTGCAGAGCGGGCCGACTCAGAGAGGATCCCGAGCGCGACCAGCTTTTCCACGTCTTTCTTGGCAGTGGGAAACGTTGTCGCACATTGTTTCATGACCTCGGAAATCGTCACCAGGGGCGATCCAAGCAAATAAGTGACGATGCGCGGAAGCCTGGCCGACGTTCGCGGCGCAGCGAGAACCCTCTTGTCGTATTCCGCTTTGATCTTCAGTAGCTTGTCGACCCGAGCCAACGCACTCGTCGCTTCCGCGATCGTCCCTCGCAGGCACAGCTTGATCCATGTTGACCAATCGGCGCGTGTGGAGACGTTAAAGAGGCCATCGATATACTCGTCCTTGTGCTTGTCAAAGAATGGGCTTAGATAAAGCCAAGGTGACTGAAGCCCGCACCGTTTGTAGATCATCAGTGAAAGCAGCAATCGACCCACGCGTCCGTTACCGTCAAGAAAGGGGTGGATGGTTTCGAATTGGTAGTGCGCTATGAACGATTGTATTAAGCAATCGGTCTCCAGCGACTCATTCATGTAGGCCTCTAGATCGGCTATCAGATCTTCGACCTTGTCCGGGGGCGGTGGCACGAAGCGGCGATCCGATCCGATGTGCACCTGGCGTTTTCGAAAGTGTCCCGGTGTACGATCGGTGCCGCGCACGCCGTCTAACAGCGTTGCGTGAATGCTCCGAATCACTCGGCTGGAAAGCGGAAGCTGTTCCAAAAGCTCCTGCCCCTGCTGAAGGGCCCTGTCGTAGTTGAAGACTTCACGCCAAGCGTTTGTCGGGTCCGCACTTGAAGTCGGAGCTTTAGGCTCCAAGCCGTAGGCAAGCAATTCCTCAGCTGTCGCGAATGTACCCTCAAGGGCTGATGAGCGCAGTGCTTCGCGCCTCTGCAGTGGGCGCAGTAGTATCGAGTTTCCGGGTAGGTACCGCCCGGCGCCATCCAGGCGCGCGAGTGCTCGATGAGCCTCCAGCAGTAGCGGCATGACGTCGGACGGCACCAAGACGCGGCGCGGAATGTTGTGGGGCACAAACGCCCAATCCGGCCCGGTGATTGGAACCAGGCTCCCTGGGAGCTTCTGATCGAAGCGTTCGGCGTCCATGGTTGACGTTTCCTTTAATAGCCGATGCTTATATTAAAGGAAATCTATGTTTTCTTTAATACCACTCCATTAAAAACCACCCCTCGGACATAGTTTGGTCAACCGCCTATTGACATTCGTGCCAGTTGGCTGAGCGCGAATTGCCCCTGAGCGTGTACGCCTCTGCGATCGGCGGACTCCAGGGCACCGATCGCCGCTCCTCATCCGTGTGGCGGGGCGCGTCCTCGCGGGGCCGAAGATCGGTGTTTGAGCGCCCGGAGATGGGCGCGCAATGTTCGGGGATCACGCCGGAGCGGCTCTCCCGAATCGGGGTGCTTCCCGTCGCCCTATAGCTACAATGGGGTGCGTTGTCAGCGATTCCGCCAGCTTCTGATTCGATCCGACGGTATTAGACGGTACATCGCAACCCGTCACGGAAGGATACTCTTACATGCCCACGGACAAGGCACCGCGACTTGGGAAAAAGGCGATCAAAGAATCGCTGTTTCGCAGAGTTCCGCGGCGCTTGTTCACCTCGACACGGCGGGCGTTCGGGCGGTATCGATACCGCAATCATTTTGATGCGCGCCGCTTGGACCTCGATTGGACCGTGCCACAATGCAACCGCATAGCCATCGTGAACCTGCTGCTCGCGAAGCGGCCACATGGGAAGTATCTCGAAATCGGCTGCGCCGGCAACGAGATGTTTGATTCGGTGATTGCCATGCACAAAACTGGCGTCGATCCCGCAAGAGGCGGCACAGTACGACTGACCAGTGACGAGTTTTTTCGTAGCGATGATGGCACGCGCTACGATGTCATTTTCATTGATGGCTTACATACATACCAGCAGGTTCGTCGGGATGTAATCAATTCGCTTTCTCGTCTCGCGAAGGGCGGCTGGATCGCACTTCATGACATGCTGCCCCGCGACTGGCTCGAAGAACATGTGCCTCGCATATCGGACACCTGGACGGGTGATGTATGGAAGATGGCGTTCGAGCTCTCCCAGTCCGTTGACATTGATTTCCGGATCATCAAAGTCGATATGGGCGTCGGGGTCCTGCGTCCGCTTCGGGAAAGCGCCCAGCTTCTCGATCTAGGGCCGACGCTTGCCGACAAACGCTTTCCCTACCTATTCGATCACATTGATACGCTGCCATTGCTGGATCATGCGACTGCCCGACAATGGATCGAGCAGGCGGTGGGCCAGGAATCCTCGGATCGAGCATATGATGAGGTGAGGGTGGCGCTGGCGCCTTGAGCGTACGCCTCCATGATCGGCGACTCCAGGATACGGCGGCGGGGCGGCGGCCGATCGCCGCTCCTGCGGCGACCTGGGAGGTGAGGCAGCGGCCTCGCAGCTACAATGGCGGCTTTGCGGCCGCTCGAGCAATGAGCGCCAGCCGGAGACTCATGGCGGTATGGGCGGGACCCACGGCGCCCTCTTGAGCAAAGGAGCTCGATGAACACGATCGACGAGATACTCGAGGACATTCGCCGCGGCAAGATGGCGGTGATCATGGACGATGAGGACCGTGAGAACGAAGGCGACCTCATCATGGCGGCGGACTGCGTGCGCGCGGAGGACGTGAATTTCATGGCGCGCTACGGTCGCGGCCTCATCTGCCTCACGCTGACGCGCGAGCGCTGCCGTCAGCTGCGGCTGCCGCTCATGGTGAGCGACACCGACCACGCCCACCGCACCAACTTCACCCTGTCGATCGAGGCTGCGGAGGGTGTGACCACCGGCATCTCGGCGCACGATCGTGCCCATACCATCAAGACGGCGGTCTCGCCGAAGGCGCGCCCGGAGGACCTGCGCCAGCCCGGGCACGTCTTTCCACTGATGGCGCAGCCGGGCGGGGTCCTCACCCGCGCCGGCCACACCGAGGCCGGATGCGATCTGGCGCGGCTCGCCGGACACTCGGCGGCGGCGATGATCGTCGAGATCCTGAACGACGACGGCACGATGGCGCGCCGTCCCGACCTCGAGCGCTTCGCCTTTGCCCACTCGCTCAAGATCGGCACCATCGCGGATCTCATCCGCTACCGGCTGAAGAAGGAGAGCTCGGTCGAGCGCATCTACGACATGCCGGTGGACACCGAGTTCGGCAAGTTCCGCCTCTGCTGCTACGAGGATCACGTCAACAAGAACGTGCACCTCGCCCTGGTCAAGGGCGATCTCGACTCCGGCGTTCCGCCGCTGGTGCGCGTGCACATCAAGGATACGCTGCGCGACCTGGTCGGCGTGCGCAGCGAGACTCTCGGCTGGCCGTTGCGCGCCGCGGTGCGCCGCGTCGCCGCCGAGCCCTGCGGGGCCGTGGTCATCATGCGCGCCGAGGAGACGCCGCGGGAGTTCATGGACAGCGTGCGGCAGATCGAGACCAGGCCGGCCGCCGCGCGCCACCCCGGAGCGACCGTGCTGCGCACCTACGGCATCGGCGCCCAGATCCTCAAGGATCTCGGCGTGAAGCGCATGCGCGTGCTGAGCGCGCCGAAGCAGCTGCAGGGCCTGTCGGCCTTCGACCTGGAGATCACCGAGTACGTGGATGGCGGCGAGTAGACGTGCGAGGATAGCGGCGTGGTGAACGAACTGCTCAAGGTGATCGAGGGCGAGCTTGCGGTGCGCGATCTGCGCTTCGCCTTGGTCGTGTCGCGCTTCAACGATTTCGTGGTCGAGCCGCTGGTGCGCGGCGCGGTCGACGCGCTGCGGCGGCATGGTGCGGCGGACAAGCAGATCGAGATCGTGCGCGTGCCCGGCGCCTTCGACTTGCCGCTGGTCGCCCGCAAGCTCGCCCTGTCGCGCCGTTACGAAGCGCTGGTCGCGCTCGGTGCGGTCATCCGCGGCCAGACGCCGCACTTCGATTACGTCGCCGGGGAATGCGCCTCGGGGCTCGCCCGCATCGCGCTCGAGTCCGGAGTGCCCATCGGCTTCGGCGTACTGACGACCGACACCGTCGAGCAGGCGGTCGATCGGGCCGGCGGCAAGGCCGGCAACAAGGGCGCCGACGCGGCGCTCGCCGCGCTCGAGATGGCGAACCTGCTGCGCCGGCTGGAACCCTGAAGGCCGCCGCATGGGCTCCGCGCATCGCGCCCGCAGCCTCGCCCGCAGGCTCGCGCTGCAGGCGCTCTATCAGCTGCAGATCAATCCGCGCCCGTGGCCCGACACGCAGCGGCAGTTCGCCGAGGACCCGGAGGCGGAGCGCGTCGATCGGCCGTATTTCCTCGAGCTGATGGCGGCGATCGCGCCGAACGTGGAGGCGCTGGACCGGCGTCTTGCCCAATACAGTAAGATCGCCCCTGCGGAGCTCGATCCGATCGAGCACGCGGTGCTGTGGCTGGGCTTGCACGAGCTGCAGTCGCATCCGCAGCTGCCCTATCGCGTCGCGCTCGCCGAGGCGGTCGATCTCGCCAAGCGCTTCGGCGCGACCGATGGCCACAAGTTCGTCAATGCGGTGCTGGACCGCGCGGCCCAGGAGTTGCGTCCGCACGAATATGGACGAGTTTGAGCTGATCCGGCGCTATTTCGGCAGCCTCGGCGCGGCCCGCGAGGACGTGCTGCTGGGCGTGGGCGACGATGCGGCGCTGCTGCGCATGCCCGCCGATGCGGATCTCGCCGCCTCGGTGGATACCCTGGTCGCCGGCCGGCACTTTCCGCCGCAGAGCGATGCGCGCTCGATCGGCCACCGCGCAATGGCGGTGAACTTGAGCGACCTCGCGGCGATGGGGGCGACACCCGCATGGGCCACGCTCGCGCTGACGCTGCCGGGCGCCGACGCCGATTGGCTGGAGCGCTTCTCGAGCGGATTCGCGCAGCTCGCCGCCGCGCACGGCGTCGCGCTGGTGGGCGGCGATACCACGGCGGGTCCGCTCAGCGTGACCGTGCAGATCATGGGACACGTGCATCGCGGTACGGCTCTGCGCCGCGGCGGGGGGCGTGAGGGCGACCTGCTGGCGGTGAGCGGGACGCTCGGCGATGCGGCGGCCGGACTCGCGCTCGCCACCGGCGCGCTGGCGGCGCAGGACGCGGCGTGCGCCGCCGAGCTGCGCAGCCGCTTCGAGTATCCCACGCCGCGCGTCGAGCTCGGGATCGCGGCCCGCGGCATCGCCAGCGCCGCCATGGATCTGTCCGACGGGCTCGCCGGCGATCTGCCCAAGCTCGCCGCCGCGAGCGGGCTCGGCGCGCGCATCGACGTCGGGCGGCTGCCGCTGTCGCGCGCGCTGCAGTCGCTCGCGCACCCGGATCAGGCGCGCGATTTTGCGCTCGGCGGAGGTGACGACTACGAGCTGCTGCTCGCCGTGCCGCCGCGCCGATTCGAGGCGCTCGCGGCTCGCGCCCGGGAATTGAACTTAACGCTGTCCGCGATCGGTGAGCTGCGTCGCGGAAACGCGCTCGAGTGGACGCTCGGCGCTGCGCCGTTCGTTCCGCGCGTGCAGGGATACGCCCACTTTCGCTGAGCCCTCGATGCAAATCACAGTTTGTGCGAACCCTGCCGAAGTATTCTTTACGTCAAGAATCGAACTTCGCAGCAGCGGCTCAAAATCCTTGAACACCCCTCGGCTCAATCCCGCGAAGTCTCCGAACGGTCGCGCCGCGCTCCCCGAGAAGATCGGCAAGTACGTCATCATCAACGAGGTCGGCCGCGGCAGCACGGGCGTGGTGTATCTGTCGCACGATCCGTATTACGGCCGCGACGTCGCGATCAAAGTCTACAACGTGGATTCGAGCGGCGACGAGAACCGCAAGCGCATCGCCCGCAAGATGTTCCTCTCCGAGGCGCACATGGTCGGCATGCTGCAGCACCCGAACATCCTGCCCATCTACGACGCCGGCGAAGAGAACGGCCATTGCTACATCGTCACCGAGCACGTGCACGGCGCGCGCACGCTCGCCGCTTATTGCCGCCCGGATAATCTGCTGCGCATCGACGACGTGGTCGAGCTCATCTACAAGGCGGCGCGCGCCCTGCACTATGCGCACAGCCGCGGGGTGATCCACCGCGACATCAAGCCGAGCAACATCATGCTCACGCTCGACAGCGACGTGCGCATCATCGACTTCGGCATCGCACTGGTCGCCGATTCGGAGATCTCGCGCATCGAGGGCATCGCCGGCAGCCCCTCCTACATGTCGCCCGAGCAGGTGCAGTCGATCGAGCTGACCAACCGCTCCGACCTCTACTCGCTCGGCGCCGTCATGTACGAGCTGCTCACCGGCACCCGGCCTTTCAGGGCCGGCAACCTGCAGAAGCTCCTGCACCAGATCGTGTTCGCGACCCCTCCTCCGATTCACACGCTGCGCCCCGAGATTCCCGAGGAGCTCGAGAACGTGACCGCGATGGCGCTGCAGAAGGATCCGGAGAAGCGCTACAAGACGGGCCTCGACTTCGCGGCGGAATTGACGCGCGTGCACCAGAAGCTGCGCGCGCAATACAATCGCATCGATCAGCAGGAGCAGTTCGGGCTGCTGCGCAAGCTCAAGTTCTTCCACGACTTCTCCCACAGCGAGATCTGGGAGGTGCTGCGCGCGAGCAGCTGGCAGGACTACGCCGACAGCGAGGAGATCGTCAAGGAAGGCGAGATGGACGACCGCTTCTACATCATCGTGCAGGGACGCGTCGGCGTCGCGCGGCTCGGCAAGGCGCTCGGCTACCTGGAGAGCGGGGACTGCTTCGGCGAGACGAGCTACGTGCGGGGGGCGAAGCGCACGGCCACGATCATCGCGGCCGGCTCGGTGGTGGTCATGAAAGTGAGCTCGACGCTGCTCGAGCAAGTCTCGGCCGAGTGCCAGCTGCGCTTCAACCAGGTGTTCCTGCGCAGCATGATCGGCCGCCTGCAGAGCGCGGAGCGCGGCGCATAGTCAGCGGCAAAAGCCGGCTGCTGCGCTTTTTCGGACACCCGCGTCGTTGCCGGATCAGCGCGCCGAGGACTCCTTGTCGTGCTCGATCATGGCGTAGGCGGAGTGGTTGTGGATCGACTCGAAGTTCTCCGCCTCGACGACGTAGGCGCGTACGCGCTTGTCGCGATTCAATGCCACGGCGACGTCGCGGACCGTGTCTTCCACGAACTTGGGGTTGTCGTAGGCGCGCTCGGTGACGAATTTCTCGTCCGGCCGCTTGAGGATCCCATAGACCTCGCAAGATGCCTGCGATTCGGCGATCTCGATCAGCTCCTCGAGCCACATGTGCTCGCGCAGCTTCGCCGTCACGGTGATGTGCGAGCGCTGATTGTGGGCGCCGTAATCGGAGATCTTCTTCGAGCAGGGGCAGAGGCTGGTGGTCGGGACAAGCACCTTGAGCCACACGTCGGTTCTCCCCTCGCGGTACTCCCCGAAGATGGTCGCCTGGTAGTTCATCAGGCTCTCGACCCCGGAGACCGGAGCCTTCTTCATGACGAAATAGGGGAATGTCATCTCGATGTGCCCGGCGTCGGCGTGCAAGTGCTCGGTCATCTCCTCGAGCATCTGCCCGAACGAATCGACCGAAATCTCGCGCTCGTGGCGGTGCAGGATCTCGACGAAGCGCGACATGTGCGTGCCCTTGAAGTTGTGCGGCAGGTTCACGTACATGTTGAAGTTGGCGACGGTGTGCTGCTCGCCTGCGGCCCGGTCCTTGACCCGGATCGGGTGATAGATGTCCTTGATACCGACCTTGTTGATGGGAATCTGCCGCGTATCGGGGTGGCCTTGCACGTCTTCCACGGGCGCTGTACGGGACTTTTTGGCGGGGGCCTCGACGTTCATATTCGTGGGTTTCCTGGCTGCTGCGATCAAGGCCCACATGGTGCCCGTCCCGCTCGTTTGCAATGATATCAGAGGAGGCCATGCCGGGACCGATAGCCCGGACGGGGGACCCGCGCCGGCCGTCAGGCGGCGAGCAGGGCGGTTTTCACTCGGTTTTGGTCTCGCCGCTATCGAAATCCTGCACTTGCGCCGTGCCCGCCTTCCTGAGCAGGATCTCGACCTTCTGCTCGGCCTCCTTCAGCGCGAGCTGACAGCTGCGCGTCAGCATCACTCCGCGCTCGAACGCCGCGAGCGACTCCTCGAGGGGCAGATCGCCGTGCTCCAGGCGCTCGACGATCTGCTCCAGATCGCGCATCGCCGCTTCGAAATCGAGGGGCTTGCCGTCACCGTCCGGTTTGCTCTCAGCCATGCGTTCTCACGGTACACATGCCCCGGTGCCCGGTCAAACTTGCGCCTCCTACGTATGCATGTCACGAAGCTGATTCCCGGACGTGACACAAGTTGTCAAGCCGTGAACCGCGTCACAGCCCCAGGGTCGCACTCGCAGGGGTTTTGAGTACCATGGCGTCGGGAAGCCTTATGCGACACTCGATCAAACACATCCTCGCCTGCGGATGGCTTTGCGCGGCCGCGCTGGCGAGCGCCGCGTGCTCGCCACGCCGAATTCCTCCGATGACCGTCGATGATCTCATGGAAGACCGGGTCACCCTGGACGGCGTCCTGATGAAGTGCAACCAGGATCCGAACAGCGTGCGCAACCCGTCGGACTGCGAGAACGCGCGCATCGCGATCGAGCGCCTGGCCTCCCAGGAAGTCGATCCGAACGTGGAGAAGAAGCGGCAGGAAGAGTTCGAAAAGGCGCGCGAGCAGCTGCGCCTTGCGCAGGAGAAGATCCGCCAGGAACAGGAAGCGAAGACCAAGGTGGATCCCTATACCTTGCCGGTGGTGCCGGTGACGCCGCCGCCGGCCAAGGCGCCCGCGACGACGGACGCGCCGGCGCCCGCGGGTGGCGCCAGCGCGCCCCTGGCCGGGACCACAACCCCGTAGCAGCCTGGGCCGCGCCGGCGGGCGGCTCTGCGGCGCCGTGAGCGCCCGGCGCTATCTCGGTGCGCGAAAGCGCCTGAACATGCGCGCGGCCCAGATGCCGATGGCGCAGAAGAAGAACATCAGCGTAGCGATGAAAAGCGTGGTCGGAAAGCTCGGCGGAACGACGGCGTTGGCCCTCACGAGCATCCAGTCGACCGCCGTGATGAACACCACGAATATGCAGCCGAACCAGATGCCTTGCTCGCCGAGAAAAGCGAGCGACTGCGGGGCTCGCTCGGCCGCGAGCCAGTAGTCGCGGTTCGGTATGTTGATCATCGATGCCGGCAGCAGCCGAGGAAGGAGCGCCGTGGCAATCACGATGAGAGCAGGTGCCGCGATGGACAGCGTGAGCATGAAGCTTCGGCATCCCGCGCGCGTCATGTACCCGTTGGCGTGTCCGGCCGCGTCGAAATGCACCGCCACGATCTCGGGCAGCTGCCCGGCTGTCGCTGTGATGAACAGCGCCGCGCCGGCCAGCAGCACCAAAAAGAGCACCAGGGGAAATCGACGCATCGGACCATCCTCGGCAGCTCGCCAAGCTTAGATCTCGCGGGCGGCGGGTGCCAAGAGCCAAGCCGAGCTACAGCGAAGGCGGAATCGTCACCATCGTGAGCGTGCGCGCACCGAGCGATACGCCCGCACCCGGATCGTTGATCACCACATAGAAGCTCTTCGGCTGCCGCCGCGTCGCATCGCCGACCACCGGAATGAAGAGGCTCAACGAGCTCTTGCCCTCCTCCATGATCTCCCGGCGGGGCGCGACCGCCATGAAGTCGCGCCCCGGCTTTGCCGTTCCCGATTCGGTCCACCACGTGAAGCTGGCCGCTCCGCGCAGGCTACCGCGGCGGCGAACGATGATCCGGGCCGCCGGGTCGGTGAGCGGTATCTCGACCGCATCGGCCGCCAGCTCGATGCGCGAATGGGTTTGAGCGCCGCTCGGGTTGCGGCCGGCAGCGAGCGTCGCGGCTCCGGCAGCCCGCTCGGTCCGCGGCGGCGCAGTCGTTGGCGTCGCACTCCGCGAGGCGCCCGGCGCTGCCTCGCGCGGGGCAGCGGCGCCAGACGCGGCCACGGCGGGTGCCGAGGCAGGAGCGTGCGCCGTCGCCTCGGATCGGCCCTCAGGGTGGGGGCCGACGGCTTGCGCAGAGGGCGCATTCATCGACGTCGGCGGCGGACGCCCCGAGTCGGTCAAGGCGGCGCGCAACTGGTGCAAGCCGCGTTCGATCGAATCCGGATTCTGGATCGCCCACCAGCCTGCCGCGACAGCGATGGCGACCGATAGGCCGACTGCGGGCAGGTTCCCCACCGTGCGCTTGCGCGTCGCGACGCGCACCACGGCGAGCAATACCGGGAGTCCGGCAGCGGCTTTGCTCCAGTCGATCGGCTCGAGCCATCGATGGATGTCGGAAGGCCGACGCTCACGGTCGAACGCAAGCCCCGCGCGCAGCGCGCGCCATTCCTTCCAGGCAAGGCCCGCCGGCCGGGAGGGTCGCAGGCGCCCCTCGCGGGCCTCGAGCGCCGTTTTCTCGCCGAACGGGTGCTTGCCGCTGAGAAGCAGGTAGGCGACGCAGGCGAGCGCGTACACGTCGTCGCGAGCATCCGGCCGCTTGCCCTCGAGCACCTGGCAGCTCGCGTAGCGAGGTGTCGCGAACGGCGCGTGCTCGGAAGCGGAGACCGACACCGCGGGGCTTGCGCTCGGCGTGTGCGCGGCCCCGAAGTCGAGGACTCTCACCGCGCCCTCGTTCGTGATGAAGATGTTTCCCGGGTTGAGATCGCCGTGCACGACGCCGCGCGAGTGCGCGTGCGCGAGCGCCTCGCCGACATCGCGAACGATCGCAAGGGCCTGCGCTCGCTCGAGTGGCACCTGGTTGCGCGCGGACAGCACTCCGGTCAACGATAGACCACGCAGATACTCCATCGTGAAGAAGCAGATGTCTCCGTCGCGATCGTAGTCATGAGCCCGGACGACGTTCGGATGCGAGAGGGACTGCAGCAGCTGGAACTCGCGCAGCAGCTCGGTCAACTGCTCCGGCTTTCCCGACACCTGCGAGTGCAGAACCTTGAGCGCGACGCGCTGCCCCGACTCCGGCAGATCGACGCGGTACAGATCCGCGGCTTCGAAGACGATGCCGGTGCCGCCGCGTCCCAGAATGCTCTTGATCGCATAGCGGCCGCGCAGAACGTCGCCGACCACGATGTCGCGGCCCGGCGCGCGCCGCACCGGCGCGCTGGCCCGAGCGCTCGCATTGGGCTGGGTTATCGCCATCTCTCGATGGCCCGCGCCGGTCGCGGCGCCGCCCGCCGCAGGGGCGGGGGAGGGGGCCGCATCCACCCGTGCCGCTGCTGCCGCTGCTGCCGGTATTGCTGCGGTCGGGGGTGTCGCCGCCACGGCCGGGGGTGTCGCCGCCACGGCCGGGGGTGTCGCCGCCACGGCCGGGGGTGTCGCTGCCGCGGCCGGGGGTGTCGCTGCCGCGGCCGGGGGTGTCGCTGCCGCGGCCGCTACCGCGCGCACGGCGGCGGACAGGACCGGTGCGGCGGAGCGCAGCTGGGCTGCGGGGCCCGGCTCGCGCGGCTCGCCCGACTTCGCGGCCGGGCGCTGCAGCGGCGGGGGCGGCGGGCTGTCGATCCCGGGCTCCCCGGCCAGCGGCAGCGGGACGCTGATATCTCCTTCTGGACCCGGTCCGACGAGCTCGCTCCCCAAGCGCGACTTGAGGCTGTTGAAGACCTCCGTCGGGATCTTGCTGCGCCGGTAGTACTGATCGATCAGGGCCAGCGAGTCCCAGCCTGCCTCGGGGGACCGGCGGGCGAGCTTTTGAACCGCGCGCAGGAACGCCTCTTCATCGCAGGCTCCCGTCGACAGTGCATCGAGCCACGCCTGAATGACATCCCGATCGACGTCTCGGCGCATTGCAACCGGTTGAGCCTGATCAGACGTCATGGGGTGAACAGTGCGCAGGCGAACGGAGCGGCGCGCACGATGGCGAGCTCAGTTGTGACTCGGGCTCTCGAGAGGGTAGGTTCGCGGGGCCTCGGCAGCGGGGGCCGGCGCCGTTACCTGCGCGGCGGCGGCCGGAACCTCCGCCTGCGGCGCCGGCGAGGGCCTCACTGCGGTATGCGTGGCCTGCGCCAGACGCGTGAGGAATCGCTGTGCAGTCTCCGGCGGCGTGGGCGCCTGACCGGAGAATATCTCGGTCGCGGTCACTCCTTTCTTGCCGTACAGGGCCTCGTTTGCCGATCTGTCGATCGCGATCACGCTGCCGTCGACCGCGATGCCACCGAACAGCCCGCGCGTGCGGGCATAAGAGTAGATCTCCGCGAGGGACACGTCCGTCGCCGCAGAGCCCTGGCGGCCCACCGGCCCCGCGGCCACCGAGGCGTCCGCGCCGAGCGTGAGCTTGCCGCCCGCGATGCCTTCGATGCCGCGCTTGGTCGTGAACACCAGAATGATGTCCGATGACTGGGCACCCGCTTGCAGGCCCCAGCTGCCGCCGGTGAGGGCTATGAAGGACGGATTGCTCCAGGGCGAGCTCAAGGTGTCGCGTACCGTGAGCACGCCGTTGCCGTGCCGGCCGCCGAAGAAAAAGGCTATCTTCGTCACATCTGGAATCACGGCGATGCCGTAGGCGTGGGCCAGCAAGGTATCGGGCAGGCGCTGATCCGGCATGCTCTGCACGTCCTCGAGCACCTCCGTGGCCGTGAGCAGACGCCCTTCCTCGCGCGCCGCCCCGGCGATTGAAGGACTTGCAAACGCCGACAGGAGCAGCGCGGCGGCCAGAAACGCGGAGGTTCTAGTTCCGGTTGTCATGGGACTCCCTAAATGGATTGGGCATATGAACATCCTAGCGGAGGGGACCCCGCGTCGGGAGCTTAGTTCCGCAAGCTTAGCGCTTGTCGGTGCCGGCGAGAACCTGCGCGGCGTCGGCGTCGCGATGGCGGGAGCGGTAGTAGTCGACGAGCCGGTCGGTGGCTTCCCGGTAGGCGGGATGATGCACGCCCACCGTGGCCAGCAAGCGTGCGCGCGCGGCGACCAGCATGGGCTCGCCCTCGCCGGCCTTGTCGCGCTTGATCAAGAGCCAGCCGAGGCTCGCCGCGCTGCGTGCCGTGCGCCAGCTGTCCGGGCCGGTGAGCGCGGTATCGATCTCGAGCGCGGTTCTGAGCTCGCTCTCGGCGGCCGCGAGCGATCCGCGTCGCAGCAGGATCTCTCCGAGCAGCCGCCGCGTCGATGCGATGTACAGGTGCTGGGCGGGTAATGATTGTGCGTACACGGCGAGCGACTGCCGCGCGCTGTCCTCGGCGGCGGGGAGATTGCCGCTCTTCAGGTAGAGATTGGCCAAGGCGTCGAGGTAGTACCCGGTCAAATAATGATTCGGTCCGAGCCCGCTCCTCGCGATGCCGACCGCGTTTTGCGCGGCCTCGATGGCACGCTTGCTGTCTCCCTGCTTGTCGTACAGCTCGCCCAGATGCTCTTCGGTCTGCGCCAGCCGATCGTTATGCTCGCCGAACACCACCCGCTCGATCTCCAAAGCCTCCTTCAATAGCTGCTCGGCTTCGGCGTATTGGCCCCGCTCCGTCAGTATGTATCCCAGATTGGCGAGTGCCATGGCGTGATCCGGATAGTTGCGCGGCACCGTGGCCTGAAAAATATGAATGGCCTCCCGCTGGTAGCGTTCGGCCGCGGCAAAATCGCCCAACCAGGAGTTCGCAGTCGCGATGCCGCTGAGCGCCACGGCGACCGATACCTGCTGCTCACCCAACGCGCTCCGATAGATCACCAGCGCATCGCTGAACAACTCAGCGGCGCGGGTCGGGTTGCTGCGCGCGTTGATCTCGAATTGCGCGTACTGGACGAGGATGTCCGCGGTCTCCACGGACGGTGATCGGTCGGCCTTGCGCGAGAGGTCGAGGGCTTGCTGTAGATATTCCTCCGCCGAGACCAGATGACCGCCATCGGAAAGGGCGTGAGCGAGGTTGGCGATGGCCGCGGCGGTGCGATGATCGTCGCCAGGGTGCTCCTGGCGGCGGATCGCGACCGCTTGCTCGAACAGAGGTATTGCGCGGTCGTTGTATCCCTGCCTGCGGTACGCGACGCCGATGCTCTCGAGCAGCTGCGCCCTGACTTCCGGCTGCAGCGCGACGTTGCCGGTGATCTTCGCCGCCCCTCGATCGAGCAGGTCGCGCGCGGTGGCTTCATGACCCTGCGCGGTGAACGGGTCCGCTTGCGAGAATACATCGACCAGGAACGCCGATACTTGCTGCGCGCGGTCGCGCTCATCCGCAGTCGCTTGCCGCTCGAGCTCGATTCTATGGTTCTGCCATGCAGTCACGGCGGCGATGACCGCAAGACCGAGGAAGGCGGCGGACGCAGCCAGCAGAGGCAGGAAATGGCGCCGCATGAACTTGGCGGTGTTGTACCGCCAATCGCCCTGCCGGGCGAGCACGGGCCTGCCGAGCAGGTGGCGATTGAGATCGTCCGCGAGCGCCTCGACGGAGGGATAGCGCCGATCCGGCTCCTTGCGCATTGCCATGGCGATGATGGCGTCCAGGTCCCCGGCGAGCCGGGCCCGCAAGCGCGCTGGAGACAGGCCGCGGCGGTCGGAGACTCGGCTGCGGTCCGCATCGGTCTCGCCGCCCTGCCGGGTGATCACCATCTGGCTCGGCCTGATGGGATCGTCCATGCAAATCGCGCGCTCGAGCTGCAGCTGGCTGTAGCTCAAGAGCCGGTAAGGCGAGCGGCCGGTCAGCAATTGGTAAAGGAGCACCCCGAGTGCGTAGATATCGGTCGCCGTCGTGATCGGACGGCCGAGCACCTGCTCGGGAGCCGCATTCTCCGGGGTCAATATGCGCTCTTGCAACCGCGTCACGGGCACGGTATGAGACATGCTGACGGGCGCGAGCAGCTTCGCGATCCCGAAGTCGAGAAGCTTCGGCGTACCCTCGTTGGTGACCAAGATGTTGGCCGCCTTGATGTCCCGGTGTACGACGAGATTGCGATGCGCGAACTGCACCGCGGCGCACACCTGCACGAACAGCTCGATGCGCTCGCGTACGAACAAGGTGCGGCTGTCGCAATAGCTGTCGATCAGCTCGCCATCGACATGCTCCATCACCAGATACGGCGTCCCGTCGTCGAGGTCGCCGCTGTCGATCAGCCGAGCGATCGAGGGATGAGCGAGCGTCGCGAGGATGTGCCGTTCGCTGTGCAGCCGGCCGCGAAGCCGTGGATGCAGCGCCGAGTGGTGCAGCACTTTGATGGCCACCGTCTGCTTGTATCGATCATCGTCGCGCTCGCCGCGGTACACCGTGCTCATGCCGCCGTGTCCGAGAATGGACACGACGCGATAGTGTCCGATGCGCGATCCGACGAATCGGTCCTGGCGCTCGGCCAGCAGCGACTCCGCCGCCTCGCCGATCGCGCTCAGCAGCGGTTCGTCCGCCTTCTGATCGGAAGCGAGCAGGGCCTGCACCGAGAGCACGAGGTCGGGGTCCCCGGCGGCGGCGAGCCGTGCGGCTCGATCGGCGGGCGGAACATCGATCACCTCATCGAACAGCGACTGGATTTGCAGCCAGCGGGCGCGGGAGATCATGTGGACAGACCGGCGATCTCGTGCATCAGCCAGGCGCGCGCGAGCCGGATGTCGCGATGCACCGTGGCGGGCGATGAGCCGATGGCCGCAGCAATCTGATCGTAGGTCATGCCGCCGAAGTAGTGCAGCTCGATGACCTGTGCGAGCCGCGGCTCCATTTGCTGCAGGCTCTCGAGCGCATCGTCCAGAGCCACGACGTCGATCCCGGCCACCGGCGGAATGGTGTCGTCCGTCGCGGTTTCGCGCACCCCGGCGTTGCGCTTCGCGCGCGAACGCGTCTTGGCATGATCGACCAGAACTCGGCGCATGAGGCGCGAAGCCAG
>Ga0335075_10002834_pt1 | contig 27715 bp, 22 predicted proteins | sample Lox_Sample_24_FD_206723 | JGI IMG/M metagenome (GOLD analysis project Ga0335075, IMG submission 206723) | Soil microbial communities from Loxahatchee National Wildlife Refuge, Florida, United States - Lox_Sample_2.4 | ecosystem: Environmental > Terrestrial > Soil > Wetlands | place: USA...
AAGCTCGGACTGAACAAGCCCTCGACCAAGCAATCACAGAAGCTCTTCAGAAAATATCTGCAGACAACGCAAAAGCCTGGTTCAGACTGACCTTCAACTGGGTACAGCTATGATGAAAATGCTCTAGAACTCTATGCCGGGAGCTGGCGGATAAGGGAACCAATCGCGGCTAACCTTCAAGCGGAGTCTCTTGTCGGGCATTTCCTCAAACCCATTGGCGTCCATTCGGTACGAAAATTCTTCGATGTGCCCAGTATCGAACACATCGTCATACCTGATTTGCCCGGAAACGACGATTGCAATCTTGCCGTCGCCGTACAGGATGGCATCTTCCCATTTGCGCGGGAAATAGCAAGCAACAGACGAGAACGAGCGCTCAAACGGCTTAAGGAGAGTCTGAATTGCCAAATCCCCATACTCACCCTGTTCCGGTTTAATGAATCGTTCTGGCACTGCGATGGATGCTTGACCACTCGCCCTCACGCTGAAAGCGACGGTCTGCCCGATGTTAGTAAACTCTATCTTGATTTCGCAGGGTTCGCTAGCAATAACAGGTTCGAGCGCCAGTGGTACTATTTGGAGTCTCGCCCGTTCCTTATCTTTCACCATTTCAATCTGATCGTTTGCGGCCTTCGCGCTGGCTTTTGCGACAGCGACAGATTCCTCAAGAATCTTCGTCTGTCGCTCCATGTGGCCACCCTGCGTTTCAACAGCCCTCAAGGTCCCATAGAGAAACCAAACCTGCAAACCGCCGACTATCACGAGTATTCCGCCGAATCCCCAGTACGACCAGTCGGCCCAGTCTTTACCTATCGACACGGTGGGAAGTTTGCTGACCGTTACGGAATTGCTTGTATTTTCGGCGCTTGGCTTCTGTGCATCGGGCTTGGCTGGCCTTGCGCCGCTCTGTGGGATCGCGGACACCGGCGCTTGGCTGTCGGCATTGCCCTGTTTGGGCTGCTTTTGAACGGTGCCGCTACTGCCAGCGGGATTATCGGCTGTCTGCCCTGGGACTGGGGACATTGCGGCCATGAACATAGCGAGTATCGCCAGACATTTCAACATTATGGCGGAAATGTATCACAAATACCTCTCGACGTTGCTGGGATGCGAGTGGAGAAGTTCAGCCACTCGGTTATCTATGGCAGGCTATCTATGGGCTTCACTCCCACTAATATTTCTACAGGGGCAGTCTCAGATATTCCAGGGTCTTCCTTCCGAACCATACTAAGGTTTGGATTCTTGCCGAGAGGTGACTCAATAGTTGAATGCCGCAATCGGAGCGTAAGTCTGTGGATTTCAAATTAGGACACTACCCCCTTGAATCGAGAGTTGACACCGCGCCGTCTCGCCCGTTAGCTTAGTTCCTGGATGCAGAGCCACCGCCATCATGGTCACCACCATCATCATGGGAAATCCATGCCGGCGGACTCGCGCGGCCTCAATCAGTAGGCCAGAGAGATCGAAAGCAACATCAGAGCCCGCCGGCGACACTCGCTGGCGGGTTTTTCCATGTTCGGGCAAAATTCAAAGATGAAAGATGAATAACCAATGAGCGAAACAACAATCGACTTCGACAAGATGGACGGCCTCGTTGCCGGCATCGTGCAGGACGCCCGCACCGGCGAGGTGCTGATGCTGGGCTTCCTGAACGCGACAAGCTACGCCAAGACCCTCGAAACCGGCTACGTCACCTTCTGGAGCCGCACCCGCCAGAAGCTCTGGATGAAGGGCGAAACCAGCGGCAACCGCCTGCGCATCGTCACTGCCTCCACCGACTGCGACAACGACACCCTGCTCTTCCGCGTCGAGGTCGAGGGCGACGGCCTCGTCTGCCACGAGGGCACGGTAAGCTGCTTCACCCGACCCATCGCGCTTGAATCCGCGAACTCCGAAGCGCAAACAACGGAGGCCTCCCGTGGCTGACAAACTACGTCTCGGCATTCCCAAAGGCAGCCTGCAGGACGCCACCGTCGCCCTCTTCAAGCGCGCGGGTTGGAACATCTACGCCGACGGCCGCTCCTACTTTCCCTCGATCGATGACGTCGAGATCGAGTGCATGTTGATCCGCGCCCAGGAGATGGCCCGCTACGTCGATCATGGCGTCCTCGACGCCGGCCTCACCGGCATCGACTGGGTCGTCGAGAGCGGCCTCGACGTTCCCAGCGTCACCACCCTCACCTACGCCAAGCAGAGCCGCCGCAAAGTCCGCTGGGTCCTGGCCGTCCCAGAGTCCTCGGGCTTCCAGAAAGCCGAAGACCTCGAAGGCAAGATCATTGCCACCGAGTTGGTCGAAGTCAGCAAGCGCTACTTCGCCTCCAAGGGCGTGAACGTCAAAGTCGAGTTCAGCTGGGGCGCCACAGAAGTCAAGCCCCCCATGCTCGCCGACGCCATCGTCGAAGTCACCGAAACCGGCAGCTCGCTCAAGGCGAATCATCTCAAGATCATCGATACGGTCATGGAGAGCGAGACACACCTCATCGCTTCCCAGTCCGCCCTCGCCAACCCGTGGAAGCAGCAGAAGATCGACCAGATCGCCGTCATGCTCCGCGGCGCCATCGACGCCCAATCGCAGGTCGGCCTCATGCTCAACGTCAAGCGCGACGACCTCCAAGCCGTCCTCGCCGTCCTGCCCGCGTTGAACTCGCCCACCATCTCGCAGCTCAGCGACATCGAATGGGTCGCCGTCAACGTCATCGTCGAGGAACGCATCGCCCGCGACGTCATCCCGCGCCTCAAAGCCGCGGGCGGCGCCGGCATCGTGGAGTACCCGCTCAACAAAGTCGTGCTTTGACCCGCGAGGGAGTGATGCACTGCAGGGATAAGGTTTGTATCAGGGCACGACTTCAGTCGTGCCGAACAACGGCTTTTTTATGAGAAGGGTACGGGCTTCAGCCCGTACACCGATGACACAAAAAGGACCGGGGCTTTAGCCCCTGAGGGATCGATGAAACTGATCCGCACCCAAGGCCGTGCCGCCCAATCCGCCGAACAAACCCTTGCCGCCCTCGAGCGCCGCGGCGGTGCGGCCCTCGACTCCCTCCTGCCCGCCGTCAAGCGCATCGTCGCCGACGTCCGCAAGCGCGGCGACCGCGCCCTCCTCCATTACGCCGCTCAATTCGACAGCCTCGTCGGCCCCCAAGCCCTTCGCGTCCCGCCCGCCGAGATGGAATCCGCCTGGGCCGCCCTCAATCCGGCCCTCCGCGACGCACTCCAGACCGCTGCCACCCAAATCCGCGCCTTCGCCGAGCGCCAGCTCCCGCAGTCCTGGTCGGCCTCGCCCATCCCCGGCCTCACCACCGGCCAGCTCGTCCGCCCGCTCGCTTCCGTCGGCTGTTACGTCCCCAGCGGCCGTCACCCGCTCCCGTCCACGCTCCTCATGACCGCCATTCCCGCGCAGGTCGCCGGCGTCGAGCGCATCGTCGTCGTCTCGCCCAGGCCCGCACCTGAAACCCTCGCCGCCGCGCACCTCCTCGGCATCGCGGAGTTCTACCGCCTCGGCGGCGCGCACGCCGTCGCCGCGCTTGCTTACGGAACGGCCACCATCCCCCGCGTCGACAAGATCGCCGGCCCCGGCAACCTCTACGTCACCGCCGCCAAGCGCCTCGTCGCCTTCGACTGCGCCATCGACATGCTCGCCGGTCCCACCGAGATCGTCGTCGCGAGCGACCGGGGCCGCCCTGCAGACATCGCCTCCGACCTCGTCGCCCAGGCCGAGCACGACCCCGAGGCCCTCGCCCTCTTCGTCACCACCCAGCCCGATCTCGCCAAGGCCGTCATCGCGGAAGCCAGGCTCCGCAGCCGTTCGAACCCTGTCGCCCGCCAGTCTCTCGACCGCAACGGCATGGTCATTCTTACGTCCACGCCCGCCGAGGCCCATGCCATCGTCAACCGCATCGCCCCCGAGCATCTCACCGTCGACAGCCGCGCCGATCTCGACTGGGTCCGCAACGCCGGTTCAGTCTTTGTCGGCCGCTGGTCCGCGCAGCCCCTCGGCGACTACATCTCCGGCCCCAACCACACTCTGCCCACCGGCGCCATGGCCCGCGTCCGCGGCGGCCTCAGCGTCAACGACTTCGTCAAGCTCGTCACCGTGCAGGAGTACACGCAGCACTCCCTCCGCGCCCTCGGGCCGAAAGCCATCTTACTCGCTGAAGCTGAAGGCCTCGCTGGCCACGCCGAAGCCATCCGCACCCGTCTCTCAACCAGGAGGCCCCGTGCCTGAATCCGCCATCATCGTATCCCCCGCGCCCCGCGCCCGCGTCCAGGCCATGAAGGAGTACCACCCACCCCTTGGCAGCCGCGACGCCCTCCGCCTCGACTTCAACGAGAACACGCTCGCCTGCTCGCCCCGCGTCCGCGAAGCCCTCGCTTCTATCTCCGCCGGCTCGCTCACCCGCTACCCCGAGCGCGAGCCCGTTGAAGCCATCGTCGCCGCGCACCTCGGCCTCGCCGCCGATCAGGTTGCCCTCACCAACGGCGTCGACGAAGCCATTCACGTCCTCTTCGAAACCTTCCTCGACACCGGCGACGAATTGCTGTTGCCCGTGCCCACTTACACCATGTACGAGGTCTACGCATCGTCCACCGACGCCCGCGCCGTCGCCATCCAGGCCGATGGCTCGCTTGAATTTCCCTTCGAGCGCCTCCTCGCCGCCATCTCGCCGCAAACCAAAATCATTGCCATCGCCAACCCCAACAGCCCCTCCGGCACCGTCGCCACGCGCGCCCAGATGATCGAGCTCGCCCGCCGCACGCCACAAGCTATCCTCCTCGTCGACGAGGCCTACTTCCACTTCCACGGCGAAACGCTGATGGACCTGGTCGGCGTCATCCCCAACCTTGTCGTCGCGCGCACGTTCTCCAAGGCCTACGGCCTCGCCGGCCTGCGCCTCGGCCTGCTCGCCGGCCCCGCGGACACCATGAAGTGGATCCGCCGCGTCCTCTCGCCCTACAGCGTCAACTCGCTCGCTCTCGCCTGTCTCCCGCCCGCGCTAGCGGATACGGAGTACATCGACTGGTACGTCGGCGAAGTCCTCGCGGCGCGCTCTGAATTCGAATCCGCCCTCGACGCCCTCGATCTCCGCCGCTGGCCCAGCCGCGCCAACTTCGTCCTCGTCGACATTGGCCCCCGCCATGCCGAGTTCGTCCGTCTCATGCGCGCCGCCGGAGTCCTCGTCCGCGACCGCTCCAGCGATCCCGGCTGCGACGGCCGGGTCCGCATCACCATCGGCACCCGCGAGCAGATGCAGCACGCCATCGCCGCCCTCCACCGGACCACGGCCGCCCTGCGCTCGGGAAAGGAGCCGCAATGACCGTCAAGCGTACAAAAAAAGCTGCGGGCGAAGCCGCCAAACGCACCGCCACCGTCGTCCGCCACACCGCCGAGACCCGCATCGACCTCGAACTCACCCTTGAAGGCCAGGGCCGTTACAAAGTCTCCACCGGCATCCGCTTCTTCGATCACATGCTGGAGCTCTTCACCCGCCACGGCGCCTTTGACCTCAACCTCGACTGCAAGGGCGACCTCGATGTCGATCAGCACCACACCGTCGAAGACGTCGGCATCGCCCTCGGCGAGGCCTTTGACCGCGCCCTCGGCGACAAGCGCGGCATCCTCCGCGCCGGCTACTTCGTCATGCCCATGGACGAGACCCTCGCCATCGCCGCCGTCGACCTCAGCGGCCGCCCGGCGTACGCCGTCGACACCAAGGTCCGGACCCGTCTGGTAGGCGACTTACAAACCGAGTTAGTCACCGACTTCTTCGAGGGCTTTGCCCGCGGCGCCCGCGCCAACGTCCACGTCAAAACCATGTACGGCCGTTCCAACCACCACAAGATCGAGGCCATCTTCAAAGCCTTCGCGCGCGCCCTCCGCGTAGCCTGCTCCCGCGACAAACAGCTAGGCGACATGCTGCCTTCGACAAAAGGTCTCTTGTAACCTGTAACTGCTGTCATCCTGAGCGAGCGCAGCGAGTCGAAGGACCTGCGGTTGCTTTTCGGATTCAACTTCCAGCTCACCTCAGCCCAATGCGGCCAGGACTCAATGCCCGTCACCGTCATCGACTACAAAGCCGGCAATCTCACCTCGGTCCTCAAGGCTCTGCGCCATCTGGGCGCGGAAGTTGAAGTCACCGACAGCGATCTATCGCTAGTTGAAAATGCCGAGCGCATCGTCCTCCCCGGCGTCGGCCACTTCCAGGCCACCGAGCGCCTGGACTCGACCGGCCTGACCCATGCAATTCGTTCCGCCGTCGCCCGCGGCGTGCCCTTCCTCGGCATTTGCGTGGGAATGCAGTGGCTTTATGCTGGCTCCACAGAAGCTCCAACCCGGCCCGGCCTCGGCCACTTCGCCGAGCAGTGCACCCGCTTCCCGGAAGGCGAGGAAAAAGTCCCGCACGTTGGCTGGAACTCGCTTGAAGTCCGCAACGGCTCGCGACTGCTCGCCGGCGTCGAGCCGGGCGAGTACGTTTATTTCACCCACTCCTACAAAGCTCCGGTCACCGCCGACACCGCCGCCGTCACGCAGTACATCGAGCCATTCGCCTCCGCCGTCGAGCGCGAAAACGTCTTCGGCGTCCAGTTCCACCCCGAAAAATCCGGCGCGACCGGCCTCAAAATTCTCCGCAATTTTCTGGAGGCAAGACCGTGAAACTCGAATACACACTCACGCTCCGTGATTACAAAGCCGCTCTGAAACTCCATCGGAAACAGAAGCTGATCCGAAGACTTTCTCCATACATTGGGCCGCTGTTATTGCTTCTATCTATCATCGGATTTATCTTTGCAAGTCTGGCACATCGTCCCGAGATTGTTGCCGACTCTGCGGCTCTAGGAGCAGGATCGCTTACTGTAACAGCGTTGTTGCCTATCAGTAATTTTTTCAATATTCGTCGTTGTTTTAAGGGCCTCTTTCCCCCGTCGCGGACAGACCGGACTAGCAATCTCGATATAGATAATGAGCGGATTGTTTCTTCAATTCCTGGAGTGAGCGAAGGGAAGATTTTATGGCCCGGTGTTTATAAATTTGCACAAGACGACAAGGTAACGATGATCTATTTGGCGGAGAGGAGGTTTTTATTCTTTCCGACCCCCGCAATGTCCCCCGCTCAGCGCACCGAACTCAACGACCTGATCGCCCGCCACGTGACAAAGAGATAACCATGCTGACCAAGCGCATCATCGCCTGTCTCGACGTCCACGCCGGCCGCGTCGTCAAAGGCGTTCAGTTTGTCGATCTCATCGACGCCGGCGACCCCGCCACGCAAGCTGCACGCCACGCCCGCGAGGGCGCCGACGAGATCGTTCTCCTCGACATCACCGCCACGCACGAAGGCCGCCAGACGCTGCTCGACACCGTGAGCCGCACGGCTCGTGAGCTCTTTGTCCCCTTCACCGTCGGCGGCGGCATCCGCACCGCCCGCGACGCCGAGCAGGTCTTCGAGGCCGGCGCGGACAAGGTCAGCATCAACTCTGCCGCCCTCGCCGACCCCGGCCTCATCGGCGCCATCGGCGCAAGCTTCGGCGCGCAGGCCGTCGTCGTCGCCATCGACGCCCGTCGCGACCCCACCGCCCCCGACCCCGTCCGCGACGCGCAAGTCTATGTGCAAGGCGGCCGCCGTCCCGTCGGTCGAACAGTGGTTGAATGGGCTCGCGAGGCCGAAGAGCGCGGCGCCGGCGAGATCCTCCTCACCTCCATGGACTCCGACGGAACGCGAGCGGGCTTCGACTGCGAGCTCACCGCCGCCGTCAGCCAGTCCGTCAGCATCCCCGTCATCGCCTCCGGCGGCGCCGGCACCGTCGCCCACTTTGCCGAAGTCTTCGCACGCGGCAAGGCCGACGCTGCGCTGGCTGCCAGCATCTTCCACTTCGGTGTCTCCACCTCCCGCTCGCTTAAAGAATCCCTCGCCGCATCCGGCGTTTCCGTGAGGCTTCCATGCTGATTCCCTCGATCGATTTAATGGGCGGCCGCATCGTCCAGCTCGTCCAGGGCGAAAAGCTCCGCCTCGCCTTCGACGACTTCGAATACTGGATCGAAAAGTTCTCCCGCTATCCGCTCGTCCAGCTCATCGATCTTGACGCCGCCATGCGCCAGGGCGACAACTCCGCCCTCGTCGAGCAAATCTCGAAGCGTCTGCCCGTCCAGGCCGGCGGCGGCATCCACTCCATCGACCGCGCCCGCCAGGTTCTCGCTGCCGGCGCCCGGCGCGTCATCGTCGGCTCCGCGCTCTTCTCCGCCGAGAGCTCCGTCAACATCGCCTTCGCCGCCGAGCTCGCCGCCGCCATCGGCGTTGACCAGATCGTCGCCGGCATCGACACCAAGAACGGCCGCATCGCCGTCAAAGGCTGGAAGGCGCAAGTCGCGCTTACCCCCGACGACGCCATTCCGCAGCTCGATCCCTACGCCGCCGCCTTCCTTTACACGCACGTCGACGGCGAGGGCCTCATGCAGGGCTTCCCCATTGAGACCGCCGCCCGCCTGCGCCAGCTCACTACACGCCAGCTCATCGTCGCCGGCGGCATCCGCAGCCAGCAGGAAATCGACGCCCTTCACGCCCTCGGCGCCGACGCCGTCGCCGGCATGGCCGTCTACACCAATCTCCTCGCCGTCTGACCGCTGTAGCACAATCGCGCAGCGCCGTCATCCCCTTGCGCTAGCATAAAATCGAAAGCCTGCCACAAGGACGCCCACATCCATGCTTCGAGTCGGTTATCCCGTTACAGTGCACGCCGAGTTGCTGCGCGACTTTCCCGCGGGCATCGAGCTCATCCCGCTCTCCGACAACATGGACCACGACGTCGAGATCGACGTCTGGATTCCCGCCCCCTATACCAACCGCGCCCTGCGCACCTGGCCGCATCTGCGCGGCGTTCGCCTCGTTCTCGCCATGTTGGCCGGCACCGAATGGATTCCCGCAACAGTGGGCCCCCACGTCACCATCTGCAATGCCCGCGGCGCCCACAATATCTCCACTGCCGAGTGGACCCTCGCCGCCATTCTTACCTCGCTCAAGTACTTCCCGTTCTATGTCGACATGCTGCACTCTGGCAAGTGGAGCCGGCGCTTCGAGGCCGCCACGCACTACGCCGCTATCACCGGCGATCCGCACCCTGCTTACCCGCCTGCGCTGCAGGAAGAGCTCACCGGCAAAACCGTGCTGCTTGTCGGCCACGGCGCCATCGGCCAGGAGATCGAGCGCTTCCTCGCACCTTTCTGCGTCGAGCTGCTTCGCGTCGCCCGCACCCCGCGCGCGAACCCAAAGGTCCATCCCGTCGCAGAGCTCGACTCACTCCTGCCGCAAGCCGAAGTCATCATATTGATCGTCCCCTCCACAGCGGAGACGCGCCATCTCATCGCCGCCCCGCAGTTCGCGCGCATGAGGCAGGGCGCGCTCCTCGTCAACGCCGCCCGCGGCCCCGTCGTCGATACAGGCGCCCTCGTTGCCGCGCTCCAGGCCGGCAAAATCCGCGCCGCCCTCGACGTGACCGATCCAGAACCGCTCCCCGAAGGCCATCCGCTATGGAGCTGCCCCAATCTCTTCCTCACGCCCCACATAGGCGGTTCCACGCCGCAGTTTTCCCCGCGCGCACTAAAGATCGCGGCCGGCGAACTGCGCCGCTACATGGCCGGCGAGCCGCTGCAGAATGTGGTCCAGACCGCCGTCTGATTCATTACTGGCCGCGCACTGCATCCTCCATCGAAGCCCCGTGCGCGCGGGATGCCTCCATCCGCGCCGCCGCCCGCTGCCAGTCGATCAGCCCCAGCACTGCAAGCCCCACCAGTCCCGCGTAGAGCGCGGCGGTCAGATATAGGTCTTTGTAGATGTATTCGCCCACATACACCACATCCACAACAATCCACAGCCACCAGTTGGCAATGTGCTTCCGCGCTCCCCACCAGCTCGCCACCAGGCTATAGCTCGCCAGCGTCGCATCCAGGTAAGGCAGCGCCGCGTGCACCTGCCGCGCCAGCGCGCCCAGCACAAAGCTCCCCACCACGCCCGCGGCCACTGCCAGCATCATGCTCCCCAGGCCCAGCGGCTCCACGCGCACATCGCCCTCTTCAACCACGCCCCGCCACCAGTGCCACCACCCGTACAGCGTAAACACGATGAAGAACACCTGCAGCAGCGCATCGGAGTAAAGCCGCGCGTGATAGAAGACAATGAGATAAATCACGTCGGCCACGAGCGTCACCGGCCAGCACACCAGCAGCCTCTTGGTGGTGAGCCAGATGCCCAGCACCGTGGTGACCACCCCGGCAATCTCCAGCCCGTGCGCCGCTAAGTAGTTCATCGCTGCACTGCCCTTCGCGTTCGCACCGACTTCTGGACTCGCGCCGGTGCACGCGTTTCGCTCCACTCCCGTACCGCATCCACCAGCGCCCGCCCTGTCTTCGTGTGGAACCACCGCGCATGCCCCACCAGCCATCCGTCGTATGCCATCGCGGCTTTCTCTTCCGCGTGCAGCACTCCTAGAAAATAATCCGCCTCGCTCAGCGCGAACTCCGCGTGGCAGAGCGCAACCGTCGGCGCCAGCGCCGCCGCCTCTTCATCCGAGAGCGGCCTCACCGACTCATATCCTTGAAGCAGCGCCCGCAGATGATCGAAGTGAACCGGCACATCATCCGGATGCAATGGATCGTTCACCAGCGCCAGCCACTCCACAATGTTCCGCTCGATGGCGTGCGCAAGGTCGTGCACCGCATGGGTGCGATCGGCCAGCCCGAAGTCGATGACCGCCGTGGCCCGCGCGCCGTCGCCCGCATCGCTCCAGAACAGATTCGAGGCGTGCAGATCGTTGTGCGTCCACACCGGCTCGAGCGCGGGCAGCAGCGGCCGCAGCTCCGCGTGGAACGGCGCCAGCAGTTCGAGCGCTTCCTTCGCGCACCGCCGCACGCCCGTGTGATCCGCAATCGAAACCCGCGCGGATAAGTAGTTGTCCAACTCCACAGGGGGCTCCTCGGCCGCAAAGATTGTAAAGCTGGCTACAATCGGCTGCGGCCTCCGCTGCGGCGCATCGAACCCCTCCGCCGCCAGGTGCAGCCGCGCCATCGCCTCGCCCGCCGCGCGCGCATGTGCCGCACACCGGAACGGCGTCCACGAGATCGCCTCCTCGTAGAGATCGATCCCCGCCGGAATCTCGTGCACCTCGTATGTCCACTCGCCAGCTTCGATCGCCGTCTCGCCCGAGCGCGCCGCAAACACTAGCGGAACCTCCCCGCCGTGCTCGCGCAGATGGGCAAGCAATCGATGCTCTTCGAGCAATCCCTCCCGGCCGCGCACTGCGCGCCAGTGCCGCTTCACAAATACCCGCCCCGCGCGCGTTTCCACCACTCCAGCCGCGGAAAACGGCCGCGGACTCGCCGTAAGAATCCGCGCCGGCCCATCGAAATCCGCAAACTCCCGCAAAACGGCACGCACCTCGCCTGCCGTCAGCGGCGGCCAGTCCGGCGCCACCAGCGTCCCATCCATCCCGTGCGCTTTCGCCGTTGCGCTCATCGAAGAATCGCGTTTCTCCTTAACGGCCTGTGGTGAAAGTCTGATTTTCAAAAGGGCACGACTTCAGTCGTGCCGTCAATGCCACAGAATCAACCAGGGCTTTAGCCCCTGCGGGATGCATTTCACTAACTCCCGACTTTCCCCGAAAGCTGTTAACCCACAAAGTTAGAAATTGTAATGCTGGGTGCCCCATCCATTCCGCAGCTTCACTGCGGAATGGGTGGGAATGTACAAAATCATGCGGTCAGAGTCCTAAAAGCTGTACTTAGCCTCCAGCCTCACCGTCGTTGGCGCGCCGAGCCACAAGAATGTATCCCCATAACTCGCGCCCGTATCGCTCCAGTAGCGGTTATCCGTCACATTGTTTGCATAAAGATGAAACGTCACGCGCCCCTGTTCGCCGCCCGGCGTATAACTCGCGCCCAGGTTGAATACGTTGTAACTCGGTACGCTCACCGTATCGTCGCGAGCGGCCTCGTTGCGGCTGCTGAACGTCCATCCCGGCAAAATCGCGAGCCCCGCAACCCGCGGCACGGCAATCTCGGCAAACACCGCCGTGCGCACGCGCGGCACGTCAATCACCTGCTGGTTGTCGAACGCCGCTGTCCCCGTACCGGTCCCCACCGCATGAATCGCCGCCATCGACGCGGTCACTCGCAGCCAACTCGCGGCCTTCCCCTGCGCGCTCAGCTCCACGCCGTTGTGCGTCTCGTGTCCGTCCGACTCGAAGCACAGATCGCCCGGCCCGCTGAATTCGCTCGCAGGGCAAGAGCTGTCCGCCGCCTGAATCACGCGGGGATAAAAGAACGGCGCGCGCATGCGGAAGAAGTCGCCCGAGAGCAGAATCCGACCGCCCGGCTCCCACTTCGCGCCCGCCTCCACCTGCCGCGTGTTATAGGGTGAAAGAAACTGGCTCGCATCGTCCACCCACCACGGCGCCTCCGGCCCCAGCGACAGCATCACGCCATAGTTTGTATAAAGCGTCACGCTCTTCACCGGACTATACGTCACCGCGTACTGCGGCAGCCACACCGGCTTATCTGTATCTGTCGCCGGCTGGGTCGGGTCCGTCGCATACAGCGAATAGTTATGATCTCGCAGCGAGTCGTACCTTCCCCCCGCCGTCACCACAATTCGCCACGGCAGGTGCACGCGGTCCTGCACGATCGCCGATGCCTGATGATTATCCTCCCAAAGTCGCCGCGGCCCCGCACTCTGCACCGGGCTCTCGATCGGATAGGCGGTCAGCGGCTCATAAATATTCTCCGCACCCAGGTACGTGTACACCGCTCCATCCTGGACCACCCCATCCGGCGAAACCGGACTATCCGCCGAATAAAACCCCGGCTGATGCACGCTGCGCAGAAACAGCTCCGTCCCCACCGTAATCTCGTGCGTCACCGCGCCCGTGCGCACGCGCCCGCTCACCATCGCCTCACCCACCGCATCAATGCGCAGCTCGCCCGGATCGCGGTAGTCGTAGATCCCATAGCTCCCATCCGGGCAGAAGAAATATCCCGGCGCATACGGCGCTCCGGGGCAGGCCACGTTCCCGCTCGCGTCGTACGGCGCTCCGTAGGCGTAAATCACGTTGTCCTGGATCAGCGAGTGACTCAGGCTCCCCGCCACAAACGCACTCCACCCATGCGGCAGCGTGTAATCCAGCCGCGCATTCGTGTTGAACACGTCGTAAATGTCCGGCGGCGCCCATGACTGCTCACCCAGCATCGTCGAAGGATAAATCTCATGAATATCCGGCACCGTCGCCCCGCCCAGCAACTGGTAGCCGCTCCCGTCCCGCTCCCGCTTGTGCTGGTACTCGAAGTTCGTCTTGAGCGTCGCCTTCGACGAAATCCTCCAGTCCGCCGCGCCCGCGCCCACTCCACGCCATCCGTCGGCGCCGTTCAGGTAGCTCTGGATCTTCTCCCCAGCCATGTCCAGCCGCGCGGCCACCTGCTGCCTGGCCCCGAAGAACCTTCCCAGGTCCAGCGCCGCGTAAGCCGTCCCGCGCTGATCGGTTGCCAGATCGAGCGCCCGCACATTCGCCGGCGGCCGCGTGATGTAGTCGATCAGCCCTCCGCCCGAGGCCACGCCGCTCTCCACGCCGGCCAGCCCGTTCAGTATCTCCACGCTGTCTTTGTTCTCGAGCGGCACGTCCTGCTCGCCCGTCACGGTCATGCCGTCGATCTCGATCCCCGTCGCCAGATCGATCGGGTATCCGCGGATGGCGTAGTCGCCGTAGTAGCCCACGGGCACATAATCGTCCTGCACAGAGGCGTCGTTCTCTACAGCGTCGGAAAGCAGCCGCGCCACCTGGTCATTGAGCACGGCGCGCGTCACCACGTTGGCTGAGAGCGGCATATCTTTCAGCGGCACACTCCCCAGCGCGCCCAGCGTCACGTTCCCCGGCACAAAGTTCACCTCGGACTTCCCGCGCACAATCACGGTCGTCGTCGCACCCTTCAGCTTCTGCTGCGAAGTTGTCTCCGCGGATTGCTGTTTTTGCGCGGACGATTCCGTCCCGTCGCCCGTCGGCTTCTGCTGTACCTGCCCTGAAGCCGCGCCCTGCGCGCGAGCCGCTGCCTGTGCCGCAAGCAGACACACAAGCATCCCCATCACGCGCCAAAGCCCGCATCGGCATTTCAAATTGTCGAAAGAATTCGCGGCTCCCTGCATAAAGTTCCCCTGCTCCCGTACAAACCGAAACAAGGAAACTCCGGTGGAGTTGAGGATTGCCGCTCGGACATCGAAAGCTTCCCACGCCGGTATTATCCGGTTCGGGTTCGAGGGTATTTCTCAGCCCCACCTGTCTCTGCGGAGCACCCCTGTTTCAATAACCCAATTGAAACATTCCCGCCCAGATTATGCAAACCGCGCGTACCGCGATCCGCGCGGCCTTCACAGCCGCAGCAGCGCCTGATGTGCCGGCATCTGTGCCCGCAGCGCCTCCGCCGTCAGCTCGTCAGCTTTCCGCAGTCCGGGGAACAGCACCGACCACAGCCCTGACACCACCAGCGCGCCCACGCCGCCGATCACCGTCGCCCGCACCGCGCCCCACCACTGCGCCGTCAGTCCGCTCTCGAACTCGCCCAGCTCATTCGAGGCCCCGATAAACAGCGAATTCACCGCGCTCACCCGTCCCCGCATCGCCGGCGGCGTGGCCAGTTGCAATATCGAACCGCGAATGATCACGCTGATCGTGTCCGCCGCGCCCGCGATCGCCAGCGCCACCAGCGAAACCCACAGCGAGTGCGACAGCCCAAAGACCACGGTAAACAGGCCAAAGATCGAGACGGCCACAAACAGCCACACGCCCGCCCTTCGCCGCAGCGGAAACCGCGCCATCGTCAGCGACATCACCACCGCGCCTACCGCCGGCGCCGCGCGCAGCATCCCCAGCCCCCGCGGCCCCTGGTGCAGAATGTCGTGCGCAAAGATCGGCATCAGCGCCGTCGCGCCGCCCAGCAGCACCACAAACAGATCCAGTGAGAACGACCCCAGCAGAATCGGCGCCCGCCGCACGTACTGGAACCCTGCCAGCACCACCTTCAGTGAAGTCGCGCGATGCTCCATGCGCCCGGGCCGCGCGTGCAGCGTGCTCACCAGGATCAGAAACCACAAAAGCGAACCCAGCGTAAACACGTATACGATCCCCGCGCCCTCGAGCCGCGAGTCAGGCACAAAGCGCGTCAGCGGAAACGTGAACAGCAGCCCGCCCACCGCCGGCCCGGTAATGTTCGCAAGCTGAAAGATCGCCCCGCCCCAGGTGACCGCATTCACAAAGTGCTTCTCCGGCACCAGGTGCGGAATCAGCGCCGAAGCCGCCGGCCCTGAGAATGCCCGCCCCGTCCCGATCAGGAAGAGCACGCAATAGATGTCGAAGATATTGTGCGTCCCGCTACGCGCCAGCAGCACCAGTGTGGTTGTGCACACCAACTGCAGCGAGTAGCACACCATGATCACGCGCCGCCGGTCGAACCGGTCGGCCACATGGCCCGAAGGCAGCAGAAAGATCAGCCCCGGCAGGAACAGCGCCAGCCCTGTATAACCCAGGTCGATGGCCCTATGCGTAATCGAGTAGACCTGCCACGCCACCGCAACCGCCTGCGCCTCCGCGCCTACAATGGCCGTCACGCGCGCCAGTTGGTAGCGCCGGAAGTCGCGGGAGGCAAAAGCCTCCATGCCGCGCGCCGGCGGCCTGGGGGAAGTTCGTCGCATGGCCTTTCCCCTAGGTTACATGGCACCGGCCGCGCGCGGGAAAGTTTGTCTACCCGCGAAGCTTTATCTATTGGATCAGCTCAATCGGCGCCCGCCAGTAGTTCGCCCGGTGCGAGGTCGGATCGAGGACCGTCACCTGGCACTCGTACTTGCCCGCCGCCAGCGCGTTCACCCCCAGGTCGAACATCAGTGGCATCGTGCCCAGCCGGCTCTGCGCGCTCGGCACAATCGACTCCGGCTGCGTCTCATACGCCTCCTCGCCGTCGCGATACAGTGTCACGTAGGCAAACAGCGGCTCGGTCGGCGGCGCCGGCGCCTGCTTGTAGGCCTGGAAGTACACATAGATCGCGCGTCCCTTGTCGAACACGCGCGTCACGCTCGGAATCAGTCGCGCCCCGTCGTGCACCAGCGGATTCACGGCCTCGTCCTTGCGCCGCTCCTTGGCCTTCTCCGTATCGTACGCGGCCTCGTTCAACTGCACTCGCTGGCTGCTCAACACCACTGAGCTCATCGCCACGCGGTCGTCCACCTTGTTTAAATTCGGAATTGTAAATGTCGTTTGGAAAGTCCCCATCCTTCCCGTCTCATCGTCGCGCGCCAGGAACTTGATCGAGTACCGCCCCGGCAGCAGCGTGTAGCCCGTGTCGTACTCGATGGGCCGCCTGGCCAGCGCCGCCGCGGTCGCGCCGGAAAGCTTCACATTCACATGGTCGCGCAGATTCGTCACCGTAAATCCGCCGATCATGTCTTTGATCTCGCCAATAAAATCGATCGACGTCTCCTGCGCGCCGCCCCGCTTGGCCAGCGCCAGCTCGTGCCCTGGAATCTTCACGATGATCGGCACAAAATACTCCGCGCGGTCGAGCTGGAAGTAGTCGATCTCCATCGCGATGGTCAGGTCCGTGATCGGGTCCTCCAGCATCAGCGCATCTTCAAGCTGCCGCTCCTTGTCCGCCTCGTTGAACTTCGCAAACTCCTTCTCCGCGTAGTAGCCCTCGCGATAGCTCAGGCTGTCGTCCGCACCGTTCGTCAGCGCAATCTTGATCCGCCGGAAATGCCCGTTCTTCGCCGTGTTCGATGTGTAGTATCCAAGGATGTAGTAGTCCGAAACCGCCTGCTGTGCGTGCACGATCCCCAGCGTCAGGTCGTTGTTGTCGAAGAACGCCTTGCCGCCGCTGTCCCCGGCCAGCGCATAGAGCGTGTCCTGCGACTGCTGAAAGTTGGTCATCACCGCCTGCGCCGAACCGCCCGTGTAGATCGCCTGCCCGCCCGGCGAGCCCTGCGTCGCATCTCCCAGCGGCGCCTCGGCCACCAGCCCCCGCGCATCGATCGGCCAGAACGTCACCCCCGCCTTGATCGCCGCGTCCACCGTCGCGTGCATCTGCGCCTGGTTGTCGATCCCGTTCAGCCGCAGTCCGCTGGCAAAGTAGAGCAGTGACTTCTTCTCGCTCACGTGCCCCAGCATCTGCGCCGCCGTCTCCAGCGCAGCCAGCTGCCGGTCGGTGTTGAACACGTTGAACTCGCTGTCGTCCTGTCCGAAGGCCGCGCCCGTGTCCGCGCTGCTCGCGTCGTCCGTCGTGTCATTCGCGCCGCTGCCCTCGCCCACCACCAGCGTCTCCAGGATACTCAGCAGCCGGTTGCGGTCGTTCGTGAAATCCTGCAGGATATCCACGCTCCCGCCTTGGTAGCGCAACAGGGCGATCAGGTCCGCCGTCGTCATCTTGGTGCGGACAAAATCCTCCGCCGCTCCGAGCGCCCGCAGCTGGTCCGCCGGCGGCATCGTCGACATATCGAAGTAAAACGCCAGCAGCCGGTGGTTCTTGTACCGGTCTTTCTCCATCGTCTCCGGCTGAATCTGCTCCCGTGCCAGCCGGTCGTACACCGTGATGTTCTCGTCCGCGGCCGTCACCGGCGGCAGCGGCTTCGAGTCCTGCGTCAGGCTCTCGTGCTCGCAGTAGCTAACCGTCTGCGGCGCCCCGTCCTCGGTGATCTTGAAGTCCTTGGCCGTGAGACCATGCGCAAAATTCCCCTGCTTGTCCTTCACCGTCACTGCCTCGACCACAAGCTGCGACTGCACCGTGAGCGTAAACCCCTGAGCCTGCCCGGGCACGGCATTCGTCCCGATCGTCTGCGCGCCCGCACCCGCCGCCGCGGCCGCCAGTAACAATCCCATCCCAACCAAAGTTCGCATGGCTCAGAACCTCACCCGCGCTACAACCTGCAGGTTGCGCGTGCCGTTCGCCGACTCAGGTAATCCAAACTGCGCATTGCCCACATCCGTGTTCCAGTTCGTGAACGACAGATGATTCAACGTATTCGTCGATTCGATTCGCAGATCCACATACGTCTTCCCGTGCGGCCGGAACGTCCGCGCCAGCGAAGTGTTCAGCGTGAACTGGTCCGGCCCCTCGATCGAGTACCGTCCCGCTGTGCCCCACTGCCCCGCCGCCGGAGCCACATAAGCCGCCGCATTCAAATGCCGGCCCGGGCTGCCGCTATAGATCGACGCACCCGTCACATCCGGCCGGATCGTATTGCTCGTCGAGCCTCCGCCCGGCACCACCGCCGGATACACCGGCGTCTCCGGCAGGCCCGTGCCTAGCGTAACTGTCGTCTGCGCCGTCCACTCCTTCAGGAGCCGCCCGCGCCAGCCGCTCATCAGCGTGCCGCCGCCCAGTCCTTCGCCGCTCGTATACTGCGCCGTGATATTCGCCAACTGCCTCTGGTCGAAACTCGACAGCGACCGCTCCCCCCTGGGATCGAGCCAGTTCTGCGCCACCGTCGACGGCGATGGAGAACTCGATCCCGGCACTTCGCCCGGCCCGCTCGCAACCTGGTGTCCTGTCCCGCCCAGGTACGCATCGTCGTCGATCGACTTCGAGTATGTATACAGCACCGACGCCGCAAACCCGTTCATCAGCCGCCGCCGCAGTTGCAGTTGGCCCTCCTCGCGCGTCGAGTCTCCGTTCGATGTCTCGTACACAAATCCTGAAGGACAGTCCGGGCAGGGATTCGCCGCGCCGATCGGATAGCTGTTCGGCAAGACCTCCTGCGGCCCATGCGTTCCCTTGGTTCCGCGATACGTCGCCGTAATCTGCATCGCCCACGGCAGGTCCCGCTGTATCTCCAGACTCCACACCTGCGCGTACCCGATCTTGAAGTTCGGATCGATCGCGAACGTATCCGTGGTCGCGTTCGTGCACGCCCCATTCGACGCTGGAAAGCCCTCGGCCAGCGTCAGCGGGCACGTCGCGCTGTTGGCCACGCTCAGGCTCGTTGACAACGGCGCCTGCTGCGCCATCTGATCCACGATCCGCATATACACCGAAGTGTCCGGATAAATTCCGTACCCCGCACGGACCACCACTGTCGAAGCCGGAATCGGACGCCACGAGATTCCGATCCGCGGCTCGAACATCGTCTTGTCCGGCCGCAGCAGCGAAGACGGGTAGTGCATCCCCGACACCGCCCCCACCGGATCGCTGCCCACCACCGGCTCCGCCGCCGTGAACCCGTTCGCAATGTCCAGGTTCACCAGCCGCCCGAACAGTTCCGTCACCGGCGCCTCATAGTCCCACCGCATCCCCGCATCGATCGACAGAATCGGCAGCACCCGCCAGTCGTCGGTAAAGTACGCCGCGTACACCGGCTCGCGAAAATACTTATCGGCATTCCCGTATGCAATCGAGCTCGCGTCCGGCACGCCGATGAGAAAATCCGCCAGGTCCGACCCGCTCGAAGCCGCGCCCGTGAACGTGAACGCCCCGCGCGGGTCATCCTGCTCCAGCACGTTGTGGTCCTGGCGCCGGTACTCGCCGCCCACGGTGATGTCCTGCCGCCCGTGATAGTACAGCACATGTCCTGAGAACGCATCCGTCTGGTTGCGGTTGAACTCGCTGTTCCCGTCGCTCAGTCCCGCAAACCCGCTCGTGAAGTTCAACCCCGGCGGTCCCCAGTCCCGCGCATCCTGATCGTTCCCGCCGATGCCCGCGTTGCCTGAGATGTTTTCCCGGTCCGCGAACTCCGGTGTCAGTTGCGTCCTCAGCCGGCTGAAGTCGTAGCCCGTATAGAGAAACATGCGCGTGCTCAGCCGGTGCAGCCAGTGGATGTTCGAGTGAATGCCCAGCACGTCGGTGCGATCCACAAACCCGAACAGGTTCACGTTGCTTGCCCGCGTGCTCTGCAAGTTGAGCTGCCCATCGAACGTGTCCTTGCGGCCGATGGTCTTGAAGAGGCGCGACTGCACCGCGTCCTGGTGGGTGTCGTTCAACACCGGCGCCTGGTAGTTGTACGACGTTCCGCCCGCAATGTTGGGATTGGGATAGAGATTCAGCAGCGCCGCCGCCTGCGCGCTCACCGGCACCTGATTGTTCGTGTAGGCCTGGCCCGTCGATGGATTGAACACCGTAATCGGCTGCCCCTCCGCATTCGTCAGCCCCGATAGATTCCCCGTCCGCTCCGCAATCGTCGGCACCAGCCCCGTCTCGATGGCCGCCGTGTTATCTCGCGTCCAGAAGTAAGACACAAAAAAATTCGGGCCATTCGGCAGAATATGCGGAATCTTGAGCGGCCCGCCCAGCGTGGCCACATAAGTCATGTGCGTGTAACTGTTCTTCTGCGCCAGCGCTCCGCTCGGGTTGAACGGCCGCGCGTCCAGCGCCGAGTTGTCGATGAACGCTGCAAATCCTCCGTTGTAAAGGGCGTGTCCGCCGGGGTGCGCATTCCCAAACGCCGGGTTCGTCGAATACACCGAGGTCGCCGCGTTGTTCACGCTCCCGTTCACCACGATTCCGTCCGCGCTCTTCTCGTTCTCCGCCGGCGGCAGCGCCACAGGCCCGCCGCTCGCCCCGCTCTTTTCCCCCTTGTGTCCTTCGGGCTGCTTGACCACCGCTACACTCGGCGTCTCGGGCGCATTCTTCGCCGGGATCGCGTGCGACTGAAGCTCCCCCATCGACAGCGGCGTCAAGGTAATCTTGCTGACCGGCGTCTTCGGCCCCACCGTCACTTGCGTGCGCGCCGGAGCAAATAGCTGCATATCCACTTCGATCTGCCAAACCCCGTCCGCCAGCTTGTCGAAGTGGTACACGCCCCCCGCATCGGTCGTCGTGGCGAACTTCTTCCCGTCCTCGGTCGCCGTCACCGTCGCGCCCGGCACCGGCAATCCGTTGAAGGTCACCTTGCCGTAATACGACTCGCCGGCAGCCGCGGACCGCGCCGCGCTGGGCCACACCAACATGCAGAGAACCAAAGCACAGCCAATGCGCCAACGAACCATGCAATCGCTCCAATGTTGGCTTCAATTCGCCGTAGGCTGCTCGATGTGGTCGATCACGATCACATCCACCGGCTCTTTCTTCGCCTCCAGCTTCAGTCCAAGCTGCTCCTGCACGGCCGAGAAGAGCGATGGCCCCTGCGGCGGTGGCGGCGCGCCGCCATCGCCCCCGCCCGGCGGCGGCATTCCCATCATCCGCCCGCCCATCTCCGGCGCAAACGAGAGCGAGTAGTCGTACTTGCCCTTCAACCCCGTCTCGTTCACCACCGTGCTGCCAAGCTGCATCGCTATCGCCTGCGCAAGCTGGTCCGCCGTCGCGTCCCGCCCGGCCATCGTCATCCCGTCCGGCGACATGCGCATCATCGTCGCGCCCTTCGGCGGCGCCGGCATCGCCCCTCCGCCGCCATCGCCGGGCTTCATCGCCATCGGTCCACCATTCGGCGGCGGCCCTCCAGCCTTTCGTTCAGCACCCGGCGGCGGCATCGCCGGCCCCGCGCCTTCCTTCAATCCTCCCCCGTCGCCCGTCGACGCCTTCAGCTTCGCACCGCCCTTCGCCACCGCCAGCGCATACACCTCCAGCGTCTTGGTCTCGTGGTGAAACTTCAGCCCGAACCGCTCCTCGAGCAGCGGCACCAGCATCGCCATCCGCTCGGTCCGCGTCAGCTTGTCCAGCTTCCCCGCATCGTCCGGATCGACTTTGGCCTCGATGTCGTACCGCGCCGAGTTCACCCAGTCCGGCTCGTTCAGGATGCGGTCTTCCGGCAGCCCGAACGCCTGCCGCAGCAGCATCGCCAGCGGCACGCCCGAGATCGAGATGCCGTCCGGCGTCAGCCGCATCCCCGCCATCATCTGCATCCCCTCCGACTTATGCGCCTTGACGGAAGCCACGTCGAACTTCGGCAGTTGCGCATCCGTACTCTGGATCTGCGCCGCATCCGCGCCCTTCGCATCCGGGCCGCCCTGCGCGTACCCACCGGCTGCCAATGCCGCCACCGCCACCGCTCCGCCCAGCCTTCGCAAACACACGACCCGCCCGATCGTCATCTCCAACTCCCGCTTGTGAGATCGATTCCGCGTCTTGCAGTGCGCCTGTACCCGCGCCCCGTCCGTGCTTTGAGGAAAAAAGGATTCACCTATAGGACGCACCGCCCGCCCATTCGCTGATACTCTCCGAACTATTTTTCCTTCCCTCCGCCCGCCAGGCACTAATTCGGCGAAGGATGATCCACGTGATCGATGACCAGCACCTCGTCCGGCGCCTTCGTCGCGTCGATCTTCAGCCCAAGCTGCTGCTGGATCGCCGTGTACAGGTTGGGCGGTGCGTTCGGATCGTTGTTCTCCGGCGGCACCACCACTCCCGTCCCGCGAAACTGCAGGAACTGCGTGTCGTCCGGTGTCCACTTCAACTGAAAGTCGTACCGCCCGGTGAGCCCTGTCTGATCCACCACCGGGCGGTCCATCACCCCGGACTGCATCCACTCCGCAAACTGCTTCATCGTCTGGTTGCGCACCGTCAGGTCGCCCAGCCCGCGAAAGAAGAATGCCATCGGCGCATTTGCCGGCTCAGTCGCCGCGGTCAGTTTCGGCCCGCTCTTCGCCACCGTAATCACATACACCGACAGTTCCTTGGTCTCCGTGTGAAACTTCAGCCCAAACCGGCTGGCGAGCATCTTCTGCACCATCACGGCCTGTTGTTTCTGGCTGGGCCGTCCGGGGGCGTCCGGCAGCCCGTCGATGTCGTACAGGTCGGCCCCCGCCCAGTCCGGCGCACCTTCCAGCTGCTTGGTATGCAGTCCATATGCAAACGCAATCAGATCGTCCAGGTTGGTGTTGCGCGAGATCCACTCCCGTCCGTTGAACCCGAATCCCTTACCCCGGCGCCCCGGCACGCTCGGCTTGATCGTCGCCACCTCGAACGAAGGGTCCGCATTGTCCGCCATCGGCGGAACCGGCGGCGGGGGCGTCGGAATCGTCCACGCCGTCTCCGGCGTAGCTCGCGTCAGCACCAGCGGCAGCGGGTTCGGCCCCTGCGTCCACTGCCCGTCGATGGTATTTCCATCCGCGCTCAGCTTTCCTTCGTAGTTGCCGCCGATCATCCCGACCTTCATCGTCACCGTCGATCCATCGACGACGACGGAATCTACTGGGATCGGCTGGCCGCCCTGGTCGATGCTAAAGAACTGAGCTTTGTACGCGCCCTTTGCGTCCTTGGTAATCTTCTCCACTATGCGCAAATCGCGGCCCGCATGCAGCGTCCCCTGCCACGTCCCCACAATGTCTTTATCCTTGGCCGCATTCTGAGCCCCCGCCTGCGCGTCTGCCGCCGCAAGCGCTGCCGCCGCCACCATCACCACCATCAGCATCGTTCCCCAAAAACTCTGTCTGCCCTTAGCCCGCTTCATCAACATGCTGGAATTCCCTTCCTGCGCTCGCACTTCACCACGCCAAAGACGCCATCCACCGTGATTTCCCTGAATTCGAGAAGAATACACCGCTAAGACGGAGATACGATTCGATTGTTTCAGCCGTTCCGCCTTTTGTTGCCTCATTCACAATTAGCGTCTCGCATCCAGCGCTAGTTTGGCGAAGGCTGCTCCACATGGTCGATCACCAACACTTCAACTGGCCCCTTCTGCGGTTCGAGCTTCAGCCCAAGCTGCTTCTTCAGCGCCTCGCGGAACGTGCCGCCGCTCTCGTGGTTGTCCACTTCACTCGTGTCTTCGGGCGTCCACTCCATCGAAAAATCGAATTTGCCCGTAAGACCGGTCTTGTCGATCACCGGCCGAGGCAGCGTCACTAAACCTGTCTGTGGTGGCAGCGACTCCGCCAGCATCGCCAGCGTCACATCGCGCCCGCCAAAGCGGTGCGCTCCCGGCGCATCCGGCGGCAGGTGCGCGATCATGCCGCACGGAATGGGAAGCGGCGATGCAGGCTGTGCCGCGGGCACGCTCTTGCCCGGAGCATCGGGGAGCGCGGTCGCCGCGCAGTTGTCGCTCGACGGATGCTGGACTAACTGCGGCCCCAGATTGCCTGGCTTCTCCAGCACCATGGCATACACCGGCACCTCGCGTGTCTCCCAGCTCACCGCCAGCTTGAAACGCTCCGCCAGCAGGCTCTGCATCATCATCCGCATCTGGTCCTTCGTCGCATCGCCCGGCGCGCGCGCATCAATGTCGAACCTGTCATTCTTCACCCATGCGGGCACGCGCTCCTCAAGCCCCTGCCAGAAGTCGAACCGCAGCGCAAGCTCCTGGGTGCCGTCCAGCTTGTACGCAAAGATGACGTAGCGCAGCAGCGGCAGGTTCTTCGCCATAAAGAGAGTGCCCCTGGGAGCCATCACATCGCCTTTGCCTATCGCGAAATACGCGTTCCCGTTGTCCAGCGAGAAATTGCTGGACGATCGACCGCTGGCTTTGTCTTCGCGCACCGATGCAACTTCGAACTCCTGCTTCCCCCCGGCCGCCTGCTCCCACGCAGCAGCCGCCGAAGACTGCGCCCACACTTGCGCCGCGTGAACTGCGCAAAACGTCGCAGCCACGGCGCAGGCGATCAAAACAGCCGCGCGCAGAGACACTTCACCGTCGCGATTCGGTCGGCGAGCGAACATTCGGCACTCCACGTGAGCGACGCAACCCGGCTTAAATGGGTGAAACGAGGCGGGGGACTCATTCACTTAGACACCCGCATGTTCGCTTTTGTTCCCGTGGTTCTCCTCGTCCCTGGGACCTGGGACGACCCGATTTCTAAAGGCGTTAATTCGGTGAAGGCTTCTCAACGTGGTCGATTACGAGAACATCGACGGCAGCTTTGATCCCTACCAGCTTCAACCCCAACTCTTCCTGGATTGCGGTGAAAAGGTCCGGCGGGGCGTCGGCGCTTTGCGCTGCCGGCGGTCTGTATCCGCCGACCGCGCTGAACTGCGACTCATCCGGCGTCCACGTCAACCTCATATCAAATCTTCCTGTGAGTCCGGTTTGATCCACTACCGGTCGGTCCAGAACGGCCTGTCCCATCGCTTCGGCAAAATCCGCCATCGTTGCGTTCGTCGCGCCAAAACTTCCAGGTCCGAATCCCAGTCCCGGGAGCATGCTGGGGTCGTTCCGGCTCCTGGTCAGTTTGGGACCGGTCTTTGCGACGGTGAGCGCGTATACGGGTAGTTCCCGTTTCTCGTAATGGCATTTGAGCTGAAACCGATCCGCCATCAGCTTCTTGACCATCGATTGCCACTGCTTGAAGCTAGGCTCACCCTCGCCGTCGGGTTCAGCGGAGATATCGTAGTTCTCTGAAGCGACCCAATCAGGCACACGCGCAAGCTGGCCTTGTTGAAGTCCATAGGCGAACTTGATAAGGTTGCTCACCGAAGTGTGAATCACCGAAAAGCGGCGATCCTGAAACCACCATCTCGGCCCGTGTTCATCTGGCCTGCTTACTTTGATCGCGGCGACTACAAATGTCGGATTCGTGTCCGCATCCATGGGAGGCAGGCGCGGTGGAGGCTGAGGAATCGTCCACTCGGTCTCGGGCGTGGCGCGCGCAAAATTGAGCGGCAGCGGGTTCGCTCCTTGCCTCCACGTCCCTGTGACGGAGTTGCCATCGGCGCTCACCGTGCCTTCGTATGTGCCAAAGGGAAGCTCGAGCTTCAGCACAGAGCCATTCAGCGTAGTGGAGATGACGGGTATGCCGCCGGGCGGCCCGTCGATGTTGTAGAACGTCGCCCGCAGCGTTCCGTCACCCGCCTTCGAAATCTTAACGACGAAGCGTACCTCCCGACCGGTGTGCAGTGTCCCCTGCCAGGTTGCGGCGATATTCGTGGCCGGGCTTGCGGGTGCGGATTGAGCGCGGGCTTGCGTTGCACGGACAAGACCGAAGGTGAGCGGCAATGCGACGACGATTACTGCAGCCACGCCCAGAAGCAACTTTCTGCTCAGGTCAAGTTTGCGCTCAAATTGGCCGCTCATAATGTGCACGAGTCTCTTCTTGAGGTCCGATCCGCTTATGCCGGAAACGCAAGCCAGTGGCGACTCGACGTAAAACTTGCAGACATTCAGAATTCCCTCGGCGTAAGTCTCGGCGTCGCGGCTCGCTTGAAGCACGGCCTCATCGCACGCCCGCTCGCGCTCTTCCACCAGCCGCGCCCCGATCCACCACACCGCCGGATGAAACCAGAAGATCGCTTCCACAAGCATGTGCAGCGCAAACGTCAGATTGTCCCGCCGCCGCACGTGGCACATCTCGTGCGCGACGATCGCGCGCAACTGTGCCGCCGTGAGCCGCCTCAGAATTCCCTGCGGCAAGAGCAGCACCGGGCGGAAGATTCCAAAGACGCCCGGCTCCAGAAGCGCAAGGGTCGAAAGCACCTTCACATCCGCCGCAAGATCGATGGGTGAAGCGGCCCGCATCGCCGCGCGAATGCGCAACCATCCGTGCATCCAGCGAAAGAGAACAGTCGCCGCTCCGCACGCCCAGACGGCCATAAGCAAAGCGGGCAGCCACTCCGCTCGATGCGCAGCCACCGAAGGCCCAACCGTGTCGAAAATCGCGCTCTGCGGAAACGGCTGCGCAATCTGCTCCATCACTGCCGCAACGGTTGGCTGCGCGACGGGCGGTGCGGCCAGGAGCGAGCGCAGCCACTGGCCGGCGTCCATGAGCAGCGCGAAGGGCACCAGAAACTTCACCGACGCAAGCATCCACACCCAGTACCGCGCCCCCGCCTGGTTTCTTCTGAGCGCCAGCGACAGCAGCCACGCCATCGCCACGACCATCGTCGATTGCCAGAGATGATTCACGAGCGCCGCCGTCCAAACTCCGTTCCAGTGGGCTTCGCTCCAGAATGCCGGAAGCGTCATGACTCCACATCCTTTCTGGAGAGCCTGCGCAGGGTGCGCTCCGCTTCCTTCACGTCTTCAAGTGTCAGCTTGCCCGACTCCACCAGGTGCGCCATCAGCGGCTGCGGCCTGCCCCCGAACATCGCCAGCAGCTCATCGATCAGCCGCCGCTGCGCCGCCTCCCGCGTCACCGTCGCCGCAAACACATGAAAGTTCCCCACCTTCCGCGTGCGCTTCACCACGCCCTTCGTCTCCATCCGGTAAACGGTCGTCTGCACGGTCGTATACGCCGGCCGGCGCTTGCCCGGCAGCGCCTCCAGAATCTCCCGGATCGACCGCTCGCCCCCGGCCCATAACGCTTCCATGATCTGAAACTCGAGCTTCGATAACTTCGGCGACGCCACGATTCCTCCTATGCCTGTAGGAATGTTTACTACATGTGTATGCGAGTGTCAACTCTTTTTTGCGCGCATGGTGCGCGCCCGTTTGTTACAGCAACTTGAATCGGAATCCGGTGTTGACACGTCTAAAGAGTGCAGCAGGGTGGCTTAAGTCGCCGATAGCGTTGCCTCCGGCGCCCACCCCAAAGGAGTGTCCCCTATGCGTTTACAAAAACTGCGCGTTGCCGTCACGGCAGCTTCCCTTGCCTTGCTCGCCGTCGCCCCCGTTCTGGCGCAATCCGATTTAGACCAGGGCCAGGGCAAGGCCGTCGTCACGGTTCTCTCCCCTTCGGGCCTCGCGCCCGCCAACCTCTCCGTTAACCAGCTCGCCCTCAAGATCGACGGCAAGCCCACTCCCATCGCCGGCTTCACTCCGCTCAGCAACGACAACGCCCCCATCCAGATGGTCGTCCTTCTCGATGACGGCGCCCGCGAAAGCCTCGGCCTGCAACTGAAAGA
>Ga0335075_10002835_pt1 | contig 27709 bp, 27 predicted proteins | sample Lox_Sample_24_FD_206723 | JGI IMG/M metagenome (GOLD analysis project Ga0335075, IMG submission 206723) | Soil microbial communities from Loxahatchee National Wildlife Refuge, Florida, United States - Lox_Sample_2.4 | ecosystem: Environmental > Terrestrial > Soil > Wetlands | place: USA...
CGATCTTCGACCGGTCCTGGTACGGCCGCGTGCTGGTGGAACGGGTCGAAGGCTTTTGCTCCGAGGCCGATTGGATGCGCGCCTATGGCGAGATCAACGATTTCGAAGAGCAGATGGCGGAAGCCGGCGGGATCGTGGTGAAGTTCTGCCTGACAGTCACGTTGGACGAGCAACTGAACCGTTTCCGCGCGCGGGAGAAGTCGCCGTTCAAGAGCTTCAAGCTGACCGAGGACGACTGGCGCAACCGCGAGAAGGCGCCGGCTTACGACCGCGCAATGTGCGACATGATCGATCGCACCAACACCGCATTCGCGCCCTGGGTGCTGGTGCCGGCAAACGACAAATACTTCGCGCGCATCACGGTGCTGCGCACGTTATGCGACCGGATCGAGGCAAGGCTGTAGTGCCGCCGCAGATTCGCTAATGGGCCAGCGCGTACTGATGCGTCGGCGGAATCTTGCCATTGGCGTCATACATATCGCCGAGAGTGCGGTGCGTCGCATGGCACAGGCTCAGCGCCAGATAGGGCGCAGGATCAACCGCCTTGCCGCCGACCAGCATCGCGAAAAACAGATGCATGCCATACGTCAGCCCGCTGCGCCCGACCACACCGATTTTCTCGCCTGCGCGAACCAGGCGTTGTCCTTCCGCGATCGCCGGCGTGACCATGCCGAGATGGCTGTAGATGCCGACGAAGCCCGGATGCTGCACCAGGATTTGCAGGCCGCCTGGTCCGCGGCGCTCGACGCGGATCACGGTTCCGGCGGCGATCGCCCGCACCGGCGCACCGGCCGGCGCGGGCAGGTCGATGCCGTTGTGGAACGTGCCGGCCAGCGGGCGGGCCGGCAGAATCCGCGGACCGAATGGCGAGGAGATGCACGCGGGCGTGACGGGAGCCAGCAGCGGCGCAGTAATCAATGTGTGCGCAGCCGCGGATACGACGAATGACGGAAACAACCACGCCGCGGCGAACAAAAACGCAACCAGCGCAACGGCATTGTCCCAACGACACCTGGCCACGGTGCGGGCCTCCAAATGGATACCGGACCATGGATCAGGCAGGGCGGATGGCCTGTCTACTCAGAACTGTGTGCCGGCGGGCGCCGCAAACCTGACAGTTGAGTGAACCGGCACGGCGTGAGAGCGGCTGACGCCATCCACCAGTGGCGCGTTCCGCACCGTCACCGGCGGTTACGGCCTGATCCCGGAACCAGCATCACTGGCACTGCATACTGTCGCGGCGATGGGCCGTGCCGCCGCGCGCCGCCTGCCCTTCCGCGGCACCTGATCGCGCTCCCGCCGGGGCAGCCGCTTCGGCCGGATGTTGGTCGTCGCCCACACTGAACCAACCCAGAAGAAACGCTGCCCCGCGACCACCTGCGCCGGCTACAAGCCCGTGCAATCGGTCGCCGGGCGATGCAAGCTGGCCCCGCGCGCGAAAGGAGCGCCGCGCAGCAGGGAGACGGCGATGCATGTTCTGGTCATAGGCGGCGGAATCGGCGGGCTGGCGACGGCGCTGTCGCTGCACGCAGCCGGCATCGGCTGCACCGTGTTCGAGCAAGTCCGCGAGCTGCGCGAGCTCGGCGTCGGCATCAACACGCTACCGCATGCAATCAAGGAACTGGCCGCGCTCGGCCTGCTGCCGGCGCTGGACCGTGCCGGCATCCGCACGCGCGAGCTGATCTACGCCAACCGTTTCGGCCAGGTGGTATGGCGCGAACTGCGCGGCACCGATGCGGGGCTAGATACGCCGCAGTTCTCCATTCACCGCGGCAAGCTGCATGCCGTCTTGCTCGACGCCGTGCGTGAACGGCTGGGCAGCGGCGCCGTGCACAGCGGCTGCCGGTTCCTGTCGTTTGCCGAATACGGCGACCGCATCGAGGCGCGCTTCGAGCAACGCGACTCCAGCGGCACCTTCACGGCGGATGGCGACGTGCTGGTGGGCGCCGACGGCATGCACTCCACGCTGCGCGGCTGTTTCTATCCCGATGAAGGCGCGCCGGTCTGGAACGGCACCATGCTCTGGCGCGGTGCCGCAGACTGGCCGGTCTATGGGGATGGCCGGACCATGGTGATTTCCGGCGGCATGGCGGCGAAATTCGTGTTCTATCCGATCCATTTCGATCCCGCCGCGCCGGACCGGCGGCTCACCAACTGGGCCGTGATGGCGAAGATCGCCGATCCCGCCGGCGCGCCACCACCGCGGCGCGAGGACTGGAATCGCCCCGGCGAGTGGAACGACATCGAGCCGTTCATGCGCAACCGCTTCCGGCTGGACTTCGTCGATCCGCTGGCGCTGATCGCGGCCTCCGGCACGTTCTACGAGTATCCGCTGTGCGACCGCGACCCCCTGCCGCGCTGGTCCTTCGGTCGGACGACATTGCTCGGCGACGCGGCGCATCCGATGTATCCGGTCGGTTCGAACGGGGCCAGCCAGGCGGTGCTGGATGCATGCTCGCTCGCCCGGCATCTGTCCGGCGGCGCGCCGGTGACCCAGGCGCTCGCGGCCTACGACGCCGAACGCCGGCCGATGACGGCCGAGATCGTGCAGAGCAATCGCAAAGGCGGGCCCGAGCGCGTGATCGACGTACTGGAAGAACGCGCGCCGGACGGTTTCACCGACGTAGAGGCCGTGGCATCGCATGCCGAACGCGAGGCGATCGTGCGCGGCTATGCATCGATGGCCGGGTTTGCCAAGGAGCAGGTGAACCGGCCTCGGTGATAGAGTGCCCTACCCCGGCGGCGGCAGGAAATTCACCTCGTGCAAGCCTGCCAGGCGCACCACCTCCGCCGGGTCCGGCACGTTGTCGATCGCGCGGAACAAATCCCACAGGCGCCGCGTCGGCGACACCCAGAAGACGCAGGTGATGTTGGCGCCGCTGTGATTGAACAGCCCGTGCGGTATGCCGCGGGGCAGCCGGATCAGGTCGCCGGCGGAGGCGTTCGCCCCCTGCCCGTCCAGCACCAGATCGAACCGCCCGTCCAGCACATAGATGAACTCGTCCTGTGTGGGATGGATATGCGGCGGCACGAAGGTCCCCGGCGGCAGCAGCGCGTGCCAGGAGAAACTGCTCTCGGTCAGGCTCAGCGGCGTATAGGTCTGGCCAAGAATGTGCCAGACGATCCCTTCCACGCTGCTGCCTTGCTCTGTGACGCCGGCGGTCATCGGGGGCGGGGTGGACATGGCGTTGCTCCTTGGGCTGGACGGCGATGGCGACGGGCGATCCTATGAGGCGAACGAAGGGTTGCCCAGGGCAGAGATGCTGCGATGATCGCAGTGCCGGCGCGGGCCATTGCGCGGCGATCTTCCAAGGGGGCAAGGATGAAAATCAAGCGCGTCGAACACATCGCCATCGCCGTGGATTCCATCGCCGAGTCCGCCAAAATGCTGCGCGACACATTCGGCATCGAGATCGAATACGAGGAGGACCGTCCCACCGCGCGGCTGGCGATGCTGCCGATCGGCGAGACCTACCTGGAACTGCTGCAAGGCAACAGCCCCGACTCCGCCGTCACCCGCTGGATCGATTCCAAAGGCACCGGACTGTTCCATATATGTTTCGAAGTGGCGGACATCGACGCCGCGCTGGCGGAGCTGAAACAGAAGGGCGTGAAGCTGCGCGATGAAACGCCGCGTATCGGGCATGGCGGATCGCGCATCGCCTTCATCGATCCGGCATGCACCGGCAATGTGCTGATCGAGCTGGCGGAACTCCCCGCCGGGCATCAGGCACACTGAGATAAGCGCGCACCGGCACATGTCATTGCGAGCAGAAAGCACGTGCCAGCGCATGTCATTGCGAGCAGGAAGCGCGTACCGACACATGTCATTGCGAGCAGAAAGCGCGCCCCAGCACATGTCATTGCGAGAAGCGAAGCGACGAAGCAATCTTCTGCCCGACGAGCCGCCGCAGCTTATCTCGCAGGAAACCACTTCCTCGCAATAACACGGTCCGGACGGCGCGCGCCGCCCTGATAATGCGGCCTAGCCGTCCAACGGCACACCGAAAGCGGGCAATGGCTCGCGGCCGGCCGCCATCTCCATGGTGATGCGTGGTACCGTTGCGCGCCATCCCGCAAACGCCGCACGCACGCGATCCAGGCGGCGATACTCTGCGTCGCCGCCGCCATCCTCGATGCCACGCAGCGCGCTGTAGGTCTCCGCGATCCAGCCCGCGAGCGGCGGCTTGCCGACCGCTATCCGCGCGGGCGCCGCGTGATGATGGCGCATTTGCGGGCGCAGGAAATCATCCGCCGCCGCGGCCGCGGAATCGGGCGCCGCCGGCCAGACAAGGCCGGTTTCCGTGGCGATGCGGCCCAGCGCGCCGCGCCAGTCCCGCAACAGCCGGTCGTACGATAGCAGGGCGCGCGGTCGGCCGCGCGTCAGGCGCTCGGCTTCCAGCGAATAATGCAGCCACATCGGGGCGGCGATCTCAACCGGCATGTTGTCGCGGCGGCGCAGCGATGCCGTGACTTCCGCGGGATGCCGCAGCGCCAGCACCGGCGCCACCGTCACGTTCATCGCGTCGAACACCGGAAACCACAGCTCGAGCAGGAGTGAAAAACGCGGATCCTTCAGCACGAAGGTAGGCGCATCGCCGAACTCGGCCGCAAGGACCGATGCACAATGGGCGGCAAGCTCGCTGCGCGACGCGGCATCGATAACCGCCGGATCGAAGCCGAAGGGATTGTACCAGTCGGCGCCGACGGTCTTGAAAATCGCCTCGTTCAGCGCCGACACCGGGAACGATTCCCAAAAGCCCGTGGGATTGTCGAAGGCGGCCGCTATCATGCCGGCCGGAGCAGCGGCACCAAGCAGGCAAATCAGCCCCGCCATGGCAGAGGTGCCACTGCGGTGCATGCCCAGAATCAGAACAATCTGCCGAGACACCATTGGTACGCTACGTTCGAGCTTGGACAGAAAAGGCACGCGGTATTGGCATTCCGGCGGGTCGTTTGGCAACCGCTGTGGGCAAACTGCCGCCGATGCACTGCGGAATCAATTGCCGCCGGTGTGCCGATACGGCCCGTTAGTCTTCAACCGGCGGCCGGCTGACGGCAGCAATGTAACGGCGCACCGAGAATTCCAGCGCCTGCTTGCCCCCCTCCTGGATCACGCGGTCCCACCACGCCCCATAGATCGGATCGAAGGCCCAAGGCCGCAGCACCTCCCCGATATGCTGCACCGTGCCGGCATCCAGCGGGATCAGGTCCGGATAGCTCCGCATGAAGCTGACGTTTTTGTCGGGCGTCACCTGCGCGATGTCGCCGGACAGCAGTGCGCCCTTGCCGCAGGCGCCCTGCGCCCAATGCAACACCGTGCCGCCGGCGAAATGGCCACCGCAGCGAATCAACGTGACTCCGGGCGCCAGTTGCTTCGTCTCGCCCTCCCAGAAGCCGACAGCCGAATCCGGCCGCATCACCCAGCGCCGGTCGGCGGCATGCAGCCAGACGGGTGCATCGCCGAACGCGCGGCTCCATTCGATCATCGACGAATAGTAATGCGGGTGGGAGATGGCGATGCCGGCGATACCGCCCAGCGCGCGCACGATCTCCACCGTCGCGTCGTCGATAAAGCTGATGCAGTCCCACAGAATATTGCCGGCTGCCGTGCGCAGCAGCAGCGCTCGCTGCGCAATGGCGAAATTGGGCGTGGTGCCGATGCCGATCAGGCCGGGCTCATGCTGGCGAAAGGCATTGAAATGCGTGCGGCGCATCGCGGCGAGCGTGGTCCAGCCCTGGCCGAGCGGATTTACGTATTGCCGTTCCTCCTGGCAGATGGTGCAGCCGGCCGGGGGCTGGTCGCTGTCGGGATATTGCGTGCCGCAGGTGGTGCAGATGAAAGCGGGCATGGCTGTCTCCGCATCTGAAGCCGCCGGTAGTGTCGCATGATTTACCCGACCGTCGGCAAGTAAGGCGAGACATAGCATGCGAGATATCACTCTCCGCATGCAACTCTGCCGGTCAGCCGTCGGTCAACTAACAGCCTGCCGCGTAACGCAGGGTCCAGCCCGAGGTGCCGGCATCGAACGGCCGGCGCGCTGCGGACCGCCTGCCCTGCCGTCTCGCGCTTCAGTCCTTGCGAAGCCTACCCGAACATCGCCTCGATCGCCGCCGCATCAACATCCTCGATCCGCGCCGGCTGCCATCTCGGCTGGCGGTCCTTATCCACCACCATCGCCCGCACCCCCTCGGCAAAATCCGCATGCGCCATGGTCGTGCGCGTCAGCGCGAACTCCGCATCCAGCGCCTGCGGCAATGTCAGCTCCCCACCCCGTTGCAGTGCCTTCAGCGTGAAGCACAGCGCCGAGGGCGACGCCCTGCGCAGCATCTCCAGCGTGCGCTGCGCCCAGCCGCTGTCCTCGCCCGTCAGTTCCCGCACAATTTCCGCCACCGTGCCGGCACCGAAGCAGCGGTCCAGCGCCGCACGATCCGTCGCCAGCGAAAACGCCGGCAGCGGCGCCGCGAATTCCGCCAGCACGCCGGCACCATCCGCGGCCAGCGCCTGCGCCAGCGCACCCATCTGGGCGCGCGCACAGAAATGCGTGGCCAGCCCGGCATGCACCGAATCGGCACCCTGCATGCGCGCGCCGCTCAGCCCCATGTAAAACCCGATCCGGCCCGGCAGCCGCGGCAGGAAATACGTGGCGCCGATATCGGGGAAGAACCCGATCCCCGTTTCCGGCATGGCGAACATCGCACGCTCCGTCGCCACGCGGTACGGCGCATGCACGGAAACCCCGATGCCGCCGCCCATGCAGATTCCGTCGATCAGCGCGACATAGGGTTTCGGATAACGCGCAATCATCAGGTTCAGCGCATACTCCTCGCGGAAGAATGCATCCGCCGCCGCCCGATTGCCGCTGAGCTGAGCGTCGCGCAGCGCGATGATGTCGCCCCCGGCACAGAACGCACGATCGCCGGCGCCTTCGATAACGACAACGTGCACGTGCGGATCGTCCTGCCAGGCCGCCAGTGCGCGGGTCAGGACGCGGATCATGTCCAGATCCAGCGCGTTCAGCGCCTTGGGGCGATTCAGCAAAATCCGTCCCGCCCGGCCGTCCCGCCGGGCGATCACGCTCTGGTCTTCCGACATCGATACGTCTCCGCAAACCCGCGTGATTTACGGGCCGTGGCGCCCTGCGGCAACGGCGCGTCGCGGTCGATTTACTGGCCGTAACGGCGTTGACCAGCCATTTTCGGCCCGGCGAGCGGAGACTTCACGCATGGGAGACCTGGCAGTCCGGCAGCCCCATCTCGGGCGCGAGACCATCGGCTTGCTCGGCCGGATTGTGGACAGCGAGAACGCCGGCGTCCCGCAGGACCATATCGAGCCCTACCTGCTCGTGCGCCTGCTGCGCTGCGGCTATGTCCGGCGCAAGGAAACGGACTCGCCATTCTTCATCGCCACGCAGGCGGGCATCGAGCGGGCGCGCCTGGAACACCATCTTGCCAAGCGGCGCCAGGAAGAATTCGAACGCCGCGAAATCATTCGCGGCCGCGTTCAGACGATGATCGATCGGCTGGAACTCGATCGAGCGCCGGTGCCGGCGACGCCTGCATTGCGTGACCTGCCGCTCTATCGTGAACGCCGGTTGCCGTTCCTGCCCGAACCGCCGCGCCTGCCGGGGCACGCGCTCGCGCCGGCGTCAGCGGCGGTTGCGAACCGCGTGGCTTCCGGCATGCGCGACACGCCGGAGGACGTGCTCCGCGCGATCCGCGAGACGGAAGTCCGGGCAAAACGCGCGCCGTTCATACCGGAGACCAATGCACCGCCGACGCCTGACTCCAGCGACACGGCGATCATGCATGTCGGCAGGTTGCCGAAACCGCGATCGCTCGTTCCACCGGAACGCCCCGCCGCGTCACCGCCCAATGAAGCGCTGCCACCGATGGTCGTTGCGGAGGTGATCGACCCGCGAATGGATTCCGAAACGCCGAACGATGCACCGCCGGTCTCCGGCGATCCCACGCACCGCGGCATCCCATGGAGCCGTACTGCTCTTGCAGCCACCGTCGCGGCAGCGGTCTTGTTGATCGGCGATCCGCTCCACCGGCACGAAGCGCCACCGGTTGAGAAGGCGTCCCCTGTTTCGTTCGCGCAGCAACACGCCCTGGTGCACCCACGCAGCCAACCGGCGCCGGCCATCGTCGCTGCGGAACGGACGCATTCCTCCAAAGTGCGAGCATTGGTGACCGAACCCAATACCCCTACCGCCGCTGTCATTGCTAACAAGATACATCCGTCACGGCCGGGCGCGACCCGGACATTGTCCAACAACCGCTCGGATCACGCAGCAAAAGCCGCCCCCGACCACCAACGGCAAATCGCCGAGTCAAGCACCGCCATGACAACCCGACCTCGCGCCCTGACGCATTCGAACACCACGCAGGCACCCTCAGTCGCAGGATCGGCAGCGCCGGCCAACCGTCCACACCTTGTACCGGCTCACGCCGCACCCGTACTGATCGAGAAGGCCCAGGCCGCGCCCCCGTCGGTGCCGCCGTCGCCTACCCCGCGCCTCGTGCCCGTTCTGGCGACCGCGACACTCCCGCAAATCGCGGAACCGTCAGAACCCGCCGACCAGGCGCCCCGGCACAACCCAATCGCCCACACACCGGATCATGCCAGCGCACCGCCGCACCTTCAGCACAAGCAGGCTGTCGCCGACGCAGCAAAAGCCGCGCCCGACCAACGGCGGCAGACGGCCGAGTCAAGCACCGCCACCACGAGCGGGCCTGGCGCCCTGACGCGTTCGAGTAACACGCAGGCGCCTTCAGTCGAAGCATCGGCAGCGCCGGCGGCCCGTCCGCATCTTGTGCCGGTTCAGTCCGCACCCATACTGATTGCGAAGGCCGAGGCCTCGGTCCCACCGTCGCCTCCCCCGCGCCTCGTCCCCGTGGTTGCGACCGCGACACTCCCGCAAATCGCAGAACATCCGGAACAATCAGAACCTGCGGACCAGGCGCCCCGGGACAACGCAATGGCCCACAGACCGGATCACGCAAGCGCACCGCCGCACCTTCCACACAAGCAGGCTGCCGCGGATCCCAATTTAGCCGCACACAGTTTCGCTCAACCGGAAACCCATCCGAACACACACCCGGTGCCGCACCACGACGCCCTAACCCGCGTCATGGCAAGGCTGCGCGCCGGAGAAGTGAACGGGGACGCGATGGTCGATCGGCTGAACAAGCTCAGCCTGGAGGCCGCACGTCACGGCCAGATTTTCGTCCCGCCGGGCGCGCCCCACCCATCAGTTACTCCGCCAAAGCCGTCACTCGCGATCGCGCTTCCTTGAACGCCGGCATGACCTCCTCGGAGAAACGCTGCAATTGCTCCAGCGCGACATTCAGCGGCACACCGATCGCCATGCTGCACGTCACCCGGTCCAACCCCGGATAGCGCTTCTCCACCGCCTTCAATTGCTCGACGATGTCGTCCGCCGTCCCCGTCAGGAATCCGCCAGCCTTCACCGCATCCTCGATCCGCGGCAGCTTCGTCGCCATCGCCCGCCTCGGATCGCGCATCGCCTCAATCTGCTCTTCCGTCAGCGCACGCACCAGGCGCAGTTCGCCGAACATCTTCATGTTCTCTTCGTAGTATTTCGCCGCCTCGCGCATCCCCGCCTCGCGGCTTTCGGCAATCAGGAACTGATACCCCAGCGACAGCCGCTCGCCGAGTTCGATCTCCTTGCCCGCCCGCGCATAGGCGTCGCGGAACGCGATCATGTGCCGGTCCACCGCGCCGCCTTCCGCCGACCCGCCGCCGATCACCCCGCAGATGCCATGCTTCGCCATGAAATCAAACGCGCGCTGCGACCCGCTCTGAATCGGCTGCCAGCATTCCACCGGCCGCCGGAACGGGCGCGGCACCAGCGTCAGTTCCTTCAGCGTATAGCCGCGATACGGCACCTCCGGCGGCAGCGTGTAGTACTTGCCCTTGTGGCTGAACGACTCCTCATTGAACGCCCGGAAAATGATATCCACCTGCTCTTCGAACAATTCGCGGTTGGCATTCTGGTCGAGCAACGGCGCGCCGAAGGTCTCCACCTCCCGCGTGTGATAACCCCGGCCGACGCCGAAGATCACGCGGCCCTCGCTGAGGATGTCGGCCATCGCATAATCTTCGGCCAGCCGCAGCGGATGCCACATCGGCGTGATGTTGAAGCCGCAGCCGATCTTCAGCCGCTTCGTGACGTGCACCAGGTGCATCGCCATCATCAGCACGTTGGGAATGCCCTCATAGCCCTCGTACTGGAAATGGTGCTCTGCCATCCAGAAGGCGTTGAAGCCGACCCGGTCCATCAGCTTGGCCATCTCCACCGCCTTGGTCAGCGTGGTGGCCAGCTTCTCGTTGGAGTACCGCCGGTCGTTCACCGGAGTGCCGCCATAGCCGAGATTCTCCATGTCGATATGGCCGGCATAGGAGCTGTCGAACTTGGTGATCATCTGGGCGTCCTTCCCTGCGGTGCGGCGAGCAATGCGCCGGTGCCTTATCCTTCCGCCACGGACTGGCGACCGGGGATGTGCTCCAGTCGCCGGTCGTGGCCCAGCGCGAGCACGATCAGCGCCGACATGATCGGCCCCAGCGCCAGCGCGATCAAGCCGAAGGTGAAGCTGCCGCCTGTCGCATCCTTGATCAGGCCGAACAAGTAGGGACCGAAGAAACCGCCCAGGTTGCCCAGCGCGTTGATCAGCGCAATGCCGCCCGCCGCGGCCGTGCCGGACAGCATCGCCGTCGGCAGGCTCCAGAATGTTGGCCCGGTGGAAGACTGTCCGATCGAGGCGACCACCAGCATGGTCATGGTCATCACGGGATCGGTCATCAGCCCCGTGGCGATCAATCCCGCTGCACCGACGCTGTAAGCGATGGCGACGTGGCGCGGACGTTCGCCGGTGCGGTCCGAATGGCGCCCCCACAGGATCATGGCGCAGGCGCCGAACACGTACGGAATGGCGTTGATCAGCCCCGTGGCGCCGAAGCCCGCCGCCAGCCGGTGCACGATCTGCGGCTGGAACAACACGATGCCGTAACCGGAGAACGTACCGCCGAAATACACCAGCGACAGCAGCAGCACGCGCTTGTCCAGCAGCGCCTGCTTCAGGCTGTAGCTGCGGATGGCCTCGCGCCGCGCCTTCTCCGACTCAAGCCGTCCGATCAGCCAGTTCTGTTGCTCCCGCGTCAGCCAATGCGCGTCGCTGGGCCAGTCGGTCATGAACGCCCAGAACGCAATGCCGAGCAGCACGGCAGGAACCGCTTCCAGGATGAACAACCATTGCCAGCCGGCGATGCCGAACGCGCCGTCGAGATCAAGCAAGAAACCGGAGACGATGGAGCCGAGAATGTTGGACAGCGGGATCGCCGCCATGAACACGCCGACGATGCGGGAACGGTAATAGGACGGGAACCACCAGGTCAGATACAGGATGATGCCGGGGAAGAAGCCGGCCTCCGCAAGGCCAAGCAGGAAGCGTACGGAATAGAAGGATAGCGGGCCGGCGGCAAGAGCAGTACAGCCGGAGATGATGCCCCAGGTGATCAGGATGCGTGCGATCCAGATGCGCGCCCCGACCTTGGCGAGGATGATGTTGCTCGGGACTTCGAAGATGAAGTAGCCGATGAAGAAGATGCCGCCGCCGAATCCATAGACCGCCGAGCTGAAATGCAGTGCCTTGTTCATGGTCAGCGAGGCGAAGCCGACATTTACGCGATCGAGATAGGCAACGAAATAGCAGGCCATCAGCAACGGCAGCAGGCGCCACGCGACGCGGGCCATGGTCTGGCGTTCGAGGTCGGTGATTTGATGGGTCAATCCGGCAGCGCTGGCTGCGTCGTTCATGGTTGTTTTCTCCCGAAGGCGTTTCTTCGATTTGTCCGGCTTTGCCCGACATCAATTCGAATGGTAGCGGGTTGGCAGCCGGGCGCGAGCCGCGTTTACGCGATGGTTGGCTTGCGTTTCCCGGGACGCAGATGCCCATTGTCATGGCGGGTAGGATCGGAGCCGAGACGTTTTATCCAGGCGCGGGCTGGCCGATGGCCGGTAAGCACCCGCAATGACACGGACGGCGTGCAGCAATTCTGCCCTGCATCCGATCAACGCCGCCGCCCCTGGAAATAAGCGCGAAACGGCGCCAATGTGCACCGTTCAGGGGACCAGCCATGCATATCGAGACCGACGCCACCCAGCATCTGCAACGCGCCGCGCAGGCCGCGCGTGCTGCGTCGCATGCGCTGGCCCGCACCGGCGCGGCGCAGCGCAACGACGCGCTGCACGCCATGGCAGCCGCCTTGCGGGCGCAGTCGCCGGCCATTCTCGCGGCCAACGCTGCCGACCTTGACGCAACCACCGGCACCGCCGCATTCCGCGACCGCCTGGCGCTGACCGAGGCACGTATCGAAGCAATGGCCAAGGGCCTGGTCGACGTTGCCGCGCTGCCCGATCCCCTGGACCGCGTGCTGGCCGACTGGACCCGGCCCAACGGGCTGCGCATCCAGCGGATCGCCACGCCGATCGGCGTCATCGGCATGATCTACGAAAGCCGCCCCAATGTCGGCGCCGACGCCGCTGCTCTGTGCCTCAAATCCGGCAATGCCGTGATCCTGCGCGGCGGCTCGGAGAGCATCCGCAGCGCGCAGGCGATCAACGCCGCGCTCGTTGAAGGGCTGCGCGCGGTCGGCCTGCCCGAAGCTGCCGTGCAGACCGCGCCCAACGCAGACCGCGCCTTTGTCGCGGCCATGCTGGCGGGTGCCGGCTTGCTCGACCTGATCATTCCGCGCGGCGGCAAATCGCTGGTGGAGCGGGTGCAGCGCGAGGCGCGCGTGCCGGTGCTGGCGCATGCCGAGGGCCTTTGCCACACCTACGTCCACGCCGCCGCCGACCCCGACATGGCGCGCAACATTGTCGCCAATGCGAAAATGCGCCGCACCGGCATCTGCGGCGCCACCGAAACGCTGCTGATCGACCGCGCCATCGCCCCCGCCCTGCTGCCGTTGATCGTCGCCGATCTGCGTGCGCTGGGCTGCGACTTCCGCGCCGACTCCGCAGCGCGCGATATCGTCCCCGATCTGCCGCCCGCAACCAACGCCGATTTCGACATCGAATGGCTGGACGCGATCCTCTCCATCGCGGTCGTGGATGGCGTCGATTCCGCGCTGGCGCACATCGCCCGCCACGGCAGCGAGCACACCGATGCCATCGTCACCGACGATGCCCTGGCCGCGGAACGTTTCCTCGCCGGCCTGGAATCCGCCGTGGCGCTGTGGAACGCCTCCACCCAGTTCTGCGATGGCGGCGAATTCGGCTTCGGCGCGGAAATTGGCATCGCCACCGGCCGCATCCACGCGCGCGGCCCGGTCGGGTTGGAGCAACTCACGACGTATCGCTACGTCGTGCGTGGCACGGGACAGGTGCGCCCCTGAACGCTCGCCCGGTTGATCCGTTGCCGAAATTTGGCGACCGGCGGCGCATCCGCATCGGCTTGCTCGGCGGTTCGTTCAACCCGGCGCACGCGGGACATCGCCATATCGCCAGGCTCGCACGGCGGCGGTTGCGGCTGGACCAGGTGTGGCTACTTGTGTCACCCGGCAATCCGCTGAAGCCGGCAGACGGCATGGCGCCGTTCTCTCAACGCATCGCCGGCGCGCGAAGGATTGCCGATGGGCGGCGCACGATCGCCACTGCGCTCGAAGTCGCGTGGGGCACGCGTTTCACCATCGACACGCTGCGCAAACTGCGGCGGCGATTTCCGCGCGCAAAATTCGTGTGGCTGATGGGTGCCGATATCCTGACCCAATTGCCGCGCTGGCTGCACTGGCGGGCGTTATTGCGCCTCGTGCCTGTCGCCGTGCTGCCGCGTCCCGGCTATACCAGCCGCGCGCTGGCGGGGCAGGCCGCAAGGTGGATGCGGCATGCACGCCGCCCGGAGCATGCCGCATCGCTCTTGCCTGGCACGGCCCCGGGATGGGTATTGTTGATGGCGCCGCAGGTCGCGGTTTCCGCCTCCGCGATTCGCGCCGGCGCCGAGCAGGGAGCATTGTCATAGCCAAGCCGTCACAGCCAGCATCGCCGGCGCGCCACAAGCCCACGCCACGCAAGCGCGTGAAGCCGCCGCTGGCGATGGCCGACAAAACGCCCGGCACGCCGCGCAAGAAGACGATCGCCGCCGGACCGAAACCCGTGCCGCGCACGCGGCGCAAGGCGGCCGAACCGACCATGCTGGAGAAGCTGCAGTCCGTGATCGTGCGCAGCCTCGACGACGACAAGGCGGAAAACGTCGTCACGCTGGACCTGGCCGGCAAGGCGATGTTCTGCGATCGCATGGTGATCGCGACCGGCCTCGCCGATCGCCAGATCGCCGCGATGGCAGAGCACTTGAGCGAGAAGCTGCACGAGGCCGGCTTGCCACGCGTGCAGGTCGAAGGAAAAGGCAGCTCCGACTGGGTTCTGATCGACGCCGGCGACATCATCGTGCACCTGTTCAAGCCGGAAGCACGTTCAATGTACGCGCTTGAAAAGATGTGGGGCGCCGACCTGGACGACTAACAAAACCTCTCCCGCTTCGCGGGGTTGAGCCGCGAAGCGGATCGACGCGAGATGCGAAGCATCGAGGGTGAGGGTGATCGGGTCGGCACAATCTTGTCTAACAATCCCTGGGGAGCCCCCTGAATGCCCGCCTCCCGCCGCCGCTCCCTTGTCTCCCTCTACCGCGCCCTCGCCGAGCGCGGCATGAACGCCGGCAGCTCCGGCAACGTCAGCGTCCGCACGCGCGCCGGCATGCTGATCACCCCCTCGGGATGCTCTGCCGAGTCCTTGCGTGAGCCCGATCTTGTCTCCGCGGCACTAGACGGCACCGTTCGCGGCAAGGGCACGCCATCATCCGAATGGTCGATGCATGCTGCCATCTACGCCGCGCACCCGACCGCCGCCTGGATCGTGCACACCCACGCCGACGCCTGCACTGCCCTCGCCTGCCTCAACGAAGGCCTGCCGGGCTTCCATTACATGGTCACCCGCTTTGGCGGCGACGACGTGCGCTGCGCGCCCTATGTCACCTTCGGCACGCCGGATCTTGCCCGCGTCGCAGCCGTGGCAATGGCAGGCCGCACCGCCTGCTTGCTCGCCAATCACGGCATGATCGTGCACGGCCGCACGGCGGGCGACGCTTTGACCAGCGCCGTTTTGCTGGAAACGCTATGCCGCCAATACTTGCTCGCCCGCGCGGCCGGCGCGGTGCGGCTGCTGACGGCAGAGGAGATGCAGGCAGCTCAGGAGCGGTTCAGGACGTACGGCACGAAGCCAGGACACCCGGCATGATACCAGGCACCGAAATGGCCGACACACGGCGGGCCGCCCCACCTCCACATGTCATTGCGACGAGCGCAGCGGCGCGGCAACCTCGTTCGCCATACGCCGCTTGGTCGCTGTTCAACGGGTTGGAAACTGCGTTTTCGCTTCGCTCCTCGCGATGACATGAGGCCGCGCACCGCCGTTACCGCAGAGTTCCAAGAGGTAGACATGACTGTGTTACCCAATTTGGCTGGCCGTATTGCCCTGGTCACCGGCGCCTCTCGTGGCATCGGCCGCGCGATCGCGCTCGCGCTCGCGGAAGCCGGCGCCGATGTCGCGGTGAACTATCGCGAACGCGCCGAGGATGCGCACCAGGTCGTCGAAGCCATCGCTGCGCAGCGCCGCCGTGCCATTGCAATCGCTGCCGACGTTTCCGATGCCGGCGCCGTCGCGGGCATGATGCAGACGATCGCCACCCGTCTCGGATCGGTCGGCGTGCTGGTCAACAACGCCGGCATCGCCTTGATCCGGTCCGTGGACGACCTGACCGAGGCGGATTTCGACGCCACCATCGCGGTGAACCTGAAATCCGCGTTCCTGTGCACCCAGGCGGTGCTGCCGCATATGCGCGCGCAGCGCTGGGGGCGGATCGTCAATATCTCATCCGGTGCTGCGCGCGGTGCCGGCGGGATCGGCGTGCACTACAACGCCTCCAAGGCCGGCATGGAAGGCCTGACGCGCGGCTATGCCGCCAGGCTGGTGAAGGAAGGCATCACGGTGAATGCGGTGGCGCCATCGCTGATCGACACCGACATGATGTCGGCCCGGCGGGAGGAATACGAAAAGCGTATCCCGCTCGGCCGCATGGGCACGCCGGACGAAGTCGCGCAGGCGGTGCTGATGGTACTGGGCAATCCCTACATGACGGGACAGACGGTGCAGCTCAACGGCGGCACGAATTTCATCTGAACGGTGGCGTTCGACGTCCGGCAACTACCGGCGCGAACGGCGTTACCGCTCAGTGCGCAAACAAAGGGAGAATCGGACATGACCCTGAAGATCGAACGCTTCCAGCCGGAGGGAATGAACGTGCGGCTGTCCGCCGGCCAGCCATCCTATTCGCATGTCGTGACCGTCAGCGGCTCGGGCAAGATCGTCTATATCGCCGGCCAGCTTGCCCGCGACATCGACGGCAACTGCGTCGGCATCGGCGACATGCGCGCGCAGATGGAGCAGACGTTTTTGAATTTGGATCGGTGCTTGCGGGCGGCGGGCGCGACCTGGGCGGACGTGGTCAAGACCAACACCTACGTCACCGATTTCGACGAATTCCAGAAATGCGCTGATGTGCGGATGCGCTACCTGGGCGTCGCCACGCCCACCAGCACGACGGTCGGCGTCACGCGTCTGGCGGGCCCGGATTTCATGATTGAAATCGAGGCGGTGGCCGTGGTGAACGGGTAATACCAGCCGAAGAAACGGCTGACGCTGCCGTTCCGCGGCACGGCACGGCACGGGCCCACGCATCCCAGGGATTGACGATCGCGACCGGCAGATCGGCAAAATGCCGCGTATTGCGGGTTGCCAAGGTCGCGTGGCTCGCCAGAACGATGCCCGCGATAAGAGTGTCGCGCAATTCACCAGGCCGACCCGCGCGCCGGCGCGCGGCCATCAACACGGCGGCTTGCTCTGCCGCCGCGGTATCGAACGCAACAACGCGATGGCCCAGATCGTCGGCAACCAGCCGCTCGAATTCATCCTCCAATCGGGACCGCCGGCGGCTCGGCGGCAAGACCTGGAAGCCGAACCGAATTTCGAACACGACGATGGACGTCGTCCAGACCGACGGCTCCGCCTGCCGATCCAGCCATTCCGTCACGGCACGTTCGGGAGTCCGCCGCATCAGCTCGAAAATGACATTCGTATCGAGTATGATCATCGGTCGAACGCCGCAGGCTCGGGCGGGTAGCCACGCAATTCCGCAATCGCCTCATCGTCGCGCAGTCCAATTTTTGCAAAGCGTGCGGCGATCCGAGTGCCGAGCTTGCCCTCTCGGCCCGCGTCCATATTGACCGCGGCACGCAGGATCGCGCGCACTTCCGCCTCCATGCTGCAGCCGTGTGCGGCGGCGCGGCGGCGCAGCTTCGCTTTGACGTCCTCTTCCAGGTTCCGCACGACGAGCTGAGCCATAGGCGGGTCCTCCTGATATCAATGATAGCACAATGCCAATTGGTTGGCGACCGCCCCTTTGCCTCCGGCCCCCCGAAGCGCAGTATCCCGCCATGCCGAACGCCCCCGCGCCCACCGTGGCCGCCCCAACACTCGCGGCCCCCACCCTGGCCGCAAACGTCATGCACTTCGCCCGCCTGCTCCGCCGCGCCGGCCTTCCCGTCGGCCCAGCGGAAACGCTGGCGGCCCAGCAGGCCCTCTCCCTGATCGACCTCGGCGACAAAGCAGAAGCCCGCACGGCACTCCGTACCGTCATGATCCACCGCCACGAACACCAGGAAGTCTTCGACCAGGCCTTCGCCTTGTTCTGGCGCGACCCCACCGCCGCCGAACAAGCCGCCGCCATGGCCCTGCTGGAAGCGCAGAAGGAAAAGAAACTCGAACGCCCGCCCCCGGCCTCCCGCCGCGTCGCCGAAGCCTTCCAGCAGAAGCGCGAGCAACGCCCCGCCGCCCAGGACGAACCCCCGGTCCAGGACGCCGTGCTGACCGTATCGGACCAGGAACGCCTGCAACGCATGGATTTCGAGGCGATGAGCGCCGCGGAAATCGCCGCCGCCAAGCGCGAAATCCGCCGCCTGACCCTGCCGCTCGACATGCGCCGCACGCGCCGCCTGCGCCCCGATCCGCAGGGGCCCGTCACCGACCTGCGCCGCACCATCCGCCAAAGCCTGCGCCAGGGCGGCGAAATCCTGGAAATCGCCCGCAACCGCCGCCAGCTTCGCCCGCCGCCGCTCGTGGTGCTGTGCGACATCTCCGGCAGCATGTCCCGCTATGCCCAGCTCCTGCTGCACTTCCTCCACGCCGTCACCAACGACCGCGACCGCGTCCACGTCTTCTTGTTCGGCACGCGCCTCACCAACATCACGCGCCAGCTCCGCCACCGCGACCCCGAAGTCGCGTTCCAGACCGTCGCCCACGTGGTGCCCGACTGGTCCGGCGGCACCCGCATCGGCGAGGCGCTCGCCGCCTTCAACCGCCGCTGGGCCAAGCGCGTCCTGGCGCAGGGCGCGGTGGTATTGCTCATCACCGACGGCCTGGACCGCCCGCGCGACGCCGAAAGCGCCGGCGAACTGGCGGAAAACATGGACCGGCTGCACCGATCCTGCAGCCGGCTGATCTGGCTCAATCCGCTGTTGCGCTGGTCGGGGTTCGAGCCAAAATCCCAGGGCATTCGCGCGATGCTGCCGCATGTCGACGAGTTCCGGCCGGTGCACAACCTGGCGAGCCTGAAGACACTGGTCGACCTGCTGTCGCGTCCCGCACCGTCACGCGGATTGGTGCCGCTGGGCGAATATGGAAGGATGGCCGCATGAACGAAGTGGAAGACGTACTCAGCACTGCCGCCGGCTGGCGCGCAGCGGGCGAGCAAGTGGCACTGGCCACGGTGACCGAAACCTGGGGCAGCTCACCGCGTCCGGCAGGCAGCCAGATGGCGGTGACGAAATCCGGCAAGATGGCGGGATCGGTGTCCGGCGGCTGCATCGAGGGCGCGGTCGCCGACGCCGCCATGCGCACGATCGAGACCGGCTCGCCGCAATTGCTCGATTTCGGCGTAACGAACGAGCGTGCCTGGGAAGTCGGCCTGGCCTGCGGCGGCAAGGTGAAGGTGTTCGTGGAGAGGTTGCTGTGATTGCGTATGCAAAACCTCTCCCGCGAAGCGGGAGAGGACGCCGCGCAGCGGCGGGTGAGGGTGCCGCAAACCCCCGGCACTTCTTTGAACCGCGCGCGCAAGCAATACCGAATCCTTCGGCGGCACCCTCACCCTCGGCGCCATCGCGCCTCCACCTCTCCCACTGCGCGGGAGAAACCATGTGACCCCCGATACGATCGCTGCCCTGGACGCAGCCAGGCGCGACGGCCGCCCGATCGTGCTCGCCACCCGCCTGCCGGACGGCGAGCAACGTCTGCTGCCCGATCCGGCATCGCCGGCAGAACTGAACGAAGCCGCCGCGTCGGCCCTGCGCGACGACGCAAGCGGCACCGTGAAAATCGCCGGCAGCGACTGGTTCCTGCACGTCTATAACCCGCCGCTGCGCCTCGTGGTTGTCGGTGCCGTGCATATCGCGCAGGCGCTGGTGCCGTTCGCCTCCCATTGCGGCTTTGCCGTCACCGTGGTGGACCCGCGCCGATCCTTCGCCTCGGACGAACGGTTCCCGGACGTGACCATCTCGACCGCCTGGCCGGACGAGGCAATGGACGAACTGCGCCCCGACATCCGCACCGCCGTGGTCACGCTGACCCACGATCCGAAGCTGGACGACCCGGCGCTGGACCGCGCATTGAAATCGCCCGCGTTCTATATCGGTGCACTCGGGTCCCGCCGCACCCACGCGGCGCGCCTGAAGCGGCTGCGCGAACTCGGCCACACCGACGCGGAAATGGCCCGCATCAAAGGCCCGGTCGGCCTGAACATCGAAGCCGTCACCGCGCCGGAAATCGCGCTTTCCATCATCGCCGAGATCGTTGCGGTGCGCCGCGGCGCGCCCATCCCGCAAAAGACGCCGCTGGCGGCATGAACTTCGGCCCGACGCCACTCGACGAGGCCCGCGGCGCCATCATGGCGCACAGCCAGCGGGTCGGTGACCGCATGATCCGCAAGGGCGCCGTACTCGACGATGCCGCGATCGCCGCCTTGCGCGAGGCCGGCCGCACGGACGTGATCTGCGCCCGCCTGGAACCCGGCGACGTGCCGGAGGACATCGCCGCGGATCGCCTCGCCACGCCACTGGTTTCGCCGTTGATCGCACGCACCCGCGCGGCGACCGGCCGCGTCAATCTCGCTGCCGATGCACCAGGATTGCTGCGCGTCGATGCGGCGAAGATCGACCGGCTGAACACGATCGATGAGGGCCTGACCGTCGGCACGCTGCCCGATTACGCGGTGGTCGCGCGGAAGGATCTTGTCGCGACCATCAAGGTGATTCCGTTCTCGGTGCCCGGCACCGTCGTCGCCGTGGCGGAGGCATTGGCGCGGCAGGGCGGCTCGCCGCTGGCGTTGCATCCGTTCCGCGCCCTGAAGGTCGGCCTGGTGGCAACCGAGCTGCCGGGCTTGAAGGACAGCACCACCGAAAAGACCATTGCCATTACTGAACAACGCATCTCTGCGCTCACCGGCATCCTGCTGCCGCCCGTGCGCTGCCCGCACGAGGAAATCGCGATCGGTCACGCCCTGGAAGGCCTGATCGCCGACGGGGCGGAGCTGCTTTTGGTGATCGGTGCCTCGGCGGTGCTGGACCGGCGCGATGTCGGGCCGCAGGGTATCGTGCGGGCGGGCGGCGAAATCCTGCATTTCGGCATGCCGGTGGATCCGGGCAACCTGATCTGCCTCGGACGCGTCGGCGAGCGCCCTGCCTTGGTGCTGCCCGGCTGCGCCCGCAGCCCGAAGCTGAACGGCATCGATTTTGTCCTGCACCGCTTGTTCGCCGGCCTGAAGGTCACGCCGACCGACATCATGAAAATGGGAGTCGGCGGCCTGCTGAAGGAGATCGAGGTGCGCCCCATGCCGCGCGAAAAAGCGTCTGCCCAGCCGCCGCATGGCGTGGCGGCGCCGCGCAGCGCGCCAACCATCGCGGCGGTGGTGCTGGCCGCCGGGCGTTCGCGCCGGATGGCGCCGCACAACAAGCTGCTGATTGCCGACAAGACCGGCAAGCCGATGATCGCCCGGGTGGTGGACAACGTGCTGTCGTCCAACGCCCGGCCGATCCTGGTGGTCACCGGGCACATGGCCGAGCAAGTGGAACATGCGCTGGGCGGCCGGCCTGTGCGCTATGTCCATGCCGCAGACTACGCGGAAGGCTTATCGGCGAGCCTGAAGACCGGCATAGCCGCGGTGCCGCAGGAATGCTCTGCCGCGTTGGTCTGTCTGGGCGACATGCCGCTGGTCACGGGGCGGATGATCGACCGGCTGCTGCAGGCGTACGATCCCGACGAAGGCCGGCTGATCGTGCTGCCGGTGTTCCACGGCAAGCAGGGCAATCCGATGCTGTGGGACCGCCGCTTCTTCCCCGAGATCCTGCAGGTATCAGGCGATTCCGGAGCGCGCTTCCTGGTCGGCAAGCACATGGAATCGGTGGCGGAAATCGAAATGGCGGACGACGCAGTGCTGCGCGATTTCGACACGACGGAGTCGCTGGCGACGTTGCCGCAGCGGTTGCGGCCGGAGGGCGTCGCGTAAACGCGTCGCCGCGGTGAAGGCCGAACTGAAGCGGGCCGGGATCACCTATGCCCAGCTCGCCGAGAAACTGAATGAACACGGCCTAGAGGAGACGGAGGGGGGATGGGGGCGAAACTTGCCCGCGGCACGTTCTCGGCGACGTGGCCCTTAGCCGTGCTGACGGTGCTGGGGATCGCGGCGCTGACGTTGGCTGACCTATGACTGCAACGGTCGCACTGCTGTGGACGGGGATAGGCATTGCTATCGTTGCAGTCACAGCCACAATCCTTTACCTTTCAATACAAACTTTCGATTGAAAACGGAAAGAAAGCGCAACACAGGCAAATATCTCCGTCCGCAGCATCATTCCGTACGCACAAACAATGCAACGCAGTTTGCAGTCAGGACGATCGCCGCACACATACACACCGTAGCGGATCAACTGAATGGCCAAAAAGAACAACAGTACTGCCAGGACCGTGAGCGCGCCTCACGCGAAATAGGAGGATTGATTTTCACCGGAGCCGCCGGCGTTGCTGCTAAGAGGTCCCTCGGTAAACTCCTATTTATGACAGCCCCAGTTTCCCGTTTTCGTTCGTCTGATATGTGTGTCTGGTATCGACAAACATTCGTCTATACTAAGCACGCAATATGCACCGCTATTCCTTCTGAGTATCACGGGAACCCCAGTGCGACAATGAGGGTCTTTCGAAAGGCTCATTTCTATAAATCTTACCGTTCTAGGCTGATTACTCAGTTGGTCCGGGATCCTCTGTACGTTCGCTTGCGCTGGGAAACACCTCGGGAGCAGCAATATCGTTAGAATGACGATTTTTAGGATCTGGCCGCGGGGCCCGAAGAAAGAAGCGCCGGCAAGGCGGTTGCCCAGGACTTGGACGTTCACATCAAGCCCTAGGCTCTGGGCTTCGACCCTCGTCGATGCGGTCGCCATTGCGGCGGCCAACGCACCGAACTCGATCTTTTTGCTAATGCGCATTTTCCTTTCAACTCCACTGACCGGCTTTAGCGAATGTTGCAGAACACGCTGCAGTCTGCATCCCCAGAACAAGTGATGCAGAACTGCCACATGAAGCGCCTGGCAACCTTGATCGACGCCTGCTACGCCGCAGCGATGGAGCCAGACCGATGGCCGGCCGCCCGCGCCGTTACCTCGGCGTTAACAATAGGTTAGTGGCAACAAACATTCGCATAAGCAAGCGAATTTCTCTCGCGAGAACGAGAACCGTTACGTGAGCGTGCATCGGTCCAACATGTCCTTCGTTCAGGGTGGGCGCCTGAAGAGAGGCACGGGACAGCGCGGCCACAGTGTTACAAGTCGGCAACGTTGGCGCAACGGGCGACCGCTGCCAGATAGTACCCGGTCCCGTTGAAACTGGCCAGGGTGCCCACCGGCCCGATCACCCGCACCCTCTGCACCGGCGGGCCTACACCTCTCCCGCGCATGGCGCGGGAGAGGCTTCCAGCATCAGAACGTCAGCACGAAGTCAGACGCGATGGTCACCTGGGTGTAGGCATTCATACTTGTTCCAAACGGATGGCCGCCGCTCAGCGCATTGTCCACCCGCAGTTCCGGCCGGATCAGCAGGCCGGTGATCGGCGCCGGCAGGTTAGGCTTGAATGTCATGCCGACCGTGATCTCGCCATAGGTGGTCGCTTTTCCGGCACCGATCGAGGTCGCGCCGGGCAGGCCAAGCTCGCCCCCGACGAAATTGTTGTTTCCGAGCCCAACGTTGTTGGGGTACGCGGTGACGAAAAACCCGGTGTCGTCGCGATAGATTTCCGCCCGTACGTTCAGCGTCTCGACGTCGCTCAGAGTGTACGAGAAGTACTGCGCCACGCCGAAGGCATTGGCCGGCGACGGCTTGCCCTTGACGAAGAAGCCGTCGAAATCATCCCGCACCCAGTTGGCCTCGGTCGTCAGGGTCAGCTTGTCGGTGGCCTTCCAGGTCACCACGATGTCGTTGTAGTACCGCAGGTAATCGTCGGCATGGTAGCCGAGCGAGTCGAGCAGCAGCGTCGAGTTCTCCGGCCCGATATGGGTCAGCGCAAGCACCGTCAGGTTGCCGCCCATCATGTTGAGGCCGAAGCCCCCGAGCCCCGCCGGCGCGCTGTTGTCGTCGCCGACGCCCTGGACGAATGTCGTGTTCACGCCGGTGTCGATCCCGTAATACAGGTCCAGCAGCGGTGAGACATGCGTCGTGGCCATGATGCCGGTGTGCTTCAGCGGCAGGCCGAAGCTGAAGATGTAGGAGTGCGAGTAGAACGGGTTGCCGGTCGGATTGATCACCTCATAACCCAGCGGCGTCGGATACAATCCGGCCGTCACGTCGGTTCCGCCGGCGGTCGGGCCCGGGATATGCAGCAGCCCCGCTGCCTCGACGACGTCGAACTGATTCTCCCAGTTAGGCCCGGGGTTCACGTCGAACACGCCAAGCGAGTGCGTGTAGCGCGCGTCCGAACCGTACATCCCCTGCAGCATGAAGCCCCAGTCGAATCCCTTCGCGTTCGGATCGGTCGGCTTGTTGATGGTCACCATGAGCTGGTTCAACTGCGCCTGGTTGGCGCGGTCGTTGAACAATTCGCCGAAGTTGACGCCGTCGGAGGGGGTCGCCGGGTTGATCGTGAAGCCGCCTTCAAGCTGCAGCCCGAAATGGATGCCGTCGATCCACAGGCCCGGCGGCGGCGGTGCCGGCGCCGCGGGCGCTGCCGCCGGAGCGGCCGCGGTGCCCGACGCGGCCGGGGGCGGCGCGGCCGGGGGCGGCGCAGCCGGTGCCTGCTGCGCCTGAGCGAGCGCGGGGGCGACAATAAGGCTGCTCAGGCAGCCCATCGCAAGCCAGAACGCATTGTTCGATGTCGGAAGTCGCATTTGCGGATTCCCCAGTGTTTTTGTTGATCAGGCGCACGCAGCCAGTGGTATTTCGTTGAGAATATAAAAGCTATATTTCCTCCTTCCCGTTTCGCATATAAGTCTCGTTACCGGAACAAGGGGCGCGCCGGCCGGACTTGCCCCTCAACGCAGTGGATTCAGAACACCTGCTCGCCGTGCAGCACCAGGTCGAGGCCTTCCCGCTCTTCCTCTTCGTTCACCCGCAGGCCCACCAGCGCCTTGGTGATGTAGAGCAGGATCAGCGTGCCGACGCCGCTGTAGATCAGCGTGGCAAGGACGCCCTGGCATTGGATCCAGAACTGATGCAGGCCGCCCGGGCTGCCGGCCGGATTTGCCGCGGTCGCCGACAGCGCGCCGTAGGAAAACACGCCGGTCAGCAAGGCGCCGACAATGCCGCCGGTGCAGTGCACGCCGAACACGTCCAGGCTGTCGTCGTAGCCGAACATGTGCTTCACGCTGGTAGAGCACCAGAAGCAGATCACGCCGGCCGCGATGCCGATCAGGATCGCAGCTCCCGGCAGCACGAAGCCCGATGCCGGCGTGATCGCGACCAGCCCCGCCACCGCGCCGGAAATGCAGCCCAGGACCGACGGTTTTCCCTTCGCCATCCATTCCGCGAACATCCACGCCAGCGCCGCGGAGGCCGTTGCGATCTGCGTCACCGCCATTGCCATGCCGGCGCGGCCATTGGCACCGACAGCCGAGCCGGCGTTGAAGCCGAACCAGCCCACCCAGAGCAGCGAGGCGCCGATTACAGAATAGGCCAGGTTGTACGGCGCCATGTTGTCGTTGCCGTAGCCGACGCGCTTGCCCAGTACCAGGCAGCACACCATGCCGGCGATCCCCGCATTGATATGCACCACGGTGCCGCCGGCGAAATCGAGCTGGCCGTTGATGGCGCCCCATCCGGTCGGCGCCCACATCCAATGCGCCACCGGCGAATAGATCAGCAGCGACCACAGCGTCATGAACACGCACAGCGCGGAAAACTTCATGCGATCGGCGAAGGCGCCGACGATCAGCGCCGGGGTGATGATCGCGAACGTCATCTGGAACATCATGTAGACGGTCTCGGGAACCGTCTCCGGCGAAGCGCCATCGCTGCCGGCGCCGAGGATGAAGCCGGTATCGGTGCCGTTCTTGATGTGGTCCCAGATGCCGTTCAGCATGAAGCGGGACATGTCGCCGACATAGGGCGCCAGCCCGCCGGTGCCGTTGGTGAACGCCAGGCTGTAGCCGGCAACCGTCCAGACAATGGTGACGATGCAGGTGATGGCGAAGCACTGCATCAGCGTCGCCAGCACGTTCTTCTTGCGCACCATGCCGGCGTAGTAGAGCGCAAGGCCGGGCACGGTCATCATCAGCACCAGGGCGGTGCTGGCGAGCATCCAGGCGGTATCGCCGGTGTCCACCGCGGGAATTTTCAGGGCCGGCGGCGCTGCGTCGGCGGCAAACGCTGGCGTCGCGGCGAGCAGAAACACAGGCAGCAACCAGGCCGGCTGCCAGGGAACGCGCATGCGCACAATCATTCTTCTGTCCTTGTCTTCGCGATCAGAGCGCCGACTCGTCGGTTTCGCCGGTGCGGATCCGCATGGCGCGCTCGATGTCGAACATGAAAATCTTGCCGTCGCCGATCTTGCCGGTATGCGCGGCCTTGGCGATCGCCTCGATCACTTGCTCGGCCTGGTCGGCAGGCACGACCACCTCGATTTTCACCTTGGGGAGGAAGCTCACGTGGTATTCGGCACCGCGATAAATTTCGGTCTGGCCCTTCTGCCGGCCGAAACCCTTCACCTCGGTCACGGTCAGTCCCTGCACACCGAGAGGAGTCAACGCTTCCCGCACGTCGTCGAGCTTGAACGGTTTGATGATAGCCATGATGAGTTTCATAGTGACCCGTCCTCCGGCTGGATGACGGGCGGGGGCGTTGCACGCATATGCCGTTTCCTGTCCTGCCTCTCGCGGCACCGGACGCTGGGACGCTGCTGCCGGGCTGCAAGAGCAAGGTAGAATCAACAATCGTGCCAAGCTGCGCGGCGGGGGGCCGACAGGATTTTGCGAATGTCACGCACGTCGGCAGGGCGGCATTTTGCCCAAAGCGTGGGCAGATGCCCAAGCCGGTTGCGTTTTCGCCAGAATTACGAAGATTGGCCGCCGGTCAGTCAGCGCCGCCGTCAGTCAGTGACGCGGGTCAGTTCAGCGCCCCACGTCCATCCCCATGCTCAATCTGCCCCGCTATGGAATACCAGGCTGTGCGCGCGGTGGATGCCTTCAACAAGGCAGGTCGGCCCTGTCCTGAGCGCCGATTCCGGATAGCCGCACAGCAAGGTCAGTCGGTTTCCTGCGCAGAACTCGTCCCACAGGTATTCCAGGCGGACCGTTGCTTCGTAGGCCCGGCTTTCCCACAGCAATACGACCATCTCGCCAAACGCCCGCACCTTTCGGCCCGGCGCCGCAACCCGGCCGACAGCGTCGGCGATCGTTGCCGAAAAACGCTGCCGATCCGGCCAGCCATTGACCATGAACCGCTTCAGGGTTTCCGCCGCGTCCAAGAACAATACAAGATTCGCCAGTTGCGGATGGGACACATCGAATCCTGCATGGCGCAGGCATTCCCTCAGCCTGCGGCGCCGCTGTGGGGCCGCGATGACAATGACCCCCTCCTCCAGCGCGAGCCCGTCGCTCACGAACCTGGTCAAGGCGTCCATGAACGCCTCTTCTGAGCGAAAGAGATCGACCATATGGCCGCAACAGGGCATCTGCTCTGGCGAACTGCCGCCTATGTGCGAGACATGCATCTGAGGTCTTCCAATCCGCGCGGCCGGTGCGTCGCCGTCCGGTCTGGTACTACGGAGCCGCCTGCGGAAAGGGAAGAGATCGAGCGAGTCACAGGCATGTGACCGCTCAACCGTGAAGCGCACGCCGGCACGGCGGCCACGGCGTCGGTCGCCGGGAACAACAGAACGCCCCGCCGTCGGGCGACGGCGGGGCGTTCTGCGATTCGGCCGGCGGAAGCGTCAGACCGAGTAGTACATCTCGAATTCGACCGGATGCGGGGTGTGTTCGAACTTGTACACCTCCGACCAGCGCAACTCGATGTAGCTTTCGATCTGATCCTGGCTGAACACG
>Ga0335075_10002836_pt1 | contig 27707 bp, 22 predicted proteins | sample Lox_Sample_24_FD_206723 | JGI IMG/M metagenome (GOLD analysis project Ga0335075, IMG submission 206723) | Soil microbial communities from Loxahatchee National Wildlife Refuge, Florida, United States - Lox_Sample_2.4 | ecosystem: Environmental > Terrestrial > Soil > Wetlands | place: USA...
GACCGTCGAGACGTCGCTCCGGCTGCTCGCCACCGGCGGCACGCTCGTCGTCTCCGGCGTGGAGCCGCCGAAGCGGTTCGAGTGGACCCCGCTGTACTTCAAGGAGCTGCGCGTCGTCGGCTCCAATGGCTTCGGCGTGGAGGAGGTGGGCGGGGTGGCCAAGCACGCCATGGAGCACTACTTCGACTTCATCGCCGACGGCTTCGACCTGACGCCGGTCATCACGCACCGCTTCCCGCTCGAACGCTGGGGTGATGCCGTGCTCGCGGTGAAGGACTCGCGCCGCACCGGCGCCGTCAAGGTGCTGCTTGAGCCCGCCCGGTGACGGCCGCGCCTTCCTGGTGAACATCCGACGCGAGAATCCCCCGGGCGAGGCGTGAAACACGGGACCGTTCGGGATAAATCGCGGTCCGGGAGCAGGAGCGAGCGGCCGGCCTCGTTAGCAAGGCGGACGGCCTCGTCGGCATCGTCGACAACGGCGCGCAGTTCGTCGGCGGGGTGACCGGTGGTGCTCAGCGTGTTCTCCGTGTCGTCGAGGCGGTAGAGGAGCTCTTCGTAGTCCGGGTTGAGTGCGGCCAGCTCCGCGATGGCCTGCTGTCGCTTGCGCGCGTTGTCGGCCTTGACAGTCAGGCTGGCGAACTCCTCGAGGCGGCCGACGCGCTGCTCGACGTCGGCGACCGCGAGGTCGCGGGTGCGCTGCTGCGGCTCGAGGATGGCACGGACGTCCGGGTCGGTCTCGTCCAGGTGCCGCATGATCGTCGACAGGCGCCGCTCGGGCGCGGAAAGCAGGGCCAGCCGCTCTGCGATGTTCCACAGGTGGTACGGCATGACGGCGGACACCTCGACGGTGTCGATGAGGCCGTCGCGCACCGCGTCGGAGCGGCGGATGGTGCGCGCGGCGCGGGCCGCGCGCTCCCAGAGAATCTTCGACTCGCCGTGCAGGTCGAGTTCGGGAACGACGTAACGGCGGTGATAGGTTACGGCGGCGTTCCTGCCGCGCCGGGACGGTCGCCTCGAGGGCGGCGTGCGCCTGGTCTGTTTCTCCGGGTAGAGGATGGCGCCGGCGACGGCCGAATGCCCGAGGACAATCGCGGCGACGACCAGGCCGGCGAAGACCGCGCCGGTGGTGGCGTTGATCGCGACGGCCAGCAACACGATGACGCCGATAAGGCCGCCGGCCAGCACCGAGAGGCGGACTTTGCGGGATCCGGAGTTGTCGTCCGATCCCCGGCTTCCCGACCGGCGGGCGGCTTCCATCGGATCACCAAATCCGAGAAGCGAGCTCAGCGTGTTCTCTTCCAGCTCACGCCTCGCCCGCGCTGGAACTTCCGGATCGATTATCACTTCCGCCACGATCGCCCCTACGCAGTGACCGTTTTCTGGCTTTTATGGCTTACCGACGCAGGCCCGCCTGCAAGTCAGTCGATCTTCGCATTCTGCGCTCGTTCCCCCACCGGTGTGAAGGGGTCGCCGGGTACGGCCGGTGCCGGCAGGCGAATGAGCAGCACGTCGCGGACCAGTTCACGATCGTCTTCACTCCTGGTCCGCGCGACCTTGCGCCAGCCCCAGCCGCGGAGGGCGGCCTGGGCGGCGACGGCACTGGGCGCGGCGGTGACGGTCGCGCGCTCCTCTGTCCGGCCGTCCAGGATAAGGTCGTGCAGTTCCCTGCCGATCCCCTGGCGCCGCCACGCGGCGCGAACCGCCAGTTCGGTGAGCGCGAAGGTGCGGCCCCGATGCTCGGTCGTGAGGTCCGGCGGAAGCGGCGTGGTCAGGTCCCGCCACCAGGAGGTCGCGGGCCGCAGCGGCATCCCGGCCGCGTAGCCGACCAGGTAGCCGCCGTGCCTGGCCTCGGCGAGCGCGAAACCCGGCTGGCGGCGCCAAACACCTAGCCGCCGGGCTCGTTCGCTGGCGTCCGCGTCCGGGTACACCTCGCGGTCGAGTGCCAGCAGATCATCCTGGCTCGCGGCCGCCTCGCGGCCGCCGAGCAGCCGGTAGGCGATGCCGGGTTCCGGCATGGTGAACCTTTCTCTGTCCTGTTCGTCGATGATCACGACGGTACTCGCCCGCTGGGGCGGGTAACCGGTTGCGGGCCGTCGGACACTAAAGGGTGTGGCCGCTGTAGTGCTGACTCCTGGAGGAGCGCCGTGACGTTTGTCCGCCTCGTCTTCACGCTTCGCTCCCGGCCCGGAGGGATGCCGGACGGGAGTGGCGTGACCGCCGAGCATCTCGTCGTGCTCGCCGACGATACAGGTCACCGGGCGGTGCCGTTGTGGCTGCGGATTCTCGACAGCAAGGTGCTGTGGCATCTGCTGGACCGGGAAGCCGGAGACGACGTGATGGCCGGCGTCCTGGAGGAGACGGCGGCCCGGCTGCTGCACTCGGCCGGGGTGGCCGTGACCGCCGTGGACATCGAGCCGAACAGCGAGGACGTGGCTGAGCTTCGCTGGGACACCGTCACCGCACGGGTCGGGCTCACCTCGGCCGCCGGGACCCGGGATGTCCTGGTGAGCGCCGGGTACGGCATGAAACTGGCGGCCGCGACCGGGGCGCCGGTCCGGGTGGCCGACGAGGTGATGCACCGGCTCGCGGTCCCGGTCCAGGGCGAGGACGTGCGGGCGCCGTTCCTGCCGCCGGCGGCCGGCCAGCCGCCGACGGGTCCCGCGCGACACCGGCGCTTCGGGCCGCGGAACATGGGGTTCACTGACGGCCTGGACTGGTGGCAGCTGGGCGGCAGCTTCTCGGAGGCCGGCCAGCCGCACTGGCAGGACTACTCCACCACCGCCGGGGACCGGTCCGCTGTCCTGGCCTCGGCGGTGGCCGAGCCCGCCGGTTTCGCGGTGCTGGTCCAGACGATCTACGCCGACGACTACCGCGGCGCCGCGGTCACCTTCCGCGGTCAGGTGCGCACCGCTGGCGTCGCCGTCGACGCCGGGCTGCATCTGACCGCGGGCCGGCCCGGCGATCCGGCGGACGCCCACCTGCGCGACCGCGCCGGCAGCAGCCTGACCGGCCCCGGCAGCAGCGACTGGACCCGCGTGCCGTCGGCCGAGGACCTGGACCGCGCCGACGTGCTGAGCCGCGCGGTGGCCGGCCTGCCCGCCGGGCAGCGGCAGGCCGTCACCCTGTTCTACTACGCCGACCAGCCCGCCGGGCAGATCGCCACAACTCCCGGCGCCGCCAAGGCCAGCCTGCACAAGGCCCGCCGCCGGCTGCGCGAGTACATCACCGCACACCGCCCCGACCTCGTCCCCGCCGTCTCCCGGAGAACGCCCATGACCCCTGTTCGCATCGCGCATGCCGACCCCTGGCCCGGACGCAGGCCGGACGGGAGGATGGCCGTCCGGGGGGTGCTCGTGGTGCTCGCCGGCGTCGTGCCTACCGAGGATGGCGGACACCGGGCGCTGCCGGTCCGGCTGACCGGCCGCGACGGGGCGTTCTGGCGCCTGCTGGCCCGCCCCGAAGACCGCGACGAGCAACGCCCTCATGATGACGTCGAGGAGATGACCGGCGAACTGCTGAGCGCTGCCGGGATCACCGTGACGGCGGTAACCGTCTCCGACCTGGGCCCGGGAGTGACCGCCGCGCGGATCGATATCGCCGGGCCAGGCGGAACCCGGCAGATCACCGCCAGGCTCGCCCACGGCCTAGCGCTCGCGGTCATCACCGGCGCGCCACTGGCCGTCGAGGACCAGGTCATGGACCGGCTCGCCGAGCCCGTTACCGGCCCCGACCTGCTCGGCCCGTTCCGCGGCCGCCAGCAGGAAGACCCCGGGCCACCCGCACGCCCGCGGTTCGAGCCGCGCAACCTGGCGTTCAGCGATGGCTTGCGCCGATGGCGGCTGGACGGCAGCTTCCGGCGCCAGGGCACCGGATCCGACTATTCCTGCACCGCCGAAGACGGGCGGGCGATCCTGACCGCGGCCGTGCCCGAACCGGCCGGATTCGCCTTCCTCGGCCAGGCAATCAACGCCGACGACTACCGCGGCCGCGCCGTCACCTTCCGCGGCGAACTGCGCAGCACCGACGTCGCCGACACCGGCGATCCCGCCGGGTTGGTGCTCCGCGTCATCGGTGAAGGACCGTTCCCGCCACAGCGGTCGGCAAGACCAGATCCCCGGCACGATCCGGCCAACCGCTTCGCCTTCATCACCGGGAGCCGCGACTGGACCCGGCACGAGGTCACGGCCCAGGTCCCGCCGGACGCCGGTCGCATCATCTTCGGCCTCTTCCTCAATGGGGGTGGCCGGATCGAACTCCGTAACACGCAACTGGAGGCACATCCGACACTCCCCTGAGATGTGGACCGGACGCCGCTGGGCGATCGATTACCGATACCCGCTCTCGCTCGCCTGGCTGTGCAAGCGAATGACGACATAACCGACGCGTCGGCTCGATCATCTATTCACGATCGGATCGACCGCTGCTTGTAATGGTTTGATTCGCACCTGGGACACCGCCGGAAAGATTCCGCTCGCTCGCTGAGTGCCGCGTTTGCCGCGATCACCGCATCAGCCTGCACGGCAGCCTCTCCCCCAAAAGTCATGGGAAGCCCCTGCATATGCGGCCGCGCCACTCCCTTGGGCACGCGCCAAACGCACCCGCAGTCGTCGCAGGTTCTCTCGTACTCACGCGTTCGCCAGGGAATGCGCACGGCTGGTCCTAATGCGTCGCGATCATCGGGGCAATGATCACCAGAACCGCCACCGCGATAACTACCCGGCCCCGCGGCCCACCGATCCAAACCATCACGCCTCCCGATTTGCTGGCAGTGTAGCGCCGCGCAGGATGCTCGAAAAGACCGCTGCCGCCACGCTCTGATCGCGTTTTATTTAAGCCGCCGTACGTGTAGCTCTCGCCGAATCGGGCGATGAGCAGGCCTGACCTCCTGCGCAGTTGCCTGATCTGCCAGCCCAGATGAACGGGTCGGGGGTCGCGGGTCGAACCATAGGTCCGTGCAAGCAGGTCCTTGACGCCCAGGAACAGCCACGCCCAATAGGCCGGCAACACCAGGCGCCACTCGAGTTCCGACAGCGGGCGCACCGCGTCGTAGCCGCGTAGCACATCGTCGTGGCCGCCGCGCCAGGCCAGGGCGAAGTCGGCGACCTTGAGGTTGTAGTGACAGCCTTCGAAATCCAGGACGCCGCTTAGCCGTCCGTCGTCGAACAAGAGATTCCACGGCGCGAAATCCCCGTGGATCACGCACATCGGGGCTGCGGTCAGCTCGCAGCCCGCGAACCGCTCGAGCACCGCCTGGCGGCACTCTCGCAAAAGCGCGCCCTCCTCCGGTACCCGCTGCTCATGCACCGCGAGCCACGTCTGGAGTTCCGAGTCGGCGACAACCCCGGACAGGGTGGGAAATCCGATGCGCCGCCTCGTGATCCCGGTAGCCTCCGCTGCCGCGTGAAACTCCGCCAGCAGCCGTCCGCGGGCCAACGCGCTGCCCACCGAACCCGTTCCGTCCGCCTGCTGTCCCGGCAGCCACGAGAGAAGCAGCCAGACCCCGTCCGAGCGGACTTCCGGCTCCGCGACCAGCTCGGGAACAGGCCATCCGGCTCGACGCATCGACTCCATGAACTCGAGCTCATACGGCCAGTCAGGCAAGGCCTGGTCACCCACCCGCTTGACCACGACCTGCCCAGGCTCGCGCTCCGCACGCCACGTGCTCGACAACCGTGTGCCGAGATGGACGGCCCGTCCTAGCCGCCACCGCGCCGCCAGCTCCGGCGGAATCTCCGGCATCTTCCGAGGTTAGCTACTTCGACAAGGAAGCCGACCGGGTTAGGATCGTCCGGATGTCACGGCCGAACGCGGCAGGCTCCGTACCCGCGGGCAGGGAACGCGCACTCGCCCGGGTGTACCGGCACTTCGGCGAGGTCGACGCCGCCGGAACATCGCCGCTGTACGAGCGGGTCGCGGTCGCGCTAAGCGAGTCCGGCGAGGCGTTGCGCGCCATCGAGGCGGCGCCGGCGCGCAAGCGGCACCCCACGGTGATCCTCGCCGCGCTGCACGACCTCGCGCTCGCCGGGCGCGCCCCGGCGCTTGCGGCCGCCTATGCCGCCGCGGACGGGGACGCTGCCGCTGCCGCGGCGATCGACACGCTGCTGCAAATGACCGACTCGGTGGTGGCCATCGCCGTGCGCCGCCGGACGCGGAACAACGAGACCGGACGCTGCGCCGTGCTGTATCCGGCCATCGCCGAGGCGGCGCGCCGGGCAGGCGCGAAGGCGGTCGGGCTGATCGACGGGGGCTGCTCGGCTGGGCTCAATCTGAACGTCGATCGCGTCGGCATCACCTACAGCAACGGACAATCGCTGGGCGACCCGTCATCTCCCGTGCAGCTGTCGTCTTTGGTCGTGGGAGACCGGCCGATCCCGGCGCGGGCGATGCCCGAGGTCGTCGCCCGGGTGGGCGTGGACGTCGATCCGGTCGACGTCACCGACGCGGATGACGCCCGGTGGTTGCGCGCCTGCGTGTGGCCGGATCAGCCGGAGCAGATGGCGAGGCTCGAGGCAGAAATCGCGCTGGCGTCGACGGCCCCTCCGCTGCTGCTGCGAGGTGACCCCGTCGAGGCGCTGCCCGACGCCTTCGCCCGGGTGCCCGCGGACGCCCTGCCCGTCGTCACCACGACGTGGGCGCTGTCGGACTTTCCGGTGCAGAGGCGGCTGCGCTTCGTGGACCTCCTCAACGAAGCGGCGCCCGGCCGGGCGGTGGCGTGGGTGTCAGTGGAAGGGGTCGGAGTCGCGCCGACGGTGCCGACGCTCGGCGACCGCCGCGCCTCGGGTCACAGCATCATCGGCCTAGCGGTGTTCGACGGGTCGGCTCCGCGCGCCGAGGCCATTGGCCGCTGCTGGTCGCGGGGCCGCTTCCTGTCGTGGCTCGCAGAGGGCATTTCCGCAGTGTGATGCGGCTCGGATGCAGTGCCGCCACCTGACTTGCCGAAGGGCTTTCTTGCCCCTGGGGGTCTGGTACGCTTTGCGAGCACGGGCCGTTGGCGCAGCGGAAGCGCACCAAGTTCACACCTTGGGGGTCAGTGGTTCGATCCCACTACGGCCCACAGAACGCAAGAACGACGCTGGCTGTTCGGTCAGGTAAGCGTTGATCTTCTCGCCGCAGTCTTCCAGGAATCCCAGCCCGGTGTTGCACGGGACGCATAGCAGCCCGCGTATGCACTTGCGGCACGCCTTGGCGCTCCGATCGGATTTCTCGTGGCACGCGTGGTCATGGTCGGCGCAGACGCGCCGCGTCTCCCCGAACGGCTGGCGGCAAATCCCGCACCGGTAGCCCTGGGCTGCCAGCAGCTCGTTGAACTCGTCCTCGGTGATGCCGAGTCTCTTGAACTTGTGCGCCCGTCTCCAGCGCGCAACGGCGGCGGGGTCGTCCTTCTGCTTCCCTCCGCGCCGGCGCAGAGTCTTCTGCCACCGGCGGTCGGCCAGGGCTTCTGCCGACCGGCACTCGCTCTTGTGGCCAAGCATCCGCGCACAGTTGGCCCGCTTGCGGGGCATCCACTTACCGCAACGGTCGCCTGCGGCCCCGGGATCGTCGGTAGCTGACATGGTGTGACCTCACCTTCGGCCATTAGGGCAGTGGGTCCGGCGAGATTGTCCAGTTGTTCGCAAAATTGATCTTACCTGGCCTTACTAGGCAGAATCGGGATCGACACGCACGAACCGCCTTCCGGCCGGACCGCGGTGGGGCTTCGGGTGCTCAGATGCCCCAAAGCTCCTGTGCCGCCCTTCATGATGCTGTTGCGCTGATTTGCGCGGCTCTGCGGGGGTTCTGAGTTGCGGCCCGGTGGCGCGACGGTAGCGGGCGAGTTGCGAAGGGGCGGATGGCCGGATTTCTTGCCTGGTCCTACTGACAGGTAGGTGGGATTTCAGCTACGCTCAGCAATGCAATCGATAGCAACAAACAACATGATTGTTGCGGTGTGTTATCGACCAAGTACATAGCGTAAGTGCCTGTACAGAGCATGGTGCGACTCAGCTCACACCTAATGCAATCGATACGCAGGAACAATAGACTACGGCCACATGGTTACCTACTAATGACGCCCGGTGAGGGCGCATCCCGTAGCACATTTCCTTGCGGCCGGTCGTCTGACCAAAGGTGCAAACGGAAGCCTATCGGGCATCTGTGGACCTAACACTCCGTATTCGCACGAGTCGCCCATAGATCGCGTCTTACACCAAGAGCCCGGCACCCACCGGGACCCAGCAGATTGAGGTTGACCTGACGATGAACAGCAGCAGCACGGTTTCGGCAGAACTCGGACTTCGGCTGGTCGTCCCCCAGCAGACGATCGTGCCCCTGGTGGCGAGCCTGTTTTATAGCAAGGATGACCCGTACGCCATCCGCATCGCCTTCCACGTGGGGCTCGACGAGCCGGTCGAGTGGATCTTCGCCCGAGACCTGCTGTCCATGGGCATCGAGGGCCGCGAGGGCCTCGGCGACGTCGTCGTCTGGCCGTCGGAGGGGTCCGAGGGCGGCGCGCCGAACAGCGTGCTGAACATCGAACTCTCCTCCCCGTTCGGCCAGGCGCACTTCGAGGCGCCCGCCCGTGAGGTCAACGACTTCCTCAAGCGCACCTACGCGATCGTCCCGGCCGGCGACGAGACGGGCCACGTGGACGTCGACTCCGAGCTCGACGACCTGCTGCGCCAGGCCTAAGTCCCGGCCAGGCTGCCCGGCCCGGGCCCCCGTAACGGGCCGGGAATCAACCCCCCACCCCCCGCCCGGCGGCGTCCCCCGCCGCCCCGGGAACCCCCCAACCCCCCGCCCCCCGCAACACCCCCACGCGAAAGCCCTCGGCTTCCCAGCGCGACCGGAGTCCCCCACCCGGTACGCGCCAAGGAGACGCCGGGGGCTTTCGCGTACCCGCGGGTCCGCGCATCCCTCCCCTGACCTGTGGTGGTCGAGATGAGGGAGTAAGCGCGGTTCGTTCGGGATGCAGATTTTTCGTCCGGTCACCGGCTTCGAGTTGGTGGTTGCGTCAGGATCGGATACTCTCATCAACGCAAGGCCGGAGACATCCGGCCGACCGGACCGGGGTACGCTCAGTACCACCGGACCAGCATGCGGACGTGGCTCAGCTGGTAGAGCATCACCTTGCCAAGGTGAGGGTCGCGGGTTCGAATCCCGTCGTCCGCTCGGAGGCGCGGCGATGCGGCATTGGCCGCCGGCGAGCTCGCTCCTACGGCGGAGTGGCCGAGTGGCTTAGGCAAGGGCCTGCAAAGCCCTGTACACGGGTTCGATTCCCGTCTCCGCCTCCATTTCTTCGCGGCTACTCGTGCGTGGGCTCACGCGGCCATTGCGCGAACGCGTCCCGCACCCATCCCGAGGTCTTCCCGGCCGGCAGTTCCCGGGCTAGCCGCGCGTCACTCACCAGGTCCAAGTGAACACCCACGTCGCCCGCGTCGGCCGGCTCCAGGTACGGCGCCCGGGCGAAGGCCATGGAGATCAGCTGCCCGACCACGAAGCCCGCGTCCACCAGCGACGCGATGTCAACGTAATCGCGCACCTGGTGGCGCTCCATGATCGCGACGGTCTTCTGCGTCGCGAGGTAGTCCAGCGTGACGGTCGGGCCAACCTCCGTGGTCACTGTCTTGCCGTACGTGAAGTGCGCGACCTGGACCTGCACCGGATCCGCGGCGGCGGGCTGGTACACCTCGAATTCCCACAGGCCCGCGTCCGCTGAGGTCCGCTCCACCCGGTACCCGGCGCCTTCGAGCGCGTCCGCCATCGCCATGGCGGCCCTGCGGACATACCTGGCATTCCGGACGAACAGGTCAACATCCTGGGTTCGGCGGCTGCTCACGTCGTGGATCTGCAGCGCCCCGCCGCCGGCAAACGCCACCCCGTACTTGTCTCCCGCAGCGGCCAGCGCGATCCGCGCGATGTCCCGGTGCCGGCCGTCGAGGAGCACTAAGCCGCGGCGGCGAGCCGCCGATGGCGCAGCACCGGGAACCGGTTCTCCCACGCCTCCCGCCGCACGCGGTCCATGCCCAGGACCGGCCATACGCTGACCAGCAACCGCGCGTTCAGGAACGATGTGATGTCTTCGACCGTTGCCGCCGCGTCAAGGACGGCGTCGCACATCGCCGCCACCTGATCCGGGTCCGCCAGGTCGAACCGGCCAGAGCCGGCCGACCAGTACAGGCGGACCGGCAGCTCCACGACGCCGTCCGCCGGGCCGCGGAGGTCGTCAAGTCTCGCGGGCACGACCGCCGACCGCAACCGCTGCCCGGGCTTCATCACCATGTACCCATACTAACGAAGATCAGGGCCCGCTGTCATCAACATGTTCGAAGCGACTCTATGCGCCTGGCGTCGTGCGGCCCCTCACGACTGGGCGATGTCGAACTCGTTGCCCTCCGGGTCGGCCAGGGTGGTCCAGCGGGTTCCGCCCTCTTCGTGATCAGCGATCGGGCTGGCACCCAGCTTGACGACCCGCTCGGTCTCGGCCGCCAGGTCGGCGGCGCCGAGGTCCAGGTGGACCCTGTTCTTAACCTGCTTGGCCTCCGGTACCCGGATGAACATCAACGTGGATCCGCCCGGCTGGCCACCGGCCGTACCGATAGCCGCGAACTCCTCGCTGGCTCCGTCGTCCACCGGTCGTTCGAGGACCTCTGACCAGAACCCGGCCAGCCGGGCCGCGTTCGCGCAGTCGAAGGTGACTGCGTGCAAGGTGACGCTCATCTGCTGCTCCCTTTCGTTTCCTCGTTAGCTGGCCTGGTGTGGAAGACAGGCCAGCACACTTCCGTGCGTTGCTCGGCTTGCTCGGCTTGGTCGGCTTGGTCTGCTTGGCCGGTGCTGGTTACCGCGTAATACTCCCGGATCGGGCCGTCCACGCCGATCTCGCGTTCGGCTACGTAGGTGCCCAGCGCCCCGTAGGTGCGGTCCACGTCGGCCCATTCCCCACGGTGGACCGCGACAGCCAGCTCGGCCGCGGGAACCAGGTACACCGCGGCGCGGCCCCGGCCGGTCACGGCAGCCCCCGCCCGGACCGGGAGAAACGCGATCACCCGGCCCTCCTCCTCCTCGAAGAACTCCCTGGAGTAAAGCGCGCCGGCCAGGTCCGCCCGCTGGATCTCCTGCCGGCCCAGCACATCCTCCAGTTCCTCGAAGGCGCCAGCCCACCAATCGTTAATCCCGCTCATCGTGACCTCGCCGCCGATGGCCAGCGCCCGGGTCGCCGGGATCGACCGGTGCTCGACGGCCAGCGGGCCGACGGGCTGCTCCAGCAGCGCCTGGAGCGAGGCTACGGTGGCGGCGGTGGCGGCCAGTTGCGCTTGCATCCGGGTCAGGTGCTCCCCGATGGCAGCGTTGCGGTCCGCCACATCGGCCGCGGCCACCACCGCCGCGATCTCTTCCAGCGGCATCTGCAGGTCCCGCAGCCGCCGGATCACCTGGGCGACCGGTACCTGTGACGGCGCGTAATAGCGGTATCCGGTCGCCGGGTCGACCGACGTCGGCACCAAGATGCCCGCCTCGTGGTACAGCCGCAGCGCCCGGACGCTGAGGTAAGTCATCCGGGAGAACTCCCCGATCGGCAACCGCACTGACATGACAGCAAGTCTCAACCCTGACGCAGCGTCAGAGTCAAGCTCGGCGGTTGGCGAAGCCCGAGCACGCTGTAGCGTTACCCGCTCGCTCGCTCACCCGACTGCTCGCCTTGCTCGCCTTGCTCGTCGGACCGCGCGCCCGCGGGCGGCAGCTGGCCGAGGATGGTGCGGCCGAACGCGGTCAGCGAGTGCCGCACCGAACGCCCCTCCCGGCGGGTCTCGATCAGGTACGCGTCACGCAGCACCCTCGCGTGCTCGGAGGCCGACGCCGCGCTGATGCCCACCGCTACGGCCAGCTCCGCGGTGCCGCGCGGACGGCGCAGCGCCCGCAGCACCGCGGCCCGCGTGGGACCGAGCAACGCGGCCAGGCTGTCGCGGTCGGCCGGCGCCACCGTGGTACCGTCCTGGGCGGCGGGATGACCGTTAGGCCGCGCGGCGTAGAACAGCACGCTCGGGCGGATTTCCCCGTCGCTCAGGCTCACCATCGGCTCACCGGACCAGGACGCTGACGGCATCAGCATGATGCCGTCGCCACGCAGCTCGCAGAGCAGATCGCCCCCTGTCCGGTCCAGACCCTGGTCCCGCCAGCGCAGACTGGGGTGGAGAGTCCCGAACAGTGCCTCCGGGCCGCCCGCGGCGAGCACGCCGATGCGCCTGGCCACGTCGGCATGAAACGCGGCGACGATGGTGTCCCAGCGGGGCGCGACGACCGCGTCGTGCAGGTCACGCAGCGCCCGCGCGACGAGCTCAAGCGACTCCTTGTCGCCGTCGGCCAGGTTGCGCACCCAGGTCGGAGGGCTGCCTGGCCGGTGCTCCCAGGTGTAGCTCAGATGGCAGCGCAGGTGACGGCGCGGCGTGGCGCGTATCTCCTCTAGCCCTTCCTGAAGGTCGGGCGCCGCGCAATCCAGGAAGTCGGGCCACGGGCAGCGCGGTCCGAGCAGGTCGAGCAGCGGGCGCGCGGTCGAAGGGAACGAGCGCCGCGCCTCCAGCAGCCACGGGGCGGCGCGCGCGCTGCGGCGCGAGGCAGCCGCGCGCCGCAGCGCCACCATCGTGAGCTCTGTCTCAACAAGCGGCGACGGTCCGGAGCTGATCCGGGTGCGGGCCACATCGTCGGGGGTGAAGTTGATCCGAACCACCAAGATTGCCTCCGGCAACGCACTAGGGACGGGGAGCTCGAGTTAGCCCGATCGCTCGCCGGGCTCGGCGCTCGCGGCCGGCAGGTGGCCGAGGATGGTGCGGCCGAGTGCGGTCAGCGAATGCCGCACCGAACGGCCCTCCCGGCGAGTCTCGATCAGGTACGCGTCGCGCAGCACCTTCGCGTGCTCGGAGGCCGACGCCGGGCTGATCCGCACCGCGGCGGCCAGCTCCGCAGTGCCGCGCGGACCGCGCAGCGCGCGCAGCACGGCGGCCCTGGTGGGACCGAGCAGCGCGGCCAGGCTGTCGCCGACCGCCAGGTCCGGACGGATGTCCTCGGCGGCCGGATGCCCGTTGGGCTGCGCCGCGTACACCAGGACGTTGGGACGGCTTCCCTCGGGATCGAGGCTGAAGATGGGTTCGCCGGCCCAGAACGCGGATGGCCGGATCAGCAGGCCCTTGCCTCCCAGGTCCCACTCGGCGTTGACGCCCACCCGGTCGAGCCCGTCGTCCCGCCAGCGCAGCTTCGGATGCAGCGACCCGAGCAGCGCCTCATGACCGCCCTCGAGGAGCACTGGTATCCGCTTGGCCACGTCGGCGTGGAACGCGACCAGCGCGCTGTCGCGGCGCGGTGCGACGACGGCGTCGTGCAGGTCACGGAAGGCCCGGATCACCAGTTCAAGCTCTTCCTTGTCACCGTCGGCGAGGTTGCGCACCCACAGCGGCGGCCGGTCGCCCCGCCCGGTGCAGGTGACGCTCAGCTCCGCGCGCAGGGTGGCGCGCGGGGTGGCGCGCACCACCTCGAGCGCTTCCATGAGATCGGGGGTGAAGGCGTCGAACAGATCCGGCCAGGGCGGACGGGGTCCGAGCACGTCGATCAGCGGGCGCGCCGTCGCCGGGAACCTTCGCCGCGCCTCGCGCAGCCACGGATTGACGTGCCGGCCACGCCAGCCTTCGGCCGCCGCGCGCCGCAGTTCGATGAATGCCAGGACCGTGTCGGACAGCGGCGCCTGGGTGAGCGTGAACCGGGTGCGGGCCACGTCGTCGGGAGTGAAGTTGACCCGGACCAAAACGGCCTCCGGAGTGCTCGCCTGATTTCCGGGTTCGGCGACGCCCCCCGTCTGCCGCCATCCCGCCTTTACTTCATGACGTTTCGGCTGTGCCCGAATTCATTGCTCGCCCGGCATAAACGCATTTGCCTAGACAACGAGAGAGTCTCCCGGGTCGGTTCCGCATGGGGAGGAATTCACGATGCAGGGTCAGTGGTGGCGTCGCATGCTCCGGTTCAGAATGACGGCGGCGGCCTGCTGCGCCGTCCTCGCCCTGGCGCTCGCCGCCTGTAGCGGCAGCGGCGGCTCGAGCCCGAGCAGCGGCAGCACCGCGGGCGGTACCAAGATGGCTGGCGGCACCGCGACCTGGGCCCTGAACCCGTCGGCGGTGCCGAACTACATCTTCCCGTTCGACAGCAGCACGTACTTCAGCACCGTGAACGCCGAGGAGTTCCAGTACCTGATGTACCGGCCGCTGTACTGGTTCGGCAACGGCGCGAGCCCGACGCTGAACGTCAGCCTGAGCCTCGCCGACGCGCCGGTTTACAGCGGCAAGACGGTGACCATCACGATGAAGGGCTGGAAGTGGTCGAACGGGGAGACGGTCAGCGCCCAGGACCTGCTGTTCTGGATCCACATGATGCAGGCGGTCGCGCCGGAAGACTGGGGTGACTACGTACCCGGGCTGTTCCCCGACAACATCACCAGCGTCACCGCGGTCAACGCCACGACGCTGACCATGACGATGAACAAGGCCTACAACCCGACCTGGTTCACCTACAACGAGCTGAGCCAGCTGACCCCGATGCCGCTCGCCTGGGACCGGACGGCCGCCGGGCCGAGTAACTGCGAGGCTAAGGTCAGCGATTGCACGGCGGTCTACAGCTACCTGGACAGCCAGTCGAAGGCGATGTCCTCCTGGGTGTCCTCGCCGTTGTGGTCGGTCGTGGACGGCCCGTGGAAGCTGGCCAGCTTCAACGCGGACGGCAACTCCACGTTCGTGCCCAACCCGGACTACTCGGGGCCGGTCAAGCCGACCCTGGCGAAGTTCGAGGAGCTTCCGTTCACCACCGAGAACGCGGAGTACAACGTGCTCCAGGCCGGGGCGGCCGGGGCCGGCCAGAAGATCGACGTCGGCTACATCCCCACCACCGACGCGCCGCCCAAGCCCGCCAACGCGACCGCCGGAGCGAACCCGGTGAACGGGTACACGCTCGCGCCGCTGATCGAGTGGGCGATCAACTACTTCCCGATCAACCTCCAGTCGACGACCGGCAACGGGCCGGTCAACCGCCAGCTTTACTTCCGGCAGGCGCTGCAGTACCTGATGAACCAGAAGGCGGTCATCGACGGCCCGCTGCGCGGGTACGCCTCCTACACGGTCGGGCCGGTCGGCACCTACCCGGCCACCTCGTACCTGTCCCCGCAGGGCAAGCAGGGCGACCCGTTCCCGTACAACCCCGCCAAGGCGAAGCAACTGCTGCAAAGCCACGGCTGGAACGTGGTGCCGAACGGGGTCACGACCTGCGTCGACCCGAGCCTGTGCGGGCCCGGCATCAGCAAGGGCCACCAGTTGGTGTACAACCTGCCGTACGCGACCGGGACTAACTGGATCGAACAGGAGATGACCCAGCTTCAGTCGAACGCCTCGCTGGTCGGAATCAAGATCAACCTCGAGCCCAAGCCGTTCGACCAGGTGACCGCGATCGGCGCGCCCAATTGCGTCGTCGCCCACACCTCGTGCGACTGGGACATGGCCAACTGGGGCGGCGGCTGGTCGTTCGTGCCGGACTACTACCCGTCCGGTGAGACCCTCTTCGAGAGCGGCTCGGGCGCCAACTCAAGCGGCTATTCCAACGCGGAGAACGACGCGCTGATCAACGCGACACTCACCACGAACTCGCTGTCCACGCTCTACACGTGGCAGAACTACCTGGCCACCCAGCTTCCGGTCATCTGGCAGCCGAACGGCGAGTACGAGATGACCGAAGTCGCCGACAACCTGCGGGGGGTTCTGCCGCAGAGCACGACGGCCAACCTGAACCCCGAGGACTGGTACTTCGTCTCGTGATCGGGTTCCTGATCCGGAGAATCCTGCAAGCGGCCATTGTGGTGCTGCTGGTCACCATGATCACGTTCATCCTGCTGCGGGCCATCCCGGGGAACGTGGCGGTGGCGGTCCTCGGCCCGGGGAGCTACCGCAACCCCCAGCTGCTGGCGGCGTTCAACCGCGAGTACGGATTCGACCGGCCATGGTTCGACCAGTACCTGCTGTGGCTCGGCCACCTGCTCCAGGGCAACCTCGGGTTCTCCTGGACCCTGGACCAGAGCGTCGCCTCCCTGCTCGGCTCGCACCTGCCGAAGACGATCTGGCTGGTCGGTGCCTCCACGGTGATCGCGCTGATCGTCGCGGTGCCGATCGGGCTGTGGCAGGCGGTGCGCCGCAACGAGGCGGTGGACTACACGTTCACCGCGCTGTCGTTCCTGTTCTACGCCGCGCCCACGTTCTTCGTCGGCACCGTGCTGATCCTGGTGTTCTCGGTGAAGCTGCACATCTTCGGCCCCGAGGGGCCGCAGGGCGGGCTGGTCGACGACATCACCGACTGGCGGGACCTTACGCTGCCGGTGGCTACCCTGGCGCTGGTGACCATCGCGCTGTTCTCCCGCTACGCGCGCTCGGCGGTGATGGACAACCTCACCGAGGACTACGTGCGGACCGCGCGCGCCAAGGGCCTGTCGAACAGGCGGGTGCTGTGGCGGCACGTGCTGCGCAACTCGCTGATCCCGATCGCCACCTTGCTCGGCCTGTCCATCCCCGGCATCATGTCCGGCGCGCTGATCACCGAGTCGGTGTTCAACTACCCGGGCATGGGCTACCTGTTCTTCAAGGCCGCCCAGCAGCAGGACTACCCGACCCTGCTCGGCTTCATCATCGTGGTCGCGATCGCCACGGTCGTGGGATCGCTGCTCGCCGACATCGCCTACGCGGTGCTTGATCCCCGGGTGCGGTACACGTGACCGCGGTCGCCACCGCGCTGCCAGCCGACCAGGAGCGCCGACCCCGGCGTCAGTTTGCCCCCGGCCTCGACGTCTTCCTGCAGAACAAGCTCGCGATCGCCGGTGTCGTCATGCTGGTGCTGATCTTCGGGTTCTGCTTCCTCGGGCCGCTGTTCTACCACACCGACCAGATCCACGTGAACCTGGCGAACGAAGACCTGCCGCCCGGCACCGGCCACCCGCTCGGCACCGACGAGAATGGCTACGACATCCTCGGCCGGCTGATGGCCGGCGGGCAGATCTCCCTCGAAGTCGGGCTCGCGGCAGCGCTGCTCGCCACCTGCCTGGGCACCGTGTGGGGCGCGGTGGCCGGCTATTTCGGCGGCGTCGTGGACGCCATGATGATGCGGGTCGTCGACGCGCTGCTGGCCATCCCCACGCTGTTCCTCGCGCTCGTCGTGGTGTCGATGTTCCCGCCCACCGAGACCGAGCTGATCCTGGTCATCGCGCTCACCTCCTGGCTGTCCACCTCCCGGCTGATCCGCGGCGAGGCCCTGTCGCTGCGGGTCCGCGACTATGTGCAGGCGATGCGGGTGATGGGCGGCGGCAGCGCCCGCGCCGTGTTCCGGCACATCGCACCCAACGCGGTGGGCACCATCGTCGTCAACGCCACCTTCCAGGTCGCCGACGCCATCCTGCTCGTCGTCGCCCTGTCCTACCTCGGCCTGGGCATCCGGCCGCCGCAGACCGACTGGGGCGGCATGCTCAACCAGGGCCTCAACTCGGTCTACGACGGCTACTGGTGGCAGATCTTCCCAGCCGGCATCGCCATCATCTTGGTGGTGATCGCCATCAACTTCGTCGGCGACGCGATGCGTGACGCGTTCGAGGTTAGGCTGCGGCGCCGATGACCGCCCTCCTCGAGATCGAGGACCTGCACACCGAGATCCGGCTGCGGCGGGCGGCGGTGCGCGCCGTCGACGGCGTGTCGCTGACCGTTGACCCGGGCGAGTGCCTGGGCATCGTCGGCGAGTCCGGCTCGGGCAAGACGATGACCGCGCTGTCCGTCATGCGCCTGCTTCCCGCCGGCGGCGTCATCACCGGCGGGCGGGTCTCGCTGGACGGCACCGACATCGCGGCGCTCCCCGAAGACGCCATGCGGCGGGTCCGTGGCAACACCGTGGGCATGGTGTTCCAGGATCCGCTCACGTCGCTGAACCCGACGATGACGATCGGCGACCAGATCGCCGAATCGGTCCGGGTCCACCGCGGCGCATCCCGGCAGGCCGCGCTCGAACGGGCCATCGAAGTGCTCGGCCTGGTCGGCATGCCCCGGCCCGCCGAGCGCGTCAGCAACTACCCGCACCAGCTGTCCGGCGGCATGCGCCAGCGCGTCATGATCGCGATGGCGCTGGCCTGCGAGCCGAAGCTGCTCATCGCCGACGAGCCCACCACCGCCCTCGACGTCACCATCCAGAAGCAGATCCTCGAGCTGATCGACTCGCTGCGGCAGCGCCTCGGGATGGCAGTCATCCTGGTGACGCACGACCTCGGCGTGATCGCGGGCCACACCGACCGGGTGGCGGTGATGTACGCGGGGCGAATCGTGGAGCTCGCCCCGACGCCCGCGCTGTTCGCGAAACCGCGGCACCGGTACACCGAGGCGCTGCTGGAGGCGCTGCCGGAAAAGGCCGCCGCGTCGTCCGCCGCCCCCGGGCCGTCCGGCGCCGGCCGGCTGTACAGCATTCCCGGCCAGCCGCCGGACCTGACGTCCCCGCTCACCGGGTGCAGGTTCGCTCCCCGGTGCCGGTACTCCCGCGATGAATGCCGAGCGGACGAGCCATCCCTAACGAACCCTGATTTCACGCACTTCTTCCGGTGCTTCTTTCCGGTCGATGAGCGCACCAGCGGGGCGGCCGCGGGGGCGGCGGGGGCCGAGGAGCAGATTTCTCGGGACAGTCCTGCGGAACGTCCCGAGGAAATCTCCGCGGCGGCCCCCGCTTCGCCTAGGCCCGGAGGGGAGCTCCTCGTGGTGTCACATCTGGTGAAAGGCTTCGGGGTGACGGCGGGGGCCGTGTTGCAGCGTCGGGTTGGTCAGGTGTCGGCCGTCGCCGACGTGTCGTTCGCGATTCCGGCTGGGTCCACTTTCGGGCTGGTGGGTGAGTCGGGGTGCGGGAAGACGACGATCGGGCGGCTGATCGTGGGGCTGGAGAGGGCAAGCGGGGGGTCTATCGTGCTCGGCGGGCGGGACCTCGCGGCGCTGTCGGGGCGGGAGCGGCGTCGGCAAGCGCGGGTGGTGCAGATGATGTTCCAGGACTCCTACGCGTCGATGGATCCGCGGATGCGGGTGGGGACGATCCTGCGGGAGCCGCTGGTCATCCAGCGCGACGGCAACGGGGCATCGCAGCGGTCACGGGTGACGGCGATGTTGTCGGAGGTGGGGCTGCCCGCGAGCGCGGCCGAGCGGTACCCGCATGAGTTCTCCGGCGGGCAGCGGCAGCGGCTGGGGCTGGCCAGGGCGCTGATGCTGCGGCCGTCGCTGATCGTGGCCGACGAGCCGGTGTCCGCCCTTGACGTGTCGATCCAGGCGCAGATCCTCAACCTGATGCGGGAGCTGCAGCGCGAGCACGGGCTGACGTACCTGTTCATCTCGCACGACCTGTCGGTGGTGCGGTACATGGCCGACACGATCGGGGTGATGTACCTCGGCAAGCTCGTCGAGACCGGACCCGCGGACGCCGTCTACGGCGCGCCCGCGCACCCGTACACGAAGGGGCTCATCGACACGGTCCCGGTCGCCGACCCCGTCGCCGAACGAGCCAAGCGGCACGAGGGCGTCGCCGGCGAGCTGCCGTCGGCCCTCGAGCCGCCGAGCGGCTGCCGGTTCCGCACCCGCTGCCCGCGGGCGCAGGAGCTGTGCGCGACCACCGAGCCGCCGCTGCGGCCCTTCACATCGACCGGTCACCTGGCGGCCTGCCACTTCCCGCTCCGCGAACCGCAGGCGGCGCGGGTGCCCGCGGCCGGGTCGTCCTCGTCGTCAGCTCCCTGATCAGCCGCGCGGCTGTCCGAACCGTTGCCGCAACGTCTGGCGGGGTGGCTTGGGCGGACGCACCCGGATGTTGCCGCCGATCAACCGGCCGCCGACGGTGACCTGGAGCAGGACGGGCGCCGCAGGCTCCGGCGACTGGCGCGCGATCACGCGGCCGCCCATGACGGCTAGCTCGTCCATGTCGACCAGGATGCCCGGTCTGGTGACCAGCGTCAGGTTCCCGCCGTTGACCATCGCATCGATCCGCAGCGACGGCAGCGTGATCACCGCCTGGCTGAAGTCCAGTATGACGTTTCCGCCGGTTACCACCAGCTCGATGCGCTGCGGCACGACCCAGTCGCCGTCGCGGCGCTCGTTGGCGCCGGACCGCTCGATGCGCAGCACGTCCTTCGGTTTGGTCGCGGGCACCGCCGTCGGTGTCGCCGGCAGGTCCGCCGTGAGCGCTGCCAGCTCGCCGTACGTCCGCGCCGTCAGCGCGCGCTCAAGCCGGTCGTCGAGTTCGCCGGAGGTCAGCCGCCCGTCGCCCGCCGCCTCACGCAGCACCTCGACGACGCGATCCCGATCCTCGTGGGAAGCCCGCAGGCTGTCATCCGGCATGAGCCAACTCTAGAGCCGATCGCCGACGCGGGGCTGATCCTCCGGGCTAGGCGGTCTTCGGCGGGTGCTCGCGTTTCCGCGGAAACGCGGTCAGGGGGTGAGCAGGCGGCGGAGGAACTCGCGCACCGCGGCCTTGCCCTCCGCGACGGCCGCTTCCCGGTCGGCCGAGCGGGCCACCACCACCGCGACCTCATCGATCGCCGCGAGGATCATGTGCGCGAACGGGGTGACCAGGTCTGGTGTCAGGTGCCCTTCGTCGGCGACCTGCTGGAGCACGGCGCGGGTCGCGCCAAGGGCGTACTTCTCGTTCAGCGCCCGCCAGCGCTCCCAGCCGAGGACAGCGGGCGCGTCGGTCAGGATGACCTGCTGGATGACCGGGTCGGCCGCGAGATCGATCCACGCGAGGGAGCCCGTGTACACCATGGCGACCGCGTCCGGGGCGGCGGCGATCTCGGTGGTGAGGCTGGCCGTGATGCCGTCCTCGATGTTCTCCACCACGGCCTCGAACAGCGCGTCCTTGCCCGTGAAGTGGTGATACAGCGCGCCCCGGCTGACCCCCGCCGCCACGAGCACCGCCTCGATCGAGGTGTCCTCGTAGCCGTGCGCGGCGAACAGCCCGGTGGCGACCTCGATGAGCTGATCGCGGGTGGCGCGCCCCTGCGCGGCCCGCTTGCTGAAGGGCTCTGATGACGGCTCGGTCATGACACTCAGTTGTACACCGATCCCGTCGGCTCATTGACAAACCGACTATCGGTATGTCAATACTAGACCGACAGTCGGTCTGTATCCAGCAGGCTCTCGCACCTGAAACCGCAAGGGGAAATCATGGACGTAGCCACCTTCACCGCACACCGCAAGAACCTCGCCGCCGCGGCCGGTGAGATCGCCTACACCGAGCTCGGAGCCGGTCCCGTCGCGCTGTTCGTGCACGGCCTCGGCACCAGTGCCGCCTTGTGGCGGCACGCCATCGGGGAACTGTCGGGCACGAGCCGCTGTATCGCGGTCGACCTGCCCGGGCACGGCGGCACGCCCGCGCGGAAGGACGCGTCGGTCGCCGCCATGGCCGACATGGTCGCCGAACTGTGCGACGGCCTCGGCCTCGACCAGGTGGACCTGGTCGGCAACGACACCGGCGGCGCGGTCGCCCAGATCTTCGCGGCCCGCCAGCCCGGGCGGCTGCGCACGCTGACCCTCACGAACTGCGACACCGAGGGGAACTTCCCGCCGGCCGAGGTCCTACCGTTCATCGAGGCCGCGAGAAGCGGCCAGGCCGCGCCGATGGTGGCCGCCCTCGACGCGGACCAGTGGCGAGCGGGCCCGCTGGCCGGCGGCTACCAGGACCCGGCAACGGTCACCGACGACGTGTGGCGCGCCTACTTCACGCCGATCGGCGGCACCATGGAGCGGGCGCGGGACTTTGAGCGGATCCTCGCCGCCCTCGACGCGGCGGACATGACAGCGGTCCACGGGGCGCTGTCCGCCCTCACGGTGCCCACGCTGATCGTCTGGGGAACCGGGGACGCGATGTTCGGCATCAAGTGGGCCTACCAGGTGCACGACCTGATCCCCGGGGCGCTCGACGTCATCGAGATCGAGGGCGCGAAGGTCTTCTTCCCCGAGGAACGGCCCGGCGACCTCATCCCGCACTTGCATCACTTCTGGAACCGTTAGCTGGCGAGTGGAATAACGGTTCGTTCCTTATCAAGATCTTTACTTCTCCTAACGAACCGTTATTCCACTCTGCTACAGGCTGGTGCTGTCCGGCATATCGGGGGGACCATGTCTGCATGCGGGTGTCTGTGCTCGGGGAGCAGGCAATAGCGGACGAGTCCGGCAGTGTCCGCGCTCGGTCTTCGCGCGCCGTTGTGCTGGTGGCGTTCCTCGCGTTCCACGCCGGGTCCCCGCAAGCGCGGCAGCGGATCGCCGCCTTGTTCTGGCCCGACTCGACCGATGCTCAGGCACTGACCAACCTTCGCCGTGAGCTGCACTACTTGCGACAGGTCCTGCGCGATGAGCCGTCGCTGGTCGTCACGTCCAGGGACCTGTGCTGGCATGATGCCGGCACCTGCCGCGTTGACTTGCGCGTCTTCGATACCGAACGGAAGGCCGCGCTGGCGGCCGCGGCCGCCGGTGATGACGAAGGCGTGCTGAAGCACGCGGCCGCGGCGGTGGCCGAATACCGCGGTGACCTGCTGCCGAGCAGCTACGACGACTGGCTGCTGGAGGCCAGGTCGGAACTCAAGCGTCAGTGCGTGGACCTGTGCGATCTGCTCTGCGCGACGCGAACCCGGGCCGGCGACCTGGCCCGGGCAGCGGATGTCGCGCGGCGCCGTCTCCAACTGGAGCCACTGGAGGAGACCGGCTACCGGACCCTGATGCGACTGCAGGCAGACCTAGGCGACCGGGCCGGGGCCGTCAGCACTTATCACCATTGCGCCTCGCTGCTGGAGCGTGAGCTCGGCGTCGTCCCCGACGCCGCTACTCGCACGGCGTTCCAGCGGCTGATCACTCACGCGCGTCCGTCGGACGGGCCGCTGCCGGCTGGCCGTCCGCCGGGCCGGCAGGGGCCGGGCGCGCCCCCGCTGATCGGCCGCTCCGCCGAGCTCGGCACGCTGGAGGCGGTATGGCGGGCGGCCATCGCGGGAGGGCCCAGGATGGCGCTGGTACGCGGCGGCGCCGGGGTCGGGAAGACCCGTCTGGTGACGGAGGTCGCCGACCTGGCCCGGGGGCAAGGTGCCGTTGTCGCGGGGGCCCGTTGCTTCGGCGCGTCGGGCCGGCTGGCGCTGGCACCGGTGGCGGACTGGCTGCGCAATCCCGCGGTCCAGTCGGCGACGGCGACCCTCGACCCCGCCTGGCGAACCGAAGTCGGCAGGCTGGTCCCGGCCGGGGGCCGCGGGAGCGGCGCGCGGGCACTAGCGGACGCCTGGCAGCGCCACCGGTTCTTCGAAGGCCTGGCGCGGGCGCTGCACGCCGTTGGGCGCCCGCTGCTGCTGGTCCTTGACAATATGCACTGGTGTGACCAGGAGACGCTGGCCTTCATCACGTTCTGCCTGACCCGGGCTGACGACGCCCAGCTGCTGGTGGCCGGCACGGCTCGCGGCGACGGCCGCGGCGACGGCCCCGACCTCGCGGAGTGGACCGTCCGGCTGCGGGCCACCGGTTTGCTGACCGAGCTTCCGCTCGCCCCGCTGGAGGCCGCCGACACGGCGCGGCTCGCCCGGGCCGTGTCCGGGGAGGCCCTCGCGGAAACCGATGCGGAGCTGTTGCAGGCGACCACGGGAGGCTTCCCGCTGTTCGTGATCGAGGCGGCGCGCGGCAGCGCGGACCTCCGCAGCGCGCCGCTGCCGTCCGCTGACCTCTCCGCGGTACTGCGCAGGCGCCTCGCGGAGGCGACCGGCGCGGCCAGGGAGGTCGCCGGCCTGGCCGCCGCGGTGGGCACGAACTTCTCCCTCGACCTGCTCACGGAGGCGAGCGACCTCGATGCTGATGCGGTGGTGACCGCGGTCGATGAGCTCTGGCGGATGCGGATCATGCGGGAATTCAGCGACGGATACGACTTCTCCCACGACCTGCTCCGGGAGACCGCGTACGCGGAGGTAAGCCCGCCCAAGCGGTGGCTGCTGCACCGTCGCATCGCGCAGAGCCTGGAACTGCTGCACGCCGACGGGACGGACGCCGTCGCGACCCAGCTGGCCGAACAGTACTCCCGTGGCGGCCGTCCGGAACGGGCGGTGCATTACTACCAGCGGGCCGCCGACGTCGCGGCGGGCATGTTCGCCCATGCCGAGGCGATCCGGCTGGACAAGAAGGCGCTGGCGATCATCGGCGACATGCCCGCCGGGCGGGACCGGGACTCGCGCGAGCTCGCGGTCCTTGAGCAGATGGCGGCACCGCTGAACGCCAAGTTCGGCTACTCTTCGCTGGAACTGCAGCAAACTCTCGAGCGCTCCGTCACCCTCGGGGAAGCACTGGGCCACCGGGACTCAGTCGTGAACTGCCTGGTCGCGCTGTGGGGGACGCGGTTCGTGCAGGGGCATACTTCCGATGGTTACCGGCTGGCCCTGCGTGCACTGGAGCTGGCGGAACCCGAGTCCGAGCTGAGCTCGCTCGCGCACTTCGGCGTCGGCGGGTCGTCGGTGAGCCTAGGGATGCCCGCGGACGCGATCCGCCACCTGGAACTGGCCACCTCACTGGGCCGCGGCGCCCTCTGGCTGGTCATTGGCTCACGCGCGGACGTGCATAGCGTGGCCTGGTCCGCGCACGCCCACTGGCTGCTCGGGCAGGCCGGCGAGGCACTGTCAAGAAGCGAGGAAGCCATCGAGCGCTGCCGTGCCATCGGTCACCCCTACAGCCTCGCCATCGCTTTGGCCTACGGCAGCATCACCCGCCAGATGCGCCACGACATGCACGAGCTGAGGAAGTACGTCCGCGAGCTTCGCGAGCTTTGCGACCGGTACGGCTTCGGCTATTACCGGGAGTGGGCGCTGGTGCTTGACGGCTGGTCCCAGCCGGGCGGTTCGGGTATCGACCTAGCCATGCAGGGCATTGGCAACCTGCGGTCGCAGGGCTCGCTCGCGCGCATGCCGTACTGGCTGTCCCTGCTGGCCGACCTGTCCGCGCGCGCTCACCGCCCGGACCAGGCGAGGGCGGCTCTCGATGGCGCGATCGCCACCGCGCACGCGCACGACGACGTGTGGTGGCTGCCGGAGGTGATGCGGATGCGAGCCGCCTATGACGACGAGCAGGCCGCCGCCGCCCGGCTGCGCTCGGCGGCACAGCTGGCCGCCGCGCACGGCAGCGCCGAGCTGGTCCGGCGCTGCGAGCAGGATCTCGCCGAGCGGAGCGTTCGGGTCTCCAGCCCCTAGCGTTCTCCCGAGCGGGGCCAGGCGGCACCCGCGCGAACGCTCCGCGAACGCTCCCTGGCTTAGGTTCGGCGGGAGCACGCCGTACAGTGACCGACCAGGGGGGTTCTCATGACGACTACACCGACACAGGCGGCCGCGGCCTACGCCGACTTGGCGGCCGCCCTGCGGGGCGACCTGATCACGCCGGGGCAACCCGGCTACGACGCGGCTCGCGCCGTCTACAACGCCATGATCGACAAGCGCCCGGCCGCCATCGCACGGTGCCACGACGTGGCCGACGTCATCGCCTGCGTGAGGTTCGGACGCGAGCACGGCGTCGAACTGGCCGTCCGCGGCGGCGGGCACAACGCGGGCGGCCTCGGGGTGTGGGATGACGCGCTCGTCATCGACTTGTCGCTGCTGCGCAGCACCACCGTCAGCCCGGCGAACCACACGGTCCGCGCCGACGCCGGCTGCACCTGGGGGGACGTCGACCATGCGACTGTGGCCTTCGGCATGGCCACCCCGTCCGGCTTCATCGCGTCCACCGGCGTGGCCGGTCTCACGCTCGGCGGCGGCATCGGCTACCTCTCCCGCCGCTTCGGCCTGACCGTGGACAACCTGCTGGCCGCCGACGTGGTCCTGGCCGACGGGACGTTCGTGACCGCCAGCGAGGGCTCGCACAACGACCTGTTCTGGGCCTTGCGCGGCGGCGGCGGGAACTTCGGCGTGGTGACCTCGTTCACGTTCCGCTGCCACGACATCGGCGAGAACGGCACGATCATCGGCGGCCCGGTGCTCTACGACTTCGCGGACACCCCCGAGGTCATGCGCTGGTACCGGGAACTGCTGCCGGTCCTGCCGGAGGAACTGTCGGGCTGGATCGGGCTCATCACGATACCTCCCGCCCCGCCGTTCCCCGAGGTGCTGTGGGGCCGTAAGTCCTGCGCCATCGTCTGGTGCTACACCGGGCCGCTCGACGGGGCCGACCAGGTGCTCGAGCCGGTCAAGACCTTCGGGTCGCCGCTGGTCGTCGGGCTGCACGCCATGCCGTTCACCGCCCTGCAGAGCGCGTTCGACCCGCTCTACCCGGCGGGGCTGCAATGGTACTGGCGGGCCGACTTCTTCAACGAGATCTCCGACGCCGCCATCGGGGTGCACGTCAAGCACGGCGAGGAGATGCCCGCCGGCCACTCCACCATGCACCTGTACCCGATCGACGGCGCGGCCAGCCGGGTCCCCGAGGATGCCACCGCCTTCGCCTACCGCGACGGCGGCTGGGCGGGAGTCATCGTCGGCGTCGACCCCGACCCGGCCAACGCCGGACTGATCTCGCGGTGGGCGCGCGACTACTGGCAGGACCTCCACCCCACCTCGGCTGGCGGCGCGTACGTCAACTTCCTGATGAACGAGGGCCAGGACCGGGTGAAGGCCGCCTACCGCGGCAACTACGACCGGCTCGCTGAGGTCAAGCGCCGCTACGACCGTGACAACGTCTTCCACATCAACCAGAACATCCAGCCGGCCCGCTAGCACGGGTTCCACGGTCACCTTGAGTAGCAGACGACCGCCTTCGGGCCACTCGTGGGTTCCATTTCCAGGCGCCAAGGATGTGGCAGGCCAGCCGTACATCATGGCGCTCACCAGTCACGCGTCGGACGCACTTTCGAAGATGGGGGATAGTTAGGCACAGCGGGGTGTGCCTAACTATCCCATATCCCGCGCAGGCCCATAGTCGGTCCAGTGTGGTCATCCCCTCTGGGCGAAGTGGGGCCAGGTGGTCACGGGCCCGTGCGAACCGGGCCGCCGGACCGGAGCTCTGCCGGCGTAGCCGTGTCCGCAGGGACAAGGGAACTCACGGTTCGTTCGGGATGAATGAAGTTGAATTTTGATTTCCCGCGAGCAGTTCGCTGATGAGTTCCGACGGCAGCCCGTGCGTATCGCGGAGGAACTCGTAGTCCCGCTCGGTCAGTTTCCCTGACGGGTACAGTCGCCGCAGCAGCGACCGGCCGCGGCCGACCACGTCGCGGAACTTGCGCTCTTCCGCCGCCAGGACACCGGTCACCAGCGGCGTCCGGGTCGGCTGTCCGAACCGGTCCGCGGTGTCGAGGATCAGGCCCGGCGGCAGGTCGTCCAGGGTCAGCGAGGTTCCGCCGTCGCAGCGCCACAGCTCGATCAGCGCCCGGCGCAGCAGCCTGCGCAGCACGTAGCCGCGGCCGGTATTGGACGGCAGCACCCCGTCGCCGATGACCACGATCGCCGACCGCAGGTGATCGGTCAGGATCCGCAGCGACCGGGGACGTGGCCGCCACAGCGAGGGCAGCGATGACAGCCACGGCGCGAACAGGTCGGTCTCGTACACCGAGCGGACGTGCTGCGACACCATCAGCAGCCGCTCCAGGCCCATGCCGGTATCGACGCTGGGCCGGGTGAGCGGAGTCAGGCCGCCGTCCGGGTGCCGCTGGTAGCGCATGGT
>Ga0335075_10002837_pt1 | contig 27706 bp, 26 predicted proteins | sample Lox_Sample_24_FD_206723 | JGI IMG/M metagenome (GOLD analysis project Ga0335075, IMG submission 206723) | Soil microbial communities from Loxahatchee National Wildlife Refuge, Florida, United States - Lox_Sample_2.4 | ecosystem: Environmental > Terrestrial > Soil > Wetlands | place: USA...
ATTGCCCGGCGGGCGGGTGCCGGCTCAGCTCAGGCCGGATTCCCGCAACGTGATGTTCAGCCGGCCGGCGGCCAGGCCGATGCCGGGGTCGCCGGTGCCGGGCAGGGTCTTCGGCACCCCGTGGTAGGCGAGCCGGGATGGCCCGCCGAACACGAACAGGTCGCCCGACTCCAGCTCGACGTCCGTCCACGGACGGCCCCGGCCCTGCGCGTTCCCGAACCGGAACACGCAGCTGGCGCCGAGACTGAGCGAGACGACGGGGGCCAGGCTCCGTTCGTCCTTATCGGCGTGCATGCCCATGCGGGCCTGGTCGTCGTAGTAATTGATCAGCGCGACATCCGGCGCGTACCGGTCCGCTGCGGCCTGATCGCCACGCGCATCGCCACGCGCATCGCCGTGCGCTTCGGCGACCGCGCGGCGGCCGAGGGCGGCCAGCCAGCCGGGGAACGGCTTCACCGGCGCGCCGTCGCCGTCGTCCGCGGTCCGCGAGTACCGGTAGGGGATCCAGTGCCAGCCCAGGCAGACCGTGCGCACCGACATCACCCCGCCGCTCGGCAGCCGGGTGGCCCGCATACCCGCCGGCGGGCGGGCCCACTCCCGGCACGAGGCAACCAGCCGGCATCGCTCGTCGTGGCTGAGCCAGCCGGGGACGTGGACCGCGCCCGGCGCGACCTCGGCCCGCGGGCGCGGGATCAGCGCGGCCATCCCGCCACGCTATCCCGCCGTCCCGCGCGGTCCGGCACGTTGCGTCCGCCCGCCGCTCGCCGCGCCCGCCCGCGCTCGTTGCCGCGCCCGCCGCCCTGCTGGGGGCCAGACCACGCCCGTGCCGGGGCGCGCCCACCGGCCTGCTGGGGGGCCAGACCACGCCCGTGCCGGGGCGTAAATACTATATATCGGATATAGCATGCGATACAGCCGCCGCCGCGCCCGGTGCGGCAGTCATGGATGTACCAACGGGCGTGTGGTTACCCGCCCGGAGGTACATCGATGGTCGCGGGAGCGGGCCGAGAGGGCTCGGGGCGACCCGCGTCGGTGTCTCTTCTACATCAGCTTTCTCAGACGCAACAGGTCGAACACGCTGGCGTGCACCTTCAGGCGGCCGGTTAGCCAGGCTCGCGCGAAGCTGCCCGGGTCGTCGCTGATGGAGACGACAACGTCGCTGTTCGCGACGAACCGGATCTGCGCGGGCCGGTCTCCGGCACCCGCCTCGCGGACGGGCTCCGCGCCGTTCGGCCCCAGCCGCGTCACGAACGTCACCCCGAGATCCGGGATCTCGCAGCTGAGGGTCCGGTCGACCAGGTGCGCCGCACGGTCATCCGGATTCATCTCCGAGATGCGGCCCGTGAGGGCCTCCAGTGCCTTACGGCATTCTTCGGCTGTCGCCAACGTGACCTCGCTTTCCAAGGTCATTCTCCAGCCCGGCGCCGCCAGCGGGGGGCCGGGGTTCGAAATTGTGCGCGGGTCGGCGTCTTCAGTGCGCCGTCCGGGCGTCTACGGACGGTAGCGTTCCAGACAGGGCAGAACAGGCGCGGCCGCCACCGGGCCGGGCGCGAGGAGAGTGACAGCTGATGGACTTCGCTGACGACGCGGAGGACCTGGCGCAGGATGGATCGGACGTGGCCGCCGGCGCGGAGGACCTGGCGGGGGACGGGCCGGACGGCGCCGATCGCGTACAGGACACCCCGGCGACCGGCTACGCCGAAGACGCCGCAGGGGAGCCAGGCGACGTCTCCGGCTACACGGCGGACGTCCCGGCTGATGCGGGGGACGTCCCGGGCGAGTCAGGTGACGTCTCCGGCTACGCGGGCGACGTCGGGGCGGATGAGGCCGAGGCGGCGGTGCGGCCGTCAACCGGCGAGCCGAGGGTCGATGCCGCGCTGGCCCGGCTGGACGAGCTGCAGGGGCGGCCGGTAACCGAGCACCGGGCGGTGTTCGAAGACGTGCACCGGCGGCTCAGAGACGTGCTCGGCGAGCTGGACTCCCGCCTGCAACCGCCGTCGCGTGACGCCGCGGACGCCACGGACGCGGCGGTCCGGCCTGGTCGCTAGCGAGCCGGGGATGAAGAGGATGCGGCTGGATACCGAGCTTGTCCGCCGTGGGCTCGCCCGGTCGCGGGAGCAGGCCGCGGAACTGATCGCGGCGGGCCGGGTGGCGGTGGCGGGGCAGACCGCGGCCAAGGCGGCCACCCAGGTGGGCCGGGACTCGGCGATCACGATCGCGGAGACGGCCCGGGGCCGCGACTACGCATCCCGCGGCGGCCACAAGCTGGAGGGCGCGCTGGCCGCGTTTGCCGACCTGGCCGTGGCGGGCCGGCGCTGCCTGGACGCGGGCGCGTCGACCGGTGGCTTCACCGACGTCCTGCTCCAGGCCGGCGCGGCACACGTGGTCGCCGTCGATGTCGGATACGGCCAGCTGGCCTGGGCGCTGCGCAACGATCCGAGGGTCACCGTCATGGACCGCGTCAACGTGCGGCAGCTCGCGCCGGAGCAGGTGGCGCCGCCGCCTGAGCTGGTCACGGCCGATCTGTCGTTCATCTCGTTGACGCTCGCGCTTCCCGCGCTGGCCGCCTGCGCGGCCCCCGACGCCGATTTCGTGCTGCTGGTGAAGCCGCAATTCGAGGTAGGCAAGGGCAAGGTGGGCGCGGGCGGGGTGGTCAGGGAACCAGCCCAGCGGGCCGCGGCCGTCACGTCCGTCGCCGAGGCCGCCGCGGAGGCCGGGCTGGGGGTGCGGGGAGTCGTGGCCAGCCCGCTCCCGGGACCGTCGGGGAATGTGGAGTATTTCCTGTGGCTGCGGCGCGGGGCGCCGCCGCTGGATCAGGCTGACGTGCAGCAGGCAATCGCGGAAGGACCTCAGTGAAGCCGAACCGGACCGTGCTGGTCGTCGTGCATACCGGGCGGCCGGCCGGAGTGAGCGTGGCGCGCCTGGTCGTCGAGAGGCTGACCGGCGCCGGGCTGGCCGCCCGCGTGCTCGAGTCTGAGGCGGCGGAGGTGGGCGCCGCGGCCGCCGAGGCGGTGCCGGTCTCGTCCCGGTCCGCCGACGGAACGGAAATGGTGCTGGCCATCGGGGGCGACGGCACGCTACTGCGCGCGGCCGAGCACTCCCGGCCCGCCCGTGTGCCGTTGCTCGGGATCAACCTCGGCCATGTGGGCTTCCTGGCCGAGGCGGATCCGGAGAACCTTTCCGAGGCTGTCGACCAGGTGGTCGAGCGAAAGTACATCGTCGAGGAGCGGATGACGGTCGACGTGACCGTGCGTACGAACGGCGACCTCACCGCGGCGACCTGGGCCCTGAACGAAGCCAGCGTGGAGAAGGCGCAGCGGGAGCGGATGCTCGACCTGGTGGTCGGGGTGGACGGGCGCCCGCTGTCCCGCTGGGGGTGCGACGGAGTGGTGTTCGCGACCCCGACCGGCTCGACGGCGTACGCGTTCTCCGCCGGGGGGCCCGTGGTCTGGCCGGAGGTGGAGGCCCTGTTGCTGGTGCCGATCAGCGCGCACGCCCTCTTCGCCCGGCCCGTGGTGGTCTCGCCGCGTTCGGTGCTGGCGGCGGAGGTGATTGGACACGCCTGGGGCCAAGGCGATACTTCTCGGGCCGTTTTGTGGTGCGATGGACGTCGTATGTTTGAGCTGGATCCGGGAGCGCACGTGGAGGTGCGGCGCGGCAGCGAGCCGGTCTTGCTCGCCAGGCTGCAGGGCGCGAGCGCGGGCGGCACGGCCGCGGGCGGCACGGGAGCCGAGATCGGCCCTCCGTTCACCGACCGCCTGGTGGCCAAGTTCGGCCTCCCGGTCGCTGGCTGGCGGGGCCGGGCCGGCCGGCGGCGCATGCCGGACGGCGGCATGTCCAATGGGCACGCGGCGCTGGCGCCGGACCCGGGGACCGAGGTGGCGAGCCAGCGAGACGAGGAGCCGGGCGGCGATGCTTGAGGAGGTCCGTATCAGCGGGCTCGGTGTCATTGACGACGCCGTGCTGGAGCTTTCCCCGGGCTTCAACGTGGTGACCGGCGAGACCGGCGCGGGCAAGACCATGGTTGTCTCGGGCCTGGGCCTGCTGTTCGGCGGCCGGGCCGACCCGGCCCGGGTGCGGCCGGGCGCCGAACGCGCGAACGTGGAAGGCCGGCTGAGTGTTGAGGCCGACGGCCGCGTGGCCCGCCAGGTCAACGACGCGGGGGGAGACCTCGATGACGAGGACGGCGCGCTGATCCTGAGCCGTTCGGTCTCCGCCGAGGGACGGTCCCGTGCCTACGCGGGCGGCCGGTCGGTCCCGGTGTCCCTGCTCACCTATCTGGCCGACGACCTCGTGGCCGTGCACGGCCAGTCCGATCAGCAGCAACTGCTCAAAACCGGCCGGCAGCGCGAGGCACTCGACCGCTTCGCCGGGCCGGCGCTCGCCGCCCTGCTCGCCGACTATCAGCGCGCCTACCAGCGGCATCGCGATGTCCGTCAGGAACTCGACGAGCTCACGTCGCAGGCCCGCGAGCGGCAGCGGGAGGCCGAGGATCTGCGGCGCGGCCTGGACGAGATCGAGCAGGCCGATCCCGTCGACGGCGAGGACATCGAGCTCCTGGCCGAAGAGCAGCGTCTTTCCAACGCGGACGCGCTGCATTCGGCGGCGACCACCGCGCACGAGGCCCTGCTCGGCGATCCGTCCAGCGGACAGTACGAGGCGGCCGACGCCGTGACGCTGCTCGGCCTCGCGCGTCAGGCGCTGGAGGGAGCGGCCCGGCATGATGCCGCGCTCGCGGCGCTCGGGGCCAGGGTCTCCGAGGCGGCGTACCTGGTCTCCGACGTCGCCGCCGATCTCGCCTCGTACGCGCAGTCGGTCGAGGCCGACCCCGCGCGTCTCGCCGCCGTGCAGGAACGGCGCGCCACCCTCGGCCGCCTGATCCGGCTCTTCGGAGACGCCGCCGGGCCCGTCGGCGGCTTCGCGCCAGCCGCCCGGCCCGCCGAGGCCGGCGCGGCCAGCGCACCGGGAGCGGCCCAGGCCGGCGACGGGGCGAACGCCGGCGGCGCAACGCCGGCCGCAGGCACGGGCGACCCCTCCGGCACGGGCGACCCCTCGGGCGCGGGCGACCCGTCCGCGGCGGCGGGCGCGGCCCCCAGCGCCGTCGCGGCGGTGCTGGCGTGGGCCAAGCAGGCCGCCGCCCGGCTCGGCGAGCTGGAGGGCGACGACGACCGGATCGCCGGCCTGGCCGAGGAGGAGGCGAGCCTGGCCGGGCAGGTCGCGCAGCTGGCCGCCGAGCTCAGCGCGGCCCGGAAGGAGGCGGCGGAGAGGTTCGCCGGCGACGTCACCGCCGAGCTGGCCGCGCTCGCCATGCCGCACGCGCGGCTCGCGGTGGCCGTGACGCCGCTCAGCGAACCGGGCCCGCACGGCGCCGACGACATCGAGATCAGGCTGTCGGCGCACCCTGGCGCGCCCGCCCTCCCGCTGAACAAGGGGGCGTCCGGCGGCGAGCTGTCCCGGGTGATGCTGGCCATCGAGGTGGTGTTCGCCGGGGCCGACCCCGTGCCGACCTTCGTCTTCGACGAGGTGGACGCCGGCGTGGGCGGCAAGGCCGCGGTCGAGATCGGGCGGCGGCTGGCGCGGCTGGCCCGGCTGGCGCAGGTGATCGTGGTCACCCACCTGCCCCAGGTCGCGGCGTTCGCCGACACCCATCTGGTGGTCGAGAAGGCCGATGACGGCTCGGTGACCAGGAGCGGGATCGCCCGCCTGGACCGTCCGGGCCGGGTCAGAGAGCTGTCCCGCATGCTGGCCGGCCTGGAGGACTCGGAGTTCGGGCGCGCGCACGCGGAGGAGCTCCTGGCGGCTGCGGCGGCCGAGCGGGCCTAAGGCTGAGGCCTGAGGCCAGAGGCCAGAGGCCAGAGACCTAAGGCCAGAGACCTAAGGCCAGAGGCCTGGGGCGCCCGAGACTGGCGCCCGGGCAGCACCGAGGGCAAACTGTAGTGACGCTGCGGATCTCCTGATGATTGCGGTCCGTGACCGCACCGGTAGCTTCCGCCACCCCAGGAATCTGGCAAACTTACTGTTCAATGAAGGCCCAGCCTCGGAAACTACGCAGAGCGCGCCGGAAAGGGTCCGAGGACCTCCCCGGCGTGACCGCGACTGCGCGGCTGGACCGGCGGACCAAGAACCTGGCCACCCGGCTGCGGCCCGGTGACATCGCCATCATCGACCACATTGACCTGGACTTGACCGGCGCGGACGCGCTGGCCGGCCGCGGCGTCGCCGCGGTAGTGAACGTGGCGCAGAGCATCAGCGGCCGGTACCCCAACCGCGGGCCGCAGCTGCTGATCGAGGCCGGCATCCCGCTGATCGACGACGTGGGCCCGGAGGTGTTCGACCGGGTCACCGAGGGGCAGACCGTCCGCCTGGAGGGCGACACCCTCTACGTCGGAGAGCAGGTCGTGGCCAAGGGCCGGCAGCAGGACGCGGATACCGTGGCCGCGGCGATGGCCGAGGCCAAGACCAAGGTGTCGGCCGAGATCGAGGCGTTCGCCACCAACACGCTCGAGTACATCAAGCACGAGTACCCGCTGCTCATCGACGGGATCGGGATCCCCGATCTGCGCACGAAGCTGGACGGCCGGGACGTGCTCGTCGCCCTCCGCGGTTACCACCATCGCGAGGACATCGCGGCCCTGCGCTCCTACATCCGCGACCGCAAGCCCGCCATGGTGGGCGTCGACGGGGGCGCCGACGCCCTGATCGAGGCCGGATACCGGCCCGACCTGATCGTCGGGGACATGGACTCGGTGTCCGACATGGCACTGCAATGTGGGGCCGAGATCGTCGTGCACGCCTACCCGGACGGCCGGGCCCCGGGCCTGCCCCGGGTCAAGGCCCTGGGCCTCGACCCGAGAGTGTGCGCCGCGGCCGGCACCAGCGAGGACATCGCGCTGCTGATCGCCGACGAGCTGGGCGCCAGCCTCATCGTCGCCGTCGGGATGCACCACACCGCGGTGGAGTTCCTGGACAAGGGACGCGCCGGGATGGCCAGCACGTTTCTGACCAGGCTGCGGGTTGACGATAAGATCGTTGACGCCAAGGGGGTCAGCAGGCTCTACCAGAGCCGGATCTCGGCGAAGGCCATCATTCCGCTGGTGCTCGCCGCCGCCGTGACCATCGTGGTAGCGATGCTGGTCCTGCCCGCGGGCCAGATATTCCTCCGGTACCTCGGCACCCAGCTGGAAAACTTCTGGTACTGGCTGACTGGATTGTTTTAGTGATCGACTTCCGATATCACCTGGTCTCGATCGTCGCCGTGTTCCTCGCGCTGGCGATCGGCATTGTCGTCGGCGCGACCGCGCTCAAGCCGAAGACCGAAGAGGTCCTCGACAACGAGTCGCGGATCGCGCAGCACCAGATCACCTCGCAGCGGACGATGATCAAGAACCTGGAGACCGAGGTCGCCAGCGACGACGCGCTCGCGCAGGCCGCGGCGCCGCGGCTGCTGGCAGGCCTGCTCCAGGGCCAGCGAGTCGTGCTGGTCACCGCGCCCGGCGCCGACGGCGGCACGATCAACGGCATCACCAGCGACCTCACCCGGGCCGGCGCGAAGGTGGCCGGCCAGGTGCAGCTGCAGAACTCCTTCTTCGACACCACCGCCGCCACGCAGAACAAGCTCGACGTCCTGGCCTCGAAGGTCGCGCCATCCGGCATCACCCCCGGGTACCTGTCGGCGCAGTCCTACGTAAACGCCCAGATCGCCGGGCAGCAGGAGGCGGCGCAGGTGCTCGCCCCGGCGCTGGTGACCAAGAGCGCCACCGACCTGCCCGCCGGCCAGACCAGCCAGATCCTCGGCGGATTCGCCCAGCAGGGCTTCCTGCAGTTCAGCCCCTCGAGTGCCGCCGTCGCGCCGCCGCAGGCCACGCTGGCCGTGGTGGTCATCCCGGGCAGTCCGCCGTCCGCCGACGCCAGCCCGGAGAACCTGGCCCTGCTCACGCTGGCCCAGCAGCTGGCCCTGAACAGCCGTGGCGTCGTGCTGGCCGGGTCGCTGGGCCAGTCGCTGACCGGCTCCGGACCGGGCAGCGCCATCGATGAGCTGATCAACGGCAATACCGGGGTCCGGACCCAGGTGTCCAGCGTCGACGACGCCGACCATGCGTCAGGTCAGCTCATCGTGGCCCAGGCCCTCAGCTACCTGCTGAACGGGCAGAAGGCCAAGGCGTACGGCATCGGCACCGCACTCGTCCCGGACCCAGCGCCAACCCCGTCCCCGACATCATCGTCCACCCCGACGCCGACGACGTCGCCCGTGCGCAAGAATCGCGCATGAGCCGCACCGCGAGGCGGGCCCGAAGCGGGGCCCGCGGGACGCTCCTGAGCACCGGGCTGACCGCCGGGCTGAGCGCGGTCGCGGCCCGCGCCGCCTACGCCGCGCTGAACGCCCGCCCGCCCGGCGGCCGCGAGCCCTGGGCCAGGACCAACCATCGCGGCGAGCCGGTGACCCTGCTGGAGGGGCCGGCCGTCGCCGCGGCGGCCGTGGTCGCCCTGGTCGCGCCCGGGTTGCCGGCCCGCACCCGGGCCGCGCTCGCGGTGGCCGGGACCGGGGCCGCGGCGTTCGGCGGTTACGACGACCTGAAGGGCAGCGGGTCACGGCGCGGCTTCCGCGGCCATCTCGGCGCGCTGGCCGGCGGCGAGGTGACCAGCGGCGCGGTGAAGATCGCCGGGATCGGCGCCACCGGGCTGGCCGCCGCCATCGCGGCCGGCGGCCGGGACGGCGAACGCGCGTCCGCCGTCGACGCGGTGATCAACGCCGGCCTCATCGCGGGGGGCGCGAACCTGATTAACCTCTTCGACCTGCGCCCCGGCCGGGCGATCAAGGTGACGCTGGCCTCGGCCGCGGCGCTCGGCGCCGCCTCGCCCGCCGGCCGGCTCGCCGCCGCTGCGCCGGCGGGCGCCGCCCTCGCGCTGATGCCCGACGACCTCGGCGAGCGGGCCATGCTCGGCGACGCGGGAGCCAACGCCCTCGGCGGCATGCTCGGCGCGGCGGCCGCGACCGCGCTGCCCCGCCCGGCGCGGATCGCGGTCCTGGCCGCGGTCACCGGGCTGACCGCGGCCAGCGAGCTGGTCAGCTTCACCAGGGTGATCGAGCGGACCCCGCCGTTGCAATGGCTGGACATGCTCGGGCGCCGGCCCGCGGCAACGGCCGGCGCCGCGGGCACCGGGGACGCGCGCGGCCAGGCCGACGGGAACGCGCCGGCCGGGGACGGGAACGGCGGGCCGGACGCGCGGCGGCACGAGGCCGGCGGGCCGACCGCGCCGGCCGCCGCCCCCCGGTGACCAGGCCTGCCGTCCCGGTCACCGAACGGAGCCCGGAACCGGGCCGGTCACGGCAGATCACCCGGACCATCGGCCGGGCCGCCATCCTCATCGGCGCGCTGGCCGCCACCGGCCGGGTCATCGGCTTCGGGCGCCAGCTCGTTTTCGCGCGCACCGTGGCCGACTCCTGCCTGGGGTCGGCCTACACCACGGCGAACCTGGTGCCGAACATCATCTACGACATCGTGCTCGGCGGAGCGCTGGCCAGCATCATGGTGCCGGTCCTGGCGGGCCCGGCCGAGCGCTCCGCCGCGGATCCGCAGGCCGCCCGGGAGGCCAGCCAGATCTCCTCCGCGCTGCTGACCTGGACGGTCCTGCTGCTGGCTCCGGTCAGCGTCATCCTGGCCCTGACCGCGAGCCCGGTGATCTCGGCCCTGATCCCGGGCCTGCGGGGCTGTTCCAAGGTCGAGGCGGTAGCGGTCGGCTCGCACATGCTCGAGGTGTTCGCCCCGCAGATCCTGCTCTACGGCCTGGCCGTGGTGCTCTACGGGATCCTGCAGGCGCATCGCAGGTTCGCCGGGCCCGCGCTGGCACCGGTGCTGTCCAGCCTGGTGGTGATCGGCGCCTACCTCGCGTTCGTGCCCCTCGGTGGAGGACACACCGGCCACCTGGCCGGGCTGTCGGCCGCCGCCCAGCTGACCCTGTCCCTGGGCACCACGGCCGGGGTGGCGGCGCTGGTGCTGACCGCGCTGGTGCCCGCGCTGCGGCTGCGGCTGCGGCTGCGGCCGGTGCTCAGGTTTCCCGACGGCGTCGCCCGCCGGGTGCGCAGCCTGGCCATGGTCGGGATCGCCGCCCTGGTCGCCCAGGACGCGGCGCTGGTCGTGGTGACCCGGCTGGCCAACGGCCACGGCGGCAACGGAGCCGTGGTGCTGTACAGCTACGGCTGGCAGATGTTCTTCGCCGCCTACGCGGTGCTCGCCGTCCCGGTCGCGGTCAGCGCGTTCCCGGTGCTGTCCGCGCGGGCCGGCGCGGCGCCGGGCCGGCCCGCGTCCGACCGGGCTGACTTCGACACGGCGACCGCCGGCTCGACCCGGGCGGTGCTGCTGGTGTCCTGGCTCGGGGCCGCGCTGCTGGCCGGGGCCGCGGTGCCCGCGGCCCGCCTGTTCACGCCGCGGGCGGACCAGGCCACCCAGCTTGCCCTGGCCCTGGTCGCGCTCGCCCCCGGACTGGTCGGCTACGGCCTGGTCGCCTGCCTGTCCCGGGTCCTGCTCGCCGACGGCAGGCACCGCCCGGCGGCCGCCGCCATGGCCGGCGGCTGGCTGATCGTGATCGCCGCCGACATCGTCGCGGTCGAGCTGGTCGCGCCGCGCTGGGTGGTGCCCGTGCTCGGCCTGGGCAACACGTTCGGCCTGATCGTCTCCGGAGTCGCGCTGGCCGCGGCGGTCCGCCGGGCCCGCGGCGGCCCGGCGCTGCAGGGGGCCATGCGGGCCGCGGCCGCGGGCCTGGCCAGCGCTCTCGTCGGCGCGGCGGCCGGGGCCGGCTTGTCGGCGGCCGTTCCGACCACAGGATTTATTTTGAACGCCCTGGTCGCCCTGCTGGCCTGCTGCTGTGCGGTGCTCCCCTTCGGGGTGATGGCTTACGCACTTGACCGTGGTGACCTGCGTGCGGTGGTCGCCACGGTGCGACGCCGGGCCGTCCCGTGAGCCCGCCCCGGATCGCTTACGTGGTCGCCACCACCGCGGGCGGGACCGGCCGCCACGTGGCGATGCTGGCCCGGGGATGCGCCGACCGGGGCATGGACGTCAGCGTGTTCGGCCCGGCCGCCACGCGCGAGCTGTTCCCGGCCACGAGGTTCGCGCCGGTCGACATCGGCGACCGGCCGCGCCCGGGCCGTGACGCCGCGGCCGTGCTGTGGCTGCGACGGCTGATCGCCCATGGTGAGCCCGACGTCGTGCACGCGCACGGGGTACGGGCCGCGGCGGCCGCCGCGCTCGCCCGGCCGCGCCGCCCCGGCCGCCCGGGTCCGGCGCTGCTGGTGACCGTGCACAACGCCGCCCCGCCCGGGGCGTTGTCCGGGACCGTGTACCGGGCCCTGGAGCGGCTCGCCGCCCGGCGCGCGGACGCGGTGCTGTGCGTCTCCGCCGATCTGGCCGAGCGCATGCGCCGGGCCGGCGCCCGCGACATCGCGCTCGCCGTGGTGCCCGCGCCGCCCGGCGCGGCGCCCGTGGCCGGCGCGGTTGAAAAGGCCCGGGCGGATATCGCGGCCAGCGGACGCCCCGTGGTGCTGGCCGTGGGCCGGTGCGTCCCGCAGAAGGGTTTCGACGTCCTGGTCGAGGCCATGAGCCTGCTGCGCGACCGCGACCCGGCGCCGCTGCTGGCCATTGCCGGGAATGGCCCGCTGGCCGGGCAGCTGGCCCGGCAGGCCCGGGCCGTCCGCGCCGACGTCCGGTTCCTCGGCCCGCGTTCCGACGTGCCGGCGCTGCTGGCCGCCGCGGACGTGGCCGCGGTGCCCAGCCGCTGGGAGGGGCAGCCGTTCATCGTCCAGGAAGCGCTGCGGGCCGGACGCCCGCTGGTGGCCTCCCGGGTGGGCGGGACTCCCGCGCTCACCGGCGAGGACGGGGCCCTGCTGGTGCCGCCCGGCGATCCGGGCCAGCTCGCGGCGGCGCTGCGGTCGGTGCTCGACGACCCGGCACTTTCCGGCCGACTGGCGGCGAGCGCGGCGGCCCGCGCCGCGGCGCTCCCGCTGCCGTCGGACGCGATTGACGCGGTGGCCGCCGTTTACTCCCGGCTCCGCGCGCGGAGCTAACTGCATATGTCGTTATGCAAGCCGGTCTTGATGAAAACTCGGTGGCGTCGAGTAACAATCCCGGCTTTTTGCTGAAATTGCATGTGCAGTGTGTTCCACTGTGCTACTGGGGGTTGGCATTCGCCTGCCCGGGGGGAGCGGATGGGGAAGAAGGGCCGGGTACTGCCGTTCGCGAGGCCGACGCCTCGCGCCGAGCCGGAGCGCACCGTCAATTCGGTGCCCGCTGCCGGGCCGGTACCGCGCACCCCCGCCCAGCCCCCGTCGCCGGACGGTCAGCCAGCCTGGCCCGCGGCCGGTAACCCGTTGCCCAAGAACCCCTTGCCGCGGCGGATCCCCGGCGAGCGTCGTCCCATGCCGGGAAAGCCCAGACGGGGGAACCCCATGCCGGCCGGCCCCCAGCCGGGAGTCTCCGCCCCGGGAAGCAGTGCCACGGGACCGGGCGGCCCGCTCCCGCCGGCCGCGACGTGGGCCGCGCAGCCGGATCCCGACCGGGTGATCGAGCCCGGCGGAGGGCCGCCGGAGCCAGCCGGCGAGCGCCGGGCGAAGGCTCAGCCCGCACCGCCCGAGCCGGGGGGCCAGCCCGGCGAGCGGCCCACGGTGCCACGGCCGGGTTCACCGGGCCAGCCCGCGGGCGAGCGGCCTACGATGCCACGGCCGGGTTCACCGGGCCAGCCCGCGGGCGAGCGGCCCGACATCCTGGCCTGGCGCGCGCCGGACCCCGGGCCCGGCCGGCCGGAGCCGCCCGGCGGCCGGGGGAGCGGGCCGCTGGTACCGCGCCCCGGGGCCGAGGTCGGGCGCCGGTCCTCCGGGCCGCCCGCGCCGCGGCCCGATCCCGGGGCGCCATCGTGGGCCAAGGTCACCGGAACAACGGTGCAGCTGTTTTTGGCCCGTCGCCATACCCGCTGGCGGGTGCTCGCCGGGTTCGTGCTCGGGCTGATCCTGTTCGCCGGCGGCGGGCTGACCGTCGCGCTGGCCAGGAACTCCGGGCCCGCGCCCGCTCCCCGCCCGGGACGCGCGACGCCGGCGACCCGGACCCCGGGACTGGCCCAGGTGCAGGACGCGACGGCGGCCCGGCTTCAGGCGGCCGCCTGGGTCGCGGCGCAGGTCAGCCACAGCGCCGTGGTCGCGTGCGATCCGGCCATGTGCGCCGCCCTGCAGGCGCGGGGCTTTCCCGCGGGCAACCTCATGACCATCGGCCCGGCCACCAACGATCCGCTCGGATCCACCGTCATCGTGGCCACCGCGGCCGTGCGCAGCCAGTTCGGCAGCCGGCTGGAAACGGTCTACGCGCCCGCCGTGATCGCCAGCTTCGGCTCCGGATCGGCGCAGATCGACGTCCGCGTGTACGCGCCGGGAGGCGGGCCGGCCTACGTTGCCGCGCTCCGGGCGGATCAGCAGGCCCGGCAGAACCTCGGGCGCGTGCTGCTGCGCAGTTCCCGGGTCAGCGCGACGCCCGCCGCGCGGGCCGAGCTCATGGCCGGCCAGGTCGACACCCGGCTGCTGGCGACCATCGCCACCCTGGCCGGCCAGGGCCGGGTGGACGTCGTCGGCTTCAGTGACTCCGGCCCCGGGGCCAGCCTGGGCGCGCCGCTGCGCGTCGCCGAGCTGGCCAGCCCGGCGGGGGTGACGAGCGGGTACCTGCCGTCCGTGCTCGCGCTGCTGCGCGCACAGCAGGCGCCCTACCTCGCGACCAGCCTGAGCCTGGCGCGACTTGATGGTCAGGAAGTCATCCGGATTGAGTTCGCCGCGCCGAGCCCGCTCGGGTTGCTGGGCGGCTAGGCGCGACCTGAAGACCGATGGAGGGGGAGCCTTATATGTCAGGAAAGGGAGCCTGGCGTTCCAGGTTGATAACGGCGGCTGGCCTGCTGGTCGGCACGGCCGGCCTGCTCGGGATCAGCGCGTCGGCGGCGTCGGCGGCCACCGGAACCGGATACCTCCGGCTGGCCCACCTGTCGCCGAACACGCCGGCCGTTGACGTGTACCTGTATTCGTTTGATGATCCGAGCGCGATGGTGGTGCTGCACCACGTGGCCTACGGCGAGGTGTCTCCGTACGAGGCGGTGGCGAGCGGCGAGTACACCGTGGCCATGCGGGCCGCGGGCGCCAAGGCGTCGTCCAAGCCGGTGCTGTCGACGACCATCGACGTGGTCAGCGGCGACGCCTACACGGTGGCGGGCATGGGCCCGTTCGACGGCATCCGGCTCCAGGTGATCCACGACCGGCTGAGGACGCCGGCCGACAAGTCACTCGTGCGCGTCATCCAGGCGTCGATGCACCAGGCGACGGTCACCGTGACCGCCGGCTCTACGACGCTCGGCAGCAACCTCGCCTTCACGACCGTGACGCACTACAAAACGGTGAGTCCCGGAACCGTGACGGTCAGCGCGACCGGGCCGAGCGAGCACGGCAGCAGGATGTTCACGCTGCAGGCCGACACCATCTACACGTTCGTCGTCCTGGACGACTCGGGCCAGCTGAGGCTCATCGGCCTGGTGGACTCGTCCGGCAGCCTGGCCATGCCGCAGGGAGCGGCCGCGACCGGATTTGGGGGCACCGCGCCGCGCCCGGGCGACGGGCTGCTGCCCTGGGTCGGCGCCGCCGCGGCCGGCTTGCTGATCGCGGCGGGCGGCGTTGTCCAGATCCGGCGCCGGCGTCGTCCCGCCATGCATGCCCGGTGACCTGACCAAGCGGTCCGGCCGGCACATCTCGCCGCTGCGCGTGGTGCGCCGGCCGGCCGCCGTGGCCGCGGCGGTCTGCGGCCTGCTCGTGGCCGCGGCCGGGGTGACCGGGCTCGCGCTGGCCAGCCAGACCGGCCGCCCCGCCGCGCCCGTCACCAAGCCGACGTTCGTGCCGGTCCCGCTCGGGAGTCAGGAACCGGCCCCGCAGCCGGACATCACGCCGGTGGCCAAGCCGGTCGGCGTCATCATCCCCGCGATCGGGGTCCGCAGCGGGCTGGTCCGCCTCGGGCTGACCTCGTCCGGCCAGCTGCAAGTCCCCTCGACCGTCGCGGTGGCCGGCTGGTACACCGGCAGCGCGCGCCCCGGCGCCATCGGCGCCGCCGTGATCGTCGGCCACATCGACTCGCATGACGGGCCCGGGATCTTCTACCGGCTGAACGAGTTGCATCCGGGCGACAAGGTGTACGTCCGTCGCGCCGACGGCACGCTCGCGGTGTTCGGGGTGACGTCGGTCCGCTCGTACCCGAAGGCCGACTTCCCGACGCTGGCCGTCTACGGGCCGGTGCCGTACGCCGAGCTGCGGCTGATCACCTGCGGCGGCTCGTTCGACTTCGACACCGGCCACTATCTCAGCAACACCATCGTCTACGCATCGCTCGTTCAGTGAACGCCCGCGCCGAACCGGTCCAGCGAGAACCGGGCCGGCGGGCCGTCTCCCTGACCGGTGGCCAGGTCGGCGAGCCACTCGCCGATCAGCGGGCCGAACTTGAAGCCGTGCCCTGAGGTCCCGCTGCCGATCACCACGCGCCCGGCCCGGTCCACGATGAAGTCCTGATCCGGGCTGTTGTCATACACGCAGCGCTCCGCGCGCACCAGGTCCGGGGCGAGGCCGGGCAGGAACCGGCGTGCCAGCGAGACCAGCCGTCCGGTCAGCTCCGGATCCGGGTCCTGCTGCTGATGGTCAGGGTCGGTCACCGGCCCGCTGTGGTGGTAGCCGAACTTATAGAGCGCGGTGCCCGGCACCGGCAGCCCGTAGTGCTCGGGCGGACCGTGGCAGATGAAGATCGGCATTTCCTGGTCCCGCCCGGTGTCGGCGGCGAGGTAGCCGACCTGTTCCATGGTGGGCGTGGACGGCACCGCGATGCCGCTCTGGGCGAGCAGGACGCTGGTCCACGGCCCGGCGCACACGACGACGGTGTCGGCGGTGACCGAGCCCGACGCGGTCCGCACGGTCACCTCGCGGCCGTCGTCCTCGATGCCGGTCACCGTGGCACCGGGCCGCAGATCGGTCACGCCCGCCGCGAGGGCCAGCAGCGCGGCGTCGGCGCTGATCACGCACGACTCCGGCTCCAGCAACGCGGGGCCGCCGACCGCGATGGCCGGGAACCTCGCCGCCACCTCGGCCGCGGGAAGCATCTCATGGGCCGCGCCGGCGGCGCGCATGGCCGCGCGGACGTCCTCCAGCTCGCTGCCGAAGGTCAGGTGCGGCGTGGGCCGCAGCAACTGCCGCCCGCACTCGTCCTCCAGCTCGGCCCAGACCTCGCGGGCGCGCATGGCCGCGCTGACCAGCTCGGCGTCGTCGTAGCCCAGGCGGAAGATCCGGCAGCTGCCCTTCGACCCGCTGCCCTCGTGCCCGACCTCGGCCCGTTCCAGCACGGTGACCTCCCGGCCGCGCCGGGACAGCGCACGCGCGGCCGACAGCCCGAGAAGTCCTGCGCCCACGACCACAACATCACATCGCTCCGCCATGGCCGACAGGTTATGCTGCCGCGGTTACCAGCCGCGCGCCCGCCATTCGGGCACGTGCGGGCGCTCGGCCCCGATCGTGGTGTCCTTCCCGTGCCCCGGGTAGACCCAGGTACCGTCCGGCAGCTCGGCGAACACGCGCGCCTCGAGATCGTCCATGAGCTGGCCGAACCGCTTGGGGTCGTGCTCGGTGTTGCCGGGCCCGCCGGGGAACAGCGAGTCCCCGGTGAACAGGTGCGGCTGGTCGGCGAGCATGCCGCCCGCATCGTAGACCAGCGCGATGCTGCCGGGAGTGTGGCCGCGCAGGTGGATGACGGACAGGCTGGCGTCGCCGCACTTGACCGTGTCGCCGTTACGGACCAGGTCGGTGACGGTCACCGGCAGCGCCCCGGCGTCATCGGGGTGGGCCACGGTCCTCGCGCCGGTGGCCTCCTGGACGGCCTCGAGCGCCACCCAGTGATCCCGGTGCTGGTGCGTGGTGACGATCGTGGCCAGCGGGGCGCCGGCCAGCAGCCGCAGCAGCGTGTCGGCCTCGTTAGCCGCGTCGATCAGCAGCAGCTCGCCGGTGCCCGTGCAGCGCAGCAGGTAGGCGTCGTTGTCCATGGGGCCGACCGCCACCTTGGTGATGGTGAGGCCGGGAAGCTCCCTGGTGTCGGCCGGACCGCCGACGCTGACGTTGCCCGTGTAGGTCATGGTCTCTCCGTTCAGCTCCAGTTGGGCAGCTTAGGGGGCAGCGCGCCGTCGCCGTCGGCCGGCTCCTGGCCGGCGCGGACCGTGAGCCCGTGGCCGGGATCCCGGCCGATGAGCCAGGCCAGCATCCAGCCCGCCGGCCCGCGGACGGTCACCTCGCCGTCCCGGGCGCGGCCGGGCGCCGCGGGCGGGCCGAGCACCAGCCGCTGCCCGGTATCCGACAGCTCCAGCAGGCAGGGCGGTACATCATCGCGCCCGGCGAACTGCCCGATCACCCGCTCGAGCTCGTCGGCGACGAACGGAGGCGGCCAGTCCGCGGGGCCGTAGCCCGCGCCCAGGTCAGCGTGGTGGATCTCGACCTCGCCCAGCCGCCGGAACAGCGTGAACCAGGCCGGGTGGCCGGGCGCGCCCACGCCGCCCACCGTCGCGCTCCAGGCCTCGGCGCGCAGGCCGGCGGCCTCGCGGGCGAACGCGGCAGCCGACCGGCGCAGGTCGTCGGCGAGTTCGGCGGCCGGGCGCCCGGCCCCGGCCTCTATCCCGGCGTTCCGGGCCTCCTGGCTCGGGTACTGCGGCGTCGCGACCCCGGTCCGGGCCCAGATCAGCAGGTTGCGCAGGCCGTCGGCGTTGCGGGCCAGGTGGGTCAGCACGTGACCGCGGCTCCAGCCGGGCAGCCGGGAGGGCTCACGCGCCTCGCCGTCGGTGAGCCGGCTCGCGGTCGCGGTCAGGCGGCCGGTCGCCTCGTCGATCCGGCCGCGCAGGCTGGCTGGGTCGCTGTCCACCGCGCTCCTATCGCTCGGGTGCGGGCTGTCCGGCGTTGCTGCGCCGTGCAGGATCATCCTGGCCGGCCGCCCCGCCCGCGGGCCAGCCGGCCCGCTCCGCCCCGCCCGGGAATGCCCCGGCGGCCTGCGACGTTGCCATCCGGGTGGTCCGCGCCACCTGGAAGCGCCTCGTTTTGTCAGACCCCCCGGATACCATGGCGACGCGCCTCCCAATCCCCTGAAGACCGACGTCAAAGACCGGAGAGCTGAGCGCACAGTGGCTGATCGTCTGGTGGTCCGCGGCGCGCGCGAGCACAACCTCAAGGACGTCTCGCTCGATTTGCCAAGAGATGCCCTGATTGTCTTCACCGGGCTGTCCGGGTCCGGGAAGTCGAGCCTGGCCTTCGACACGATCTTCGCCGAGGGCCAGCGCCGGTACGTTGAGTCCCTCTCCGCCTATGCCCGGCAGTTCCTCGGCCAGATGGACAAGCCGGACGTCGACTTCATCGACGGGCTGTCGCCCGCCGTCTCCATCGACCAGAAGGCCGCGGGTCGTAACCCGCGCTCCACGGTCGGCACGATCACCGAGGTGTACGACTACCTGCGGCTGCTGTACGCCCGGGTCGGGAAGCCGCACTGCCCGGTCTGCGGCCGGCCGATCGCGCGGCAGAGCCCGCAGCAGATCGTCGACCGGGTCCTCGAGCTGGAGGAGGGCACCAGGTTCCAGGTGCTGGCCCCGATGGTCAGGGGACGCAAGGGCGAGTACACCGAGATGCTCCGCGACCTGCAGGCCAAGGGCTACTCCCGGGCCCGGGTGGACGGCACGATCATCCGGCTGGACAGCGTCGGCGCCGCGGGCGAACTGCCCGCGCTGAAGAAGTACGAGAAGCACGACATCGAGGTCGTGGTCGACCGGCTGGACGTGAAGGAGTCCGCCCGGCGCCGGCTGACCGACTCGGTCGAGACCGCCCTGACCCTGTCCGGCGGCGTGGTGGTGCTCGACTTCGTGGACCTGCCCGAAAACGACCCGCACCGCGAGCGGATGTATTCCGAGCACCTGGCCTGCCTGTACGACGACCTGTCGTTCGATGAGCTCGAGCCCAGGTCGTTCTCGTTCAACTCCCCCTGGGGTGCCTGCCCCGACTGCACCGGGCTGGGCACCAAGCTGGAGGTCGACCCCGAGCTGGTGGTGTCCGACCCGACTAAGACCCTGGCCGAGGGGGCGATCGGCCCGTGGAGCGGCGGGCACTTCAGCGACTACTTCGTCCGGCTGATCGAGGCGCTGGGCGACGCGATCGGCTTCACCATCGACACGCCCTGGGAGCGGCTGCCCGCGGCGGCTCGCAAGGCGCTGCTGAACGGCTACGACGAGCAGGTCCACGTCCGGTACAAGAACCGGTACGGCCGCGAGCGCTCCTATTACACGCACTTCACCGGCGCGATCCCGTTCATCGAGGAGCGCCATTCCAAGGCGGAGAGCGACGCGAGCCGGGAGCGGTACGCCGGGTACATGCGCGAGGTGCCGTGCCCGGTGTGCCACGGAGCCAGGCTCAAGCCGGTGTCACTCGCGGTGACCGTGGACGGCCAGTCCATCGCCGAGTTCTGCGGCCTGCCCATCGGCGAGCTGGCCAAGCGGCTGCTGACCATGGAGCTGTCCGATCGCGACCAGCAGATCGCGGGCCGGATCCTCAAGGAGGTCAACTCCCGGCTCGGGTTCCTGCTCGACGTCGGGCTCGACTACCTGACCCTGGACCGGGCCTCGGCGACCCTGGCCGGCGGCGAGGCGCAGCGGATCCGGCTGGCCACGCAGATCGGCTCCGGCCTGGTCGGCGTGCTGTACGTGCTGGACGAACCCTCGATCGGCCTGCACCAGCGCGACAACCACCGGCTGCTCGAGACCCTGACCAGGCTCCGGGATCTGGGCAACACGCTGATCGTGGTCGAGCACGACGAGGACACGATCCGCGCGGCCGACTGGGTCGTCGACATCGGCCCGAGGGCGGGCGAGCACGGCGGCAACATCGTCGTCTCGGGCCCGCTGAGCGAGCTGCTGGCCAGCCGGGACTCGCTGACCGGCGCCTACCTCACCGGCCGCGAGGCCATCCCGCTGCCCAGGGCGCGCCGGAAGCGGTCCAAGGGCCGCGAGGTCGTGGTCAAGGGGGCCACCGAGCACAACCTGCGCGACGTGGACGTGGCGTTCCCGCTCGGCTGTTTCATCGCGGTGACCGGGGTGTCCGGGTCCGGGAAGTCGACCCTGGTCAACGACATCCTGTACAGCGCGCTGGCCAAGGAACTGCACGGCGCGCGGATCGTGCCCGGCAAGCACACCCGGGTCACCGGGATGCAGCACCTGGACAAGGTGGTGCACGTCGACCAGGGGCCGATCGGCCGGACGCCGCGGTCGAACCCGGCCACCTACACCGGGGTGTTCGATCACGTGCGCCGGCTGTTCGCGCAGACGACCGAGGCCAAGGTGCGCGGCTACCAGCCGGGCCGGTTCTCGTTCAACGTCAAGGGCGGCCGGTGCGAGGCGTGCTCGGGCGACGGCACGATCAAGATCGAGATGCAGTTCCTGCCCGACGTCTACGTGCCGTGCGAGGTCTGCCACGGGGCGCGCTACAACACCGACACCCTGCAGGTGCACTACAAGGGCAAGACGATCTCCGACGTGCTGAACATGCCCATCGAGGAGGCCGCCGAGTTCTTCGAGGCCATCCCGGCCATTCACCGGCACCTGCAGACGCTGGTCGACGTGGGCCTGGGTTACGTGCGGCTCGGCCAGCCGGCGCCGACGCTGTCCGGCGGCGAGGCGCAACGGGTCAAGCTGGCCTCGGAGCTGCAGCGGCGTTCCACCGGCCGGACGATCTACGTGCTCGACGAGCCGACCACGGGCCTGCACTTCGACGACATCCGCAAGCTGCTCGGAGTGCTCGGCCGTCTCGTGGACGGCGGCAACACCGTGATCGTGATCGAGCACAACCTCGATGTGATCAAGACCGCGGACTGGGTGATCGACCTCGGGCCCGAGGGCGGCTCTCGCGGCGGCAACGTGATCGCGACCGGCACCCCGGAGGACGTCGCGAACGTCGACGACAGCTACACCGGGCAATTCCTCAAGAAACTTTTGAACGCTTAGCCTCGGGGCGAATCCGGCCCGCTCATCGGGGCTGCCGGGCCCGGGGGCGGCGTTGGCTGCGCCCGGGGCGGCTCCGGTCCGCGGGCCGGTGCGCGTGGTGGCGGCTTGCCCGGGCCGGGGCGGTTCCGCCGATCGTGACCCGGTGGGCGCGCGATGGCGGCGTGGGCGGCCGCGACGGGCGGGCCGCGCCCAGCAGCCTAGGCTGTCGGGCGTGAGGCCCTCGTTAGCCGCGACCGTCGTCGCGGCCGCACTCGCTGTCGCTCTGGCCGGCTGTTCGGCCCGGGGCGTTCACGCGACGGTCCGCGGCGCGCCGACGACCTCGGGCGGGGGCGCTCATGCGGCGAGCGGCGGAGCGTCGTCGGCTCGCCCGTCGCCGGCCGCCGTAACCACGGTGGCCGGGGCGCCGGGCTGCAGCACCGCGACGGCGGCCGGGCGCGCCCTGCACGATGTGCCCGCGGCGATGGCCTCAGTGCCCGGCGCCCCGTTCGGCGTGACCGTCACCCGCGACGGGCGCTGGGTGTTTGTCGCGCTCACCCAGGTGGCCTCGGTCGGGGTGTTCCGGATCGCCGGGCCGGGCGTCCCTTCGCTGACGGGGTTGGTGAACATTCGCCAGGAACCGGTCGGCGAAGCCCTGACCCCCGACGGCCGCCATCTTCTGGTCGCCGACGACGCCACCGGCGCGGACGTGATCAGCGTCCGCCGGGCCGAGAGCGGCGCGGGCGGTGCGCTGCTCGGAACCCTGGGCGCCGGGTCGGCCGGCGGTGCCATCGAGGTGGCGGTCTCGCCCGACGGGCGGTCCGCGTTCGTGAGCCTCGAGGACAACGCCTCGATCGCCGTCTACAACCTGGGCCGGGCGCTGTCCGACGGGTTCCGCGGCCCGGACCTGGTCGGCATGATCCCGGCCGGCATCGCGCCGGTCGGGATGGCCGTTTCACCGGACGGCCGGTGGCTGTACGCGACCAGCGAGCTCGAGGCGGGCGCGGCCGGGGATGGCCAGGGCGGTCGCGGCACGCTGACGGTGATCGATCTGCAGCGCGCGGAGACCGATCCGGCGCATTCCGTCGTCTCCACGGTGGTCGCGGGCTGCAGCCCGGTCCGCGTGATCACCTCTGCGGACGGCGCCGTCGTGTGGGTGACCGCGCGCGGCAGCGACCGGCTGCTCGGCTTCTCGGCGGCCCGGCTGCGCGCCGACCCGGCGCATTCCCTGGTGGCCAGCGTGGCGGTGGGCGAGGCTCCGGTCGGGCTGGCGCTGGTCGGCGGCGGGAAGCAGATCGTGGTCGCCGACTCGAACCGGTTCTCCGCGTCGGGCGCGGCATCGAGCCTGGCCGTGGTCGGCGTCGCGGCCGCGCTGGCCGGCCGGCCCGCGCTGGCCGGCTACCTCACGGCGGGCGGCTTCCCGCGCGAGATGGCGCTGGAACCGGGGGGCCGGACGCTGCTGGTGGCCAACTTCTCCTCGCGGCAGCTCGAGGCCGTCGACGTGGCCGACCTGCCCTGACCTGCGACCTTATGGGGCGGGCGGCTACGCTGCGCTGGATGGAGATCATGACCAGCAGCGGCGCCGCCCGGGTCGAGCTGGACGGGCCGGAGCGCCCGGCTTTCTGGCTGGCGCTGACGCACGGGGCAGGCGGCGGGGTGGACAGCGCCGACCTGCTGGCGGCGGCCCGGGCCGGCGCCGCCCTGGGCGGCGCCGTGGCCCGGGTGCTGCAGCCCTACCGGATGCGCGGGGCCAGGGCGCCGGGATCACCCGACCGGCAGGACGCCGCCTGGCTCGAGGTCATCGGCCAGATCCGGCCGCGGTTCCCCGGCATCCCGCTGGTGCAGGGCGGGCGAAGCAACGGCGCTCGCCTGGCCTGCCGCACGGCACGGGCGGCCGGCGCCCTGGCCGTCGTGGCCCTCGCCTTCCCGCTGCACCCGCCCGGCCGCCCCGAACGTTCGCGTGCCGGGGAACTGCGCGATGCGAGCGCTCCCGTGCTGGTGGTGAACGGCGACCGCGACCCGTTCGGCATCCCGGACGCGGCCGACGCGGCCCGCGTGGTGGTGCTGCCGGGCCAGACCCACGCCCTGTCCCGGCGGCCAGACGAGATCCGCCAGGCGGTTGAAACCTGGCTGCGCGAGGTGCTGGAATCCTCCGCCCGCGTCCCGTCCCCGTGAACGGGGCGGTGCCGAAACTGAGGGCCGGGCCGGATGCTCCGGCTGGGGTGCCCTCAGCGCGCGGCTTGGGCCTGGGCCTGACTAGGCCGCGGGGGACCGCGTGGTCTCGGCGGGCGGCTCCGGCTGCCTGACCGCGATGACCGGCTGGGTGATCAGGTCGGTGGGGCGGTGTGGGGCGATGGGCTCTCCGTCGGGGAGGAGCTCCCCGGTGTCCTCAAAGACGACTATGCCGTTGCAGAGCAGGCTCCAGCCCTGCTCGGGGTGGCTGATGATGGTACGGGCCGCCTCGCGGTCCGGACGGCTGGCGTCCGGGCACGGTGGCGTATGCGGGCACATTCGCGTGCCTCCTGGTCATTCCTCGTTGTGGTCTTGATCACACACTACTGTGCCAGCAGCACCGCGGAGCACGGCATGGCCCGTTGTGACTGTTTTCCGCATCACCCTTTGTAGCTTTCGTGGGTACGCGTTCTGGCACCAACGTACTACCCATTGTTACTGGCCCAATCACCGTATGTAGCCAAGCTGAAGACGACACGCCGGGGACGCAGGAAGCGAGCCCATGGGCGGCCCCCGTCAGGCGGCGGGCACGTGCGTGACCGCCGCGGACTGCGGCAGGTCGGTGCGCGGCGCCGGCGGCATGCCGGTGAGCCGGTGCGTCTCGCGCAGCGTCAGCAGCCGCTCCGCCTCGTCCGTCCAGGCGTGCACGGCAGACTTGGCCCGGGCCTTGCGCCGGTAGATCCGGTCGTCGTAGCCCAGCGGGCCGATCTCGGCGCGCTGCCCGGCATAGGCGGCCCGCATGGCCTCGGTCAGCGCCTCATCGAGCCTCTTGGCCAGCGGGTACACCTCGTCCTCGGGCCGACCCGTGGCCTGGGCCCGCCGGAACTCCTGCTCGACGGCACGGGCCGCGTCGAGCAGATGGTCGAACTGCGCGGCCAGGGCAACGTCAGCCGTGTACTCGGCCTCGGCCTCGGCGCTGGCTTGCTTGCGACGCGTGATCACGCGGTCAGCCTAGCGGATGCGCCGGTGAGCGCCGCTACCGGGAGAAGTAGTGCCATCCGAGCCACAGCCAGCCGAGCAGGACGATCACCCGCCCGGCCCACGGGCGCATCACGTAGCCGAGCCACTCGCCGAGCGTCGGTATGCGCGTGTCCGGGCGCCGGCCGAGGTACTCGAGCACGAACAGGACCAGGATCAGGACGGCGAAGCCGATGATCGTGATCACGCGGGTTGCCATCAGGCGGTCACCTCCGCACCAATGCCCACCCCGCGAGCAGCCATATCAGGAAGGCCGTCGCCTTGACGGGGTGCGGGCCGAGCATCGGATCGATCAGGTCGGTCAGGGAGGGATGCCACCACAGGGCGTTGTCACGGAACGCCGAGGCCTCCCACTCGAACAGGGCGATGATGCAGATCGCCCAGTACGAGAAGCCGGCCACGTCCATGCGGTCCGGCGGGGGGATCCGCTCCGGCGGGCGCCCGTAGGCGATGACCGCCAGGACGAGCCCGGGCGCCAGCACGACCAGCAGCGCGTTCCTGGTGAACGGCAGAGTTCCGGTGGCGATCCAGGAGTAGGCGACCAGCGCGGCGAGGATCAGGGCCTTCGGGACCGGATGCCGGACGCGGGCCCAGGGCGCTCGCCGGCCGGCCGGGCGCCGCGACCGGCGCGGGGCATCATCGGCGGCCATCAACACCCCTTTCACGATCTTCTCACCCAGGCATGTGCGTGCAAAGTGGCCGGTCACGGGCATACGAGGCCGAAGGGCAGCCTACCGACCTCGGGCCTGTGCGGGGGCCGCGCGGCCACGCTCAGGCCAGGCTCTGCTGCCAGCTCGCGTGCAGCGCCGAGTACTCGCCCCCGTCGGCCAGCAGGCGGCCCGGCGGGCCGTCCTCCACGATCCGGCCGTCGCAGATGACCAGCACCCGGTCGGCGATCTGCACCGTGGACAGCCGGTGCGCGATGATCAGGGCCGTCCGCCCGGCGAGTATGGTCTGCAGCGCCTGCTGCACCAGCCGCTCGCTCGGGATGTCCAGCAGCGAGGTCGCCTCGTCCAGCACCAGCACGGCGGGAGCGGCGAGGAACGCCCGGGTGAACGAGATCAGCTGGCGCTGCCCGGCCGACAGCCGGCCGCCGCGCTTGCCCACGGGCGCGTCGTAGCCGCCGGGGAGGGCGCAGATGAACCCGTCCGCGCCGATGGCCCGCGCCGCGGTCTCGATCTCGGCCCGGGATGCACCCGGCTTGCCCAGCTCGACGTTGTCCGCGATCGTGCCGGTGAACAGGAAGTTCTCCTGGGTTATCAGGATCACTTCCCGCCGCAGGGTGGGCTCGGACAGCTCCCGGAGATCGACGCCGTCCAGCAGCACCTGGCCCTGGACCGGGTCGTAGAACCTGGCCATCAGCCGTGCGATCGTGGTCTTGCCCGCACCGGTTTCCCCCACGAGGGCGACGGTCTGCCCGGCGGGGATGGTCAGGTCCAGGCCGGGCAGCACGTCCGCGTCCCGGTAGCCGAACCGGACGGCGTCGAACCGGACCGTCCGCCCGCCCCGGCCGGGTCGCCCGGGGTCGGGCAGCGGTGCCGGACCGGCGGGCTCGGGCACCGCGGGCTCCTCATCCAGCACCCCGGAAATCTTCTCCAGCGCCGCGGCGGCGGACTGGAAGGTGTTGTAGAACTGCGACAGATCCTGCAGCGGGTCGAAGAAGCGCTGCAGATAGAGCAGGAACGTGACGAGCACGCCGACCTTCATGTCGCCGTCGATGACGCGCAGGCCGCCGTAGAGCAGGACCGCGCCGATCGCGAGGTTGCCGACCAGGGTTATGCCCGGTGAGAGGACGGCGATGAGGCGGGTCGCGCGCAGGACCGCGGCCGCGCAGTCGGCGCTGAGGCCGCCGAAGATCTCCTCGTTCCTGCGCTCTCTGCGGAAGGCCTGAACGGCGCGGATGCCGCCGAACGTCTCCACGAACTGCACGATGACCTGGGCGACCGTCTCGCGGGTGCGCCGGTACGCGGCGGCCGACTCGCGCCGGAACCAGGCTGTGAGCCACGTCAGCGGCCCGAAACCGGCCAGCACCACCAGCGCCAGCGGCCAGTCGAGCAGCAGCATCCCCGCCCCCACCAGCAGCAGCGAGAACAGCGCCGACACCAGTGAGTCCAGGCCCTCGTCGAACAGATCGGAGATCGAATCGATGTCCGAGACCTGGCGCGAGATGACCCGGCCGGAGGTGTACCGCTCATGGAACGCCACCGGCAGCCGCAGGAAGTGCGCGAACAGGCGGCGGCGCAGCTCGGTCACCACGTCGGCGCCGAGCCGGCCCATCGCGCTGATGTACGCCCGGGTCGCGACGGCCTGAATGGCCACGGCCACGGCGAACGCGACGATGATCAGGGCGAGCGATCCGGTGATCGGGGATGACGCAGACGGATCGGTGCGGTTCACGAGCGGGATCCGGTCGATCCCGATCCCGACCAGCCACGGCCCGGCCAGCGCCGCGAGGTTCGCGATCACGATCAGCAGCAGGATCATCCCGGCCCGCGCCCGGTACGGGCGGATAAGGTCCTGCAGCAGGCGCCGGCTCCGCAGCCGCAGCAGCGAAGCCAGGCTGGCCGTTATCTCGTCGACGTCTTCGGCCGCGATGCCCCGCCAGGCGGGGGCCGTCGTCTGGCTCACCGGCGCGCCTCCGTCAGGTCCGCGGACTGGTCCGTGTCCGCCTGATCGCCGCCGCTCATCAGCTCCCGGTAGCGTGCCTGCGTCGCGAGCAGTTCCTGATGCGACCCCGTGGCGGCGATCACCCCGCCGTCCAGCAGCGCGACCCGGTCGGCCAGCGCAACCGTGGACGGCCGGTGCGCGACCACCAGCGCGGTGGACGCGGCCAGGACCCGGCTGAGCGCACGCGTGACCCTGGCCTCGGTGTGCACGTCGAGCGCCGACAGCGGGTCGTCGAGGACCAGCACGGCCGGGCGGGCCAGGATGGCGCGCGCCAGCGCCACCCGCTGTCGCTGGCCGCCGGACAGTGCCATCCCCTGCTCGCCGATCCTGGTGTCCAGCCCCCACGGCAGCGCGTCGACGAAGTCCGCCTGGGCCGCGTCGAGCGCGGCCCGCAGCTCCTCCTCGGACGCCCCGGCGGCGCCGTAGCTGACGTTCTCCCTGACGCTGGCCGAGAACAGGGTCGCGTCCTCGAAGGCGCATCCGACCGTCCGGCGCAGCGCGGCGAGCGGCAGGTCCCTGATGTCGGTTCCGTCCAGCAGGATGACGCCGCCGGACACGTCGGCCAGCCGCGGCACCAGCTGAAGCAGGGTGGTCTTGCCCGCCCCGTTCGGCCCGACCAGCGCCACCGTCTCGCCGGGCTCGAGCTCCAGGCTGACGTCCCGCAGCACCGGGGCGGGAGCGCCGGGATAGGTGAACGTGACGTGATCGAACCGGAGCCTGCCCGGTTGGTTCTGCGCCTCCGGGGCGCCTGACGGCACCGCGCGCCTGTGCCGCGAGCGGTCGG
>Ga0335075_10002838_pt1 | contig 27703 bp, 29 predicted proteins | sample Lox_Sample_24_FD_206723 | JGI IMG/M metagenome (GOLD analysis project Ga0335075, IMG submission 206723) | Soil microbial communities from Loxahatchee National Wildlife Refuge, Florida, United States - Lox_Sample_2.4 | ecosystem: Environmental > Terrestrial > Soil > Wetlands | place: USA...
GTTCGCCGCCAGCCGCGCCAGCACCTGGTCCGGCACGTTGCGCGGATGGTCGCAGATGGCGAGTGACGAAGAGTGGGAGAAGATCACCGGCGCCTCGGCAGCGTCCAGCGCATCGTTCATCGTCGTGGCTGCCACGTGCGACAGGTCGACCAGCATGCCGAGGCGCTGCATCTCCCGGACCACCTCCCGGCCGAAGGCGGTGAGCCCGCCTGCGGTCGGCTTGTCGGTGGCCGAGTCCGCCCACGGCACGTTCTGATTGTGGGTCAGGGTCATGTACCGGACGCCGAGGCGGTAGAGCGCTCGCAGGGTGCCCATGGAACTGGCGATCGAGTGACCACCCTCGGCGCCGAGCAGCGACGCGATCCGGCCGCTGCTCATGATCCGCTCGACGTCAGCCGATGTCGCGGCCAGCTCAAGTGCGCCCGGGTAGCGCGCCGCAAGCTGGCGTACCAGGTCGATCTGCTCCAGCGTCGTCGTGACGGCGGCTTCGCCCTGTAGCTGCGCGGGCACGAAGACGGACCAGAACTGACCGCCCACCCCGCCTTTCGTGAGCCGTGGCAGGTCCGTGTGGGTGAACTCGACCCTGGTTGCGATGTCGGTCTTCGCCGGGTCGAGTGAGCCGTGCTCGCGCAGTGCCCAGGGCAGGTCGTTGTGGCCATCGATCACGGGATGGCGCTCAAGTACAACTGTCACGGCAGTGTTAGCAGGGAAGTCGGGGGTCATGCGCCCTAAGCGTAGGTGGCCGAAGTGGCGAGCACGGGCCAGGGATGCCAGGATGGCACCGTGTACCGGCAGGGAATCACCGCATGGATCATTGCAACGGTCGTCGTGTGCGCCGGCCTGGGCGCGCTGGCAGGCCACCACGTCGGCGACGGCGGCGGCGGCAATATCGCGCTGATCAGCGCTACCTGCGCGGTACTCGGCTCGTTCCTGCCCGGCGGTGTGCTGCGGCTGCGCGCGCGCCTTCGGACCAGGGCGAGGCCCGGCGACCGTGGCCGGACGCGCCAGGGCGCAGCCTGATCTGGCCGGCGTTCCGGTCATGGCTATTGATCTTGTCCAGCTCCTCGATGTCCGGTACTACCTGGCGCGCGACATCGACGCCGACGGCCGGGTGCTGGCCACCGGCGATGACACTGGCAGCGCACAGCTCATAGAGCTAGGGCCGGCCGGGAGCATCACGCCGCTTACCGCGCTGCCAGGTCCGTGCTGGGGGCGGTACCTGCCCGGCCAGCGCGCCGTGCTCGTTTCTCACGATGATGGCGGGAACGAGCTGCATCAGCTCTCCGTCCTTCGCCTGCCGCGGCCGGACGGGCAGCCAGCGAACCTGACCGGGCTGGAGCCGCTCGTCCGGGATCCGCGCTTCATGCATACCCTCGCCGATGTCCGCGACGGCCGCCTCTGCTACCTGACCAACAGGCGGAACGGCGTGGATTTCGACCCGGTGATCCGCGACCTGGAGACAGGGGCAGAGCGCGCGCTCGAGCTTGGCAGCCGGCGCTACGCCGAGGCGGTGCTGTCGCCGGACGGCCGCTGGCTGGCCGTCACGGTGTCCTCGCCGGTCACCGCGAACGCCGAGCACGTGGCGCTCGTTGACCTGACCGTGCCGGCGGGCCAGGAACGGCTCGCCGACGTGACCCCGGCGGACGCGCCTGCGATGAACCGCAGTCTCTGCTTCTCCCCCGGCAGCGACGCGCTGTACTTCAGCTCGAACAACGATCGCGAGTTCACCGGCGTCGTCCGCTACGACCTGGCCACCAGTAAGCGCAGCTGGCTCGTCGGGCAGGATGGGTTCGACCTGACCGGCTGGCTGTCGCCGGACGGCGCGATGCTGCTCGTCGATCGCAACGACGACGGCTTCTCCGAGCTGGCGCTGCACGACGCCGCAACTGGCGCGCACCTGTGCGACCTGCCGATGCCGGCGAGCGGCACGCTGGCCGCTGTGCCAGTCTGGGCGCCGGACTCGGCCGCGGTCGCAGCGAGCCTAACCGGCTCTGACCTCCCCAGTGACGTGCTGCTGCTTGATGCGGGAGCCGCGCCAGTACCGCCGCGGCTGCTGACCCGGTCACGAAGCGGCCTGCGCGGCGAGCGCACCGCCAGCCCGGAGCCGCACCGGATCCCGGCCCCGGACGGCAGCCAGATCCCGTGCCTGGTCTACCGCCCGACAGGTGAGGCGGGCAGCCTGGCCGGGTCGTCAGTCCTGCACGTCCACGGCGGCCCCGAGGGGCAGGCCATGGCTGGCTTCAGTACCTACGTCCAGGCCCTGGCGGCGGCCGGTCACACGGTGCTGGTGCCGAACGTCCGCGGGTCAACCGGCTACGGCAAGAGCTGGTACTCGGCCGACGACGGGCACCGGCGCCTCGACTCGGTGGCGGACCTGGCCGCCATCCACGCGTACCTGCCGAAGCTGGATCTGGACCCGGCACGGTCGGCCCTCTGGGGCGGCTCCTATGGCGGCTACATGGTGCTGGCCGGGCTGGCGTTCCAGCCTGCCCTGTGGGCGGCCGGGGTGGACATTGTCGGCATCGCCTCGCTGGTGACGTTCCTGGAGAACACCTCGGCGTACCGGCGCGCCTACCGGGAGCGCGAGTACGGCACTCTGGCCCGCGACCGCCAGTTCCTGGCGTCGGTGTCGCCGCTGACCAGAGTGAACGACATCGTCGCGCCGCTGTTCATCATCCACGGGGCGAACGACCCGCGGGTACCGCTGTCCGAGGCCGAGCAGATCCACGCGGCCATGACGAGCCGGGGCCTCGAGTGCGAGCTTCGGGTCTATCCCGATGAAGGGCATGGCCTGGCGAAGCGGGCCAGCCGGCTGGATGCCGTGCCCGCTGCGCTCGCATTCCTCGCTCGTCATCTCGCGGCGGCTACCTGACGCAAGAATCGGGGACATGACTGTCGCTCGTTCCATCGGACTGTTCATCGCCGCTGGCCTGGCTGAGATCGGCGGCGGTTACCTGATCTGGCGCTGGCTGCGCGAGAGCGGCCCGGTGCTGTTCGGGGTGCTCGGCGCGATCATCCTGGTCTGCTACGGGGTTATCCCGACGCTGCAGCGCAGCCATGATTTCGGCCGCATCTACGCCGCCTACGGCGGCGTGTTCGTGGTCGCGTCGCTGCTGTGGGGCTGGGGCGTGGACGGCATGCGGCCTGACCGCTTCGACTGGACCGGCGCAGCGGTCGTGCTGGTCGGGGTCGGCATCATCTACTTCGCGCCGCGCGGCTGAGCCAGGACGCAGCCACGCGGCGCGAAGCGCCGATCAGGCGTACTTGTAGTGGCACGCCTTTGTGATCTTGCTGGTGCCGCCGGACGCGGTGACGGTCACATTTACCGTGCCCGAGCCCCCGGGCACCGTCACGATGATCTTGCTAGCCGAGACCACCCGGAACTTCGCTGCGGTCGTCTTGCCGAAGTGCACGGCGGTCACGTGCTCGAAGTTCGTGCCGTGGATGGTGATCCTGATGCCGGCCTTGCCCTTGCCCGGTGACAGCGACGTAACCGTCGGTGCCTTGTCCGGGCTATAGGTGAACTGACTCGCCGACGTCTCCGTGCTCGTCGTGATGTCCTCGGCCGAGACCCGGATATCCACGGTCCGGGCCGCCAGGGCCGGCAGGTCGATCGTGCACCTCGTGGTGCTGGTGCAGGTGGCGGCAACGACGCGAAGCACCTTGCCCGAGGCGGAGGTCACCGAAGCCTCATCGGCGCCGGAGACCGGCAGGAAGCCGGTGCCGGTCACCGTCACCTGATGCGCCTCGTACGCCACACCCGTCCCGGGCGACAGGCCGGTGACCGTCACGGCCCGCAGCTTCGTCCCGTAGCCGTAGCACATGAGCGCGCTGAGGCCCGGATAGAACAGGCTGGCCTTCCCGCTGCTCGTGTAGCCGGTCACGAGTGGTGTGCCGAGGCCGCTCGCCTCGTCATATCCGGTCGTCGCCGGGTAGAAGCCACCCTTGTATCCGGACGGGGTGTAGTCGTTGTCGCCGCTGGTGACGTCAAAGAGCACCTCGGGCTCGGCCGCCTTCGCCGGGTAGATGTAGCTCTTGTTAGCGCTCGCCACCGCGTACAGCCCGGCCGGCTGGACCCCCGGGTCGCCTGAGGCGTAGTCCGAGCAGAACGGCGAGGCGTCGATGAGCGCCGCGACCGCAGCCCACAGCGGCGCAGCCGCGCTGGTGCCGCCCCAGCCGCCCTGCCAGCTGCCGTCGTAGTAGATGACGTAGCCAGTGAGCGGGTCAGCGTCGGCAGCAACGTCGGGCACCTGCCGGACGTAGTCGCCCTCGGCCGAGGAGCAGCTGGCGCTCGTCTGCGAGTCGGCGCCGGCCAGGCCGGGGATCGAGGTCTGGTACTGGTAAGACGGCATGCACCAGTACTCAGAGAGCCCGCCGCCGCCGGCCCCGATCTTGTCGGCGGAATCGTTCCAGACCCTCTCGCGGTCGGAGGCGATGGAGGTTCCGCCGACGCCAACGACGTAAGGCTGGCTGGCTGGGTCATTGACCGACAGCTTCGCGCTATTGCTCGTGCCGTCCCCGTAGCAGGCCGTCGAGCCGCTGTCGCCGGCCGCGGCGAGCACCGTCTGGCCCTGCGTGGCGGCCTGCTCGAACACGGTCTGCTCTGACTGGAGCAGGCTTGAATCGCTGTCCGGCTCGCAGGTGCCCCAGGAGGTCGAGACCACCTGGTCGGAGTCGGCGCTGACGATCGCGTTGTACACGTCGTAGGTCTGTGTGTCACCGCCGTTCCGCGCCTGGTAGACGTCGATCGAGACGTCCGGCGCGAGGCCCATGGTGTCCTCGATGTCGAGCGCAGCCTCGCCCGAGCCGTGCCCGGTACCCGGCCCGCCATCCACCTTGTGATACGCGACGGCTGTGTGGATGCCGTAGCACGATTCGTACTTGCTGATGTCAGAGCTCAGGTCCGGCTCGAACTCGGCGAACGCGACGTGCACGCCCTGGCCTAGGTCACCCAGCTTGTACAAGGGCGTCATCCCGTAGTAGGCCGCCAGGTCGTTGGCTGTGTAGCCGCCGTTCTCGCTGGCCTCGTCGGAGGCCGCCGAGCACGGCTTCGGACCAGACGACTGCGGTGCCGCTGCCATGCGCGGCGGAAGACGGCGCTGATGGCCGGCCGGATGGGTGAGCCGGACCAGGTCACTGTGCGGCAGATACAGGTTGCTCAGCCCGAGCACTCCCTGCATGAACCGGCTGAGCAGCCGCGGCGCGGCCGAGTTCGTGTAGGCGATCCGGCCGCCGGCCAGCCGGTACCGGGTCAGCCCGGTGCGGAAGGCTCGCTCGATCGCCGCAGCGGAGGCGGTCACCGGGATCGACAGCCGGTTCGAGGTAACCCGGCCGGGCGACAGCCCGGCTGCGCGGAGCGCGCGGTCCACTGCGGCGACCTGCGCAAGCGTCGGCCCGAAGCGCTGCCCGAACTGACCGCGGCGCAGGTAATGACGGAACATCGGCGATCGGCGGGAGGACAGTGCCGTGATGAACTCGGTCAGCGCGCCTGGATCGCGGACCTTCAGCGTGACGTCGACGTGCATGACTGTCTGAGCGGCCAGTGCGCCTGCCCTGACTGCGTGCACCGGAATCGGCATGGCAACGGGCATGGCAGCTAAGATCCGGCCGTCTGCCGATGCCGAGACGGCAGTAGCCTCGGACGGGACGGCCGGGACGATCCCGGCAGCGAGCGCGACCAGGCCGGCGCCCGCGAGCAGACACGCCAAACGACCACGCATCGTGATTTCCCCCCTCATGCGGTGTGCCGTCAGTATGGCGGCCAGGTGCTGAGAAAGGAATACGGGCGCGGCGAAGACCGGCCCGGCTGGTTAACGAGGAGATGTCATGGTGGCTAACGGCGCGGTAATGGCTATCGGGGCGCTATTCGCGACCGAGGGCGCGGCCGACTACCTGGGCGAGCCGGTGTCACAGTCCGCGCATCTGCTGCAGGCCGCTGCACTGGCGGAACAGGCCGGCGCACCGCCCGCGCTTATCGCCGCGGCGCTGCTGCATGACGTCGGGCACTTCACCGGGACTGTCTCCGGCCGCGACTTGATGGAAGGCACCGATAACCGGCACGGCGAACAGGGTGCGAACTGGCTGGCACAGTGGTTCGGCCCGGAGGTTACCGAGCCGGTCCGGCTGCATGTTGAGGCGAAGCGCTACCTGTGCGCGGTCGAGCCCGGCTACCTCGCGACGCTCTCGCCCGCGTCCGTCTACACGCTCGGCGTGCAGGGCGGGCCGATGACAGGCGAGGAGGCGGCCAGGTTCGAGGCCGGCCCGTACGCGCGGGATGCCTGCGAAGTGCGGCGCTTCGACGACGCCGCCAAGGACCCGGACGCCGTGGTTCCGCCGCTCGAGCACTTCGCGCCGCTGCTGGAGGGCTTGCTGCGGTAGCGGCCCGGCCTGCTAACCGCCCCGGATAACGCAGCAACATTGCCGGCGCTGCCAGCGTCTTATTGTCAGGACCAGCTGGCTTACCCGGAGCCGTTGCGATCCGGGAAACGGGAGGCGCACTATGCACATCGCCAGCCGACGCGCTTTCAAACGCGGACGCCGCTCTGACGTCGTCTTACCCGACCGAGTGCTCGGCATCCGATCCGTTCGGGCTCGCGGAGGTGTGGGGCCTGGCGCGTGGCTAGGCGTCCGAGCCGTTCTTCGGGACCCAGTGCCTGGCCTCGATCGCCTGCTCGGTGTACCCGGCGTCATTGCTGGCCTGCTCGACGTGCCAGGCGCGCTTGCCGGGAACGGTGCCGAGAACCTCGGTCAGCCGGGTGCCGACGTAGTGCAGGCCGGTGCCGTCCTCGGTCGCGTAGCCGGCCGGCAGTGACCCGTCGGCGATCAGGCTGCGGAACGTGACGCGGCGCGGCTGATCGGGCAGGTCGTCGTGAACGCCGTTGCTGTACGGCAGGAAGCCAAGGCAGTTCGTGACCGGGTCGAGCGAGTCGCCGAACGAGTCCGTGATGCCGCCCAGATGCCAGCACAGGCTGCCTGCGCTCTGGCCGGCCAGAACTACGCCAGTCTCCCAGCACTCGCGCAGGATCTCGTCGAGCCGGTGCGCCCGCCAGACCGCTAGCTGGTTGACCACGCTACCGCCGGACACGAAGATCACGTCCTGCGCCACCAGGTGAGCACGGACGTCCGGGACGTTGGGCTGGGTGAACAGGGTGAGGTGCGTCGGCTCGACCGCGCCGTGCCGCTCCGCATGCTGGTACCAGTCGTCGATGTACGCCCTCGAGTCGCCGGTGGCCGTGGCGATCAGGCACATCCGCGGCCGGCTCACGCCGGCCAGCTGCATCGCCTGCCAGATCTGGGCACCGCGCCACTGCGGCGGGAAGTCAGCGGGCGGGTAGATGACCCCCGAGCAGGCAAGGATCTGCGGTTCTCGTGCCATCTGGGTCTCCTCAGCGGGCTAGCTGCTGGCGCCAGGGCTGAGGCCGAATCCCCAGTTCAGCATTCTGGCGGCCGCCTGCGCGGCGGCGTCTGGCCCGGTCACCGGACTGCCGAGGACAACCCCGATCAGGGTGGTGCCGTGGCGGACAGCCTCGAAGAGCAGGCAGTGCTTTGCGGCGTCGGTGTAGCCGGTCTTGATGCCCTCGGCTCCGCGGTAACTGCCGATCAGGCCGTTGTCGTTATCCCACCAGTACGAGTGGTGCTTCCTGGTCTTGGCCAGGTGGTAGAAGCTCTGCCTCACGATCGACTGGAACACCGCTGACTTCATCGCCGCGATGCCGAGCTTCAGCAGGTCGGCAGGAGTGGAATAGGTGGAGTACTCGGTCGGGTAGGGCAGGCCGTCCGGGCTGGTGAAGTGGGTTTGCGTCATTCCGAGCTGCGCGGCCATGGCGTTCATCTTGGCCAGGAATGCGGGGATGCCCGGGCCGTAGTAGGTAGCCAGGGTGTAGGCGGCGTCGCAGCCGGACTCCACGAGCAGCGCCTCTAGCAGCTCCTCCGCGGTGAGAGTGTCGCCTGGATGCAGGCCGGCGCTCTCACCGCCGTACTTGGCTACATAGCCGAGCACCGCTCGCGGGATCCGGATCTGCCGGTTCAGGCGGCCGGCCCGGATCACCAGCAGTGCCGTCATCACCTTGGTGATGCTGCCCATCGGCAGCTCGGTGTTGAGCTGGCGGGACCAGAGCAGCCGCATGGTTCCGACGTCGGCGAGCGCAGCCGCCTTCGCCTGGACCTTGCGCGGGGCGGTCGCTTCCTGCAGCGGCTGCAGCTCATCCGCGGCCGCTGCCTGCGCGGACGGGGTGACAGGCGGGCCTGCGGCTGGCGCCGGCCGACGGGCCGCAGCGACGTGCCCGGCGCTCGCGGCGGCGGCACAGCCGGTCACGCCTGCGGCCGCGACGACACCCGCCACCGTCAGCGAGATCAGGCGCGACAACTGCACGCCATGACAGTACCGTTTTATCCGCATTGCCGCTGCGCGGAGCCAGCCGCTGGCAGACGTCAGCCGCTGCGAGACCTCAGCCGCTGCGAGATGGGCGATGCGAAGGAGAGGCAGACCGTGAAAGCGCTCGTGTTCCGGAACAGCCTTGCCCGCGAGGCCGCGTCGGCTATCGGCGGGCGCCTGGACCAGCGCGCGTTCGTCTCGCCGCTCGCGCCGGTCCGCCTCGAGGAGGTCGCCGAGCCGGTGCCGCTGACGGCGGACTGGGTGCTGGTGGAGACGACGTTCTCCGGCCTCTGCGGCTCGGACGTGAAGCAGATCCTGCTGAACGGCGCCCGGGACAACCCGCTCACCGCCCTGGTGTCGTTCCCGCATGTGCTCGGCCACGAGGTAGTCGGCCGCCGCGCCGATACCGGCGAGCGGGTAGTGCTGAACCCGTGGCTGTCCTGCGGCCCGCGGGGCATCGACCCGCCATGCGAGGCGTGCAAGGAGGGCCGGTACCCGTGGTGCCGCAACTTCCGGTCCGGCCTCCTGCCGCCGTCGATCCATCTCGGGAACTGCGCCGCAGCCGGCGGCGCGCATGCAGAGCGGTTCTGCGCGCATGCTTCCCAGCTGTTCCCGATCCCGGACGGCGTGCCGGACGAGGCGGCGGTCCTGGCCGATCCGGTCAGCGTGTCGCTCCGCTCGATTCTGCTCGCCCCGCCGCTGCCAGCCCAGCCGGTGCTGGTCTACGGCTCGGGCACGCTGGCGTTCGCCGCGATCGCGCTGCTTCGTCATCTGTACCCGGACACGGAGGTGTGGGCGGCCACCAGGACCGGCGCCCGGGCTGCGCTGGCCACCCGCCTCGGCGCGCACGCCGTGCTGTCATCCTTGCCCGATCAGCTCGTCGCGGAGGTCGCCCGCCGGGTGGGCACGACCCCGCTAGAGCCGTGGAGCAGGCGCGACTGGCTGCAGGACGGCCCGGCCGTGGTGTACGACACGATCGGCTCGACCGAGACAGTCGAGACCGCGCTGCGACTGCTTGCCTGCGGCGGCACGCTGGTCGTGTCTGGCGTCGAGCCGCCGAAGCGCTTCGAGTGGACTCCGCTCTACTTCAAGGAGCTGCGGGTGATCGGCTCGAACGGGTTCGGCATCGAGGACGTCGGCGGTGTCGCGAAGCACGCGATGGAGCACTACTTCGATTTCATCTCGGCAGGCTTTGACCTCACGCCGGTCATCACGCACCGCTTCCCGCTCGGCCGGTGGGCCGAGGCTGTGCTGGCGGTAAAGAACGCGCGCCGCACCGGCGCGGTCAAGGTGCTGCTCGACCCGAAATAACTAGCGCGTCAGGTCGAACCGGTCGGAGTTCATGACCTTCGCCCACGCCGCCGCGAAGTCGCGCACGAACTTCTCCTTCGCGTCGTCGCTGGCGTAGACCTCCGCCAGTGCACGGAGCCGGGAGTTGGAACCGAAGATCAGGTCAACCCGGCTGGCCGTCCACCTCACGTCGCCCGTCCCGCGGTCGCGGCCGTCGAACATGTCCTCGGCGTCGGAGGCGGGCTCCCATGCCGTGCCCATGTCGAGCAGGTTCACGAAGAAGTCGTTGCTCAGCGAGCCAGGACGGTCGGTGAGTACGCCGACACGGGAGTCGTTGTAGTTGGCTCCCAGCGCGCGCAGACCGCCGACCAGCACGGTCATCTCGGGCGCGGTGAGCTTCAGCATGCCGGCCTTGTCGACGAGCAGGTGCTCCGCGAACTGCGGCTCGACCTTGCCGAGGTAGTTACGGAAGCCGTCCGCGATCGGCTCGAGGACCGCGAATGACTCCACGTCCGTCTGCTCCTGCGTCGCGTCCGTGCGTCCCGGCGCGAACGGCACCTGGACGTCGTGACCGGCTTGCCTGGCTGCCTGCTCGACCGCCGCACAGCCGCCGAGCACGATCAGGTCGGCAAGCGAGACCTGCTTCCCGCCGCCAGCATTGAAGTCCCGCTGGATGCCCTCGAGGGTTCGCAGCACCTGCCCCAGCTCGGCCGGGTTGTTGACCTCCCAGTCGTTCTGCGGTGCGAGCCTGATCCGCGCGCCGTTGGCCCCGCCGCGCTTGTCGGTGCCGCGGAACGACGACGCTGCCGCCCACGCGGTACGGACCAGCTGGGAGGTGGTCAGCGCGGAGGCGAGGATGGTGCTCTTGAGTGCCGCGATGTCGTCCGGGCCGATGAGCTCGTGCGTGACCGGAGGTACCGGGTCCTGCCAGATCAGCTGCTCAGCGGGGACCTGCGGGCCGAGGTAGCGAGCAATCGGGCCCATGTCGCGGTGGGTGAGCTTGAACCACGCCCGGGCGAACGCGTCGGCTAGCTCCTGCGGGTTCTCGTAGAAGCGCCGCGAGATCGGCTCGTAGACCGGGTCCATCCGGAGCGCGAGATCGGTGGTGAGCATGACCGGCGGGTGCGTCTTCGAAGCGTCGTGGGCGTCTGCCACGGTGGTTGCCGCGGCGGGGTCGGTCGGGATCCACTGGTGCGCGCCAGCCGGGCTTTTGGTCAGCTTCCACTCGTACCGGAACAGCGTCTCGAAGAAGCTGTTGTCCCAGGTGGTCGGGGTAGGCGTCCAGGTGCCCTCGAGGCCGCTGGTGATGGCGTCGTCACCCTTGCCGGTGCCGAAGCTGTTCGCCCAGCCCAGGCCCTGCTCCTGCAGCGGCGCCCCCTCGGGCTCAGGGCCGATATTCCCGTCCACCGGGGCCGCACCGTGGGTCTTGCCGAAGGTGTGACCGCCGGCGATCAGCGCGACAGTCTCCTCGTCGTTCATGGCCATCCGGCGGAAGGTCTCCCGGATGTCGACGGCCGCGGCGAGCGGGTCAGGGTTGCCGTTCGGCCCCTCCGGATTCACGTAGATCAGGCCCATCTGGACCGCACCGAACGGATTGGCCAGCTGCCGCTCGCCGCTGTAGCGCTCGTCGCCGAGCCAGGTCCCTTCGGTACCCCAGTTGATCTGGGTCGGCTCCCAGATGTCCTCGCGACCGCCGCCGAAGCCGAATGTCTTGAATCCCATCGACTCCAGCGCGACGTTGCCCGTGAAGATCATCAGGTCAGCCCAGGAGACCTTGCGGCCGTACTTCTGCTTGACCGGCCAGAGCAGCCGGCGCGCCTTGTCCAGGCTCGCGTTGTCTGGCCAGCTGTTCAGTGGTGCAAAGCGCTGCTCGCCTGAGCCGCCGCCGCCGCGGCCGTCGCTGATCCGGTAGGTGCCGGCGCTGTGCCAGGCCATCCTGATCATCAGCGGCCCGTAATGACCGTAGTCAGCAGGCCACCACTCCTGCGAGGTCGTCAGGACCGCCTCGATGTCGCGCTTCAGCTCATCGAGGTCGACGGTCTTGAACGCCTCGGCATAGTTGAAGTCCTCGCCCAGGGGGCTGGCCTCGGGCGGGTTCTGCTGGAGTGGCGAGAGATCAACCGCGTCCGGCCACCAGTCGCGGTTGGTCCGGGTGGTGGAGTGCATGAGCGGGCACTTGCCCTCGTCAGCCATGATGTCCTCCTCTATCTCTGCAGTTCTGCCTTAGCTCCGATATCGGCGGGCGAGCGCGCAGCAGGCGCGCCCACCCGGCGTCACGTTCTGTTCGTGGACCGGCACTCCGGGCAGCGGCCCCAGTAGATGACCTCGGCTTCATCGATCTCAAAGCCCATGTCGTCGACCGCCGTCAGGCAGGGGGCTGAGCCGACTGCGCAGTCAACGTCGGCCGTCCGGCCGCAGCCGCGACAGATCACATGATGATGGTTGTCGCGGACCCTGGCCTCGAAACGAGCGGGCGAGCCGGCGGGCTGGATGCGGCGCACCAGGCCCACGTCAACCAGGACGCCGAGCACGTCGTACACGGCCTGGAGTGAGATCGCGCCCAGCTCTGCCCTGACAGTCTCCGCCACCGCATCGGCGGTCGCGTGCGGCTGGATGCCGACCGCCCGCCAGACCGCCAGGCGCTGGCCGGTGACCCGGTAGCCGCGCTCGCGAAGAAGCTCGGCCGCGTCGGTAAGCACGTGTCCGACTCTAGCGAATCTGGAGCTATTCAGTGAATCGAGTCAGTAAAGATCTAGCTCAGCGTCCGGCTAGTCACGGCTCGTCCCACCGGACCGGCAGCTCCCGCAGGCTGTCGAGCGCCATCCCCGGCTTGAACTCCAGCTCCGCGGGCGAAACCGCCAGCCTGATCGACGGCATGCGGGCGAGCAGGCCGCGGAACGCCTCCTGCAGTTCCAGCCGGGCAAGCTGGGCGCCCAGGCAGTGGTGCGGGCCGGCCCCGAAGGTCAGGTGGCTGGCGGCCGGGCGGCTGACGTCGAAGCGGTCCGGGTCGCTGAACACCGAGGCGTCGCGGTTTGCGCTGGCGTAGAACGGCAGCACGATCTCGCCTGCCGGGATTGTCACGCCGCCAAGGTCGACATCCTCGGTCGTCATCCTGGCCGGCGGGATACCGCTACCGATCCGGACATAACGGAGCATTTCTTCGACCGCGCCCGGAACGAGTCCGGGATCCGCGCGCAGCTTCTCCACTTCACCTGGATGGTCATGCAGCAGGACAAGCGACAGGTTGAGCTGGTTGACGGTGGTCTCGTGCCCGCCAATGAGGAGCGTGCAGCCCAGGGTCGTGAGCTCTTCCTCGGATAGCCGGTCCTTCTCGTCCCGGGCAGCAATGAGCGCTGTCATCAGGTCGTCGGCCGGCTCTGCCCGCTTCATCTCGATCAGCCCGCCGAAGTACCCGTACAGGTCGACCAGCGCCGACATGATCGGCTCGGAATCCTGCGCCCAGTCGCCCAGGATGGTGTCCGACCAGGCATGGAACCGGCCCACGTCTGCCGCCGGCACACCGAGCATCTCGCAGATCACCTGCACCGGAAGCGGCAGCGAGAAGCTGGCCACGAAATCGGCTGGCTGCTCCTGGTCGAGCAGGCTGTCGATCAGCTCGTCGACGATGCTGGCCACTCGCGGCCGCATCGCGTCGATCCTCCTGGCAGTGAAGGCGCTGGCAACCAGCTTGCGGATCCTGGTGTGCTCAGGCGGATCGAGGCCATTGATGGAGCCTGAGGCGAACACCTCGGTGCCCTGCAGCGGCCGGCCGGGCGCGACCGCCCTGGCGCGGGAAAAACGCTGGTCGACCAGCATCTGGCGGACCTCGCCGTGGCCAGCGACGAGCCAGGCGATGCTGCCGTCAGGCAGCTGCGCCCGGAGCACTCGCTTAGTCCGCAGCAGGCTGCGGAACTCGTCCCACGAGTCGGTCACCGACGGGTACCTGACCGGGCTTTCATCGACTGTCATGACGCTGCTCCCCTGGCCAAACGCCTGGCTAATCCCCTGGCCAGAACGGCCGGAAGTCCTCGAATGCCGGCTCGGCTAGCACATCTGGCAGCCGCAGGGCCCGGCAGCGCGGCACTGATTCAGCTGCGGGGTCGTCGGCGATGGCCCGGAGGGTTCCGCCCGCAAATGCGTGCGGCAAAGCGCTCCAGCCCAGGTTGCGCTCGTAGTAGCGAACCGCGGTTCGGACCGACGGCGTCCAGTCGTCGTCGACAACGACCAGACCGCCCGGCCGGACTATCTTGCGCAGGAAGTACAGGTCGGTGAACACCTCATGGAACCGGTGGCTGCCGTCCACGAAGGCGGCGTCGGCGATGAGGCCGTCAGTGACAAGTCCCGGCAGCGCGATCGACGAGGGAGCCGGCATGAGGCTGGCGACCGAATCAAGTCCGGCAGCGACCATCAGGTTCCATCCCGTGTTGCACCAGCCGCTCTGCTGGAACGGGTCGATCACGACGTGCCGGGCACCCGGTGAGCCGACGGTGACGAGCGCCTCGCCGATCGCTAGTGCCGAGCTGCCGTAGGCGAGGCCGACCTCGATGACCGTGCACGCTCCCTCGGCCACCAGCAGGTCGCGGAGCAGGTCACAGTCCCGCTCCGGAAGCGTGACCTGCTCGAAGTCCAGCTGGTCACCTCGGGTCCAGCCGGGACCCTCCTGCGCGAGCCGGGTCCGCACCTCGCGAACCCGGGTGCTGCGCTCGTCAGCCTTAGTCCCGCCAGGCACGCGTCACCCGGTCCCCTGGCCGTGCTGGCGCCGGTACTCGTCCAACAGCCGGACCACCTGCTCACGCGTGCGGTCCAGGTCGGCGCCCAGCGCGGACAGCACCCGCGCGGCCAACCCGTCGTCCTGCCGGATGAGGCCGAGCAGGACGTGCTCGGTACCAATGTAGTGATGGCCGAGCTGCACGGATTCACGCAGCGACAGCTCGAGCACCTTCTTGGCCTTAGGCGTGAACGGAATGTGTCCCGAGGGCGTGTGCTGACCCCGCCCGACCGCCTCCTCCACCTGCAGCCGCACCGTTTCGAGGCTGATCCCGAGCGCCTCCAGTGCCTGTGCCCCGACACCGTTGCCCTCGGCTACAAGGCCAAGCAGGATGTGCTCGGTGCCGATGTAGTTGTGATCGAGCGCCCTGGCTTCCTCCTGCGCCTGGACCACAACCCGCCGTGCCCGGTCAGTGAACCGCTCGAACATGCCCTCCCCCGTGACGTGGGTAGCTCAGTTACGGGTAGCTCGTGACGTCGACCGGCTCTACCGTTCCCGGATTCGTGGACGTAACTGGGCCGCCGACACCGTTGATCACCGAGTTGTCACCGCCGGAGCGGCCGATCCACACCGCAAACACATTGTGGAACTGCACGCCGGGGGTATCCGGCGCCACTTATGACATGTCACCTAGAACCTCAACGTAGTACCCATCGCATCGCGTGTCACGACCAGAGGCTGTTGACAGTCGCAGCGTCATCTGTACCCTTGTACTATGAGTATAGATAAGCAGGTAACCGACCCCGGCCGGGCTGGGGCCGGGTCGCCGATCGAGTTCCGGCTCGACCCGGCCTCAGGCGTGCCGACCTACTTGCAGCTCGTGCAGCAGGTCGAGCACGCGCTGCGACTTGGCTACCTCAAGCCCGGCGACCAGCTGCCGAAGGTCAGGGACGTGGTCGCAGAGCTGGCGATCAACCCGAACACCGTGCTGAAGGCCTACCGCGACCTGGAGATCAAGGGCCTGGCAGCCGGCCGGCCTGGCCAGGGCACGTTCGTCCAGGTCGCGCTGAGCCAGGTCGCTCTCCCTGAACTGGCCGAGCTGCACCGCTCCCTGTCGGGCTGGCTTGCTGCCGCGGATTCCGCCGGGCTGGACGAGGACGGGATCGTGGCGCTGTTCACCAGCGCACTGCGGGATTTCTATGAGCGCGGCAGCGGGTCTCGTGCGCGCCGCAGCACCGGCCGGGCCGGCCAGCGCGGCCAGAGCGAGGGTGTCGCATGAACGCCATCGAGACCGTCGTCGAGACCGTCGTCGGGACAAGGGGCCTGGGCAAGCGATACGGCAGCACGTGGGCGCTGCGGGAGTGCACGCTAGCCGTCCCGGCCGGTCATGTTGCGGCGCTGGTGGGGCCGAACGGCGCCGGCAAGAGCACGCTGCTGAACCTGGCGGTCGGCCTGGCTGCGCCGTCGGCAGGGGTCGTGACAGTGCTCGACGGTCTGCCCGCGGGGTCACCGGCAGCGCTGGACGCTATCGCGTTCGTGGCCCAGGACACGCCGGTTTATAAGAACCTCTCGGCCGCGGACATGCTGCACCTGACCCGCAACCTGAACCGGCGTTTCGATAAGAAATACGCGCGGGCCCGGCTGGCCGAGCTGGACATCCCGCTGAAGCAGAAAGCGGGCAGGCTCTCTGGCGGGCAGCAGGCGCAGCTCGCGCTGACGCTGGCGCTGGCCCGCCGACCGCGCCTGCTGATCCTGGACGAGCCGGTGGCGATGCTCGACCCGATTGCCCGGCACGACTTCATGGCCACGGTGCTGACGGCCGCGGTCGACGGCGGCGTGTCCGTCCTGCTGTCCTCGCACGTGCTCGCGGAGCTTGAGCGAGTGGCCGACTACCTGATCCTGTTGTCGCGGGGGCAGGTTCAGATGGCAGGCGAGGTCGACGACCTGCTCGCCAGCCACCGCATGCTGACCGGCCCGGCCGAGGCGGACAGGCACGCCGAAGGGCTCTGCGTTGTGCATGCCAGGCGCGCCGAGGCACAGGCACACCTGCTGGTCCGGGCCGGTGCCGGCGACCCGGTCCCGCCCGGCTTCCAGGCGCATCCGGTCGGCCTGGAGGAACTCGCCATGGCCTACCTGCGTGAGCCCGGAGCGGCAGCGCTGCCTGGACCGGCCCGCAGCCGTATTCCGCAGCCTGAGCCGGGCGAGCCGTCGGAGGTGACGAGATGACCGCGCTGACGGTGCCCGCGCGGCCGCAGGAAGACGCGAGTCTGCGGCCAGTGCCGTGGCGGCGGATGGCCTGGGTCACCTGGCGGCAGCACCGGACCGCTCTTATCGGAGTAGCTGCGCTGCTTGGCGCGCTAGCGCTTGGCCTGTGGGCCATCGGCCTTCAGCTGCACCACGCGTACGCGGACGCGATCGCCTGCCGGCCCGCTTCCTCGATTGCCTGCAGCGAACTGGTCTTCAGCTTCAACAGCAGAGACACGTTCCTGTCGAGTGGCTTCGTGCTGCAGGCGATACCCGCGCTGATCGGCGCGTTCGTCGCGGCGCCCGTACTGGCCCGTGAGCTGGAGACCGGTACCTCCCGCTACGCCTGGACCCAGGGCTTCGGGCGGCGGCGCTGGACGCTGGCCAAGCTGGTGCCGCTCGCGCTCGTGCTGACCGCTGCCGCCGGGGCCTTCAGCGTGCTGCTCTCCTGGTACTACCAGCCGTACATCGCGGCCACCAGTCAGAACCTGCCGCTCACCGGCTGGTCACCGTTGTCTGGCGGCCTGTTCGACCTGCGCGGGGTCGTGTTCGCCGCGTGGACGCTGGTCGCGTTTGCGATCGGCGGACTGACGGGCATGCTCATCCGCCGGGTGGTCCCCGCGATCGTCGCTACTCTCGCCGTCTACGCAGGGCTGGCCTTCGCGGTCGGCTTGTATCTCCGTCAGCACTACCTGGCGCCGCTCGTCGTCAGGAACCTCATCAGCCCGCCCGATTCCGGGTGGGTAGTTGGCCAGTGGTGGACGAGGGGTGGCCTGTTCGCGTTCGCCGGCGACCGCGACGCCGATGGCATGCCTCCCATGAGCTACCTCCAGCAGACTTGCCCGCACATTGCCGCGGCGGCGCCCACCGCCAAGCCATCGCCCGGAGCGATCGTGCGGTGCTTCAGCCAGCACGGCTACACACTGCTGACCAGCTACCAGCCGTCCAGCCGGTTCTGGCCGTTCCAGTGGATCGAGAGCGGCTGGCTAGTCGCGCTGTCAGTGCTGCTCATCGCCGCGACCGTCTGGCTGGTCCGCCGCCGGGCAGCCTGAACTCACTCCGCCTCGGCCTCGGTCGCCTCGGTCGCCTCAGGTGCCATCGGTCCAGGGCCTCACCCAGGACGCGTCAAGCAGCTCGGGCCGCTCGAGATAGTCGATCATCAGCCGCACGGTGTCCTGGACGTCCTGCGTCAGCTCGAAGCACTGTGCCGCCGACCGGCAGTTGCCGGGCCCGAAGCTGCGCGCGGCGGCAACGATCTGATCGGCATACCGGGGCACGTCGACGGCATCCGCCGCGTCCAGCTGCCACTGCTCGTGGCTCGCGCCAATCTGGTCCGCGAGCCAGCGCCACGGATCGGCCGTCAGAGCCTGATCCCATGTCCGGTCTGAGGGCTCATCGCCGATGAAATAGGGGTGGTAATGCGCGGCGGCAAACGTTCCCGGCTGGTCGGACAGCCGGTCGAACAGGTCGGCTCGCCACAGCGGCCGGTCGGCCGCGATCAGCTGGGCTGCCGACTCGCTTCCGCGATGCGGGCCCGAGGCCAGTTCCCGGACCTCCACCCTGGCTCCGTGCTCCATCGAAGCGTCGGTGAGATCGATCTCGAACCAGTGCCGGACAACGACAGCGCAGCCCGAGAAAGCGAACATCTGCAGCACGGTTTTCCTCCGCCGGCCGGTGACCATCCTCGGTGGGATACTAGGCCTGCCCCACGGTTAAGGAGCTCGTGCCTTGACAGAGACAATGCCTCCGCCGCTGTTCGACCCGTTTGCTGCGGGCTTTACCGACAATCCCTACCCGCAATACGCCACGATGCGCAGGCAGGCGCCGGTGTACCAGCACCCGTTCGGGTTCTGGCTGCTTACCAGCTACGACGACGTGTCATTGCTGCTGCGAGTGCCCGGTCTGTCGGTCGAGGACGACAACGTTGCGCCCGACAACGCGATGCGTCAGCTTCGCGAGGCCCTGCTCGGGGACGCCGCCCCGCAGGAGACGGCTGCGCTGTCCATGCTCGACCGGGACCCGCCGGATCACACCAGGCTGCGCAAGCTCGTGTCGAAGGCCTTCACCCCGCGGGCTATCCAGGCGCTGCAGCCGAGGATCACTGCCCTGGTCGATGGCATGCTCGACGAGATCGCCGCCCAGGGCACAGTGGACCTCGTCGACGCGCTCGCGTTCCCGCTGCCGTTCAGCGTGATCGCCGAGATGCTGGGCACGCCGCCCGCAGACCACGATCGGATTCGTCAGCTCACCGGCACCGTGGTTCGCTCGCTGGAGCCAGTCAACGACCCTGAGCTGATGCGGGCGATCCTTGCCGCCGACGATGAGCTGTCCGGGATCGCCGCGGAGATGATCGCCTGGAAGCGGGCCAATCCCGCGGACGACCTGCTCACCGCGCTGATCCAGGCCGAGGACGACGGCGATGCGCTGACCGATGACGAGCTCGTCGCGCAGACGCTGCTGCTGTACATCGCGGGGCACGAGACGACAGTCAACCTGATCGCGGGCGGCGCCCTCGCGCTGCTGCGCCACCCCGGCCAGCTCGAGCTGCTGCGCGCCGACCCGGCCCTGGTCGGCAATGCCGTGGAGGAGATGCTCCGCTACGACAGTCCGGTGCAGGCAAGCCGGCGGATCACCCTGGAGCCGATCACGGTTGGCGGCACTACCATCCCGGCTGGCGCATTCGTGATGGTGAGCCTCGGCTCCGCCAACAGGGACGAGCGGTTCTGGGGTCCCGACGCTGATGAGCTGCGGCTGGACCGGGAGAACGCGCGGCAGCACGTGTCCTTCGGCGCCGGCCACCACCACTGCCTCGGGGCATCGCTGGCCCGGCTGGAGGCGGCCATCGCGGTCGAGCACCTGGTGGGGCGGTTCCCCGATCTGAGGCTGGCTGGCGATGTGGTGTGGAACGGCCGGATCAACCTGCGCGGCCCAGCGCACCTTCCGGTGTCAGTTCGGAAGCTAGCAGTCGGGTGACAGGCTGACCACCTCTCCGACCTTGCACCGCTCAGCTGCATCGCCGACTCCTGACGGCGGACCCGGCACCGGGCCGGCCGCTCGCGCACAGGCGTTAGCAGGCCTCGGTCGCCTCGGTCGCATCGGCCGCACCGGCCGTAGCCGGCCGGCTGCCGTGAGCCGGCCTCGGCTGCCGCCCGGCCGAGGCCGCGCCGAGTTTTTTCATCAGGTGCTGTTCGGCCGCGTCGACAACACCGAGATCGGCCCGGACGTGCAACTCTGCCGCGGTGATGAGCAGCGAGACCACCGCTGAGTCCGCGTGCGACCTGGCGACGGCGAGGCTGTGCAGTTCTTGCAGCAGATGCGCGCGCTGGCGGCGGAGCACGCCATCGAGAGTCACTGGATCGCCGGCCTGGACAGCCTGGCTGTCGGCGTTACCGCGCTGACGCTGCTCGCGGCGGTCAGCTTCGCGTTCCGCGGCGTGCTGGTCGGTTCCCTGCTCGGCAACGCAGTTGCCGTGCAGGTTCGCGGAGTGGACTGGCCGGCTCGCTGCTCGGCGCAGTCATCGGCCTGGTGGCAGCGGGCAACTTCGCCGGCCAGCTGCCGGCCGCGCTCTATCTGGTGGCCGCCGGGTCCGTTGCCGTCGGCGTCCTCGTCACAGCGGCCGCCGCGCTGCTGCCGGCGCAGGGACTGCGTTACCTGCCCGCCGCACACCTGCTAGCCGAGGAGTAACCGCCATGCCCGAGACCACCAGCACCGGCGCCAGCAGCGGCGACATAGAGCTGCGCGGAGTCAGCAAGACCTACTCGGCAGGTAACGACCAGCTCGTCCGCGCCGCCGACGACGTGACGCCGACCATCGGGACCGGCACTTTCATCGCGCTGACCGGCGCCTCCGGCTCTGGCAAGTCGACGCTGCTGCACCTGATCGGCGCGATAGAGCGCCCGGACTCCGGCACGATCCGCAGCGGCGGCACGGACGTGACGGACCTTCGCGGCGCGGCGCTGGCCGCCTACCGCCGCACCGTGGGCTTCGTGTTCCAGCGCTACAACCTGCTGCCCGCTCTCACCGCACTGGATAACGTGCTTGCTCCGGTACTGCCCTACCGGACAACCTTCAGCAAGAAGGAACGTGCTCGCGATCTGCTGGCGGCCGTCGGCCTGGCCGGTCGCGAGCACTCGCTCCCGGCCAGGATGTCGGGCGGCGAGCAGCAGCGGGTCGCCATCGCCAGGGCGCTGATCAACACGCCGGCGCTGCTGCTGGCCGACGAGCCGACCGGCAACCTGGACTCGGCTAACGCAGCGGAGATCCTCCAACTTCTCGTCAGGCTGCGGGCCGAGCGCGGCATGACGATCATCCTGGCCTCCCACGATCCGCAGATAGCCGCGCAGTGCGAGCGGCTGATCCGGCTCCGCGACGGCGCAATCATCGACGACATTGAGCTCTCCGGCGGATCTCCAGCCGACGAGGTAATCCGCCGCGTCGGACAATTCGGCTGACGGGCTCGTTACAGCAGCTGCGCCAGCCAGCGGCGGGTGATCAGCGCGAACCACGAGCCATGCTCGACGGTTGCTCGCAGCCGGGGCGCACGGATGCGCCCGGCGCTGATCAGCGGATCAAGATCACCGAGGATCCCGGCTTCCTGCCGGTGCAGGCGCGGGGTGTCGCGGTTCACCTGACCAGACGCCGCTTTGACAGACCACCGCCGCCCGTCGGCGCACAGGAGACGTGCGGCCAGCCCGGGCTGAATCCGCTGGGTGCTGTCCGCGCCTTGATGACGGCGGCGCCGCAGGCGCGTTCTATGTCCGCACGCACCTTGCTCGGGAACGTCTTCCCAGCAGCGGCGACGCCATGTAATCGAGGTGCCTCTGCCGGACATAGCAGTGTGTTGAGGCTCATCGGCGAGAGGTCAGCTCGATGGATCGTGATGATCGGTTCAGCGAGCCGTATCAGGCGCACTACGAGGCTGTCTCGCGCTACGCCCTGCGGCGCACCGATCCGGAGACCGCGCGCGACGTCGTAGCTGAGACCTTCTTCGTCGCCTGGCGGCGACTGAACTCGGTCCCAGCCGATGATGCCCAGGCAACGCCCTGGTTGTAGGGCGTTGCGAGAAACGTGCTGGCCAATGCTGACCGATCCCAGCGACGAGCAGAGCGGGTGTCAGCAAAGCTCAGCTTCCAGCGCCCCGCTGAGTATGCATCCGACATCGACTGCACCGCCCGTGACTGACTGGCACGACACACATGCACCGGACACATACGACTAGATCACTGAAGTGGCTGGTGCCGGGGTGACAGGCGCCGGGGTGACTGGGGCCGAGGTGACTGGCGCCGAGGTGACTGGCGCCGAGGTGGGCCGTCTGCGCCGACAACGGGGGCCGGCGCAGGACTGGCCCGCAGGCGCGAGCCACTAAGCGGCCGCGCACGGCGGATAGTTGCGCCGGTCGCTGCCGCCGTCGCCGTCGCCGGTGGTGTAGCGGGCGTCACGCCGGCGGGCGGCTCCGGCGCCCAGTGCAAAGTCCGCCGGCGGGCAACTCCGCCAGTGCGCCGCACGGGTCGCTGCCGGTGCTGCAGACAGATGCTCACTTCGGCTGGCTGCCGTCCGGCGACCAGCTCAGGTCGGGATTTGAGTCCGAGAACGTGGCCGACATGAACGTCTACGCAGGCAAGGTCTTCGACCGGAATCTGACGATCTGGGCAGCCCGCTGGTCGGTCTGAAGCACGGCGTCGATGTCAAGCTTCTCTGCGAGTACGGCGGTCACGTCTCGCCCATGACCTCTGCGCTGGGCGGACGTGCGGAACCGGTCCGCGGGCACGAGGGCCTTCTGGGTGAGGCTCACCAAGCAGCACCCGGAGATCATCTGGGAATACGAACATGGTGCCTGGGCCTCGTTGCAGGCCCGGTACGGCCAGCCGCTCGCGACGCTGCTGCGGGTGGCCCGCGGAATCAGCCTGGGCCCTGCGACCGGTGAGCTGCTCAGGTTCGACTTCCAGCTCACCCGGGTCCGCAGCGACTGGCGCGTCAGCGAGGTCAGTTACGGGGTGACTGACGGCACGGCTGGTCCTCATCGAGGGCTGCCAGATGGCGCATGCTGGCGGTTGCGCGAACTGTCGCCAGGGCTCGAAGCACGTCCGTGACGCAACTGGCGGCTGCCGCGCCGATCCGGGTGCCGGTCACGTCAAGCCGTTGCTGCAGCGGCGCTCCCGCCGGACCTTGGCGACCAGACCGCCGCCGAGATCGTAAATAGCGGCTTCGACACCGGCTGCGAGGGGCACGGGATTGTGACCCTCCATCCGGAAATGATCAAGCCACTCCTCGGTGTGAGCGAGCACGAAGTCTGGCACGCCATCTACCCTGCTCCGGCGATCCGTGTCGCTTGCGACCAAACCACCTGCCATCTGTTATCTCGAAGCCGGTAGCAGTCGGTGTGCCAGCAGGTGATGCCGGGCCCGTCGTCGAAGCTGATCTGAGCTTGGTAGCGCAGCACCACTACCTCGGCGTCGCCCAGTACCGCCATCTCCGAGACGGGCCGGAACACCTGGTATCTCAGGCGTCCCGACGCAATCGCACCGAGGTAATCCTCCCTGGTCATCTCCGAGCCGTTCGGGGTGATGAGCCAGTAGTCGTCTGCATGTAGCGGACCGGCCGTGATGATATCCGCGCCGCTCAGCGCCCGCAGTCGCTGGCGTTCCGTATCGCGTAGAAGCGTGGCAACAGAGCTCATGAGCTTCAGCCGTCCAGCTGACGCGCCAGGTAGTTCCAGACCTGGTCGATCGCCTGGTCATGGTAGATGTGGTCTCGCTTGGAGAGCGACTCATCCGGTGCCGACCAGATCGGCCAGGATCCGTATCCATGGGTGATCCACTGCTGCCGGGCGGCCCGTTCGAGCAGCACCGCCGCAACGGTCGCGACTTTCACCGTTGGCCCGACGGTGACGATGCCATGGTTGACCAGGAACACGGCCGCGGCAGATCCTAGCGCGGCGGCTACCTGCTGGCCGAGGTCGCGCGTCACGATGAGATCTGCGGTTTCGGTGAATCGTGGCACCTGCGGCGGGACGAAGTAGTTGGCGGCGTGGCTGACTGGCAGCAGTGGCTGCCCTGCGGCAGCGAGCGCGACGGCGTAGGTGGGGTGCGTGTGTACGACACCGCCGACGTCGGGCCGGGCAGCCATGATCTCGGTGTGTATCGGGTACTCGCTGTGCCGGTGCCCTTGGCCGTCGAGAACGCTGCCGTCAGCGCTAACCAGATGAACCCTGTCGGGGGTGATTTCCTCAAGCCCCCAGCTGGCGGATTTCAGCCAGACGCCACGGCCGTCAGGATCGCGCGCCGATGCGTGGCCCCAGATCAGGTCCCCCTGATCTGCTGCGGCCAGGATCCGTGACGCCGTCGCGACCAGCATCTGAATGCTCTCGGTCATAGTCCTCCTCTGACCGCGCCGTAGAGCCAGTCGGCACGGCTGTAGTCTGCGGGCTCCCGCGCCCGGAACAGCTCGTTGCGCAGGAGCCTGGCCACACCGTCGACGTGCCAGATGTCTCCCCAGAGACGGGCCGTTCGCTGAACCCGGGCGGTCGGCCCGGACCGGGCCTTGTTGTAGTTCTCCAGGGCATCCGGCCAGCAACCGCGGGCCTTCTCCACCTCCGTGCCGAGACAGTGCGCGTCCTCGATGGCCTGGCAGGCGCCCTGGGCCAGGTACTGCAGCATGGGGTGAGCCGCGTCGCCGGTCAGGGCCAGCCTCCGGTCTGCCCATCGCTCGATCGGAGCCCGGTCGAACATCGGCCAGCGGCGGTCGCGCCACAGTGACTTGAGCCCACGGGTGACCTCGTCGCAGGAGCCCCGGAAAGCCTCCTCGAGTTCCTCCGGGCTGCCCCAGTCCGGTTTACCGCTGACGAACCCCGGTGAACCGAAGACGGCTACGGTGTTAAAGATCTCGCCACGCCGAAGCGGGTACTGCACCAGGTGCCGGCCGGGCCCGATGTACGCGACAACCTCCTCCAGCTGGCTGGACTCCAGCTTGAGATCGAGTTCTGCCACCGGGAACGCTCCGCGGTACGCGACAAAGCCAGAGCACGAAGGCTCGTCGTCGCTGAATCTGCGGCGGAGCGTCGAGCGCAGCCCGTCGGCTGCGATGGCGGCCGCGGCCTGCTGGTCCCCGCTGCTCGTAGCCACGGTCACGCAGTCCGGGTGGATTGTCACGTCCGTGACCGTGCAGCTAGCTACCAGCTCGACGCCCGCGTAACGACACGCCTCGAAGAAGATGGTGAGCAGGTCGTTGCGGTGGATGACGACGTATGGCGCCTGGTACCTGGCAGTGAACCTCTCATCCAGCGGCGCACTGGTCAGGACGGAGCCGTCGAGTGCATCGCGGAACACCAGGCGGCGCGGCAGGACGCCTGCATCTGTCACCCTGCCCAGCAGCCCCCAGTGCCGGAGGATACGCGTCGCGTTGGGGGCCATCTGCAGTCCCGCTCCGACCTCGGCGAACTCGGCGGAGCGTTCCAGCACGCGCACCCGCTGACCGGCGAGGGCAAGGGCCAGGGCGCAGGCCAGGCCACCGATGCCGCCCCCTGCGACGATCACGTCAGTGTCATTCACACGGCCACGCTCACCGTGGCAACGTTCACCGTGCTTCGCCGGCCTCAGCGCGATCCTGGTGAAGCTTTTCCAGCATCGGCGCGTCGGTGAAAAGGAACAAGTCAAGGCCGCTCTCTGTCGCGATCGTCAGCGAGTGCCAGGAAGGCACGGCGAACAGGTCACCGCGCTCGGCCCTCCAGGACTCGTCTCCGACGCTGATCTCGCCGGCCCCGTCGAACACCTGGCACACGGCGGATCCGGTCTGCTTCCGCGGCGCGGTGCGCGTGCCCGGTACGAGCCGATGGATCTCGGCGCGGATCGTCGGCAGCACGTCGCCGCCTGTGGCCGGATTGACGTAGCGCACCGCCGCGTGACCGGCCTCAACGGTGGCCGGATACCCCTCGGCCTCGAGGGCCAGCTGGTCGGTGAGCGCCCGGTCGGTGTGCTCCCAGCGGTAAGCGAGCAACGGCGTGGCTGGTACAGGCCCCAGATGCGAGAGCGGGCGCAGCCCCGGGTGACCCCAGAGCCGCTCAGACCTCGACAGCGGCGGCGCAGCGCGGGTCTCCACCTGCTCCGGCCCAGGCTCGAAGAAAGTGCTGCCTACGTAGTGCTGAAACGGGATGTCCAGGCCGTCGATCCACGCCATCGGCGCATCGCTCACGTTGTGATGGCCGTGCCAGTTCCAGCCAGCCTGCGGAAGGAAGTCGCCGCGCCGCATCGCTACCGGGTCGCCGTTGACGACTGTCCAGACCCCCTCGCCCTCGACCACGAACCGGAAGGCGTTCTGGGTGTGCCTGTGCACCGGCGCATCCTCACCCGGATTGAGGTACTGGACCGCCGCCCACAGCGTGGGAGTGGCGAACGGCGCCCCGCCCAGGCCCGGATTGGCCAGCGCAATCGCTCGCCGCTCACCCCCGCGGCCCACCGGGACGAGCTCGCCGGCCTTGCGCGCCATGGGCAGCAGGCCGTCCCGCCAGCGCCATAGGTACGGCACGGCCCGAGGTCGCGGATGAGGCGGCATCAGGTCGCCGATCTCTGTCCACAACGGGATGAGATTCTCGCGGTGGAAGCCCTGGTAGAGCGCCGCCAGCTCGGGGTCTGCGTCGGCGGGTGCACCCACCGGTGAGCCTGCCAGCGTCTTCTGAACTGTCATGGCGCGCGCTTCCTGGTCGAGCCCGCGATCACCTGCGAGCAAAGCGGGTAGCTGCCTACTAGCATCACCTCATTTCTGTACTCCGCGGAAGCCTTCGCTCCGTCCTGGCAAATGCACCGGGCCAGCAGGCGTGTCAGGATGTCGCGCTCGCGCCCGCGCTGGCGGTCAGGTCGTCGGAGCGACCCGCGGCCAGGCGCGACCATTGAGCACTCGGGCGGCCGCTCGTGCGGAACTGGCTGCCGTTGTTCTGCCAGTGCTGCGGCCAGCGCTCAGGCGAGTCCTCGAACGGCTCCTGACGGCCGTAGATCGTCCGGTCGAGGATCCCGTACGCCGGGGCCATGACCTCCGTGCCGCGGCCGGTCGTCCAGTACGTCTCGAACACCCGGTCACCGTCGCGCAGGTAGGACACGAGCATGCCGAACCACCGCCCGGCCAGCAGCGCCTCCGCGGACTCCCGCGCCGAGTACCACGGCATGTCATAGCCCATGAAGTGGCGGTAGGCAGCGGACTCCTGGTACGGGCCCTGCGAGAACGTCGCGTAGGTGACATCGCGCGCATGCAAATACGAGAGCTCGCTGACCTGGCCGTTAAAGAAGGTGCACCCTTCGCACTGGTCCTCGGCCGGCTTCCCGTCATGCCACATGTGGTAGTAAACGACGAGCTGCCGCCGACCTTCGAAGACGTCTAGCAGCGGGACGCGGCCACGTTCTCCGATCACCGGAATCGAGCCATCGATCTCGACGATCGGGAGCCGGCGCCGGGCCGCTGCGATCGCGTCGCCTTCGCGCGTGTGCGCCTTTTCTCGCACCGCCATCTCGTCGAGCTGTGCCTGCCAGCTTGCCCGGTCTGTCACCGGCGGCAGCGGCGCGCCTTCCGTTGCCTCGGGTGCCCTGATCTCATCTTCGGGTCGGTCGATCACTGTGTCCTCCTCGCACTGGATCGCGCAGTTGCCTACCTCTCGCGGCATCAGCGAGAGCTTCCGCTATAACGACGAAGTACCAGACAGGTTCTGGACGACTCCGCTGGAGGAAACCGACTATGGTGCTGCCTGCCGACGGACATGTTCATAGCGAATGGTCTTACTGGATGTCTTCCCCTACCTGGATTGCCTGCAGCGGTGCCGGGAGCAGTTCCGTGGCCTGCACGTGATCGCCGGGGTGGAGCTTGGCGAACCCCACTGGCACGGCGCCGCCGTCGCAAGGTTGCTCAGTGCCGGCCAGTTTGACCGCGTGCTCGGTTCGCTGCACTGCCTGCGGCTCGGTCGGCACTTTCCCGGGCCGGACGACCTGTACCAGCTGCGGCCAGCAGCCTGGGTCATCCGGGAATACCTGGCCGAGACAGCCCGCCTCATCGAGGGCACCGACACGTTCTCCGTGCTTGCCCACATCGACTACCCGCTTCGCTACTGG
>Ga0335075_10002839_pt1 | contig 27692 bp, 22 predicted proteins | sample Lox_Sample_24_FD_206723 | JGI IMG/M metagenome (GOLD analysis project Ga0335075, IMG submission 206723) | Soil microbial communities from Loxahatchee National Wildlife Refuge, Florida, United States - Lox_Sample_2.4 | ecosystem: Environmental > Terrestrial > Soil > Wetlands | place: USA...
GGCCACCGAGTCCAGCGCGGCGGCGATCCGGGCCCGCCGGCCGGCCGCGCCGACGCGGAGCGGGATGAGCGCGGCTTCGACGTTTTCGGCGGCGGACAGGGTGGGGATGAGGTTGAAGGTCTGGAAGATGAACCCGATTTTTTCGGCACGCTGCCGGGTGAGCTGGGTTTCGCGCAGCGCGCCCAGGTCGGTGCCGTCTAGTTCGATGGTGCCTTCGGTGGGGCGGTCCAGCCCGCCGAGCAGGTTGAGCAGGGTTGATTTGCCGTGGCCGGTGCGGCCTTGCACGGCCAGCCACTCGCCGCCGGAGATCACCAGGTCGAGCCCGGTGACGGCCGCAACGGTGCTGTGGCCTTTGTGGTAGAGCTTGGTCACGCCGGTCAGCTGGTACATGGTCTCTCCTGTCGCTGGTGGGCACCGTGTCGCGGCAGGCCCGCCCCGGGTGGGTCAGGCCACCAGGGCCAGGGCGCTGGCCGGGCGCAGCCGGGCGATCCGCCAGCTGCCGAACGCGCCGGCCAGCAGGCCGCCGGCCATGGCCAGGAGCACCGCCAGCACGATCACGCCGGTGGTGATGGACGGAGAGAGCAGGACGGCGACCACGTGCGGCGCCGTGGCGGGGTCGAGCTCTCCGGTGGGCCCGCCCGCGACCGTCGCCTGCGGCGAGAGCGCCCCGGAGGACCCCGGGACCGTGGCGGACAGCGTCGGCGCGACCGCGGCGATGATCGCCGCGCCCGCGAAGCCCAGGCCGGTCCCGGCCGCGGCGCCGACCACGCCCATGGCCATCGACTCACTGAGCACCTGGGCGATAATCCGGCGGGTCCGCCACCCAAGCGCCTTCAGCGTGCCGAGCTCGGCGGCCCGCCGGGCCACCGCCGCCATCGTCAGCAGGCAGGCCACGGCGAACGCGGCGATCAGCACCAGCACCGCCAGCCACCGGCCCAGGTCGTTGGCCAGCTTGGCCGCGCTGGTCACCGACCCGGTCACCACGCTGGCCAGGCCGGCCTGGGTGGTCACGGTGCCGTGCGGCAGCAGGCTGGTGATCTGCCTGGTGACCGCGGGGATGTCGGCGGCGCTGGCCGCGGTCACGTAGATCATGTCCACCTTGCCGGTCGCGGCAGAGCCGTTGGCGAGCTGGAGCGCCTGGGCGCGCGCCAGCGGGATGTAGATCTCGTCCGGGCTGCCGCCGGTCTGGGGCTGGCGGACGATGCCGATGACCGTGAACCTCACGTTGCCGATGGGGATGGCCGAGCCGACCCTCTGGTTGTTGCTCGTCGCGTAGCCGGAATCCACCACCGCCACGTCGGCGCCGGCGTCGGCGGCGGTGAGCGAGTGACCGGAGATGATCGTCCCGGCGCTGAGCGGGCCGAGCGCCAGGTGCCCGGTGTCCACGCCGTCCACGCTGGAATAGACCACCGACGGGCTGCCGTTCCTCGGGATCGTCTCCGCAGCTTCGGTGAGCAGGAGCCCGCCCGCGGCCGCCGACACGTCGTGCAGCCTGGCCACGGCTGCCACGTCTGCGGGCGCGAACGCCGTGTACGACGGGGCCACCGCCTGGAGGGTCACGGGCGGCGTTACCTTCGTGCACTTCCCGTTCGAGCAGGCTTCCAGATTCCCGTTCTGGAGGAACGTAAAGCCCATCTGGCCTCCCAGCTTGATTTGCCCAAATCTGCCCGTCATGACGGGCGGGCCGGCCACGGTCACGTCGGTGCCCACCCCGTACAGCGCGCTGAGCACGCCGGACTCCGCCTTCTTCACCCCAGCCGACGCAGCGGCCACCGTGACGACCAGGCCGACCCCAAGCGCCAGGCCCAGCGTGATGAAGATCGCCTGGCGCATCCGGCGGCGCAACTCCCGCTGCAAACAGGTCACGAAGAACATGACCCCTCCTCTCCGCGATGGACGAACCTGCGCCGCGCGGCCCCAGGGTGTGGGTACTGCGGCCCCGCGCCGAGACCGGTTGCCGGTGCCCCCGCGCCAGGCATCGGTTCGGGTCACACGGCCTGGCCGGTAACGGCTCGGTAAGCGCCGGCTGTTACCTGGCTTTGAAGGTGAAGCCCGGCTTCGGAGACGATTTCGCCGCGGCCTTTTCTGCCGCAGCCTTGGGGTCCTCTGCCTTCCATGCCACCGTGATGTCCGCGCCGGGCGGCGGAGCGAAAACGGGCGTGGTGCTGGTGCAGGTGTAGGAGTTCGCGGAGATGAGTCCGAACGCGGTCTCCGCCCCCTGGGAAAGCCGGAAGTTGCCGAAGCTCAGCTCGGTGCCGGCGGGCATGGCCGCCGGGTTGATTGTGACGGTTAGCTGAGATGATCTTTGCAACGTTGGCGGCGGCGGCTTCCCCACTACGACCTGGTTGAAGCCGGCCGGGCTGGGATCTGAGGAGCAGAAGCTGCCGGTAGTGACCAGCGCCGCGATGCCGTCTTGCCGCAGGTCGGCTTTCAGGGTGGCGGGGTCCAGCAGCACGCTCAGGTTGATGGTCAGCGTCGTGGTGCCGTTGGCGTGCTCGGCGAGCGTGAAGGCCACGGTCCGGACGGTGCCCGTGCCGCGGGCCGGGGCGCCAGCGGCCGAGCCGAAGGCCCCGGTCAGGCCGAGGCCGAGCACCATGGCTGCGGCAGCCGTGCCGGCGGTGATGCCCGCGGCCAGCCGCCGGCGGCGACGGCGCTGGCTGGCGCGGCGCAGCGCGATGATCGCCGTCATATGTGGGGGGTCGGGAATCGTAATGAGCGCGGCGGGATCTGCGTCCCGGACGAGCTGGTCGATGTTCATATCCGGCTCCCTGATCTTCTCGGCAGAGCGTGGCTCAGGCCGGGCGCGGGACCAGGCATATTCATGCTGGGCGGCGAGAGAATGTCCCGCAGCCGGGCTTTGGCCTTATGAACGCGCAGGGCCACCGCGTTGGGAGTACAGCCCAGCACTTGCGCGGCCTCGGCGTGTGACAGGCCATCCCACGCCACCAGCTGCAAAGCTTCCCGGTCGGCGGGCCTGAGTTGCTCCATTGCCGCGCGCACTCGCAGCAGCGAGGGCTCATCATCGCCAGACCTGGTCTCGCTGAGTGCTGCCTGGGTCCGGAGCCGGGACTCGAGCCTGATCCGGCGAGAGCGCCGGCGCTGATGGTCGAGCAGCACGCGCCGGGCGACTCCATACAGCCAGGGCCGGTCCTGCGGCGGCAGAGGAATGGCGTCCTGCCTCCGCAGCGCCACGACAAAGACCTCGGCCACCAGGTCCCCCACAACGTCGAGGTCGCCGTCACTGCGCCTTAGCACATAGCCGAAGATCGCCTTGTAGCTGCTCCTGTACAGAGCTTCAAAGCGATCGTCGCTGCCCTGGGCGTCCCTAGGTGCGGGCATCGCCGCCATCCGCTCTGTGTGTCATGCCCTATACATGGCCCGAGGCCGCCCGATTCTTTCCGCTCCACTCGATGATCTCGGACCCTGAACCTAAATCCGACTCAACGGACAGCGGGAAGACCAGGACGTCCTAGCCGAGCGCGTCACACCGGGAAGCCCGTGGCGATGTTCACCGCGACGGTCAAACGACGGTCAGAAGATCTTGGAACCAATCTGATTAGACCTCGGAACCTACTCTGACTTGGTCTTTCAGGTGGAGCTAAGGAGATTCGAGCTCCTGACCCCTTGTATGCCGGTCTTGAGCCGCCCCGTGATGGCCGATCTCGCCCACATTCTGCCCTGCAAGTGATCAAGGACCCGATCGCCGCACCCGGCGGTCAGGCCCTTGACCTGATACTCCTCGTGTAGCCCCGACCGGATTTGAACCGGCGCTACCGCCTTGAGAGGGCGGCGTCCTGGGCCGCTAGACGACGGGGCCAGGTACCACGTAGACCGCCGGGCACCAGGGCCCGCGGGCTAGATCGTGAGCAAGAAAACTGGCTGAGGCCGAGCCTCAGCCGGGAACCAAGGCTAGCGTACCTCGCCGAGTGGCGCCAAACGCCGCAGCGCGGCACGGACGGCCATGACACACAGGGCGCGCAAGGCACTCAGACCACACCAGGCACCGGCGAAACACCAACCAGCTCCCGAGCCGACCTGGGCAGACTTATAACAAGATCAACTGCATGATTCGCGTAACGAGGGTAGTTAACTCCGGCATGTTGGCATTCATCATCGTTCTGCTGATCATCGGACTCATCGCGGGCGCCATCGCCCGCCTGCTGGTGCCAGGCCGTGACCCCATCGGTGTGCTCGGCACCATCCTGCTGGGCGTGGCCGGCTCGTTCATCGGCGGGTTCGTATCGACCCTGGTCGAATACCACACCCTGTCGGTCAACGCCTTCCACGCCACCGGCATCATCTGGTCGATCGTCGGCGCCATCATCCTGCTGGTCCTGCTGCGGCTGACCGGTATGGAGCGCGGCCGCGGCCGGGCCCGTCGTCGCTGGCTCTGACCGCCAGCGCGCCACCGCACCGGCGCGCTGGCCCGGAGCAGCACAAGCGCGGATGCCGCTGACCTGCGGCATCCGCGCTATCTATGACGTGGCTGGGGTACCAGGACTCGAACCTAGACTAACGGGGCCAGAACCCGTCGGGCTGCCAATTACCCCATACCCCATGGGATCGGGCCGGCGAGGCCCGCACGCCCGGGCAGTCCGGACGCGCCAGAGCAGTGTAGCCGAAGTGCGCACCCCACGCCCAAAGAGATCTAGGCCGGAGCGACCAATGGCTCGGTGGGAGAGGGCACGAGCAGGCGCCGCGTGACCTCCAAACCCCAGTCGTCCAGCTCGGCCAGGCCGTCGCCGGACGACCGCAGGCCGCCGAACCGCCGCACGGTCTCGGCCCAGGCTTCCCGCCGCTCCACGCCGGGCCTGGCCATGAGGCAGTCCGGGTCGTTCACCCAGAACCGGCCGTGCTGCCAGGCCCGGGCGACCACGTTCCTGGCCGCGTTGCGCTGCGACGGCTTCGACGGGTGGCCATCGGGCGGCTCGTAGCTGGCGGCGATGTCCGGGCCGACCCGCATCGCGTCGACCAGGCCCACCGAGGGCAGGATCGGCGCGCCGCAGCCAAGCAGCACTGACGTGGGCCCGATCGCATCCCGGATCAGCTGGAGACCGCGCCGGTAGGCCTCCACCCCGGTCACGTCCTCATGGCGAACGCCCTCACAGGCACCCGCGTAGGCGAAGTCGACCTTGAAGTAGTCGATGCCCCAGTCCCGCATCGCGGCCAGGACGTCAGCGAGATACCTGGCCGCGCCCGGATGGGTGACGTCGAGCGCCGTGCACTCCTGCCTCACGACGTTCCCGGCGAACACCGGTTCCCCGGTCTCGGCGTCCCGCACGGCCCACTCCGGATGCCGGGCGAACAGCTCGCTGCACCTGCCGACCAGGGTGGGCGCGATCCAGATCCCGGCCCGCCGCCCGGTACGGCAGATCCGGCGGACCAGGCCGGGCAAGCTGGCGAACCGGCCCGACGGGATGAGCCAGTCGCCCGGCGCCGCCTGGTAGCCGTCGTCGATCTGCACCACGCCGAACGGCAGCGCGAGCTCGTCCATGGCGGCCAGGTTGGCCGCGATGTCCGCTTCGGTCACCGCCGCGTAGTACTGGTACCAGGAGCACCAGACCGGCGGGATCGGCCGCACGCCCGCCCGCGCCACGCCCGCCCGCGCCGCGAACCCCTCGCCCCACCGGCACAGCGCGCCGGTCAGCCCGCCTGGTCCCTGGTCCGATGTTTGACCGACCGCCGCGTCGGCGGTGACCAGGACGTACCCGTTCAAGATCCTCGCATCAATGACGGGGACAGAACGGGACGCGTCCTGGCTGGTGAACATTTCGATTGGTCCCCCGGTGCCCGGGTCGACCGCGAGCAGTCCGGAGCCCTGGTGCACGCCGGGGGGCGGGGCGGCGCCGTACTGGGCCTCGATGACGAGCGAGTCCCGCGAGACGGCCGCAGCCGGCGCCGCGGTGACCGGCGAGGTTCCGGTGACGCTCCACGACTGCCAGCCTTCGGCGTAGATCGTGGCCCGGTCCGGGTCGGCTGGGACGCGGGCAATCTCGCGCTGGGGCGGCCGCGTCATCTCGTGCGCGCGCGGGTGGCCGCCGAGACGCCGGGCTGGCCGCCCCGCGCGAACGGCACCGCCGCCTTCGTGACGCCAGCCCGTCTGGCGATGTCAGCGAGGGTGCGGCGCTTCACCCGGCTTGGGCTAGCCGGGTGAGGGTGCGATCGCGGCCGAGCAGCTCGATCGACTCGAACAGAGGCGGCCCGACCCGCCGGCCGGTGATCGCGACCCGCACCGCACCGCTGAACGCCTTACTGGGCTTCATCCCGAGCCCATCGACCAGTGCCGCCCGCAGCGCGGCCCGGATCGCCTCGTGCGCCCACGGCTCGAGGTCGGCCAGTGCGTCGTGCGCGGCCTGCAGCACGGGCGCCGCGTCGGGGCCGAGCGCTCGCGCGCCATCGTCCGGATTGACGGCGAAATCGGCCTCGTCCACCAGCAGGAAGGCCAGCATGCCGGGCGCGTCGGTCAGCTTCGAGATCCGCCCCTGGATCAGTGGCGCGGCGGCCGCGATCACCGCGGCCTGCGCGGCGCTGGGCGGATCGTCGACCAGCGAGGCGGCCCGCAGGAACGGGATGATCCGCTGGGCGAAATCGGCGGGGTCAAGCTCCCGGATCTTGTCGCCGTTGATCGACTCCAGCTTCTGCACGTCGAACCGGGCTGCGTTCTTGTTGACCCGGGCCAGGTCGAACTCGGCGGCCATCTCGTCCAGGGTGAACAACTCCCGGTTGTCCCCCGGCGACCAGCCGAGCAGGGCCAGGTAGTTGTCGATCGCCTCGGGCAGGAACCCCTCGTCGCGGTAGTAGCTGATCGAAGCGGCGCCGTAGCGCTTGCCGAGCTTCTCTCCCTTGAGCCCGAGCACGAACGGCAGGTGCGCGAAGACCGGGAACTCCGTCTCCGGAACGCCCATCGCGCGGTACACGGCCAGCTGCCGCGGCGTCGAGGACAGCAGGTCGTCACCCCGGACGATGTGGGTGATCTTCATCAGTACGTCGTCGACCGCCACGGCCAGCGTGTAGAGGGGGCTGCGGTCGGCCCGCGCCAGCACGAAGTCGGGCACGTTGGCATTGTCGATGGTGATCTCGCCCCGGATCAGGTCGGTGAACGTGGTCGAGCCGCCGGGCATCCGCAGCCGCACCACCGGCCGCCTGCCCTCGGCCTCGTACCGGGCCACCTGATCGGGCGTCAGCGACCGGCAGTGCCCGTCGTACCCGCTCGGCCCGCCACCCGCGCGCGCGGCCGAACGGCGCTCGGCCAGCTCCTCCGGGGTGCAGTAGCAGTAGTAGGCGTGCCCGGACTCCAGGAACTTGGCCAGCCAGTCGGCGTAGATCTCCTTGCGCTGGCTCTGCAGGTAGGGGCCGTAAGGGCCGCCCACCTCGGGCCCCTCGTCCCAGTCCAGCCCCAGCCAGCGCAGCGTCTCCAGAGCCGAGGCGATGTACTCGGGCAGCACCCGGGACTGGTCGGTGTCCTCGATCCGCAGCACGAACACGCCGCCGGTGTGCCGGGCGAACGCCCAGTCGAACAGCGCCGTGCGGATGTTGCCGACGTGCAGGTCCCCGCTGGGCGAGGGTGCGAAGCGCACCCGCACCGGCTGCTGCTCAGTCACTGGTGATTACCCCGTTGGTCAGCGTTCCGATGCTCTCTATCGTGACCGACACCTCATCGCCGTCCTTGAGCGAGCCGACGCCCGCCGGGGTGCCGGTCAGCAGCACGTCGCCGGGCAGCAGCGTCATCACCGCGCTGACGTAGGTCACCAGCGCGGCCACGTCGTGCAGCAGCAGCGACGTCCGCGAGTTCTGCCGGATCTCTCCGTTGACGATCGTGGTCAGTTCCAGGTCGGCCGGATCGACGTCGGTCTCGATCCACGGCCCGAGCGGGCAGAACGTGTCAAACCCCTTGGCCCGGGCCCACTGCCCGTCCCTGGCCTGCAAGTCACGAGCGGTGACATCGTTCGCGCAGGTGTAGCCGAAGATCACCTCGGGCACCCGCGCCGGTGGCACGTGCCGGCAGAGCCTGCCAATCACCACGGCCAGCTCGCCCTCGAAGTCGACCCGCTCGGACAGCTGGGCCGGGTAGACGATCGGCTCCCGCGGCCCGACCACCGCTGTTGACGGCTTCAGGAAGATGACCGGATCGTCCGGCGGCTCGCCACCCATCTCGCGCGCGTGATCGGCGTAGTTCTTCCCGATCGCGATCACCTTGCTGGGCAGCACGGGCGCGAGCAGCCGCACGTCAGCCACTGGATAGCGAGACCCGGTGAGCCGGATGGACCCATCCCCGACCCCGAACGGATGTCCCATCAACTCGGCCACGGCCAGCCCGTCGGTGTCCGCGCCGGTAACGGTGGCCGCGGCACCGTCCGGCTGGACCTCCTCCACGATCCCGTAGCCGACGTCGCTGCCATGAGCAAACCTTGCGATGCGCACGTCTCAGAGCCTACTTAGGCGGCGGCGCCCGGGCGGCGTCCCCCCGGGCTAGCAGGCCGCTACTGCAGGTATCCCTCCACCTCGGAGGCCGGGCGCGCCTCCGACTGGCCGGGATCCTCGCCGAACTCGCGCCGGGCGCGGCGCTGCCGCAGCAGATCCCAGTACTCGTCCAGGGCGTCCTCGGCGGCTTTCAGCCTGCCCTGCTCCTCGTTGCTGGTCAGCTCCCCAGCGGCCAGCTTGGCGCGCAGCTCGTGCTCGGTCCGGATGAGCTCGTCGATGTGACCGAGGATTTCCTTGTCGTCCATGCCACTACCGTATGAGGCCAGCCTGGGCCGCGGTGATCGCGCCCCGCAACTAGATCGGGCCCGCGACTAGCTGGCCGCTACCGCGGCGCGCTTCACGGCGGACAGGCGCCGCACGGCCGTGTCGCGCGCGGTGTGCTCGAGCCCGTCGGGCAGCGCGGCGAGCTCGGCATCGGCGTAGCGGCGCAGCAGCGCGGTGCGGATCAGGAAGTCAGTGAGCGCCGGGTTCCGCGGCAGGCAGGGTCCGCGCAGGTAGGTCCCGATCGCGCCGCCCAGGCGGACGCCCTCGAGACCGTCGCCGTTGTTGCCCTGCCCGACGACGACATGGCCGAGCGCGCACGCTGTCAGCCCGAGGTAGGTGCGGGAACTGTGGTTCTCGAAGCCGACCAGGAGATCGTCGCCCCACTGGACCACCAGGTCGCCGATTACACGGTCGGCCCTGGCCTCGGTGATCGTGCACGAGGCGGCGGTGAGGTCGGCGCCCTGCTGGATCGTCCAGGTATCGAACAGGCTGGCCCCGGGAAGCTCGACGCCCCGGCACGGCTGGTAGAAGCGCCCCAGGAGCTCATAGCCCGCGCCGACCGCGAGCAGGGCGGATCCCTGGCTGACCGCCTCGCGGATGGCCGGGCCCTTGACGTCGGCGAGATCCGTGGCGATCAGCCGCTGATGGAATTCCCCGCCGTCGCCGATGACGAACAGGTCCACCTCGTCGGGGTTGACCGGGTCGCCGAGACGCAGCTCCCGCACCTCGGTGGCGATGCCGCGCCACTCGCAGCGGCGCATGATCGAGGCCAGGTTGCCGCGGTCGCCGTAGCCGCTCATGGCCTCCGGGTAGAGGTATCCGATGGCGAGTTTGCGGGCGGCCATCGCTAGCTGTCCCACAGCGCGCTCACCAGGCCCTGGCGGCACAGCCAGTCCCGCAGCTGCCACAGCACCTGGTAGGTGGACACCACCCACAGCGGCTGGCCGGCCGGGGTGCGCTCGAGCGCGAGGTTCAGGCCCCGGACCGGATCCGGCTCGATCGCGAGATCGGCCGCCGCGGCGCCCATCCAGCCGGCGTACTTGAGCCGCACGGCCAGGTCAATCGCCCGGTTGCCGGAGAGCACCGCAGCCGGGACGAGCCCGCGCAGCGACTCGAAGTCGATGTCCCAGATCCAGGACACGTCCGGCTGCTGCTCGCTGGCCCGGTCGTTCAGCGCGAGCAGCATGTGCTTGGGCCGCCCGTCGCCGAGCAGGGTACGCAGCACCTCGGTGTAGCCGTTGGGGTTCTTGGCCAGAGTCAGGTGAACGTCGCGTCCGCCTATGGTCACCCGCTCCATGCGGAAGAAGCCAGCGGTGACGTTCTCGACCGCCGGCAGCGCGATGCTGGGCAGCTGGCACGCGGTCGCCGCGGCTGTAGCGGCGACCGCGTTGTAGGCGTTATACAGCCCCGGCAGCGGGATTTCGAGCACCGGCTCGCTGGTCGGCGTGACAACCTGAATTCGCGAGGAAGCCGACCCGGCAAGGCCGATCTTCGCCGCGTAGACCTGCGGCTGCGGGCGGGCCAGGCCGCAGTGCCGGCACTCCCAGTGGCCCAGGTGAGCGTAGAACACGCAACTGTAGCCGAGCTCGCCGGTGCAGCGCGGGCAGCGCGGGAAATCCGACGTGCAGTCGACGGCGCTGCGGCGATGCTCGATATCCGCAAGACCGTAGAAGATCCTCGGGTTATCGAGTTCCGATGCCAGGTAGGCGAGGCGGGGATCGTCCGCGTTGAGCACCAGCGTGGTGCCGGCGGGCAGCGAGCGCAGGCACTGCTTCCAGCGGCGGGTGAGATAGTCCAGTTCGATATAGCGGTCCATCTGGTCGCGGAAGATGTTGGTGAAGACCACGGCCGCCGGGCTGACCTGCGGCAGGATCTCCGGCAGCGACCCCTCGTCCACCTCGAACAGGCCAATGTCGCGGTCATCGTCGGGCAGGCGGCCGGACCGGCTGGCATGGGCCAGCAGGGTGGTCACCAGGCCGGTCACCTGATTCGAGCCCTCCGCGTTGAGTATCGGCTGCAGACCGGACGCCCGCATCGCCGCGCTGAGCATGCGGCACGTCGTGCCCTTACCGTTGGTCCCAGTCACGATCACCGCGCCGCGCCGGATCTCGGCCGCCAGGCCGGCCAGCAGGCGCGCATCGATGGCCATTGCCGCCATTCCTGGAATGGCCGTCCCGTTGCCGCGGCCTAGCCGGCGAACGGTGCGACGCGCCGCCTTGCCCACGGTGACCGCCAGCGCACGGCGGCCACGCGCCGCGGACCGGCGCGCCCGGCGCGGCCTGCCCGGGCGGGCAATGCGGCCGGGCCCGGAGTGAGCCTCATGACTTACGGAAATGCTAATGGTCTCCCCCGAAGACTAGTCCATCACCCGATGCCATTTGTGCCCGCGCCTCGCCCGCCCTAAGACCAGGCGCCAGGCATTGTGCGGCAAAGTCGCGGCAAGGACGCCGCCTTTACCGAAGGAAATCCCGCCTATTCTCCAGGCCCGCCAATAGCCAATGTTGGGACTCCCGCGACGCCCGGCCCCAGGCCGGGCGTGGCGGAACCGTAAGCCGCTGTCTTGGGCTGCGGCTGCCATCGCTGCCCTGAACTGGGTACGTTTGCCCTATGCAGCTCACTCGTGAGCGGATCATCACGACCGCCGTGGAGCTCATCGAGCGTGAGGGCGTTGACGCGGTCTCGATGCGCCGCATCGCCGCGCAGCTCGGCTCCGGGGTCATGTCGCTCTACAATCACGTGCCCAGCAAGGCGGCGCTGCTCGACGGCGTGGCTGAGCGGGTCATGTCCGGCATCGATTTCACCACCGAGCCCGACGCCAGCTGGGAGGACCAGGTACGCGCCCAGGCGCGCGCGTTCTGGCAGATAGCCCGCGCCTATCCCCGGTGCACGATGGTCGTGGTGAGCCGCCCGGCCACCTCGGAGACCGCGCTGCGGCCCATGGAGTACGCGCTGGCCACGCTGCGGAGGGCGGGGTTCGGCGGCGAGGACGCGGTGCGGGTGGTACGCGCGTTTGTCGGCTATATCGTCGGCTCGCTGGTGCGCGAGGTGGGCGTGGCCCCGGGCCTCGTGCCGCAACGGCCCCTGGGCCACGATCAGGCTGTCCTTGAGGCCGACCGGCCGATCGGCCTGGACCCAGCCGAGTTCCCCCAGGTCACGGGCTTGTCGGCGGAGCTAATGCACCGGGACCATGACGCTGATTTCGAGTTTGGCCTGAACCTCCTGGTCCGCGCCGTCGCCGACCTCCGGCCGGCCCGTACGAGCTGAGCCGCCGCAGGCTTGACAGCCCTGCAGCGTGCGTGCTTTGGTATGGCGATACGTACGGTGTACGTGGGCTATACGTGGAGTTGACCCGGGGAGGCCGTGTTGTCCACCCGTGAGCTTTACACCGCGCCGCCCGAGCAGGCTGGCTGGGACGTCCCGATGGTCGGCGACGCCAGGTTCAGCTGGGAGTACGACGACGGCCGGGACCGGCTGCTCGCGCTGTACCAGAAGGGCAAGGACAAGCAGTGGGACGCCGCCCGGCGGATCGACTGGGACCTCGAGGTGGATCCGGGCAACGTGCTCGGCACCCCCGACCAGTCGATGGCGATCTACGGCACCAAGTACTGGGACCAGCTCGGGCCGGAGAACATCAGGGAGCTGCGGCAGCATCTGGCCTCCTGGAACTTCTCCCAGTTCCTTCACGGCGAGCAGGGCGCCATGGTCTGCGCGGCGCGGATCGTGGAGTCCGTGCCCGACCTGGACGCGAAGTTCTATGCGGCCACCCAGACCATGGACGAGGCACGCCACGCCGAGCTCTACGCCCGGTTCCTGCACGAGAAGATCGGCCTGGTCTACCCCATCAACGACCAGCTCCAGGCGCTGCTGGGCGACACGCTGAACGATTCCCGGTGGGACATGCCCTACCTGGGCATGCAGGTGCTCATCGAGGGCCTGGCGCTCGCCGCGTTCGGGCTGCTGCGCGACGTCACCACCCAGCCGCTGCCCAAGCAGATCCTGGCCTACGTGATGCAGGACGAGGCGCGCCACGTCGCCTTCGGCCGGATGGCGTTGCGTGACTACTACCGCCAGCTGAGCGAGGCGGAGCTGCGCGAGCGCGAGGACTTCGTGATCGAGGGCTGCTACCTGATGCGCGACCGGATCCGCGGCGATGAGGTGTGGGAGAACTTCGGCATAAGCCGGGCCGAGATCCAGGCCGTCACCGAGGGCTCGCAATACCAGCGTGCGTTCCGGTCTTTGCTGTTCAGCCGGCTGGTCCCGTGCGTCAGGGACATCGGGCTGTGGAGCGAGCGGCTGCAGCAGGTCTACGCGGATATGGGAGTCCTCGACTGCGCCAAGGCCGACCTGGAGGCGCTCATGCGCGCCGACGAGGAAATCGCTGAGCAGCTGGACGAGCAGCGATTCGCCGCCGAGGAGGCCGCGCGCGCCGACGAGGTGGCCCAGGTCATCGCGGACGGTGCGGCCGGGTAACCGCGGGCAATTCCAGTTCCTGAACGGGTCGCCGCGGCGTTCCCGGCCGCGCAGGCCAACCGTGGCAGCGGCCGCCCCCGCTGACCGCGGCGCGGGGGGCGGTCGAGGGCCCGATGTCCCGGACGATACAAGATTGACCCCATGCCATCAGAAATGACGCAGCAAGGACACCCCCGGCGCGAGGAGGCTTCCGGGCCGGTCCCGGGGTACTCGGCGCTGACCGTTCTGGAGTGCTCCCGGTGCACAGGAGACGCGGGAAGCTTCTACGACCCGGGCCAGATACAGGGAACCTGTGCCTGCGGCGCGCCGCTGCTGGCCCGCTACGACCTGGAGGCGGCGGCCGCGTGGACCAGCCCGCAGCAGATCGCCGCGCGGCCGCCGAGCCTGTGGCGCTACCACGAGCTGCTGCCGGTGGCCTCGGCCGGGTCCGCGGTGAGCTTCGGCGAGGGCATGACGCCGTTGCTGCCCATGGAACGCCTGGGCGCGGAGCTCGGCGTGCCCCGGCTGCTGATGAAGGACGAGAGCCCGCTGCCCACCGGCTCGTTCAAGGCGCGCGGGGCGGCGGTGGGGGTGTCACGCGCGGCCGAGCTCGGCGCCGCCGGGGTGGCCCTGCCCACCAACGGCAACGCCGGGTCCGCCTGGGCGGCCTACGCGGCCCGGGCCGGACTGCCCTGCCTGGTCGTCATGCCGACCGACGCCCCGGAGATCACCCGGGCCGAGTGCATAGCGGCCGGGGCGGAGACGTACCTGGTCGACGGGCTCATCGGTGACGCGGGGCGCCTCGTCCGGGGCGCCCTGGCGGCCCGGCCCGGATATCTGGATGCGTCCACGCTCAAGGAGCCCTACCGGCTGGAAGGCAAGAAGACGATTGGCCTGGAGATCGCCGAGCAGCTGGGCTGGCGGACGCCCGACGTGATCATCTTCCCGACCGGCGGCGGCGTGGGCCTGATCGGCATCGCTAAGGGGCTGCGCGAGCTGCGGCAGCTGGGCTGGATCGGCGAGGCGCTGCCGCGCATGGTAGCCGTGCAGGCGGCGGGGTGCGCGCCGATTGTGCGGGCGTTCGAGCAGCAGGCCGACCAGACCGAGCCATGGCCGGACGCCAGGACCGAGGCGTTCGGCCTCACCGTGCCCGACCCGCTCGGCGGCTTCCTGGCGCTCGAGGCGATCCGGGCGACGGGCGGGACCGCCGTGGCCGTGACCGACGAGCAGCTGCTGGCCAGCCAGCGGCAGGCGGCGCGGGCCGAGGGGACCTGGGTCTGCCCGGAGGGTGCCGCCTGCTTTGCCGCCGTCGAGCAGCTCCGCCGCACGGGCTGGCTGGCCGATGGCGACGAGGTGGTCGTCGTCAACACCGGCGCCGGCCTGAAGTACCCGCAGACCATGCCGGCCCGCCCGGCGCTGGTCTCGGCCAACGGCCAGATCCCGGCCTCGTCTAAATGATCTTGTGAATCCAGCCGTGGGGATCGGCGCGGTGGCCGTACTGGATGCCCAGCAGTTCCTCGCGCAGCCGCATGGTGACCGGGCCGAGCGAGCCGTCGCCGACCGTCCAGCTGCCGTCCTTCCCCTTGATCGTGCCGACCGGCGTGATGACGGCCGCGGTGCCGCACGCGAACACCTCGGTGATCTCGCCGGACGCGCACCCGGCGCGCCATTCCTCCACCGAGATCCTGCCTTCGGACGCCGGGATGCCCAGGTCCGGAGCCAGCGTGAGCAGCGCGTCCCGGGTGATGCCGGGCAGCAGCGTCCCGGTCAGCTCCGGGGTCATGATCCGCGCGCCGGACCCCGAGCCGTAGACGAAGAACAGGTTCATTCCCCCCATTTCCTCGACCCAGCGGTGCTCCACGGCGTCCAGCCAGACAACCTGGTCGCAGTCGTTGTCGAGGGCCTGCAGCTGACCGGCGAACGCCGCCGCGTAGTTCCCTCCGGTCTTGGCCGCACCGGTGCCACCCGGCGCCGCCCGGGTGTACTCGTCGGCCAGCCACACCGAGACCGGCCGCAGCGCACCCGAGAAGTAGGACCCGGCCGGCGAGGCGATCAGCGTGAACAGGTAGGTGGGTGACGGCCGGTTGACGCCGAGGCCCCGGTTAGTGGCGATCATGAACGGCCTCAGGTAGAGGCTGTGCCCTTCCTGGGTGGGAACCCAGTCCCGGTCCTGGGCCACCAGCAGGTCGATGGCCCGGACGAACGCCGCCTCCGGCAGTTCGGGCATGGCCATCCGGCAGGCCGAGCGGTTGAACCGCGCCGCGTTGGCCTGCGGGCGGAAAGCCACGATCGGGCCGCTCGCCTGCCGGTATGCCTTCAGTCCCTCGAAGATCTCCTGCGCGTAGTGGAACACCGCGGTGGCGGGGTCGAGAGTGATCGGGCCGTAGGGCTCAAGCCGGCCGTCGTACCAGCCGCGATCGTCTGACCAGCGGATCGTCACCATGTTGTCGGTGAAAATCTGGCCGAACCCGGGATCTACCAGCAGCCGCTCCCGCTCCTCCGCCGGGACAGGGTCGCTGGCCGGACGAAGCGCGAAGTCGATCTCACCGCTCGTGCTGGCAGTCATCAAGGGCTTCCTTTCACCTCGGCCGCACCGTTGCGAGCTAAGCTATGACGTCCTAGTAGTTTGCAGCTTAGTGGTCTCGTCTGTAAGTTCGCCGGGGACCGGCCTGCCTGCGGGTTGTTGCGGCAGAGGCGGCGGCCTCCTCAGCTTGCCCGCTGGCCGGGAAGCCGCTCGCCCCGCGGCGAGGACCCCGCTAGCACTCACGGAGAGGTGCACTCAGTCTGCGGCACGTTCGGCGATGTCATCGCCGATTTCCAGCGTCGTCCTGGCCGCCCACTCACCCTGACGGTCAACCAGGTCCTCGGCGACGGCCTGCTCGATCCGTGCCGCCACGGCGGTCAGCCCGATGTGCTCGCAGAGCATCGCCGCCGACAGGATCGCCGCGGTCGGGTCGGCCTTCTGCTGGCCGGCGATGTCGGGCGCGCTGCCGTGCACGGGCTCGAACATGCTCGGCGCGGTCCGTTCCGGGTTGATGCTGGCGCTCGCGGCGAGCCCGATCCCGCCGGCCACCGCGGCGCCGAGTGCGGTCAGGATGTCGCCGAACATGTTGTCGGTGACGATCACGTCGAACCGCTCCGGCTGGGTGACGAAGTACATTGAGGCGGCATCCATGTGGCAGTAGTCGACGGTTACGTCGCCGAACTCCTTTGCGAGCTGGTCGACGGTACGCCGCCACAGGTCCCCCGCGTAGGTGAGCACGTTCGACTTGTGCACCAGGGTCAGCTTCTTACGCGGCCGTCCAGCGGCGCGCTGCAGCGCGTACCGGGTAACCCGCCCGATGCCGAAGGCGGTGTTGATGCTCTCCTGGGTGGCGACCTCGCCGGGAGTGCCCCTGCGCATGACACCGCCAGCCTCGATGTAGGGCCCCTCGGTGCCCTCCCTGACCACCAGCATGTCCAGCAACGGCGAGCGCAGCCCGGACAGCGGCGAGGCCACGCCGGGGTAGAGCCGGACCGGCCGCAGGTTGACGTACTGGTCAAATTCGAACCTCAGCCGCAGCAGCAGGCCGCGTTCCAGCACGCCGCTAGGGACGCTCGGGTCGCCGACGGCCCCGAGCAAGATCGCGTCGTGCCCGGCTATCTCGGCCAGGACCGAAGGGGGAAGGATCTCCCCCGAGCGGAGCCAGCGCTGCGAGCCCAGGTCGTAGGCGATGGTCTCGATCGCGACACCGGCGGCCGCCGCGCGGAGCACCTTGATTGCCTCCGCGACCACCTCGGGGCCTATGCCGTCGCCGCCGATCACGGCGAGCCTGATGGACCGCGTCCCCGGCGTTGCAATCATGCGCGGTACCTTACTGGCCGCCCCGCCGGATCTATACCCGATCGGAATCCAGATCAGCGCCCATCCAGATCAACGGCCCGGCCGAACACCGCGCCGATCGAGGAGGTTATCCGGTCGAGAACCGGCGGCGGCAGGGCCGAGTCGACGGTGAGCACGATCAGCGCCTGCCCGCCCCTGGCATTCCGGCAGACCTGCATTCCCGCGATGTTGATGCCCTGGTCACCCAGGATCTTGCCGACGACGCCCACGATGCCGGGCCGGTCGGAATAGGTGAAGAACACCATGTGCTCGGCTGGCGCGATCTCCATGTCGAACCCGTTGACCTCGACGAGCTTCTCGACCTGGCGCTGCCCGGTCAGCGTCCCGCCGACCGACACCACCTGCCCGTCGGGCAGCGTGCCGCGCAGGGTCACCACGTTGCGCCAGTGCGGGCTCTCCTTGTCGGTCACCAGGCTGACCTGGACGCCGCGCTCAGCCGCCAGCAGCGGCGCGTTGACGTAGGTGACGGTGTCCTCGACGATGTCGCTGAACACGCCCTTGAGCGCGGCCAGCTGCAGCACGCTGACGTCCAGGCCCGCGATCTCGCCGCGCACCTCCACCTCGACCCGGGCCGCGATCCCGGCGGCCACGGCGGTGAAGATCCGGCCAAGCTTCTCGGTCAGTGGCAGTCCTGGCCTGATCAGCTCGTCGACGGTGCCGCCCTGGACGTTCACCGCGTCGGGCACGAACTCCCCGGCCAGGGCCAGCCGGACCGACCGGGCCACCTGAGTGCCCGCCTTCTCCTGCGCCTCGCTGGTGCTCGCTCCCAGATGCGGGGTGACCACCACGTTGGGCAGTCCGAACAGCGGGCTGGCGGTGCACGGTTCGGTGGCGTACACGTCGAGCGCCGCTCCGGCCACGCGGCCGTCGGCCAGCGCGCTGGCCAGCGCGTCCTCATCCACGATGCCACCACGGGCGGCGTTGATGATCCGCACCGTGGGCTTGACCCGGTGCAGCTGCCGGTCGCCGATGAGCCCCACGGTCTCGGCGTTCCTCGGCAGATGCACGCTGATGAAGTCGGATTCGGCCAGCAGTTCGTCGAGGCTCACCAGGCGGACGCCAAGCTGGGCTGCCCGGGCCGCCGCCACATACGGGTCATAGGCGATCACGGTCATATCGAATGCCGCCAGGCGCTGGGCGACCAGAATCCCGATCTTGCCGAGACCGAGAATGCCAGCCACCTTGTCCTGCAACTCCACGCCGGTGAAGGCGGACCGCTTCCACTGCCCGCTCTTCAGCGAGGCCGTGGCCTGGGGCACGTTCCGCGCGGACGACAGCAGCAGCGCGACCGCGTGCTCGGCCGCGCTCACGATGTTGGACATCGGGGCGTTGACCACCATCACGCCGGCCCGGGTGGCCGCCTCGACGTCGACGTTGTCGAGGCCCACGCCGGCCCGGGCCACGACGCGCAGGTTCGGCGCGTGCTCGAGCGCTTCGGCGTCGATGGTGGTGGCGCTGCGGATGATCACCGCGTCGGCATCGGCCAGGGCCGGCAGCAGCTGCGCACGGTCGGCGCCGTCGGTGTGGCGGATCTCGAAACCGGGCTCCAGCTGAGCGATCCCGGCCGACGAGAGTTCTTCGGTGATGAGGACGATCGGCGTGGACACGTTAGCCCTTCGGACGGCGGCAGCGGTCAGGCATCAGAGTCTAGGCCGCCCAGCCTCGGTCAATTGGCGGGCGCGGCGGCGGGCGTGACCGGAGTGACCGGCGCGGGTGCCTCACCGGGGTTCAGGGCCGGGTCGGAGGCCGGAGCGGGATCGGGGGCAAACTCCGATTCAGCGCCCGGTTCGGCAGCGGCCACCGCGCCGCCGGCCACGAAGTCGCCGTCGGGGCCCGATTCCCCGCCGCCGGCGCCAGAATCCTCGCCGCCGGGCCGACCGCCGCCGACCAGCGCCTCGATGCCACGCGCATCCATCGGCTTGGCGATCAGGTATCCCTGGCCAAGCCGGCAGCCCATCTCCCGCAGCAGCTCAAGAAGCTCGGGTCGCTCGACCCCCTCCGCCACAATCTCGATGCCGAGATCGTGCCCGACCTGGATGATCGCGCGGGTGAGCATAGCCAGCGTGGCATCCGCGCCCAGGCCGACCACGAATGATGGGTCGATCTTGATGATGTCCACGGCCAGCTGCCTCAGGTAGGCCAGAGACGCGTACCCGGTGCCGAAGTCGTCGATGGCCAGCCGCACGCCGTGGCGGCGCAACTCGGCCAGCTCGTCGGCGGCCGTCCCCGCGCCCTCGATCAGCACGCGCTCGGCGACCTCCAGGGTCAGCGCCTCGGGCGGCAGGCCGGTCTCGTCCAGCGCGGACAGCACGGATGCAGCGAATCCGGCCGCCGTGACCTGCCGCAGCGAGAAGTTCACCGAGATGCCGATCGCCCGGCCCGAATTGCGCCAGGCCGCCGCCTGGGTGCAGGCCTCGCGCAGCACCTGCTCGCCGAGCGGCACGATGAGACCGGAGTCCTCGGCCACCCCGAGGAACTCGGCAGGCGGAACCGGCTGCTCCGCGCGCTTCCAGCGCACCAGCGCCTCGACCCCGATGACCCGGGACGTGGCGAACTCCACCACCGGCTGATATTCAAGATCCAGTTTGCCCGCCGTGATCGCGGCGCGCAGATCGCTGGCCATCTCCAGCCTGCGCATCACGTCGGCATGCATGTGCGCGGCGAAGACCTCCACCCGGCCGCCGCCCGATTCCTTCGCCCGGGACATGGCCACGTCGGCGTTGCGGAGCAGGTGCCCGGGAGCGCCCCCGCCGGTGAGAGCGACACCGATGCTGGCCGTGAGCGAGATTTCACGGTCGGCGATATGGAACGGTTCGGCGGCTACCGCTCTGGCCAGGCTTTCCGCGATGTCGACGATCTCCGGTGCACTCGCCGCACTCTCGACCAGCACCGCGAACTCATCGTCGCCCCAGCGGGCCACGGTGTCCTCGGGCGGCACCGCAGCGCGCAGGCGCCGCGCCGCCTGAGCGAGCAGCAGGTCACCCGCGCCGTGCCCGATCGAGTCGTTGACCCCGGTGAAGCCGTCCAGGCCCAGGAAGATCGCACCCGCCTGTGCGGGCGGGCCATCCTGCTCGACGGCGGCCGCACGGTCGATCGCGTCCTTGGCCCGGTCCTCGACGTAGGCCCGGTTCGGCAGTCCGGTGAGCCCGTCGTGGTAGGTGAGGTAAGTGACCTGCCTGCGCAGCGCTATCTGGTCACTGACATCGCGAGCGGTAATGAGCAGCCGGTCAGGGGCGCCCATCTCGCGGTACCGGGACACCGTGCCCTCGACATGCCGCCACGTGCCGTCGGCCGACCGGACACGGCACGGGAACCGGCCCGGCTGCCGCCCGCTGCCGGCCGCCCGGACGGTCCTGGCCCCGGCGACCCGGTCCTCAGGATGAATCAGCTCAGACAGCGACCGGCCCACGAGTTCGGCGGCTGTGTAGCCGTACTCGCCGACGCCGGGGCTGGCGTACCTGATGATCCCGTCCCGGTCGCAGATGAGGACGGCGTCGCTGGTGCGGCCGGCCAGTTCCCGGAACCTGTGCTCCGACTCCTGCGACGTCGCGGCCGACGTGTGTTCCCGCCGGAGCAAGTCGGCGACCCTGGCGACCAGCGCGAGCACGGCGACTCCCCCGGTCACCACGACGGCCGGCTCGGCGAACGATCCGCCGCTCAGGGCCCAGCCGATCAGCATGGCCGCGGCCACGGCCGCGGCCAGCGCCGCCCCCAGGGTCGCCCCCGGCAGGCCAGCAGACCAGCCCGGCCGGCGCAGCGGACCCACCGTGCGGGCTCCCTTGGCCAGCACCGCCGTCCCGAGCAGACAGAACCCGGCCAGCTGGATGACCACCGACCAGGGGCCTGGCCGCATTCCGCCGATCCTGGCGCCGACCGCGAGCAGCTCACCCACGGCCACCACGAACAGGGCGAGATACGCCGCCAGCCCGGCCCGCCCGGCCCGTACGGCCAGTGCAAGCAGCACGCCCAGCGCGATGATGTCAATGATCGGGTGGATCGCCTGGGTCATGAAGGCCCCGGTTGCTCCCCCGTTCCGGTGGTACTGGGCGCCGAGCACCGACACCCAGGCGATCACGAACAAGGAGGTAGCCAGCAGGCAGGCGTCGGCCAGCCAGGCCGCCGCCCCCGGCGCCTGCGTCGTGAGCGCAGGCGGGTCGTCGACGTCCGCCGCCTTGGCCACGCTGGCCAGGCCAGCCAGGCCGACCCCCAGCGCGGGCAGGGCCAGCAGCGAGAGCAGATCGGCGAAAGTCAGCGAGGTCCCCGTGCCGCTGGTCGCCATGGCTTCCTGCGCGACGAAGCCCGCGCCCCACAGCAGTGCCGCGGCTGCTAGCGCCCGGTAGGCATTCCGGGTCGGCGGCTCATGACGGAGCGACCCGCGCCACAGGCAGGCTGCTGCGGCGACCGCCGCCAGAGCCCCGGCCCCTCCTGCCAGGATGGCCAAGCTCATCGCGCGCCGCCGGAACCGTCCGACCGCACCAGAGCCTCCTTTTCGCCGCGTCCAGGGGACCAGTCTTTCCGACCCACAGGCCGACCGGTACGCGTCCCGTCACGAGGAGCGGCACTGCGACTCGTGATCACCAGTACGTATTTCCCCGTACCGACATGTGATGCGGGGATCGTCGGCTTTGCGGACGCCGTCTCGCAAATCAGCGATGTGGATTCACTGTACGTGTGCAAGGTCACGCTTCGATTGAGGATGTGCGTACAGCGGGAGACAACTTCAGTCACATTTACCCGCTGCTGCCACTGAGGAATCGTCGCGCCAGCTCAGGGAGGGCTGGGGGCGGCTGGCCGACGACCGGAGCGGGATACGGTGCTCAGATGAACGATCCGCCAGCCAGGCCCAAGATGACGTTCGAGACCCACGCGGATCCTGCGCTGGAGGCCGGCTCCTACGCCAACGCCCTCGCGGTCTGGCACACCGGGCACGAGTTCACCTTCGACTTCCTGGTCAGCAGTGAGCCGCCGCGGCCGGCCACGACAGAGGACGGCGAGGAGGTGATCCAGGCACCGCACCGGCTGGTGGCCAGGCTCCGGGTGCCGCCGACCGCCGTGTTCGACATCATCAGGACCATCAACCAGAACCTGACGCTGTATGAGCAGAGGTTCGGCCAGATCCGGCCGCCGGGCGGCCAGTCCCCGCTTTACCCCCCGGAGGGCCCGGACGACCTGCCCACCGAAGACTCCTGATGGGCCGGGGCGGGGCGAGCAGGGCGAGCAGGGCATGGTGACCATCGATGACGTGCGTGCGCTCGCCTCTGAGCTGCCGCGCGCCTACGAGGTCCTGGTGCGGGACCGGGTCAAGTTCCGCGTCGGGCGGATCGTCTTCCTGGCCTTCTCCGCGGACGAGACGGTCATGGGGTTCGGATTTCCCAAAGAAGAGCGCGAGGCGCTGGTGACCGCGGAGCCGGGCAAGTTCCTGATGCCGCGAGCGTCGGACCTCCGGTACAACTGGGTGTGCGTCCGCCTGGCCGCCATCTCCCCGGCCGAGATGACCGAGCTGGTCCTCGACGCCTGGCGGATGGTCGTACCCAAGAGCGTGGCTGCCGCGTACTTCGCCTCGTCACCGCGGCCAGCAGCACCGCCGGCCCGGCCAGAAACAGCGCCGGCCCGGCCGGCAGCACCGCCACCGCAAGCCTGAAGCGTGTTACAAGTCGGCGTGGCCGGGGAGGGATGGCCCATGCCTGTACTGAGAGCTGTCGCACGTCCGATGCTGGCGTCCATCTTCGCCATCCAGGGTCTCGATACCTTGCTGCATCCCGAGCGGGTGGTGAAGCAGGCCGAGCCGGTGGTCCACTCGGTCGCCGAGCGCGTGCCCGCTGTGCCACGCGACCCCGAGCAGGCCGTGCGCATCAACGGCGCGGTCCAGCTGGTGGCCGCCTCGTTGCTGGCGATGGGCCGGCTGCCGCGGCTGTCGGCCCTCGCGATCGCGGCCACGCTGGTACCCACGACCATCGCCGGGCACCGGTTCTGGGAGGCCGAGGACGAGAAGGACCGGGCGCAGCAGCGCATGCACTTCCTCAAGAACGTCTCCCTGCTCGGCGGCCTGCTGATCACGGCCGCCGACACCGCCGGGCAGCCCTCGCTGGCCTGGCGCGGCCGCCACGCCGCCAAAGCCGCCCGCCATGACGTGGCGCTGGCCACCAAGACCGCCAAGGTGTCCGGCAAGGCCGGCGCCCGGGCCGGCCGCCTCAGCAGCCGGCTGCCGGTCGGCGGCTGAGCCTGGCGCCCGCGCTTCAGGCCGCCGCGCTTTCGGCCACGGCCAGGCGGGGGAAGACCGGCTGGGGCGCGGGCAGCCGCCCGCCCGATCCGTCGCACGCGGCCCGGATCCGCGCGGCCAGGCCGGGGAGAAACGGAGCCACCTGCCGGCCCAGGTCCGAGCAGGTGCCGATGAGCAGGGCCAGGGATGTGTCGAGCAACTCGCCCGCGCCGGCCTCCCCGTCACGCTCGGCCCGGGCCAGGCGCCACGGCTCGGACTGCTCCACGTAGCGGTTGGCTTCCTCGACGATGTCCCAGATCGCCGTCGTGGCGGCGCGGAAGTCAAAGGCGGCCAGCGCCGCCGCTATGCGTTCTGGCGCCCGACGGCGGGCGGCTGGCAGGGCGGCCCCGGGCGGGGCGGACCGTTCCGTTTCCTCTGCGGTGGCCGCCAGCGGCACCCGCCCGTCCCGGTACCGGTGCACCAGCGCGACCACCCGGCTGACCAGGTTGCCCAGGTCGTTGGCGAGATCGTCGTTGGCCCGGGCGACCAGCCGGGCGGCCGTGAAGTCCGCGTCACCGACCCGCGGTACCTCGCGAATCAGCCACCAGCGCACCGCGTCGGTGCCGTACCGGCCAGCCAGTTCCACCGGGTCGGCGGTCTCGCCCGCCACGCCCGCGCCCGACTTGCTGATCTTGCTGCCGCTTAGGGTCAGGTAGTCGTGGACCAGGATGTCGCTGGGCAGCGGCTCGCCCGCGGACAGCAGGATGGCCGGCCAGTACACGGCGTGAAAACGCAGCACCCCCTTGCCGGCCAGGTGCACCCGGCGGTCGGACTCGGTCCACCACCGCCGGTAGTCCGCGCCGCCGGTCCCGTAGCCGAGCGAGGTGATGTAGTTGCCCAGCGCGTCCCACCAGACATAGATCACCTGGCTCGGGTCGCCCGGGACGGGGATGCCCCAGCCCCGGGCCCGGGCCGTGGAGCGCGACACGCTGAAGTCCTCCAGCCCGCCCGCGATGAAGCTCAGCACCTCGTTGCGCCGCGCGGCGGGCTCGATCCGCAGCTGGCCGGAGCTGATCAGGCCGTGGAGCTGGCCGGCGTACCGGGACAGCCGGAAGAACCAGTTCTCCTCCGCCACCCGCTGCGGCTCGGTCCCGTGCTCCGGGCACCGTCCGCCGGGCAGCTCGGCGGGCTGGTAGAACTGCTCGCAGCCAACGCAGTACAGCCCCTCGTAGTGCCTGCGGTAGAGGTCGCCGCGGGCCGCGCAGGCCCGCCAGAGCCGCTCGACGCCGGGCCGGTGGCGCGGATCGCTGCCGGTGCGGATGAAGTCGTCGAACGACAGCGCCAGCGGCTCACGCAGCGCGGCGAACGCGGCCGCGTTGCGGTCCACCAGGGCGGCCGTGCTAATGCCCTCGGCCTCGGCGGCCAGCACGTTCTTGAGCGAGTTGTCGTCGGTGCCGGTCTGGAAGCGCACCTGGTCACCGGTTAGCCGGTGGTAACGAGCCAGCACATCGGCCTGGACCAGCTCCAGCGCGAAACCCAGGTGCGGGCGGGCGTTGACGTACGGGATGGTGGTGCTGAGGTAGACGCGTTGACTGTTCATCGGAACCTCCTGGAATGGCGGGGGGCTCCGACCCGCGTACATAAATCGAGGCCCCATCGGGGCCTCGTGCCGGACGTCGTCCGAGCAGCGTCAAGCAGCCCCGCTAGCGGGGCATCATCACCGGACGCGGATGCGACGTCATGACACCAATTTTAGCTGTCCCGGCCGATGTGGCGAACGTGCTCTGCGTCTGTGCCCCAGTTTTGTCCGGCCAGCGCCGGACAAAACTGGGGCGGAAATATTCATCGATTGTTGAGTTGTGGACCATGCGGCTGGTGTGACGCGTGAGCTGGCTACCGGGCCAGAGTCAGGGCTGGCGAGCCACAGTTGGGGTCGCCGGAGGGCCCGGGCCAGGGCTGAGGGCTCCAGCCCGGCCTCAGCCGGGCTCGGTTAGGCGCTGCAGGATCAGGTCGCGAGCACGGGCGGCGTCGGCCTGGCCCCGCGTGGCCTTCATCACCGCGCCAACCAGAACGCCCGCCGCCGCGGTCTTGCCCGACCGGATCTTCTCGGCCACGCCGGGATTGGCGGCGATCGCCTCGTCGATGGCGGCCAGGAGCGCACCCTCGTCGCTGACCACGGCCAGCCCGCGGGCGGCCACGATCTCGTCGGGCGAGCCCTCGCCGGCCAGAACGCCGTCCAGCACCTGACGGGCCAGCTTGGCGTTCAGCACCCCGGACGCGACCAGCGCGGTGACCCGGGCCACCTGAGCCGGGGTCACCGGCAGGGCGGCCAGCTCGGCTCCGGTCTCGTTGGCGTGGCGGGACAGCTCGCCCAGCCACCAGTTGCGGGCCTGGCCGGGCGGTGCCCCCGCGGCCACGGTCTCGGCCACCAGGTCCAGCGCTCCGGCGTTGCTCAGCGCGGCCATGTCGAGATCGGAGAGCGCCCACTCGGCCTGCAGCCGGGCCCGGCGGGCCGCGGGCAGCTCCGGCAGGGAGGCGCGGATCTGCTCGACCCACTCCGGCGAGGGCGCCACCGGGACCAGGTCCGGCTCGGGGAAGTACCGGTAGTCCTGCGCTTCTTCCTTGCTGCGGCCGGACGTGGTGGTGCCGCTGTTCTCCTGGAAATGCCTGGTTTCCTGGACCACCCGGCCGCCGGCGTCGAGCACCGCGGCCTGCCGCTCGATCTCGAACCTGACCGCCCGCTCGACCGAGCGCAGCGAGTTGACGTTCTTGGTCTCGGTCCTGAGCCCCCAGATGCCCGAGCCGCGCGGCGAGATCGAGGTGTTCACGTCGCAGCGCAGCGAGCCTTCCTCCATGCGGACGTCGGAAACCTCCAGCGCCCGCAGCAGGTCCCGCAGCTCGGTGACGTAGGCGCGGGCCACCACCGGCGCCAGCGCGCCGGTGTCCGGCACCGGCTTGGTGACCACCTCGACCAGCGGGATGCCGGCCCGGTTGTAGTCGACCAGCGAGTAGTCGGCGCCGTGGATCCGCCCGGTGGCCCCGCCCACGTGCAGCGACTTCCCGGTGTCCTCTTCCAGGTGGACACGCTCGATGCCGACCCGCACCACGGACTCGCCCACGACCACATCCAGCCAGCCATCGGTACACAACGGCTCGTCGTACTGGGAGATCTGGAAATCCTTGGGCATGTCCGGGTAGAAGTAGTTCTTCCTCGCGAACCGGCACCACGAGGCGATCGAGCAGTGCAGCGCCAGGCCGATCCTGATCGTGTACTCGATCGCCGCGCGGTTGGCCACCGGCAGCGAGCCCGGCAGGCCGAGGCAGACCGGGCAGACCGCCGCGTTCGGCTCGGCACCGAACGTGGTCGGGCAGCCGCAGAACATCTTCGTGGTCGTGCCCAGCTCGACGTGGGTCTCCAGGCCGATAACCGGCTCGTACCGGGAGGTGGCCTCGTCGTACGGGACGAGCGCCGCCAGCTCAGTCACCCACCCACCTCCCCTTCCCTCTTCATGCCTCGCCTTCCCCCTTCAAACCTTTCGACTCGTCGAGCAGCGGGTGCCCGCGGCGCTGGTCCAGCGCGGCCTCCACGGCCGCGCCGACCCGGTACATCCGGTCATCGGCCAGCACCGGGGCCATGATCTGCAGCCCGACCGGGAGGCCGTCCTCGGGGGCCAGCCCGCACGGCACGGAAATCGCGGCGTTGCCGGCCAGGTCAGAGGGGATCGTGCAGAGGTCGGCCAGGTACATGGCCATGGGGTTGTCAGCGCGCTCGCCGATCGGGAACGCCGTGGTCGGGCTGGTCGGCGAGACCAGCACGTCGACCTGCTCGAAGGCCGCGTCGAAGTCCCGGGCGATCAGCGTGCGCACCTGCTGGGCCTTGCCGTAGTAGGCGTCGTAGTAGCCGCTGGACAGGGCGTAGGTGCCGAGCATGATCCGGCGCTTGACCTCGGGACCGAACCCGGCCGCGCGGGTCAGCGACATGACCTCCTCGGCGCTGCGGGTTCCGTCGTCGCCCACCCGCAGGCCGTATCGCATCCCGTCGAAGCGGGCCAGGTTGGACGAGCACTCGCTCGGCGCGATCAGGTAGTAGGCGGGCAGCGCATAGGTGAAGTGCGGGCAGGACACCTCGGTGACCTTGGCGCCCAGCGACTCGAGCAGGTCCACCGCCTCGCCGAACCTGGCCAGCACGCCGGGCTGGTACCCCTCGCCGGCGAACTCGGCCACCACGCCGACCCGCAGGCCGTTCACGTCCGCCTGCCGGGCCGCGGCCACCACCGGCGGCACCGGCGCGTCGATCGAGGTGGCGTCGCACGGGTCATGTCCCGACATGACCTCGTGCAGCAGCGCCGCGTCGAGCACCGTGCGGGCCAGCGGCCCGGGCGTATCCAGCGAGGACGCGAACGCGACCAGGCCATA